>Ga0302324_100015262_pt1 | contig 15415 bp, 17 predicted proteins | sample Palsa_T0_1_FD_201949 | JGI IMG/M metagenome (GOLD analysis project Ga0302324, IMG submission 201949) | Peat permafrost microbial communities from Stordalen Mire near Abisko, Sweden - Palsa_T0_1 | ecosystem: Environmental > Terrestrial > Soil > Palsa > Peat permafrost | place: Sweden: Abisko...
AACCCGGGCCTCGGTGCGTGCCCCGGACGGGGCCGGCGTCGGGCTGCTCTCGTCGTCGTGGCGTCCAGGGCGGAGACCATTACCGGGTGATTCTCGCGTGCCACGGTGCACAGTGGTGTGGCACGCCTTGCCCTGCCCGGTCGAGCCTCCGCCCTCGCACTCGACCGCTCGCCCTCATCGCACCCTGCCCTCTCGGTCGCCCGCCTCGTGGCCGACCCACGCGTCTGCCTGCGATGGTAAGGGGCCGAACCTTACGCTTTCATGAAGCGGGCGAGGGTGGCCGCCGGCCGTCATCATTTCGTCAGTTTCCCGACCTACATTGGAGAAAATGGTTTGCACACGCTGGTCTTACGCCTCCCGTCGTCAGCGGCCAGCTCCATGAGGCTGTTGGTGGCTGAAGACGACGCGTCTCTTCGGTCCGTGCTCGATCGAGGACTCAGAGAGAGCGGCTACGTAGTAGACGCCGTGGGCGACGGGGACGCCGCCATCAAGTACCTCAGGGCCTACCACTACGACGTGGCCATTCTTGACTGGCGCATGCCTAAGGCCAATGGCATCGAGGTTCTCGAGGTCGTTCGCCAGCAGCGCATTCGCACCCCGATCCTAATGCTGACCGCCCGGGACGCCCCTAGCGATCGCGTCACGGGCCTCAATGTCGGCGCCGACGACTACCTGGTGAAGCCGTTCGACTTCGACGAACTGCTGGCCCGTCTGAATGCGCTGCAGCGGCGACCAGCCCTGACGGTCGACCCGATGCTTGCCTGCGGGGACCTGATCTTCAATCCGTCCACGAGAGAGATCACGGCCGCCGGAACGCTGCTCCCGTTGACGATGACCGAGTTCGCGCTACTGGAACTGCTTCTCCGCCGAATGCCCGCCGTCGTCACACGCCGGACAATTGCCACGCAGGTCTGGGACGACGAGGCTGACGCAGTGGGGTCGAACACCATCGATGTGCACATCGGTCGCCTACGGGCCAAGCTCACCGGGTCTCGGGCCCGGATTGAGACGGTCCGGGGCAGCGGATATCGGCTGGTAGCGGCGTGAAGGGCCGGAAGCTGGGCCGGTCACACGCCGTCAAGGTGGCGGTCGTGGCCACGCTAATCGTCATGGCAACCTACATCGCCGGGGTCCTCGTTTTCAATCATGCGGTGCTGCACCGCCTCACGGCTCAAGCCGACGTGCGACTCTCCGAACGCCTTGCCGACGCAGGGAAACTTAGCATCGCCAGCCACGCATCGGCCTCACCCTCTCCCGCCGGGGACCAGGACGACGATGATGCGCCCATCTTCGTCTGGAAGGTGAGCCATTCGGGCCCGACCACGGCCCTCACGTCGGGTGCGCCGTCGTTCCCCCGCGTGACGCCGGCAAGAGGTGTGAGCACCCTGGACATCGGCGGAACACCGTTCCGGGTGCACACCGTGACCACGGGATCCGCGACCCTGGTGGCGGGGGAGAGCATCGCTCAGATCAACCGGGTTGGGAGCGCCTTGGTGACACCCGAGATCATCTTCGGCCTGGCTCTTCTCGTCGTGATGTTCGCCGGATCGCTCGTCATCGGATTGAAGGCGTCCGCTCCATTGGAGCTCGTGCGACGCCGGCAGGCGGAGTTCACCGCGGATGCTTCCCATGAGCTCCGGACCCCGCTTAGCGTGATTGAGGCCGAGGTGGCTCTGGCGCTGCGCCGGCCCCGTGGTGAGGACGAATACCGCGTGGTTCTCCAGCGTGTGGCCGGCGAAGGACGACGGCTCCGGCGCATCGTGGACGACTTGCTGTGGCTGGCCCGCGCCGACGACCGGGGCATGGAGCTCGCGACGGGCACGACCGTCGACGTACGGGAGATGGCGAGGACCTGCACCGATCGCTTTCAAGCGCTGGCTGCCACGCGGGGTGTGAGTCTTTCGTTCGACGACAGTGAGCACGGACCGGCCTTGCTACGCGCTGAGCCTGATTGGATCGACCGGCTGATCGGTGTTCTTATCGAGAACGCGTGCAAGTACGCCGGTGACGGTGGTCGGGCTGCGGTGCGGATCGGCACCGCCGGCAACCGGATCATCCTCCAAGTCGACGACAGCGGGCCCGGGATCCCGGTGGATCAACGGGCACTCATCATGGACCGCTTTCACCGTGCCGATGAGGACCATCCGGGCACGGGTCTCGGCCTGGCCATCGCCGACTCGGTCGTAAGGGCGACCCTCGGCACATGGCTCATCACCGAGTCGCCCGAGGGCGGTGCCCGCATGCAGGTTTCGTGGCGTAAGACCTCGTCCCGGCGCACGAGCGGTCCGGCGACAAAAGAGGAGTCCGGTATTCCCGAGGGAGTTTCGCTCCCGGATCCGGTCCGGGCGCGCCAGGTTACGGAGGTTTAGAAACTTCTAAGTTGTTGTGGGCTGTTTTTTGTCATGTGACCGTCAGGAACGCTCCTTAGCCTCCAAAGCATGGAACGAAAGAGCCAACGTCCGGCACAGGACCACACCCGCTTAGCCCGCCTTCGTCGAGACGACGCGCTGAGCCGCATCGCCACGATCAACCGTTCCATCGGGGCCGCTGCGCTCGTGATGACCGGGGTCTTGGGGCTCTATCTCAGCAAGGCCCTACCGGGCCACCAAGCTTCGACCCAGAGCCAGTCCACCCAGAGCCAGTCGACGGGCTCCTCGGGATCGAACCAGCTGACGCCACCCCCGTCGTCGCCCGTGCAGACCCAACAACCGGCCCCGGTCGTCTCGGGAGCGTCTTGACTCTCTCGGTCACCGCGCCGTCGATGGACACATTAGGTATCTACCGAACACGAGGGCTCGGATGTCTGGCCGAAATCGTGCTGACCGACCCGGACTCGGTGGTCGGCACCGTCGACATCGTCCACGAGGAGCTCGACCAGATCGACCGCGCCGCCAGCCGATTCCGCCCTGACGCAGAGATCGCGCTGGTGCACCGGGCCGAGGGGCGTCCCATCAGCGTCAGCCCGTGCCTCTTCGAGGCCGTGGCGGTGGCGCTCCGTGTCGCCGTGGCCACCGGCGGCGCGGTCGATCCCACGGTGGGTGGTGCCCTGAACCGGCTCGGCTACGACCGGGACTTCGCCTCCATCGGCGCCGGAATTCCAGGGGACCTGCCCAAGCCCGCTCCCGTGCCGGGCTGGCGGAGCATTGAGCTCGACCGGGCCAGCAGGACGGTGCGCGTGCCGGCGGGCACAGTCATCGACCTCGGTGCCAGCGCCAAGTCCCTCACGGCGGACCGCATCGCCGAAAGGGTGGCGGCGACGTTCGGTTGCGGGGTGCTCGTCTCTTTAGGAGGGGACATCTCCGTGGCCGGAGTACCACCTCCCGGAGGCTTCTGCACCGGCCTGGCCGATGTGAGCGGCGGCGCCGAGGCGTCCGAGACGGTGGCCATCACCTCGGGTGGGCTAGCCACTTCGGGCATCATGTCGAGGTGGTGGCGGGTGGGACATCACGTCGTCCACCACGTCGTCGACCCCTCGACCGGGCTACCACCTGCGCGGGCGTGGCGCACGATCACGGTGGCGGCGGCGTCGTGTGTCGACGCCAATGCCGCGTCGACCGCCGCCATGGTCAAGGGCCCCGGCGCGGAAGAGTGGCTGGCGGCCCTCCACCTACCGGCCCGGCTGGTCGCCCTGGACGGCACCGTCGTACGGGTCGCGGGGTGGCCGGCTCCGGTCGCATCGGAGCCCGAGGCGGTGGGGCCCGTCCGATGACCGCCGCCCTCGCGGCCGTCGTCCACAACGGGACGGCCCTGTGGTACCTGACGCGCGCCACCGGTCTCGTCTCCCTGGTCCTGCTGTCGGCCACCGTCGTCCTCGGCATCGTCGCCTCGGTGGGTTGGACGGCGGCCCGGTGGCCGAGGTTCCTCTCCCAGGAGGTCCACCGGAATCTCTCGCTGTTCTGCATCGTGCTGATCGCCATCCATATCGTGACGACCGTCGCCGACGGGTTTGTCCCGATCGGCTACCTGGACGCGTTCGTGCCGCTTCAGTCGCCCTATCGTCCGCTGTGGATCGGCCTGGGGGCGCTGGCCTTCGACATGTTGCTGGCCGTGGCCATCACCAGTGGACTGCGGGCACGCATCGGGGTCCGTACCTGGCGGGGCGTGCACTATCTGGCCTACGCCTGCTGGCCCATCGCCGTCCTGCACGGTCTGGGGAGCGGTACCGATGCGCGCCTGTCGATCACGGTGCTCATCAACGTGGTCTGCATCGGGTCGGTGGTCGGGGCACTGGCCTGGCGGCTCATCGCAGCCCCCGGTGTTCCGAGCACGCGCCGCCTGGCCGCCTCCGGTGTGGCAACCGCACTGGTGATCGGTATCGGCGCCTTTGCCTTGGCTGGACCGCTCCAGCCCGGGTGGTCGAAGCGGGCGGGAACCTCCCCGGCGGTGCTGGCCGAGATCAACGCTCATTTCGCCGTGAAGTCGGCTGCAACCCCGAGCGGCGCCGCGACCGGGAAAGCGCCTTCGAATGGCGCGGGGTCCTCGGCGGCGGGCATGCCCGCCGTCCCGTTCACGGCCAACGTGAACGGGACTGTTCAATCGTCGAGTCCGAACGGCGCCGGGGAGGTGGAGGTGGTGCTCTCCCTGCAGGTGCAGGGCTCGAGTGCTCCCCTGGTCGTCAAGTTGACGGGCACGGCGGTCAACGGAGGTGTGGCGATGTCGAGCAGCCAGGTTGTCTTCGGCGACGCCCAGGGCGCGGTGACCGCACTTGACGGGTCCAACGTGGGGGCCACGGTGCGCGGGCCGAGTGGACCGATCAATCTCCAGATGCTGCTGAACATCGACCAATCCGCCGGCAGCGTCAGTGGAACCGTGAGCGGATCTTCGGGAGGACGATAGATGAGAGCCCGCTTGGCCTCTTCGACCGCCACCCTGTCCCAGGCTCCGGCGTTCCCGCGCCTGCTGAGCGCCCTCGAGTCTCCCGACTCGGTGGTCGATCTGGAGGCGCACCTGGCGCACTGGGGGGCACTGCCGCTGCGTAGTGCCCGGTCGACGCTGCTCGACGAGCTCGACTCCAGCGGCCTGCGCGGCCATGGAGGAGCCTGGTTCCCCGTCGGCAAGAAGTGGCGCGGCATACGTGACGGATCTCGCCGGCCCGTCGTGGTGGCCAACGGGTCCGAGTCAGAGCCGGCCAGCCGGAAGGACGCGTTCCTACTGACGCACTCGCCCCACCTGGTGCTCGACGGGGCGTCGCTCGCCGCGGCGACGCTCGACGCCCATCGGGTCGTGGTGTTCGTCCCGCTGCGCCACGTCGACTGCGTCAGTCGGTGTATACAGGCACGGAATCGCTCGGGCATCGACCCGGTGAAGATCGAAGTCATCGCCGCCGCCGACGCGTATCTCTCGGGGCAGGAGACCGCCGTCGTTCACGCCCTCAACGACGGTGCCGCCGTTCCCACCTTCGTCGGGCTGCAGTCCATCCGGGAGCGCGGCGTGCGGGGTCGTCCCACCCTGGTGCAGAACGTGGAGTCGCTCGCCCATGTGGCGATGATCAGCCGGTACGGGGGTCAATGGTTCCGCTCCGTCGGGACGGCGGACTCTCTGGGAACGATGTTGGTCACCATCACCGGCCGGCGGGCCGAGCCGGTGGTCGTCGAGGCCCCGCTCGGCGTCGCCTTCCGTGATCTCCTGCACCTGGCGACCGAGGACACCCACCGGTACTGGGGAGCCCTGTTGGGCGGCTACGGCGGAGGATGGTTACCGCTGTCGCTAATCCTCGAGGGGAATCTCAGCGAAGAGTGGGCCCGCCAGCAGAACTCCTCGCTGGGAGCCGGAGTTATCGCCCTTCTCCCTCGCTCGTGCTGTCCACTGGCCGAAGTGGCTCGGGTGGTCCGCTACATGGAGCAGCAGGGGGCGGGGCAGTGCGGTCCCTGCCGGTTCGGTCTGGCCGACATTGCCGGCCACCTCGAGCTTCTCGCCTTCCGTCCGGACTCGTTCAGCGGCCGCTTCCCCCCCATTCTCGAACTGTGCAATCTGATCGACGGACGGGGCGCGTGTCGGCACCCCGACGGCGTGGCGCGCTTCGTCCGCACCGCCCTGACAGTCTTTCAGGACGACGTTGACCGGCACTTCCGCCGCGGTCCGTGCGACGCGGTCAACCGACCGGCGTACCTGCCGACGCCATCCCCGAACGGATGGAGCCGGTGATGGAGGCTCGTAGGGTCAGTGTTCAAGGCGCCCGGGTGAACGGCGCGTCGCTGCCGCGATGGCGCCTCACGCTGGTGGTCGACCCCACGTCGTGCGACGGGCGCGGCGTGTGTGCGGAGCTGTTCCCCGAGAGGGTCACGATGGACCGGTGGGGCTATCCGATCATTGACGATGAGGAGATTCCGCTGGTGCTGAGCGATCACGCCCGGCGGGCGGTCGCGGCGTGCCCGCGGCTGGCCCTCCACCTGGTCGAGCGCCGCCGATGAACCCGGACCTCGTAGACGACATCGACGGCGAGGTCGACAGCGACTCCCCGCCACTCACCGGCTCGTTCGGCGCTGAGGTGACACGGTCACTGGGGGCGATACGTCCGCGGCGGCGACCCCCGCAGGCCCAACGGGTGTACCGGCGTCGTCGGATCAAGGCGGGCATCGGGCTGGTGCTTGCCGGGGTCATCATCTGGACCGCCGTTTCGCTCGGAGGAGCGCTGCTCAACCCGGCGTTGGGGAGCTCGTTCGCCTCCCGGTTCTCCGAATGGGCCCGCGAGCACGGTGGTGCCAGCATCGTCAACTGGGTGGAAAAGGAGTGGTACAGCCATCATCCACCGCCGATCGGCGGAAAGCCCCCGGCCGGGGCCATACGCGTCCCCCACAAGTCGGTGGCCCTCGTCGCCACGGGCCCCCCCCATCTGCCGCCGCCCGTTCCGATCGTGCCCTTGGCCAGCCCCGCCATCGCCGGAGAAGGCCAGTGGTCGCCGGTCGGCCGGCTGGTCGGGGGAGTCCCGGCGATCTACGAGACGACGCTCCGGCCCGACGCCATCCACACCAGCTACGTGGTCGGCGTGGCGTGGATGGACACCAAGCTGTTGAAGGCGACGCTCTACTCGGGCAGCCAGATCCCCGGGGGCGGCCCCTACACCTACACGGCGCCGGTGCAGCCCGGAGTGGCCGACAGCCTGGTTGCCGCGTTCAACGCCGGCTTCCTGATGAGCGACGCCAACGGCGGGTACTACACGCAAGGCAAATCGGTCCTCCCCCTTCGGGCCGGTGCGGCGTCGTTCGTCATCTACCGCAACGGTTCGGCGACGGTCGGTGAGTGGGGCCGTGACGTCACCATGACCCCGAACGTCGTGTCGGTCCGCCAGAATCTCGATCTCCTGGTCGACGGGGGCAAGCCGGTGCCCGGCCTCAACGCCGCGGACACGACCCAGTGGGGGGACACACTCGGCAATCAGGTCTATGTCTGGCGCTCGGGCATCGGGGTCACCGCCGACGGTGCCCTCGTCTACGTGGGCGGACCGGGGCTCAACGTCACCGACCTGGCCAATCTGCTGGTGAGGGCGGGCGCCATGCGGGCCATGGAGCTCGACATCAATACCGACTGGGTCAACTACTCGGTGTACGACCCGGCCACGCAGAACGGGCCGGCGTCGGGAGCCAACGGCACCGAGCTGCTTCCTGGAATGACGGGGACCCCGGCCCGGTACTTCCAGTCCTGGTGGGCTCGGGACTTCATCACGATGTCCGCCGCGGTGAGGTCCTGAGGTGAGTACGCGGGACGAAGCGGCCGAGGTCTTCTTGCCGGGAATCGACGCACTGAAGGGCGCGTCGGGTCGGGCGGCGACCGCCACCGGGATCCTCTCCGACCTGGTCGCCAGCATGCGTCCACGACAGTGGACGAAGAACGCACTGGTCTTTGTGGCGCCGGCGGCGGCGGGCGTCCTGGTTCACCGCGCCGACCTCCTCCATACGCTGGCCACCTTTGGCATCTTCTGCGCGGCCGCCTCAGGTGTCTATCTGGTCAACGACGTCACCGACGCCGGGGCCGATCGAAACCATCCCGTCAAGCGCCATCGGCCGATCGCCCGGGGCGCCGTCTCCCCGCGTCTCGCCGTGGCGATAGCTTCGGGGCTCATCGGTGGCGCCTTGGCGGCGGCGTGGTTTGTGGCGCGCCAGGATCTCGTCGTCCTCATGGCGGTCTACCTCGTCATAAGCTTCGCCTACACCCTCAGGTTGAAGCGCGAGCCGGTCATTGAGCTGGCGGCGGTGGCGTCGGGCTTTCTTCTCCGCGCCGTGGCGGGCGGTGTGGCAACGCACATCCCCCTGTCCAGCTGGTTCGTGGCAGTCGCCTCCTTCGGCGCGCTGTTCGTCGTCGTCGGGAAACGCCTGGGGGAGTACCTCCGTCTGGGCGAGACGGCCGGGCAGCATCGCGACGTGCTCCAGGTCTACACGGCGCCGTTCCTGCGATCCGCCCTGACACTGACCGCGTCGGTCACCGTCACCGCCTACTGCCTGTGGGCCTTCGACAAGGTGGGACTGCTGTCGCACGCTGCGCACCACTATGTGTGGATTCAGCTCTCGGTTATCCCCATCATCCTTGGCGTCCTGCACATGTTGCGACTGGTCGACGCCGGGCTCGTCGACGCTCCAGAGGACTTGGTGTTCCACGACCACCTCCTCCAGGGGCTTGGTGCGCTGTGGATCGGGCTGTTCGCCATCGGAATTTACGGGTGAGCCCCCAACGCCTTCTCTCCGGCTGGGGACGCACGGCGCCGTCGGCTAGCCGGGTCGTGGTACCCGACGACCTCGGCGAACTGACTCGACTCTTGGTCAACGGCGATGGCGCTCCGGGCGGGATGGCAGCGCCGCCCATGATCGCCCGAGGCCTGGGGCGGAGCTACGGCGACGCCGCCCAGTGCGCCGCCGGAGTGGTCATCGACACGTCGAGACTCGACGCCATCGGAGCCATCCATGCACAAACCGGGTCCGTCGAGGTGGGCGGCGGAGTAAGCCTGGACGCCCTCATCCGCGTCGCTATCCCATCCGGATGGTTCATCCCGGTCTCGCCGGGGACCCGGCAGGTGACGGTGGGCGGCGCGATCGCCGCTGACGTCCACGGCAAGAACCACCACGGCCACGGAAGCTTCTGCCGCCACGTGGCGTCCCTCACCTTGGTCACGCCGGTCGGGATCCGCACGATCGACCCCGAGAGCGATCCCGAACTGTTCTGGGCCACCGCCGGTGGGATGGGACTCACCGGTGTGGTGGTGGCGGCGACACTGCGGCTCCGCCGGGTGGATACGACGTGGGTGGAGGTGGACACCGAGCGGTTCGGCGACCTCGACGGCCTCATGTCTACCATGCGAGCCACCGACCACCTGTACCCGTACTCGGTGGCGTGGGTGGACTGCAACCCCCACCACGGGGGTCTTGGTAGGTCGGTCATGACGAGAGGTGACCACGCCCCGGCCGATGCCCTAAGCCCCCGATTCCGAGCCCGCCCGCTTGCCCTACCCGGCACGGCGCGTCTGCGAGTTCCCTTCCGCCCGCCGGTTTCTCTGGTGGGCCGGAGCACGGCGCGCGCCTTCAACGAGCTGTGGTTTCGCAAGGCGCCGCGGCGCGAGTTCGGGGCCCTCGTCCCGCTAACTACCTTCCTCCATCCCCTCGATGCCGTCGCCGATTGGAATCTGCTCTACGGCCCCGGCGGCTTCGTCCAGTACCAGTTCGTCGTGCCGCCGGATCAGGGCGACGTCGTGCACACGGCGATCTCCATGATGGCGGCCTCGCGAGTCCCCTCGACCATGGCCGTCCTCAAGCGGTTCGGTCGGGGCGATCCGGGCCCGCTGTCGTTCCCGATGGAGGGCTGGACGCTCGCCCTGGACTTTCCCGTCGGGCCTGCTGGTCTCCCTGCCCTCCTCGATCGCTTGGACGAGCTGGTCGCCGCCGCCGGTGGGCGCGTGTACCTGGCCAAGGACGCGCGGCTGCGGCCCGAGCTCGTGGACGTCATGTATCCGAGGATCGGGGAACTGGCGGCGGTACGGAGAAAGGTCGATCCACGGGGCATCCTCCGATCCGATCTCTCGCGGCGCCTCGGTATCGATCGACACGACTGCGCACCATGAGGGACGCCTTCGGTCACCCCCAGTCCGTGGTCGTGCTGGGGGGCACCTCCGAAATCGCCGGTGCGTTGGTCGACCGGCTGGTGGCCGACAGGTGCCGAACGTTGGTCCTAGCCGGGAGGGACGCCGAAGCCCTCGAGCGCGCCGCACAACGGGCCAAGGCCGGCGGGGCCGACGACATCAGGATCGTAGTGTTCGACGCCCTTCACCTCGACCACGTGGAGCACGTCGTCTCGGACTGTCTGGGCGGGGAGGACGACCCCGTCGACTGGGTGGTGCTCGCGCTGGGTCTCCTGGGGGATGCGGCCCAGGACGGCACGGACGCCAGGCGGATCGCCGAGAACATCGCCGTGAACTTCGCCTGGCCCGCCGCGGCGCTCGGGCCGGTGGCGCAGCGTCTCCGGGCACAGGGCTACGGGAGGATCGTCGTGCTGTCGTCGGTGGCCGGAGTCAGGATCAGATTGGCGAACTTCATATACGGCTCGGCCAAGGCGGGGCTGGACGCGTTCGCCCGGGCCGTCGCCCAGTCCCTGGAGGGATCCGGTGTGCACCTGCATGTGGTCAGGCCGGGGTTCGTGCACACCAAAATGACGGCGGGCCAGCGACCGGCACCGTTCGCCGTGGATCCTCGCACCGTTGCCGCCGCCGTGCTGCGGGGGATCGAGCGCGACCAGCCGGTCATCTGGGTGCCGTCCACGCTCCGCTGGGTCTTCCTCGCCCTGCGTGCCCTGCCCCAGCGGCTCTGGAGACGGCTGCCGGGGTGATTCGCCGCAAGGGGCGCGACGCCCTGATCACCTCGGCGTGCGCGCTGTTGACGCTCGCCGCCTGCTCCCTGGCCCGGTCCCCAGCGGGGAGATCGATCTCGGCCAGCAGATCGGCGGCGTCGACGACGACGGATCCGACGACGACCACGACGGTGCCGGCCGAGCCCGGCTGGACGCCGATCAGTGTCGGCCCCAACGGCGTCATCATCGACGAGCGGGACGTGGCGGCTCCCGACGGACGACGCATCACGGTCGTCCGATTTCGAACCGGACAGGTGCAGTTCAACCTGCACATCGGCAGCCAGGACCCACCGACCGGGGCGGCGGTGCTCGGCCCCCAATCCTCGTCGTCGGTGAGCTCGGCCGAACTCCCCGCTCTTTTGGCCGCCTTCAACGGTGGGTTCAAGGCCAACGCGTCGGCGGGTGGCGTCGAAGTCGGCGGGCAGGTCCTCACCCCCCTGGTCGATGGATTCGCCAGCTTCGTCATCGACACCGACGGCACCGGCAGGATCGGGGTGTGGGGCTCCACGGTGCCGGTATCCGGCGAACAGGTCTCCAGCGTGCGCCAGAACCTCCCCCCCTTGATCGACAAGGGGCAAATCAGTCCCGCGATCGGCGACCTCGCGCAATGGGGGGACGTGTTGCACGGTGTGGCCGCCACGGCGCGGAGCGCGCTGGGAGAGGACGCCCAGGGGGACATCTTGTATGCCGCCGCCATGTCGACGCTGCCCGTCGACCTCGCCACCGCGCTCGCCGGCGACGGGGCGACGGTGGCGATGGAGCTTGACATCAACCCCGAATGGATCCAGCTCGATGTAGCCTCGGGGGCGGGCGGTCCCCTGCAGGCGGTCGTACCGGGCCAACTGCGTCCACCCGATCAGTACCTGCTCGGGTGGACCCGCGACTTCATCACGGTGCTCACCCCGCCTGTTGGCCTGGTCACGGGCACGGGCACCCATCGGAGTTGACCGAATGGAGTGATCTGGCCTTCATGGTTCTGTCAGGTTCACTCCCTACAGTGACGACCGAGTTGCAGTGAGGGAACGCAGGAGGAATCTCGACCGTGGGGAGTCGTTGCATCCGCCCTTCCGTGCGCCGTCTCAGTGTCGCTGGGGTCGTGCTCCTCGCTGCCGGGCTCCTCTTCGTCACCCAGTCCGGCGCGTCGCCGTCCTCCCGGCGAGCGGTCGACCCTCGGCTCTTCGCCTCTGGTTCATGCGTCGAGTTCGAGCCGACGTCCAGCGATCGTCACGAGACGGTGTTCCTAGACGCGGGCCACGGCGGACCCGACCCGGGCGGCGTCGGGGTCACCGAGTCCGGTCAGACGATCTACGAGGCAAACGAGACGTTGCCGGTGGAGAGGGACGCCACGGCCCTGTTGCGCCGCCGAGGATTCACGGTCGTCGACTCACGGACCGGTGACTCCACCGTGGCCCGCTTGGAGTCAGGTGACGAGTCGGACGGGGTCTTCACCGTGCAGGGAGAACATGATGATGTGGCGGCGCGCGATGTTTGCGCCAACCGGGCCAAGGCGAACATCCTGATCGGGATCTACTTCGACGTGGGCGACACGCCGCAGAATGCCGGCAGCATCACCGGCTACGACGCGGACCGCTCCTTCTCGTCGGCCAATTTGAGGCTGGCGAACCTGGTGCAGGACGACGTACTGACCCAGTTGAACGCGCAGGGATGGAACATCCCGAACGCGGGAGTTGTCTCGGATGTCTACCTCGGCGGCCCCCCGTTGACCGGAGCGGCGGGACTCTACGATCACCTGCTCCTGTTGGGCCCGGCCGATCCCGGCTACTTCACTACTCCGAGCGCGATGCCCGGCGCGCTGATAGAGCCACTCTTCATCACCGATCCCTTCGAAGGCTCCATCGCCGCCAGTTCGCGTGGCCAGGAGGCGATCGCCAGGGGCCTGACGCAGGCGGTGGAGCAGTACTTCGCCGCGCCGATAAGCGAGCGTTCCCGAAAAAAGGCGTGAGGAGCACGTTCGTGGCCAATTCCTTCTCACCTGGATGGGAGCGATGCCTATCGTCCGCCTCAAGAGGCAGCGCCGAAGGTGTACACGTACATGATCTGCCTCAACGCCATTTTTTGGGGGCCCAGATCGGTCCGCTCCGTGGTATCGACCTAGCGGTCAGGCAACCCCGACGGCAGGTGCCGTCCCTTGAAGCACTACTGGCCTTTCACGCAGTGCGCGACGCGTTGCGGCGGAAAACACGCTAGGTGGAGTGAGACTGGGAGATGCCGGCCGTTCGGCTCAACCACATGCCCCGTCTTGGGTCACCACGAGCACTTTCACCCAGTCGCCGCACCATTCGAATGCGGACACGGCGTTGTCGTGGGCGTCGTGGTCGAATTCTGCGCTGTGGTCGGCGTCGTACTTGATGAACCCGAGGGCGTGGTGGCGGCCCCGGAGATAACTGATCCCATTCCGAGTCCTAAACCCAATGTTCCTCCGACGACACCCAGTCCCAGAAGAATCTTTGCTGAAGGGACTCTTCATCTCCGACCTCCTATTGCGCTATTACGGCAAATTTGCTTCGCCTATGCCCAACATGAGCATCTTTAACGCGCATTGGAACACGCGAACATTTGGGCCACCTTGGATGCGGCTAGGGGGGAGTTTAATGACGAGATGATGACAATCCGCCGAAGCCGTCACGCCCGGGCACCGATCAGTAACTCGGTCGTGTCGTCCGGTGGCCGAGCTGGCGGGCCGCTTCGCGCGAGCCGGACGGGACCACCGAGAAGGCAAACCAAGAGTACGCGCAGGCAGGAGTACGGGCATTCGATCGTGGACGGAGCTTGCCGGTCGTTCGAAATGGCGCCCGAGCTGCTCGTCCGCCTGCGTCGCATGGTCAAGATGTGACGACGGGGCAGTGCCGGGTGGGCCCTGGCGCCAGTGTGGGACCACCCGGAAGGTGGCCCGATCTCAGTGTGGGGCGTCGACCAGAAACGGGTCATTGGATTGCGGAACGCACCAGGCGTGGTTGCCGAAGCAACCATTGTCGTCGCGTCCGCAAAGAAAGACTTCGGGCGCCACCCGACGGGGGAGTATTCCAACTGGAGCCTGGCGACGGCGATGATGCCGATGGAGTGGGTGGGGCGGGCCTCCGCAAGGCTCACTCAGCTACTACCTCTTGTATAACTACGTTGTACGTAGTACTGTGACGCCATGGCACCGAAACCCAGCAGTAGTTCGAGACCACGACCCAACGATCCTCCGATTCTGATTCTGACCAGCCTGGCTGGCGGACCTAAACATGGACATGCGCTCTCCAAAGACATCGAAGGATTTGCCGGTGTTGCCTTGGGGCCTGGTGCACTTTATGGCGCCATTACGCGCCTAGAAGAACGAGGCCTCATCGAAGCACTGGAATCTGATGACCGCCGCCGTCCGTATCGTATTTCGGCGACCGGGTCGGCCTACCTCGCCGAATCGGTGAACGAGATGCAGCGTCTGGCAGATGAAGGTGCCCGACGCCTCGCCGTGGCCAAATCGGTATCTGTACCTCGGCGCAGTCCGAGAATAGCCAGCAGCCCGGCATGAGCCCCGACGAGACACCGATGGGTATTGGACCGACGAGCCTATCGATGCTGCGCTGGTATCCGGCGCGATGGCGGGCCCGCTACGGCGGCGAGTTCGCCGCCATGATCGAGGACGACCTCGCAGGCAAGACACCGACCCTGCGGTACCGGTTGTCGATTGCCCGTTCCGGACTGATCGAGCAGGTGCGCAGTGCCGGCCTGGTCGGTGATTCGGTCCCTCCTGCGGAGCGAGTCCAGGGTGGCGCCTTGACCGTCCTTTGCGCATTTGCTCTGTTCATTATTCCCGGCGTCGCGTTCGCCAAGGTCAGCGAGCATTGGGATCAATCAATTCACCGAGGTTCTCGGCACTTGCCTGCCGTCTCCTTCAATCTGCTGGCGTCGTTGGCAGTGGCTTGTGGTCTGGCGTTGGTGCTAGCGGCAGTTGCCCTCCTGCCCCTCTTCGTACAGTTCCTGCGGGCCGGAGGATGGCCGGAGATCAGTCGGAGGGTGCGGTGGGCGATCACCGCCACCGCGACCACCGGCGCAATTGTCGGGGGATTGGTTATCTGGGCAAGGCACCTCACCGAGCACCAACGCAACGTCGGGTTCGGGTGGTATCAGCTCCTGTTTGTGATCGCCGCCATCTCCTTTGTCGGTGCGGTGGCCACCTGGACAGCGGCGGCCGTGGCCGCAACGCGGCAGCTCAACATCAGGTTGGGTCAGCTCAGGGTGGTCGGTGTGCTGGCCGTCTTGGTGGCCGTGTGCATGCCCGCCATGACCGCGGCAGCAGCGCTGTGGTGGGGATCTATGGCGACCACCGCTCCGTGGTTCTTGGCTGGTACCGCGGTGGGAACCTCCTCGTCACCTTTGTCTGCCAATTTGTTCGTGGTGCTCATTGTGATGACGATCGCCTCGGGGGCAGGTGTGCTCGGATTGCTCCGGGTCATCAGTACCTGGCGCCTTTTGCCGAGCACTTGAACAAGACGTCGCATGCTTTGGTGTGACTGGTTCGTATTCCTTAAGGAATAACTTGCCGATCGAAGCCCTGGGCAACAACGCGGACAGCCCGCCCATG
>Ga0302324_100015264_pt1 | contig 15415 bp, 13 predicted proteins | sample Palsa_T0_1_FD_201949 | JGI IMG/M metagenome (GOLD analysis project Ga0302324, IMG submission 201949) | Peat permafrost microbial communities from Stordalen Mire near Abisko, Sweden - Palsa_T0_1 | ecosystem: Environmental > Terrestrial > Soil > Palsa > Peat permafrost | place: Sweden: Abisko...
CGATCGACGTCCACGAGAGCATAAAGCCCGTCTGCAGCGGCAACAGGTTTTTTAACACCGTCGGCAGCACCTGCTGCACCCCGACGCCGATCACCGTCCCGGCAACGCTCCCGATCAACCCCATACCTGCTACCTGGATCAGATAGATCAGAAAAGCCTGCCTGGCCTTCACTCCCAGACAACGTAATACGGCAATCCCGCCGATCTTCTCACGGATATAGATATGCACCGCGCTCGCCACACCTATACATCCCATCAATAAAGCGATGAAGCTGATCAGTGTCAGAAACTCCGTCAGATCAGTAAACGCTCTGCTCATTCGCTCCTTCCTCGATTCGACGGTCTCATAACGCACTCCGGCCTTCTCCAGCCGCGGACCAATAGCCGCCACCAGCTTGTCCATATTGACCGCAGGGATGAATTGATAATAATATTGATAATTGACCCGGCTGCCTCTTTTCAGCAACCCGGTCTGATCGAGCCAGCGCAAAGGAATATACACCGGCGGCGCCACGGTAGTCGAGATCTCATTACTGCCCGGCGCCTTTTCCAACGCACCTGCAATGGCAAAAGTCAGATCACCTACCCGGATGGAATCACCCGGCTGCGCCCCATATTGCAACATCAATGCCTTATCCACTAATGCTCGCTTCCCCGACCGCCACAACTGACCCGCCTTCACCGGTTCCGTCCCGAAAGACCCGTAAAAAGGATAATCCCCGTCCAGCGCCCGCACCTGCACCAGCCGGCTACTACCGCTCTTGACAAAATAGACCATGGACCCAAAACTGCATTGCAGCGACCGGTGGTTAGGCAAGGAATCCGGCAATGCCTGTATTGCCTTTGACAATGGCTGGATGCTGCCGATCATCAGGTCGGCGCCGACCAGTTCCTTTGCCTGGTCGTCAATCGCCGTCCGCAGGTTATGCCCAAAAGACAAGGTTGCCACCAATGCGGCAATACCTAGCACAACAGAGGAAATAAAGAGGAAAAGCCGGCTTCGGTTGCGCCGGCTGTCTCGCCAGGCCATGAGGAACAGCCAGGATAGACGAGGTTGGTTATTTTGTTTCATCAGCTATAACACGCCCCCCCGCCAGCCGTATTATCCGTTGTGTATTTGCCGCCAGCTCGGCATTATGTGTCACGATGATCAGCGTAGTGCCCGCCTCCCTGTTGAGGTCGAACAATAACTCTTCTATCCTGGCGCTGGTCTCGGCATCCAGGTTACCCGTCGGCTCATCGGCGAAAAGGATGCGCGGCTGCCCCGAAAAAGCCCTCGCCAACGATACCCGCTGCTGCTCACCCCCCGACAGTTCCACAGGATAATGATGCAGCCTGTCGCCCAATCCAACCTTCTCCATCAGTTCCTTCGCCCTGCTGCGGACATGTTTCTCCCCTCGTAGCTCCAGCGGCACCATCACATTCTCCAGCGCCGTCAGCGTCGGCAACAGCTGGAAGTTCTGAAAGATAAACCCCACATACCGGCTACGGATGTCCGCCCTTTCATCTTCATCCAACCCGTCAATGACGATCCCGTTTAATTCCACCGACCCTATGGTACACCGGTCTAGCCCCGCACTCAGCCCCAGCAAGGTCGTCTTGCCGCTGCCCGATGGGCCCACGATGGCGACGGTCGAACCGGCGGCCACCGAAAAATCGATATCCTCCAACACGTTTAATGCCCGCCCGGCCGCCCGGTAAGTCTTACTGACATGGCTGATCTTCAGAATGTTTTCCATGGGAATAATTTACAACTATATCGACATAATTGTTGTTACTTTCCATATGAAGACCGCAATCATTCTCCTGGCCGCCATGGGCCTTCTCTCCGCACGCCAAAATGCCCCCGAACGGGCCACCCCTAACCCGCCACCTGCCAGTCTCGCATCCCCGAATGCGCCCGCCCCCAAAACCATCCTCTTCTTCGGCAATAGCCTCACCGCCGGCTACGGCGTAGGCGCCGACCAGGCCTTCCCGGCCATCATCGGCCGCCGCATCGACTCCCTCCACTGGCCATATAAGATCGTCAACGCTGGCCTTAGCGGCGAAACTACCGCAGGCGGCAAAAGCCGCATCGGCTGGGTCCTCCGCCAGCCGGTCGACATCTTCGTGCTGGAACTGGGCGCCAATGACGGCCTCCGGGGCATTCCCGTCGCCGCAACAACTGCCAATCTGCAAGCCATCATCGACTCCGTTAAAAGAAAATACCCCGCCGCCAAAATCGTCCTGGCAGGAATGGAGGCCCTCCCCACCATGGGCAGCACCTATACAACCGCCTTCCACAATATCTTCCCCCAATTGGCCGCAAAGAACAAGGCCGCCCTCATCCCCTTTCTCCTGCAGGGTGTAGGCGGCATCCCTCAACTCAATCAGGCCGACGGCATCCACCCCACCGAACAAGGTCATCGGATCGTAGCCAATAATGTCTGGCAAACCCTCCGCCCCCTTTTAAAATAAAAAAAACACCGCCCGGTTTCCCGGACGGCGCTATCTGCTCGCTTGCTGTACCAGGCCCCACCACAGGACCGGAACTATTTTTGCTTGCCCATGTTAGCCATGATATTCTGCATCATACTCTGCTGATTGTAAGGCGTATACCCCGCCGGGATCTCGAACTCGGACGCCGGAAAGCTTCGCTGCGCCGCCGTGATCAACACCATATTCATCGAAATAGTCAGATCATTCGACCCTCCCGTAGACTGCAGCATCGTCATCTTCACCGGATATCCTCCGCAACCCGCCTGATCCAGGGCGTCCAGCATCTTTAACGACATATTCTTAGTCTGCACGGTCATCTTTTTCATTTCCGCATACCCCGGCACGGCTGTACTCGTCCAGACATCTTCGACGATTGGGGTCTTCAGACCCGGCGTAACTATCGATATCCTGGCATGCACACAGTTATAGCCCGCCACAGTCTCGGTACCGATCCTGGTGACAGTGTACGTCATTTTATCGGCATGCAGGGTGGCCGTATCAACGGTGTTCAGCAAATAGCTCTTGCTCTCCGGATACAGCACAACGGTGTATTTTGGCTGGTTGACACGCCCCAGCAATTGCATCCTCATACCCAGCAGATCCATGTCCACATGCGTATACCCATTGGTGCAATAAGCCGATGACATAGTATCGACCAGTGCGGAGTCCTTACCATTCCTTTTGAAGTCATAGGCGACCCGGTATTGATACAACATCCCGCTGCCGCCGATAGCCGTCATAAAACCCTTGACGGCTGCAGAATCTGCCGCAGTCATCACCTTAGGCTTATTAGCTCCTGCCATCATCTGCATCAGCGCCGCGCTGTCCCGTGCCGTCTTGCCAGCAGCCGACGTATCAGGCTTCCCCGTCGTACCGGTCGCCTTGCCCGCCGCTTTATTACTGATGTTTTGCGTCACATTGTTGACGAGGTTCTTGAGGAACTGCGCCTGGGAACCCGCCGGAAGAAAACCTGCCGCTACTACCATGAACAGACAACCGTAAATTCTTTTCATAACAAGTACTTTTAGTATTTTAAATCTCCACAGGAAACAATCCGGACTCGGTCACAAACCCGGTTTTGGCGCCCCCGTACTATCCGTCTTGGGCGGCGTACTCGTAGCACCCGGCGTAGCCGGGGCAACGGCAGGTTTTTTCTTCTTCTTGAACATCCCGACGAACCCATTGAAGGCCTTCGTGCCGAGCGTGTCGACCTTGTCGGCCGCATTGTTGGAGACGGTATTGGTCTTGGCAACCAGTCTATTCTCTCCATTGGTCTTCACCTGCTGCGGCAGGTTGCTGACCGACTGGCCCGCGGAAGAAGTGGTCGTTTGGGCGGCCAGCCTGTTGCTGGCTACCATTAGCAGGACCAGTACCACGACGCCGGGCCTCCATCTTTTGACATATATTGACATAATTTCCAGTATTTAAAGATTTTAAGTATATTTCAAGACTCAAAAGTTGTTATTAAAACCCGGTTAAAAAACGCCTGATCGACGAACGCTGAATAAAATCTATGAAATGAACACGTCCCTGAAACCTGGGATTTCCTGCCTTATTGCGGACGACTATGACATAGACCGGCTCACTGTAGTGGCCCAGTTACGCAAATATCCTTTCATTACCATTTCCGGCACTTACGAGAATGCGACAAAAGCACTGCAGCACCTGCAACAGCAACCCGTCGACCTGCTCTTCCTGGATATAGACATGCCGGGGCTGAACGGCCTGGAGCTCCGCTCACGTTTTATGGATATCCCTGCATGTATCTTCATCACCGGTTATCCCGACTACGCCGTGGAAGCGTTCGATGCCGCCGCTCTGGACTTCCTCATCAAACCCATCACCAGTGACCGCTTCGAAAAAGCCATCCGTCGCGTCCAGGAATTCTTCGAGGTCCGGCAAAAGGCCGAACTATTCGAACACAGCCTCGGTACCGATACTATTTTTATTAAGGAAGGACATGAGAAAACCAAGGTGAGGCTGCACGATATCCTCTACCTCGAAGCACTGAGGGATTATACGACGATCGTTACCCTGCAAAAAAAATATCACGTGCTGACGACCCTGGGCAACCTGCTGAATGAAAACGAATTCAGCTCGTTCATCCGCATCCATCGCAGCTTTGCCGTACAACGACACTATGTGCGCAAGCTTGACACCCGCACCGTATACCTGGAAAATATCAGCCTCCCGCTCGGAAAGGCCTATAAAACCGACATCGAAAAGATTTTCAATTAACCCCTTCTCCCCTTCCGGACCTCACTCTTCGCGACTCCCCCAGGTGCAAAAAAAAGTTCCGGCCATTTGAATAATATCAAATAGTACCTTCGTTTTCTTATCAGATTTTATGTATCAGGCTGCTTATTCCTATGACCACCCCGACGTAACCCGCTATACTTTTACCAGTGTAGGTAGAAAAAGGATTGAAAAGATAGTCGAATTCACGGATGTGGGCTATGACAATGTCTTCAACTTGGCATTTGGTGATCTGATGCCTGATGGTTCGATCGACGATAAGTCTAATTCCAATAACGGAGACATTGTAAGAGTATTGGCAACAGTCATCGGCATTCTGAAAGATTTTACCTCAGAGAATCCCGCGGCTTATGTAGCCTTTACCGGCAGTACCGAAGAACGCATGAAATTGTATACCCGGATCCTTAAGTCTTATTATTCAATTTTTAATAAAGAATTTAAGATTTCTGGGTTCATTAAGGTCGATGATAATTTTGAAGAGGTCCAATTCGACCCGAAACTGACCGTGAATTACACCGTATTTTTAATCAAAAGAATTGTTTAATTTTACCATATGCCTCTCACCAGGAAAAATAACACGCATAAAAGGACGAAGAAAACACCGCCAACCATCCTGGTGGTAAAAAAGACTCATCATCCCATCGAAGAGGCCATATTTCCGGAAAAAATAGAAAAGGTAAAAGACGTCCTTTCCAAATCAAATTTTCGATCTTCTTAACCCCGGCGCACTGGCCCAATGCCAGCCGGCCACACCCCAACTGTGGGCCCGTCACCCCCTTCTCCCTCCTCCCCCCGTCCCCGCATTCCGCGGATCCGGCTTCATCTTCAACTCAAATTCCATCGGCGGCGTCATCCCCGCCAGATTCTTCACAAAATAATCCCACCGCCGCCGCATCATATACGGCGCAAATTGCCCATATCCATGCGGACTGTTCGGGAACACGACCAGGTCGAAATCCTTATTGGCCTTGACCAGCGCATCCACCACCAGCATAGTATTGGACGGCGGAACATTATTGTCCATTAACCCATGCGCCAGCAGTAGTTTACCCTTCAGGTTCTTGGCATACATCTCGTTGGCCTGCGCTTCATAATTGGAATTGGCCACCAGCCCGTCATACCGCTCGCCCCAGTCGTCTTCATAATTGCGGTTTTCATGATTGCCGGATTCCGATATCCCTACCTTGAAGAAATCAGGATAGCGGAACATCGCCCCCGCCGTGGCAAAACCCCCACCCGAATGACCCCAGATCCCCACCCGGTTAGTGTCGATATAGGAGTACCGCTGCGCCAGCTGACGAATGCCTGTCACCTGGTCCGGAAGCGTATTTTCCCCCATATTCCCATAGCTCATATCATGAAAGCTCTTCGACCGGTAAGGGTTGCTCGTCCCCTCGATCGCCACAACGATGAACCCCAGCTCGGCCAGCGCCTGGTTATCATTCCTCGATGCCGCAAACGACCAGCTACCGACACTCCCGCCCTGCGGGCCCGGATAAATATAGTCGACGATCGGGTACTTCCGGCTCGGGTCCAGCTTCTCCGGCGTGAACAACAGCCCATAGATATCGGTCGTCCCATCATGCGCCTTCACAGAGAAAGGAATGGGCGGCTTCCAGCCTGTAGCCACCAGCCGCGAAACATCGGTCTTTTCCAGCGGCACGATCACCTTGCCTTCCAGGTTGCGAAGCACGCTGACCGGAGGCACATCGGGCTTGGAATAGGTATCGATAAAGTAATCCTCCGAAGTAGAAAAGGTGATGTTGTGGGTGCCGGACTCCGGCGTCAGCAGTTCGAGCCGCTTGCCATCAAAATCAACGCGATATAATTGATTGAAATAAGGATTCTCCGGCTCTCGCCCCGCAACCGTAAAATATAGCAGCCTCTTCTTCTCATCTACTTTCAGCAGACTGGATACCAGCCAATCCCCCTTGGTGATCTGATTCTTTAGTTTCCCCGTACCCGCATCATAGAGATACAAATGCCCCCAATTGTCACGCTCCGAATACCAGATGATCTCATTGGACTTGGCCAGGTAGCGCCAGTCGATGGTACGCCTGCCGGACTCATACTGCGTAGGCACGGTCTCTTCAAATACCTCCCGCACGGCGCCGGTCGCAGCATCGGCGATCCTGATTTTCTCATCCTTATGATCACGGCTCGTAGAGACAAAGGCCAGTTGCGTGGCATCCGCATTCCAATCAACATCATCCAGGCTGCCGCCACTGGAAATATCGTCGCTCAGGGTCGCCCGGTGCGGATCAGGTGCCGCCTGCAGCCGGATTACTTTAGGCACATCAATATTGATGATCACCCGCTGGATCATAGCGATCTCCTTATCTCCCGGTAAAGGGTATTTCCAGGCATGCAACACAGGATGCCCCACATTTGTCGTCACCAAATACATGTCGCCTACGTTCCGCTCGTCCTGCTGAAAAGTAGCTACCTTCCGGCTGTCCGGCGACCACCTGACGATAGGCCTGTCACTGCTCTTCCAGCCCGCATTGTCCGTGGCATATCCGAAATCCTTCACCCCATCGGTGGTCAGCTGCGTCTCCTGACCGCTGGCCAGGTCACGCACCCATAAATTATAAGCCTTGATAAAGACCGCCTTCTTACCATCGGGCGACACGTCTTCATTGCTCGCACCACCTTTCGCCCGCGAAGTATCCACTCCCAGTTTTGCCGGGTCGGAAGCAGCCGTACGTGTGCCTTTAACCATATTGACCAGGACAAACTCACTGCCTTGCGCAGTCAATACCCGATACCAGAACCTATCCCCGGACAACCAGTTGGGATTACCCATCACATTATCGACCAAAGGCGCGGTCCCATAGTTTAAAAGACTTTCCGCATGTGCATAATCGTTATCGGTCAGAACAACACCGCCCTGTGCATGGACAGCAGTCGCCAGGCCCAAAGACATAACTATAAAAAGTAGCTTATTCATGTTTCGAAGATACAAAAACTAAGGCCATCAACGCACCCAACCAGGCCAGCACCGCCGAGATCCGCAGGATCTTTGAATAGGCGGTTATAAAAGCATTGCGGTAAGCCGCCGCCACCGCCGGTTTGTCCCGGTCGTTTACGGCCGCCGGCACCCTTGCATCACCCAGGTTAACAGCCTGGGCCATCACGGCCTGCTTTTCCGTCGCAGAAATCGCAACCGCCGCGGCCGTCCCGGAAAGTTGCCCCTCCAACGCCCCCGAAAAAAACACCACCACCAACGCCCCAAAAACAGCATTCGCAGACACACTCGCAATCCGGGTCATCGCATTATTGACACCCGACGCCACCCCCGAAAATCGCTGATCTACCGACCCCATCACGGTCGCCGTCAACGGCGCTACAGTAAAGGTCATCCCCAGACCAAGCACGAGAATACCAGGAAAAAAATTTGCCCAATAACCACCGGGACCATGCGTTTGTCCCGCAAAAGACAACAACAGCAAACCCGCCCCGGCCGCCAAAGGGCCCGCAATGAGCAATGGCCTGGCGCCCCACCGGTCGGATAACTCGCCCGCATAGCGGGAAAGAGAGATCATCAGCAAAGTGAAAGGCAGAAAGGTCAGCCCCGATTCCAACTGGCTATAACCTTGTATCTGCACCAGGTTCAGCGACAGAAATAACATCCCCGCACCGAGCCCGGCATATAGGAAAAAACTCAGCGCATTAGCGCCGCTGAAACTACTATTGGCAAATAGCTGTAAAGGCATCATAGGACTCCGGCTGCGCTTTTCGATAACGAGAAAAACGATCAGCAGCAATAACCCCGCGCCCATTGTGCCCCCGGTCCCCCAATGCCGCCACCCCACCGCAGGAATGCGCAGACACCCAAAGGTCAGCAACGCCAGCCCCAACGCAATCGCCAAAGATCCCGCAAAATCCAGCCCGCCGCTACTGCCCTCATCTTTGCTTTCTCCCACCTTACGCCATAAGATCAGCAACGACAACGCTCCGATGGGAAGATTGATAAAGAAAATATACCGCCATAACCCTGCATCGGCTAATGCACCTCCCAGAATAGGACCGCCAACTGTTACCACTGTCGTCGCAGCTGACCATATTCCGATTGCCTTTCCTTTCTCCTTTTCATCGATGGCTGCAGAGATCAGCGACAAACTACCGGGTATCATCAGCGCACCTCCAATGCCCTGCACAATTCGGCAAAGGATCAACAACATAGTGTTAGGCGAACATCCGCAGGCGACCGACCCGATCAGAAAGACGGCAATGCCAGTCATAAAGACCCTCTTACGCCCCAGCCTGTCCCCCAGCGAACCGCCGATCAGGATCAGCGACGCCAGCATCAGCAAATAGGCGTTCAATATCCAAAACAGGTCAGCCCCGGTGGCCTGAAGACCTTTCTGCAAAGATGGCAGAACGACATTCAGCGCAGTGCCATCGATAAACCCCATCGAAGAGGCCAGTATGGCAGCCACCATGATCCATCTGCCCGTGGGACTGTTCAAGGGGAAAGTGGCCATAGTAAAGTAAATTTACGCCCAACTATTGCACATACATTGTTTTTGCTATATATTTAAAGATAATTTCCAGTATTGATCCTTTAAAACAAGTGAAAAACCCGTCTATTCCCTCCCATGCGCCAGCCCCGCGCAATAAGTTCTGGCAGCTGAATACCTTTATCGTGCTGGCCATGGCCTGCAACGCGATCAACTTTCTCTATGATGTATATGATGGAATGACCTGGAGCGCTATCATCGAAGTAATAGGTATCCTCATGCTGATCTCTTTCATAATAATGAATATGAAGGGGCATTTTGAACTACCCAAATTACTCAGCATCTTCTTCGCCAACTTCCAGTCTTTCTTTCTATGCTACGTACAAGGCACCAGCCAGGCATCCTATCTGTATCTTTTCCCCTTTGTCATGGCCATGATCTTCTTCCTGCGCGTCCGTAAGAACGACTGGTTCGTCATCATCTTTCTCAGCGGCACCCTGCTGGCTTTATTGGTGACCGTCCTGCTGCTCCCCTTCCGGTCTCATATCGACTCCGTGTCGGACAGCGTCAACTATCACCACCTCGCACTCAATATCATCGTCAACTTTTTACTGGTGATCATTTTCTTTTACTTCGTCCTGCGCTTGCTGGATGCCAAGGAAAAGAAAAGCAAGATCGCTGCAGCAGCCAAGGCCCGGTTCATGAGCAATATGAGCCACGAGCTACGGACACCGCTCAATGCCATCATCGGTACTACACACCTGCTGGCCCAGGACTACGAGGCACTTCAGGACAGTGATTATTTCAAGATCCTCAAAAATTCGTCCGAACATGTGTTGCAACTGGTCAATGCGGTCCTCGATTTCAGCAAGCTGGATGAAGGCAAACTGGAATTCGTTTATGAACCCTTCGACCTCATCCACACCTTGCAGGATACTGCCGATTCATTCGCCTCGGACGCCCGCCAAAAGAATATTCAATTGCTCGTAAATATCGATAGCCTGCCCGAAGGCAAACGCGTGATCGGTGACCAGATGCGGCTCAAACAGGTCTTCCTCAACCTCCTGTCGAATGCCGTCAAATTCACCGACTCCGGCTCGGTAACTCTCGAGGCTACCCTCGGGAAAGCCACCGAATCAGGCGCAGAGATCTCCTTCGCCGTAATAGACACCGGCATCGGCATCCCCCCGGAAAAAATCCATCTTATTTTTGACAGCTTTACCCAGGCCGACGCGGAAACGACCCGCAAATATGGCGGCTCCGGCCTCGGCCTCAGCATCTGCCGCGAACTGTTGAAGAAAATGGGCGGGGAACTGCAGGTGACCAGTCAGCCGGAAAAAGGCAGCTGCTTTTATTTTACCCTCTATTTGCCCTTCCAGCAGCAAGTCATCATCGTTCCCAAAGAACGGCTCCGGGCCCTGAAACAGCTCACCGGCGTCCGCGTCCTGCTCGTAGAGGACAATGCCGTGAATATGAACATCGCCCGGCGCTTCCTCAATAGCTGGGGAGCAACGATACAAACGGCGGAAAACGGAGAGGTCGCCTGGCAGCATTTCCAACGCCAACCCTATGATATCCTGTTGATTGACCTCGAAATGCCCCTGATGGACGGCAAGGAACTGCTCAGACAGATCAGGAACATCGACAAGAATATCCCCGCTATCGCCTTCACCGCCGCCGTCTACGACAATATGCACCAGGACCTTCGGGATCATGGGTTCAACGGCTACCTGCACAAGCCCTTCCGCCCCGACGAAATGCATCGCAATATTTTACAGCACCTGCACGTTTGACGCTGGTAATCTTATTACCATGAAGCAGTTATTTACCAAAACGCTCACCTTTCCGCTGCTATCCATCCTCCTGCTCATCGCTTGCCACAAATCCCACCCCGCAACCCCTACCCCCCCATTCAGCGTCTCCGCCACCATTAACGGCGTTCCATCCACCTTTAATGCCATTATTACCGTAGACAGTATCAGCACCCCGGGCACGCTCTATATCATCGCCCATTCGGATTCCGCTAACCTGACCCCACTGTTCGAAGTCACCCTGACCAGCAATACTGCCCTGAAACCAGGCATCTATTCCTATAGCGAACTCACAGACTCCACCGTTGAAACCCAGGGCCTCATAGGCTACACAAACTGGACCGGCGATTCCGCTAATCAGTATTTTAGCCTCTCCGATACAATTACACTGACGACCGTCAACAAGAACTGGCTCTCGGGGACCTTCTCGGGCACCTGCCAGGCCGGCTACGATTCGGTCGCCACCTATATCACCGTGACGAACGGTCAATTCTCAGTCGGCTGGAAAGAGCATTAAACAGTACACTTCCTGTATCAAAAACGAACATTCACCCCCTACCATGCCTCTCTAACCAAATGATCATCAAATAATTGCAAATTCGGCATCTTTCTGGCTCCCATACGCCCATATTCTCCACGCCAAAAACGTCGATATGCTGAAGAACTATTTCAAGATCGCCCTCCGCAACCTGCTCAAAAACAAAATTTTCTCCCTGGTCAATATAGCCGGGCTCGCTATCGGCATGGCAGCCTGCTTTTTTATCTTCCTCTATGTCCATTTCGAGCTTAGCTATGACGGCTGGCATAAAAATATCGCCAACCTCTACCGCGTACCGATCCAAATTACAGGCAGTCTGTTTAATAGCACCAACATAGAGGCATCCAATCATCCCGCCGTGGGTCCCGCGATGAAAAAGGATTTTCCCGAGGTCGTGAACTATGCCAGGGTGGTGCCTATGACGCTCTTTATGAGCAATACGATGATGTCGTATACCAACGGCAACCAAACGACCACTTTCAATGAGGACCATGCCTATATCGTCGACTCCTCCTTCCTGACAATGTTCTCATTTCCTTTTATCGAAGGAAATCCCCGTACTGCCTTATCGGACGGTCACTCGATCGTCATTTCCGACAAAATGGCGAAAAAATATTTCGGCAACGAGGACCCCTTGGGAAAAACCTTGTCCCTCAACCTGAAGACGCCTTTTAAAGTGACGGGTGTCTTCCGGGATATTCCTGAAAATTCCCATCTCAAATTCGACCTCCTCTTTCCCTTCCGGATGATGAACAACAACCCGACGACGAACAATATGTCGCTCGACGAAGTTTGGATCTGGCCTGAATTTTATACCTATGTGCAACTGGCCCCGGGCACTGACTCCCGCAAGGTCGAAGAGAAATTTCCCGCTTTCATCGAAAAATATTTGGGCGCAGAAATGAGAAAGCTGAAATATAACGCCCAATTTCACCTGCAACCCGTCCGGGATATCCATCTCCTGTCGAATATGGAGAAAGAGGTAGAAGCCAACGGCAGCGAAAAGGAGATCGGGTTTTTATCCATGATCGGCATCTTCATTTTAGTGATCGCCTGGATCAATTATATTAACCTGTCCACCGCCAAATCTGCGGAGCGTGCCAAAGAAGTCGGCATCCGCAAGGTAGCCGGCGCTGCTAAAATCCAGTTGATCGTTCAATTCATGATCGAGTCGGCGATGGTCAACTTCCTGGCCCTGCTGGTAGCCACTGGGCTGGTATGGATTCTCTATCCGTATTTCGGCGCCTTCATCGGCAAAAATATCGGGAGTACCGGCGGAAATTCCGATTGGTTTCAGCAGCCGCGCTTCTGGCTGGGACTGACCGGGTTACTGGTGGGCGGTGCACTGCTGGTAGGGGCTTATCCCGCCTTTGTATTGTCGTCCTTCCGCCCGATCCTCGTATTGAAGGGCCGGTTCTTTCAATCCGCCAGGGGTATCCTGTTGCGAAAGACCCTGGTCTCCTTCCAGTTCGTCCTGTCCATTTTATTGATTGCCGGCGCAATCACGGTCTACAGCCAACTGTCCTACATGCAGCAACAGGCACTGGGTTATAACAAAGATCAGGTGCTGGTGCTAAAGGCGCCCGCTGTTTTCGATTCGACGCTCTCGACAAAAATGCAATCCTTCAAAAATCAACTGCTCACTAACCCTTCCGTCCTGAGCCTTAGCGCCTCCACCGAGATCCCGGGCCGGATGATCGTCGCTAGAAATTCGGTGAGAAAGATCAGTGAGGACCAGACGCACAACTTCACTCCTTTCTACGTCAGCATCGACCCGGATTTCATCCACACCTATCACATGCAGTTGGTCGCCGGAAGGGGCCTTCTCCCGGAGGACATGACGACGCTTACTGATTCGGCGACCACCAGGCTGATCGTCAATGAAGAAGTGGTTAAAGGCATGGGCTTTAAGAGCAATGAGGCAGCCATCAATCAGCCCATCCAATTCGGCTACTTGACAGGCGAGCTCAGGGGCGTCATCGTCGGCGTGGTCAAAAACTACCATCAACGGTCCCTGCGGGATGTCTATGATCCTATCCTCTTTTATTATCCCAAATCCGCCGACTGGCGTTATATCTCAGTCCATCTTAAGACCGCTGACATCAACCAGTCACTCGCCTCCTTTCAAAAGACGTATAAGGATATCTTTGCCGGCAATGCATTCGAATACTTTTTCCTGGATGATTATTTCAACCGCCAATACCAGGCAGACCAACGTTTTGGCAATATCTTCAGCCTCTTCACGGGATTGGCCATTTTCGTTGCCTGCTTAGGTTTGTTGGGCCTGTCCAGCTTCGTCATCAAAATGCGGACAAAGGAGATCGGTGTGCGGAAAATACTGGGCGCTTCGATCCCCAGCCTGCTATTCCTATTCTCCCGCGACTTCATCAAATTGGTAGCCCTGGCCTCTCTGATCGCGCTACCCATCATCTATTTTGCCGCCAGTCAATGGCTGAGCAACTATGCATTCCATATCGGACTGAGTGTGTGGATATTCGCGCTGCCACCCCTGTTGCTGCTGTTCATTTCTTTGGCCACCATCTGTCTGCAAAGCCTGAAGACTGCCCTGTCCAGCCCGACTAAGAACCTGCGGACGGAATGACCACAGTGGTCATCTCGCACCCGGCCCCGCCGCCCCCCTCGATTGCATAATGAAATGCGCCGCAATCACCGCGAGCGACACCCACTCGCCGACGAGCAGCGACCATACCCCTATATAATGCAACGCTATCGCCACCACGGTCACCACCGCCAGCACGATACTGATCACCCGGTCCCTCGCATTATGAAAAAGCCCAATGACTACAGCATTACCAAGAAAAAATACCCCGGCAAAAAAATAATGAACGATAACATATTGATGGTCGGGGAACAGGATTATCCCGAGAAGACTAACACCCAGGATCACATTATACCAGGAACCCGCCCTTTGGAGACCTAAGACCGATGAATTCCTGAAATAGACTGCCCCGTTAAAAACAAACAGCATTGCCGCCATACACAATAACATCCCGTAAATATAACTGTCACTCATATACACATAATCGCTGAGGCTCTCCCGAAACCCGGTATTCCCCTTGTCCGCCAAACGTAACAGGGCAGGAATGGCCACGCACATCACTCCAATCGTCCGCTCGAAGATCCTGAACGTGGCCAGCGGATCCTCCAGCACATGGCGCATTCGGGTGAAGATATTCAACGTCTGATCATTTTATCCTTGACGATTTCATTGATCACCTTCTCCCGAAGACTCTGGCTGATCGTTATTTTCGCGGTTCCCATATCCAGGATATTACCTTCGATACTTTTTATCTTATTGACATTCACGATAAAAGACTTATGCACTTTCATAAACATAATAGAAGGCAGCTGCTCCTCAAGACTCTTGATAGTGACATAGACCATCATCTTCTTTGCTGGCGTATACAACATCACATAATTCAGCATCGCCTCCACATAGATCAATTCATCGTAATACACCTTCTCGATCTGGTTATTGGATTTGATGAAGAAATGGTCATTAGGCTTCCCGGGCCCACCCGCCTTCCGCAACACCCGATATTCCTTTGCCTTATTGCACGCCTTCAATAATCGTTCGAAGGCGACCGGCTTAAGCAAATAATCCAGCACATCCAACCCGTAAGACTCCACCGCATATTCCGCATAAGCCGTAGTAATGATGACGCAGGCATCAGTCGGCGTGCTCCTCAGAAAATCAACCCCGTTGATCTTCGGCATGTTGATATCCAGGAACAGGATGTCGATCTCCTGCTCCCGTAAGAGCCTCATTGCCTTCAGTGGATTTTCCGCCTGGCCCGCTAGCTCCAGCCAGTCGATATCTTCGATGAATTCCTGTAACACTTTCCTCG
>Ga0302324_100015265_pt1 | contig 15415 bp, 11 predicted proteins | sample Palsa_T0_1_FD_201949 | JGI IMG/M metagenome (GOLD analysis project Ga0302324, IMG submission 201949) | Peat permafrost microbial communities from Stordalen Mire near Abisko, Sweden - Palsa_T0_1 | ecosystem: Environmental > Terrestrial > Soil > Palsa > Peat permafrost | place: Sweden: Abisko...
CGCTCGGCCAGTCGTGGAAGCGCTGGCCGCGGTAGGCGGCCTCGTCCGGCGCATAGCCCTGAATCATGGTGCCCATCGCCCCGTCGAGCACCAGGATGCGCTCGGTCAGCAGACGCTTGAATTCCTGGATGCGCTGCTCGCGGCTCATGCGCGTTGCTCGAGCAGTGTTGCCGGAGGCTCGACCTGCGCCGGGCGAACTCCGAGCGCGTGGCAGATCGCATAGGTCAGGTCGGCGCGATTGAGCGTATAGAAGTGGAACTCATCGACGCCCTCGCGCGACAGCGCCTCCACCTGCTCGATGGCGAAGGCGGCGGCGATCATGCGCCGCGTGTCGGCGTCGTCCTCCAGGCCGTCGAAGCGCAGCCGCAGCCAGTCCGGCACCGCGGCGCCGCAGCGCTCGGCGAAACGCAGCATGTGCGGAAAGCGCGTGATCGGCAGGATGCCGGGCACGAGGCTCGCCTTTATGCCGGCGGCCGCGCACCGATCGCGAAAGCGCAGGAACACGCCGGGCTCGAAGAAGAACTGCGAAATCGCCCGATCCGCACCGGCGTCGAGCTTGGCCTTGAGATTGTCGAGATCGAATGCCGCGCTCGGCGCCTCCGGATGCCCTTCCGGGTAAGCGGCCACCGAGATCTCGAAATCGGCCACGCTGCGCAGTCCGCGCACCAGATCGACCGCGTAGGCAAAGCCGCCTGGATGCGCCTTATAGCCGCTGCTGCCCTGCGGCGCATCACCGCGCAGCGCCACGATGTGGCGCACCCCGGTGTGCCAGTAGCTGCGCGCGATTTCCAGCACGTGCGCGCGGTCCATGCCGACGCAGGTCAGATGCGCCGCCGGGGTGAGCAGAGTCTCCTTGACCACGCGCGAAACCACGTTGTGCGTGCGTTCGCGGGTCGAGCCGTCGGCGCCATAGGTGACCGAGACGAACCGGGGCCGCAGCGGTGCCAGTCGCTGGATCGACTGCCACAAGATCTGCTCCATCTTCTCGTCGCCGGGTGGAAAGAATTCGAACGACACCTGCACCGGGTGCGAGAGCATGCTCAGGCTCTCGCCGATCCGGCCAACCAGCGATGCGCTGTTCATGCGAGACCTGCCAACTGTTGTGGATCGATGATGCGCGAAGGCCGACGCCCGTGATGCGCCAGGGCGACGATGTAGTGCCGGCCGCCCAGATCGCAGGGCCGCAGCCGGTCCGCATTCATGCCGGCGGCGGCGAACCAGCGCCGCAGCTGTGCCAGCGGATTGTCTGGGGCGCGCGCACCGATCTGATCGAAGTCCTCGATCACGATCAGACGGCCATCCGGGCGCAAGGTGCGGGCGGCTTCGGCGATCGTGGCCGCGGGCCGATCGGCCGAGGCCAGCACGCGGTCGATCGACACGGTGTCGAAGCTGGCATCATCGTACGGCAGGCTGTACATGTCGCCACGGCGAAATTCGCAGTGCGACAGACCCGCGCCATGCACGCGTGTGCGCGCCAGCCGCAGCGCCGGCACCGATATGTCCACGCCGACCGCCCGCCGTGCACGCGGTCCCAGGATCTCGAGCATCAGACCCGAGCCGGTGCCGATATCGAGCAGCTCGCCGACCGGGACCGGACCGAGTTCCTCGAGCAACAGGCTCGACAGCTCCGCCGCATCCGCGGCCCTGGGCAGACCGGCATTGCCCGCGATCGCCCCGCTCGCGGCCGCCGCCGCCCCGAGTTGTCGCGCCGCGATCCGCGCCCGATCGCCGATCACCTGCGCCGCGCGCTCCCGATCGCGCTTGAGCAGCTGGGCATCCGGATCGGCCATCGAGAGCAGCTGTCGCTGCCACTCGAGATAACGGGCGTTGGTCGGAGCGCGGTAATAAACGCACTGCTGTTCGCGAAACCGGTCGAGAAAACCGGCCTCAGTCAACAGACGCAGGTGGCGCGATATGCGAGGCTGGCTTTGGTTCAGCACCGTGGCGAGCTCGCCCACGGTGTATTCGGCCTGACTGAGCAGGAACAGCAGGCGCAACCGCGTGGGCTCGGCGGCGCTCTTGAGCGCACGCACGACCTCGGTGAGATCCTCGCTGGCCACTGACCCTTTAAACATAATCCTTAAACATATAAACATATCTTTATATAGACGAAAAATATTCTAACAGCCATCGGGGCCTTCTGCTACCCTCGACGCCCTTTTGGCATCCGGTTTTGAGACCTTCGTACAGGTCTGACTTCACATAACGACCTTTCGCGAACCATGCAACGTCCCATTCGAAATATAGCCATCATCGCCCACGTCGATCACGGCAAGACCACGCTCGTCGACTGCCTGCTGAAGCAGTCCGGGACGTTCGCCGCGCACGAGAAGATGGGCGAGCGCATCATGGATTCGAACGCGATCGAGCGTGAGCGCGGCATCACCATCCTGGCCAAGAACTGCGCGATCGAGTACGGCGGCACACGCATCAACATCGTCGATACGCCGGGCCACGCCGATTTCGGCGGCGAGGTCGAGCGCGTGCTGTCGATGGTCGACGGCGTGCTGCTGCTGGTGGACGCGGTGGAAGGCCCGATGCCCCAGACGCGCTTCGTCACCCGCAAGGCGCTGGCTCTGCGGCATAAGGCGATCGTGGTGGTCAACAAGATCGACCGCCCCGGCGCACGCCCGGGATGGGTCGTCGATCAGACCTTTGAGCTGTTCGACAAGCTCGGGGCAACCGACGAGCAGCTCGATTTCCCGGTCATCTACGCCTCGGCGCTACAGGGCTGGGCGAGCACGGACATGACGCGTCGCGATCCGGACATGTCGGCGCTGTTCGAGGCAATTCTCCAGTATGTGCCGCCGCCGCCGACCGAGATCGAAGCGCCGCTGCAGCTGCAGATCTCGACCCTCGACTACAACTCCTATGTCGGCCGCATCGGCATCGGCCGCATCCGCCGCGGCACCCTGCATGCCGGGCGCAACGTCGTGCTGCGCTACGGGGCCGAGGACCGCGGCAGCGCCAAGATCGCCCAGGTGCTCACCTTCACCGGCCTGCAACGCTCGTCCGTGGAAGAAGCCGCGGCCGGCGATATCGTCGCCATCACCGGCATCGAGGACATCAACATCGGCATCACGATCTGCGATCCGCTGCAGCCCGAGGGCCTGCCGCCGATCCAGGTGGACGAGCCGACGCTGGCGATGACCTTCCAAGTCAACACCTCGCCGCTGGCGGGGCGCGAAGGCAAGTTCGTCACCAGCCGCCAGATCCGCGAGCGGCTGTATCGTGAGCTGCAGAGCAATGTCGCGCTGCGCGTCGAGGACACCTCGGATGCCGACGCCTTCCGCGTGCTCGGCCGTGGCGAGCTGCATCTGACGATCCTGATTGAGAACATGCGGCGCGAAGGCTACGAGGTCGCCGTCGGCAAGCCGCAGGTGCTCAAGAAGATCGTCGACGGACAGGTGCTCGAGCCGTTCGAGGCGCTGACCGTCGACATCGACGAAGTGCACCAGGGCGGCGTCATGGAAGCCCTCGGCGCCCGCCGTGCCGAACTGACCGACATGGCGATCGATGGCAAGGCCCGCGCGCGACTCGAATACCGCGTGCCGGCACGCGGCCTGATCGGCTTTGTCGGCGAGTTCATGACGCTGACTCGCGGCAACGGCCTCATGAGCCACATCTTCGACGGCTACGGCGCCGTCAAGGGCGAGATTCCGGACCGGCGCAACGGCGTGCTGATCAGCAACGAGGACGGCGAGGCGGTCGCCTACGCGCTGTTTGCCCTGCAGGAGCGCGGGCGTTTGTTCGTCAGCCCCGGCGATAAGCTCTATGAAGGTATCATCATCGGCATTCACAGTCGCGAGAACGATCTGGTCGTCAATCCGATCAAGACCAAGAAACTGACCAACATCCGCGCCGCCGGCAAGGACGAGGCGATCGTGCTGACGCCGCCTATCCCGCTGACGCTCGAATACGCGGTCGAGTTCATCGCCGAAGACGAGCTGGTGGAAGTCACTCCGCAGAGCATCCGGCTGCGCAAACGCTTCCTCAAAGCGCACGAGCGCAAGCGCGCGGCACGCGACGAGGTACTGTCGGTCTGAAGCGGCGCGTTGCCGCCCGTCACGCGCTTGGGCTAAAAGCCAGGCGCATGCATCGGATCGATCGCCCGCCGCACGTAGTCCTCGATCTGAGGCGCGTAGATGTCCCAGAGCGCGCCGAGGGCGGCGACCGGGTCGGCCTCGCTCCAATCGATGCGCAGATCGACGATCGGCCAGCTGACCTCCCGAACGATCAGCAGACCCGCCGAATGGATCGGCCCGGCCTCCCCGCCGCGCGCGAGGGCGGCGCGCAATGCCCGCAGCAGCCGCACACCGAGGTGCCCGTCGCTCGCCTCGAATGCGCCGATCATCGCGGCCGGGATGTCCGGGTTGGCCAGAAGATTGCCGGCGGCGGCCGCGTGCTCGGCGATCGCTGAACTGGCGATGCCGAGCGCGTGGGCACCGGAATGCACCGCCGGTGGCCCGTCACGGCCCAGCACCAGCAACTGCCGGTAGGCGGCGTACGGTGTCGTTGCCAGGCAGTCATCCAGCGCGACGCGGGCACTGGCGCCGCGTTCCAGCGCCTGAAGCAGGCGCGGTCCGAGCGACGGGTCGGTGATGTTTTGCGTGGCCACCGCGCCGACCCCGGCGCGGGCATGCGCGCAGCGCGCCGCCACGGCCGGCGATGACGAGGCGATCGCCATGCCAAGCATGCGCGCATCGGCCGCGCGCGCGACGATCGAGAACGTCACCGCTCAGCTCTCATCGGGAATCACCGCGATGACGTCCACCTCCACCAGCCATTCGGGGCGGGCGAGCCCCGCAACGACAATGCCGGTCGATACCGGGTAGACGCCCTTCAGCCAGCCGCCGACGGTGCGATAGACCGCCTCACGAAAGCGCGGATCGGTCAGATAGATCGTGATTTTGCAGATGTGCTCGAGGCTGGCGCCGGCTTCGCTCAGCAGTTGCTTGACGTTCTTCATCGCCTGGTGCGCCTGCGCCGCCGGATCACCCACGCCGACGTTGACCGCCGTGTCGAGATCCTGGCCGACCTGGCCGCGAACGAATACGGTACGCCCGCGAGCCACGACCGCCTGGCATAGATCGTTGTCGAGCTGTTGCTCGGGGTAGGTGTCGCGCGTGTTGAACTTGCGGATGCGGGTATGCACGAGTGACTCCAATGAACTTCCGGTCCACGCGGCTTCAGGCAGCGGCCTCGGAAGCATTCCCGGGCGGCGCGCCCGTGACCGGATGTTCCCGGAACCAACGACTGACCGCCGCATCTCCCGGCACTCGGGCGGTCCTTTCCACGACCCGCTCGGACAGATCCGCGGCCTTGCGCACGAAGTCGAGCGGTCCATCCCAGTCGAAGTTGCGATACACGGCCGCCAGGTGCGCAAACGGCGCCGATTGGGCGAACAGCTGGAACGTCAGCCGATGCCCGGCGTAGTCGGAATTCAGCAGATCACGCGCCAACGCCAGCAGCTTGCGGCGGTCCTCCGCGACCCAGCGTTCGTTCACCGAATAGAATTTATCCAGCCATGGCTTGGTCTGCGGCGAGTCGAACGCCGCCTTGTCCGGGGTCACGCAGATCTGGCCACCGCACAGTTCACGCGCGATGTGCATCATCTGGTGCAGCTGCGAACAGGCCAGCACCCGTCCCGTATACAGCAACGACTGATTCGGCATCAGCAGGCCGGCGGGACTTTTCTCGGCCAGCGTGATCGAGGCGGTCAGATGGGCGTTGATGCCCTCGCGGTACACGGCGAGCTGCGCCAGTTTTTCCTGCACCGCCTGCTGCTGATCCAGCCCGGTCTGGCGCACATTGAACAAGGCCGCGCCAATCATCATGTCCGCGAGTTTCAGATTGCGTTGCACGAACGCGAATGCCGAATAGCGGTGCAGCGTCGCGCGGATGAACGTCGCCGCCCTGGTGTGCCTATAGAACAGCACGTTCTCCCAGGGAATCAGCACGTTATCGAATATCACCAGGGAGTCGACCTCGTCGAAGCGATTGGCCAGCGGATAATCCTCGAGCGGTGCCCGCCCGGCGAATCCGGTCCGACAGATGAATTTGAGGTTGGGCGAACCCAGATCGCAGACGAACCCGACGGCATAATCCGACAGCGCTGCGTTCCCCCAGTTGGCGATCGTGGGCTTGGTGAAGGCCTGATTTGCATAGGCGGCCGCGGTCTCGTACTTCGCGCCGCGCACCACGATGCCGGCGTCCGTTTCCTTGACGACATGCAACAGCATGTCCGGGTCCTGCTCCTGCGGGGACTTGGAGCGATCGCCCTTGGGATCCGTATTCGCCGAAACATGGAACGGGTCGCCCTTGAGCACCGCCTCGATGTGACGACGGATGTTGGCGGAGAATTGCGGATCGACTTCGTTGAGCACGTCCTGGCCATCGAACAGCGACCACATTTCCCCGACCGTCTCATCCCCGACACGGGTCACCACACCGCCGATGGCCTCGAGAATCGTGTCGGTCGCACGGCGCTTGAGCCACCAGTCCTCCTGCGTGCGCGGCAGCTTGTTCGCCACGGCGTTCCATTCGTCGTGGTCCTGGTAGGCAAGCAGCGCGCGCGTGGCTGCTTCGTGCTGCATGTCATAGATGCGGGAGCGGATATCGATCAGCGGCTTGAACATGGGATGCTGGGCCAGATCCTTCACGCGCTCGCCATTGATATAGACCTCGCGGCTGTCGCGAATGGAGTCCAGATACTGCGTTCCGGTTCGGATCATGGCGCCCCCCTGTCTGCCTCAAAGTATTGAAGAACCGGCGCCGCGTCCAGCCCATGAGGCGGCGGCGGCCGGCGCCGCGGCTGCAGGCCCAGGCCTTACGGGCTTTGGGACTTCAGGCCAGCCGATCGAGCAGCGCATCCATCATCGCATCGCAGCGCTGCAGCTGGTCGATGGCGACGAATTCGTCGGCCTTGTGGGCCTGATCGATCGACCCGGGCCCACACACCACAGTCGGGATTCCCAGGCGGCCGCTGTACAGGCCGCCTTCGCTGCCGAAACCGACCTTGATGCGCTCGCGATTGCCGGTCAGCGCGGCGGCGAGTTCCACCACCTCGGATTCCGCGGGCGTTTCCAGCCCCGGATACTCCTGGATGAGATCCAGATCGATGCGGGTGTCGGCATCGCCGTGCATCGAATCGGCGATGGCGGCGGCGTCGGCGCGGATGGCGCCGACCAGTGCGGCCGGGTCGTCCGCCGGCAGATTGCGGATCTCGAACTCGACTTCGCAGCGCGCCGGTACGATGTTCAGGGCGGCGCCGCCCTGGATCATGCCGACGTGCAGCGTCGTATAAGGCACCTCGTAGGCCGGATCGCGCGCCCCGTTCTTTTCGATGCTCGCCTGCCGGCGCCGGATCCGCTCGATCAGATCGCTCGCCATATGGATGGCATTGATGCCCTGATCGGGATAGGCGGAATGCGCTGCGCGGCCATGGCAGGTCGCCCTCAGGGCGGTCTTGCCCTTGTGGCCCACCGCCGTGCGCAGCAGCGTCGGCTCCCCGACGATGCAGAATCTCGGCCGATGACTCCAACCGGCCATATCGTCGATCAGCGAGCGCACGCCGAGGCACCCGACTTCCTCATCGTAGGAAAAGGCGAGCTGCAGCGGCAGCCACAGCGTGCGTGCCGTCGCGCGCGCCGCGGCCCGCAGCGCACAGGCCAGAAAGCCCTTCATGTCGGCGGCACCGCGCGCGAACAGGCGGGCGCCGCGTTCCTGCAGCCGGAACGGATTGGAACCCCATTGCTGGCCGTCGACCGGCACCACATCGGTGTGCCCCGAGAGCAGTACCCCGCCGCGGTCGGTCGGACCGATGCTCGCGTACAGATTGGCCTTGCGGCCGGCGGCGTCCTTGTACAGCCTGGATTCAACGCCGCGCTCGGCCAGAAAATCCCGCACATACTCGATCAGCGCCAGGTTCGAGTCGCGGCTGACCGTTGGGAAGCCGATGAGCCGATCGAGAATCTGTACGCTGTTCATGTGCGCACGGGTTGCGCGCTCCTCACCACTCCTTGAAAGAATAACCCAAGGTGAAGCCGACCGTGCGCGGCTGCGACACCACGGCTTCGGCGCGATTGCCGTAGATTTCAGGATCCGCATAGGCACTGATGCCCAGATTATTGGTCAGATTGTGCACATAGAGCGTCGCCAGCCAGTGCGATCGCTGATAGGTCAATCGCGTATCCAGCATGGTATAGCCGGCCACGGTCAGCTGGGTCGTCGTCAGCGCCGACGCCTGCGCACTCTGGTAATGACCGTTGATTGCGTACAGCAGGTAGCCACCGGCCAGAGGAATATGCCCGTACTCCAGATCGATCGCGAGACTGTTCTTCGGCGTTCCGGGCAACGGGCTGCCCACCGGCGCCGGCGGCGCGGGTACATTGGGGACGGCGAACAAAGGATTAAGTTCCGTGAGTTTGGTCTGATCGTAGGTGTAATCCACCTGCGCCGTCAGATGGTCCGTCAGCAGGGCGTAGAGCTCGAATTCCAAGCCGCGGCTGAAGGCCTCGCCGGCATTGATCGATGCCGGCAGCACCAGCGGCGTGAGCTGCACGCCCTCCTGGACGTTGTGCCACTGGATATCGTAGATCGCGGCCGAATAACGGAAGCGGTTCGCCAGGGTGCCCTTGGCCCCGATCTCGTAGTTGTCCGCGGTGTCCGGCTGCAGGTGCGTGAGCGCCGGCGGGGTCACATAATTCTCACCGGGTTCGGCCGGCGGCAGGGCGTTGACGCCGCCACGACGAAATCCCTGCGAGAAGGTCGCATAGACCAGGTTGGTCTTGTCGATCTGATAGGAGCTATTGACCTTCCACAGCGCTTTGCGCCAGGAATCGCTCAGCGAGGTGTTGGCGATCGGCGGCACCGGAAAGAGTGGCCCGCCGCCGTCGAACAGCAGGCCGGTCTGCTGCGCCTGCGATATGGTCTGCCTGAAGACGCGCGAACCGCCGGTCAGGCTCCACTTCGAGGTCAGATGGGCAGTGATTTCGCCGAACGCGGCCAGGTCGGTGAAGCTGGTTTCGAAGTCGCCGATATACGTCTGGTCCTTGACGATCGGAATGCCATCGACATAGCTGACCATGCCCGGCGTGTAGGCCGTCTCGCCGACGCCGCAGTGCGACGGAATGTCGTTGGATACCTGGTAGACGGTGGCCTGACCGTAGATCGCCGAGCAGGCGTTGTAGAAGTCGAGATAGCCGGGCTCGTACTCATGCTCCTGGATGATGGTCTTCTGGCTCTTGTAGAACAGACCCCCTACCCAATCGAAGAAACCGCCTTCCTTGGAGGCCAGGCGCAACTCCTGCGACCACGGCTTATCGTCGAGTTCATCGCGCCCGATCACGAAGGAGCGCGGGTCCTGTCCGTAAATGCTCTGGTAGAAGAAGAAATTCGTGTACACGGTCGTAAGGTCATCGGTCGAGTGGTTGAGGTGATGCGCCCACGACGTCGCCGAGGTCAGGGTGGCAAAGCCCAGGTCGTATTCCATCGTCAGCGCCAGCAGGTCCACCGCGTCGTGCGCACCTTCCAGGCTGTTGTCGGCGCTCGACAGCGTGTCCACGCCGGCAGGGACCGGGGAGTTGTAGAGTTGCGCGACCTGACCCGGGTTGATACAGGGCACCGAGCACGGAACCTGCGTCAACGGGCTGATGGGCATGTTGTAGGCGGCCGAGCTCGTAGCGACCTGCGGAAAGCCGTTCGCAGTCGCCAGCTGGTAGAAATAGGACAGCTGCGCGTGGAATTCGTCGTTGGGCTTCCACAGCGCGGAGATCCGGGCGTTCTTGTATACGTAGGAGTTGGTACCATCCTCCGCGTACTTCTCCGGCGGGCTGAACACATTTCCAGGCTGCGCCGATGCCGGCTCGCCCGCTGCATTGAGCACATAGAGATTCGGCTGGTTGACGAAGCCGGCGTCGTAGGACCAGCCGGCATTCATGCGTACCGCAAAGGTGCTGGTCACCGGCAGATTGAGCATGCCGTTGACTTCTTCATTCGGTGCATGGGTGTGCTGCGTGTCGCTCCCGCCCACTTCCGCCTTGGCATCGAAACCACTGGGATCAGGGGCGTTCTGCACGTAGCGGATGGTGCCACCGAGCGAGCCCGAGCCGTACAGCGTACCTTGTGGGCCGCGCAGGACTTCCACCCGGTCGAGATCCTGCAGCCGCAAATTGAAGAACAGCGGCGTATCGTCGACGTAAGTGGCGACCGGCGGCACGACGGGCGTTGCCAGACCCAGTTGTCCCGACGTTTGCTCGCTATTCAGGCCACGGATAATCAGGCCCGAGCCGTTGATCCCAGTGAATGGACCTTTGTCGGTCACATTGACGCCGGCCATCGAATGCGCGAGCTCGGCGACGTCTTCGATGCCGCTTTGTTCGAGTGAGCTTCCAGTCACTGCGGTAATGCTGATCGGCAGGTCCTGGGCCGAGACCGCCCGGCGGGTCGCCGTGACTATGACCTCCTCCAGAGCACCGGCCGTCGCGGGGCCATTTGCGTTTTCGTCCCCAAACGAAGGCACGGCGTACAGAGCCGTGAGCACGGCCGCCGTCACGGAAGTGACCGCCTCGATGCGGCGCAGCCGGCGCGGCCGGCGTCGCAACTCGATCGCCAGGGGTGCTCTCGCGCGAGGACGTGTCGTCATTGAATGTCTCCCGTAGCAAAGCGCGCCAGCGGCGCCAGTGCAGGAAGACTTCAAGCTGCTCCGGGGTCCCTTGTTGCAAACAGAGACCAACCCAGGGCCTTTCGCCTCCCCGCGCGGATCTCCCGGGCTTTTATCCCGCCGTGTATCCCACCCAGTCGCCGGGTGGGACTGCCTCTCTCGGACCAGCGCTGAATGACTTCAGCCGGAACCCTAGACGCACATTGCACTGTTGCTTCTGCAAGCTGCGTGCCGAGCTGAAAATTCCAGGGCGAAACCTGCAGGCCCGCAAGAAAACAACGGCAAAATAACGACTTAAAATCTACTGCACGTCTTACCTTGCCGCCACGACGGTCACGGCCAGGCGCACGCCAATGGGGCGCGCAGGTTGCCGCCCGCTCTATAAGCGCGCCGCGGCACATCGATCTGTTCTACACGCCTGGATTTCAGACGCGGCATAATCGTGCATCGACCGTCACGGAGTGAAACCGATGAGTGAGGCTCAGGCGTTGCGTGCTCGCGCGGCCAGTGACAACCTGCTGCCCTCGCTGAACGAGCGGCAGCTGCGCATCGACCTGGCGGCGGCCTGCCGCCTGGCATCGCGCCTGGATTGGCAGGAAGGGGTAGCCAACCACTTCAGCGTCGCGACTTGCCCCGACGGCCGCTATTTCCTGATGAACCCGCTGTGGCGGCACTTCTCACGCATCAGGGCATCGGATTTTCTGCTGCTGGATGCGCAGGCGGATATCGCTGCGAGTGCGGCGCTGCTCGATCCCACCGCCTGGGCGATCCACGGCACAATGCATGCCCATCTGCGACGGGCGCGCTGCATACTGCATGTGCATCCGCCCTATGCGACCGCCTGGTCCTGTCTCGCCGACCCCCAGATCCGGCCGATCGATCAAACCTGCGCGCGATTTTATAAACGGATCGCAATCGATGCGGACTATGGCGGCATGGCCGACAATGCGGCGGAAGGACTGCGCCTGACGCGCGCGCTCGCTGACCAGCGCGTGCTGCTGATGGGTAATCATGGCGCGCTGGTGGTGGGCGATACCGTCGCGCAGGCCTTCGATGCGCTCTATCACCTGGAGCGCGCCTGCCGCACGCTGCTGCTGGCCCATTCGACCGGGCAGCCTCTGCGCATCCTGTCGGATGAGATCGCCGAGAAAACCGCGCTGGCCTGGGAGGACGACGGCGCGCAGGCTATCGCGCATTTCGAGCAGATGAAAACAGTGCTCGACGCCGAGGATGGCTCCTACGTGCAGTGAGCGCTAGGTCGAGTGCGCGCGGGATTTGGCGATCAGCAGCCCGTAGAGCTCGGGCCGCCGGTCGCAATGGTAGGGGTAGGTCTTGGCCGCCGCGTCCTGCTCGAGCTTGCTGATGTCGGCGATGATCAAGGCCTCGCCCGTCCCGGCGGCCGCCAGGGCCTTGCCATCCATGCCGGTCAGGCAGGAGCCTCCCAGAAACCGCATGCCGTTTTCCACGCCGGCATGATTGCAATAAGCGATGTACACCTGATTTTCGATCGACCGCGCGGGCACGATGAAATCCGGCACCGCCGCGTATTCGTCGGTGAGCGCGGTCGGAACAAGAATGACATTCGCGCCCATCAACGCAAGGCTGCGCACTGCCTCGGGATATTCCACGTCGTAGCAGATCAGCAGCCCGATCTTGAAACCGCCCAAGCTGAACGGCGGCTCGAATTGAATGCCCGGCCGGTAGGCAGCGCGTTCACACGGCCCGAACAGGTGCGTCTTGCGGTAATGCGATAGCACCGCGCCGTCGGCGCCGATGACCTGCAGCGCGTTATAGATGTCCCCGCTGCTCAGGTCGCGTTCTGCGTAACCATAGGTGATCGCGATGTCATTGCGCCGCGCGATTTCGGCGATGCGCTGCGCCGAGGCGCCATCGAAACTCTCTGCCAGCGCCGTGACGGCATCGCCGATGTTGTAGCCGCACAGCCAGCATTCCGGACATACCAGCAGCATGGCACCGGCGGTCGCGGCCGCCTGCGCGCTGGACTGCAGCGCCGCGAGATTGGCCGCCACGTCCGCCGGAAATCCTGCCGTTTGCCACAAGGCGAGCTTCATTGCGCACCTACCTTACGGCACGAAGGCATTACGGCCAAGCAGGGCGACACGCGCGGGGCACTGGGCCGGCACCGTTGTGGCGCAAAGGGGAACGCGCTGGCCGGGCTTGCGCCCCAGGCCCGTGCATGGCGGCGCGCAGCTCGCGCCGCCGTCCTCATAGATTCACGTTGCCGCAAATACTGCTTTACCGCGCCGCCCGCACGTGGTGGCATCGTATCAACAGGCAGCCGCCCGCCGCCGCCTGTCATACGTTGCCACAGGGGAGCCGCAGGTGTGCAGTGAGTAATCGCGAACAGGCCTCACGCCTGGAGATCTGTACCATCCAGCCCATCGCTCTCGATCAGCGCCACGGCACGGCTGCGGATCTGTTCACCGTCTGGTTCGGTTCGAACCTCATGCTGCTGACCATCGTGACCGGCGGACTTGCGGTCACGGTATTCGCCGGCACCGAATTCTCGCTTCAGGTCCTGAGTCAGGATTTCGAACGTGGCGTCGAGCTGCTGGCGCAAAACGAACTGCACCCGGCGTTGCCGGCGCAGGCGCTGGACATCGTGCGTGGTCAGGTGTCCCGGGTCGTGGAAGCACGCAATAAGAGTCCGGGCCACCTGGCGCAGCATGCGCTACGAGAAGCACTGTTTCCGAAGGACGATCCGAGTCTGCGTGAGGCCACCGCCGAGACGGTACGCTCGCTCACGCTGGCGGATGTGCAATCCTACTTCCGCGACACGTTCCGTCCCGACCTCGCCACTATAGTGGTGATCGGCAACATCTCGCCGCAGCAGGCCCGGGCGACGATCGAGCAGCATTTTGGCGCCTGGAGCGCGAGCGGCCCGACCCCCCAGGTCGATCTGCCGACGGTGCCGCCGAATCGAGCGGCGCTCGTCGCGGTGCCGGACGACAGTCGGGTGCAGGACGACGTGCTGCTGGCACAGAATCTCGACCTTACGCGTAGCGATCCCGACTATTACGCCCTGGAGCTCGGCAGCGCGGTTCTGGGCGGCGGCTTCTATTCGACGCGGCTGAGTATCGATTTGAGAAAGGATGCCGGGCTGGTGTATTCGGTGGCGTCGGAACTTCAAGTCGGCAGATCGCGCGGTGTGTATCTGGTGCGCTATGCCTGCGATCCGCAGAACGTGCTCAAGGCGCAGGACATCGTGATCCGGGATTTGAACACCCTGCAGTCACAGCCCGTGGGCGACGAGGAACTGCTGCGCGTAAAGGCATTGTTGCTGCGCCGTATTCCGCTGAGCGAGGCGAGCATCGACGATATTGCCCTGGGCTTCATCCATCGGCGCGATCTGAATCTGCCGCTCGATGAGCCGATCCTCGCCGCGCGCCGGTATATCGGGCTCAACCCCGCCGAGGTGCAAGCGGCGTTCCAGAAGTGGTTGCGCCCCAACGACCTGGTGCGCGTGAGTCAGGGACCGACACCGCAATAGCGCCGTCAATTTCACCGCAGGATTCGAGCAAGCGGCTGTTACCCTGGCTGGTCGCCGTGGCGTTTTTCATGGAGTCGCTGGACACGACGATCCTCAACACGGCGGTGCCCGCCGTCTCGGTCGCCCTCAAGGTGGCCCCGCTCAGCATGAAGTCGGTGCTGGCCAGCTACACTCTGAGCCTGGCGGTCTTCATTCCCATCAGTGGCTGGATGGCGGACCGTTACGGCACACGGCGGGTATTTGCTGCCGCGATCGGTCTGTTCAGTCTCGGATCGTGTCTGTGCGGCATATCGAGCGACATCCATCTGCTGGTCGCGTCGCGCATCGTGCAAGGCTGTGGCGGAGCCATGATGGTGCCGGTGGGCCGACTCACGCTGGTACGGACGTTCGCCAAATCCGAGCTGGTCGCCGCTATGAGCTTCGTGGCTATTCCTGCTCTGGTGGGCCCAATGCTCGGGCCCATTGCCGGTGGCCTGATCGTCAGCTACCTGCATTGGCGGGTGATTTTTTTCGTGAATATTCCAATCGGCCTGGTCGGATTGCTGATGGTCTATCTGCATATGCCGGACTACCGCCAACAGCACAGCCGGCCGCTCGATATTCTCGGCCTCATCCTGTTCGGATCCGGTGTCGCCCTGCTGTCGTACGTGTTGGAGATATTCGGCGACCATACATTGAGCGTGCGGGAGATTCTGGGACTGCTGGCAATCTCCCTGACGCTCATCGCCGGCTACGGACTGCATGCGGCGCGGATCAGATTTCCGTTGCTGCAACTGACTCTGTTTCGCATCCGCACTTTCAGCGCGGCGGTCAGCGGCAGCTTCTTCACCCGCATCGGCATCGGCGGGGTGCCATTCCTGTTGCCGCTGCTCTACCAGATTGGCCTCGGCCTCACGCCGATTCAGTCTGGTCTGCTGATCATGCCCCAGGCGCTGGCCTCGATAAGCACGAAGTTCCTGATGCGGCGCGTTCTAACCCGCGTGGGCTATCGTGCAGTGTTGATCTCGAACACGGTCACCCTCGGACTGCTGCTGCTGCTATTCGCCACCATTGGGCTACGTACGCCGATCTGGCTCATCGTGCTCCAGGCGTTCTGTTATGGCGCGTTTACTTCGCTGCAATATACGAGCATGAACACCCTGGTCTATGCCGACATCACCGATGAAGAGACGAGTAACGCCAGTTCAATAGCCAGTACCACGCAGCAGATGTCCATCAGCTTCGGCGTCGCGGCGGCCGGA
>Ga0302324_100015268_pt1 | contig 15414 bp, 11 predicted proteins | sample Palsa_T0_1_FD_201949 | JGI IMG/M metagenome (GOLD analysis project Ga0302324, IMG submission 201949) | Peat permafrost microbial communities from Stordalen Mire near Abisko, Sweden - Palsa_T0_1 | ecosystem: Environmental > Terrestrial > Soil > Palsa > Peat permafrost | place: Sweden: Abisko...
CCCAGAGGTTCCCGTTGCTCTTGATCGCGAAACCGTTCCAATAGCAAGCCGCGATCGTTCGCCAGTCCCGGTCCTGGCCGATCATGGTCGGGGCGGACTCATTGTTGGTCGTGCCGTCACCTAGTTGGCCGAAGTTGTTCACGCCCCAAGCCCAGAGCGAGCCGTCACTCTTCAAGGCCAAACTGTGAGAAAGGCTGGAGCAGATTTGGGTCCAATTGGTTTCTGTGCCGATGCGTGTCGGGGGGCTGTAGTGATGTTTGAGATTTGACTGGCCAACTTCCCCCTGGTCATTTTCACCCCAAGCCCACAAGCTGCCATCATTCTTTAAAGCCATCGTATGCTCCGCGCCGCAAGCAATCTGAATCCAATCGTCTTCCGACCCTACCCGCAGTGGAACTTGCGACATGGCGGGCCGCGGTAAGATGTTCGTGAGGCTCGTTTCCGTTCCGCCCCAAGCCCAAAGCGAACCATCGGGAGCCAGCAGCACTGCCGTATCCCCCGCGTTGACCAACTGTGGCTGCACTCTGCCCGGCGGCAACTGTTCACCCATCCAAATTCCCGGCGGATGCATTTGATGCACCACCACCAGCAGCACGATCAGGATCAAGGCTGCCGCGACCACGCCATGTGTGAGCCATTTTCTCATGCCGGGCCAACGCCAGCCACTTTAGCCCGGGAAGCTCCCAGTGACAATCCCCAATGGCGGACCCAAATACTCGCCTAAGGCGTAACGATGCAGGTGGAGTGGGGAGCGCGAGCGTCCTCGCTCGCCGCCTTCGGCGTCTCGCCGAAGGCATTCGGAAATGCGCGTTATTCACAAAAGGGTGGCTTGCTTCCGTGCTCCTGTCAGTCGGCGCGACGCCGACTGGAAGCGACCGGGACGGTCGCGCTACCTTTTTTCAACTGCATAGTTACGGCTCATCCAATAGGAAGTAAAGAAAATGCCAGGATGTGGTCGGCGGGGGCGCTGACCACCACACGCTTTCCACGTTCTACGTGGCGAGGCGCGTGTGCTCCCCGGACCGCAGCGGTTGCATGGTTAGGATTTGGGCCGGAGCGCATAAAAAAAAGAAATTATTTCTAGTTCCAGTTGCAAAACTTCGGAACGAGCCTACCTTTAAGGGCATGGCAGAGTCCAAGAAGAAGTCGGCCGGTTCCGGTTCCTCGGCAAAGTCCCATCCCCAAATCACTCCGCCCCCGCCAGCGCCGGAGGATGAAGTCCTCGCGCGCGAACAAATGGAGGCGCTCTCCCTCCTGCAATTGATCGATCTGATCGTCGCCAAATTGCCGCCGCGTCATCCCGCGCTGATGGATATGGTTTATCTGCGCGATCGCGCGGTCGAGGTGGAGGAAATCAATGACCAGGCGCGCCAAACGATCGAGAAGCTCGATGCGGTGGTGGAAAAACTCCGTTCGCCGGCCTTCCGCGTGGGCACCTTGCTCATGCCGGTGGAACCGGACAAGGCGCACGTGTGTGTGAGCGGAACCGATTACGTCTGCCGCATCGACCCGCAATTGCCGCTGGCCAGCTTGCAGGTGGGCCAACGCGTGTTGCTCAACGAAGCCTTCGCCGTCGTGCAAGGGCTCGGGTTTGATCGTCATGGACCCATCGTCCGCGTCGATGAATTGCTTTCGGGCGGACGACTGCGGATTGGGCAGGAATCAGGTTTGATCGCATCGGTTTTGTTGCGTTCGGCTTTGCTGGCGAAGGAGAAAATCAAGCCGGGCATGGAAGTGCGGTTGGATGCCAATCAACGCGCCGCGCTGGAGGTCATCGGCGTTGGCAAGCGGATCGAGCGGGCGCTGGAAACAGTGACGGCGTTGCCGTGGTCATCCATCGGCGGCCAGGATGAAGCGGTGCAAGGGATTCGGGACACGATCGAATTGCCGTTTTTGCACCGTGGATTGTTCAAGCGCTTTGAACACACGGTGCCCAAGGGCTTTTTGTTGCACGGGCCGCCGGGTTGCGGCAAGACGTTGCTGGGCAAGGCCACGGCCTACAATTTGCGCCAGCAAATCCTGACCGAAACGGGCGTGGACCATCCGGAGTTTTTCTTGCATGTCAAAGGACCCGAAATTCTCAATATGTGGGTGGGTGAATCGGAAAGGCAGGTGCGGGACCTTTTCGCGCAATGCCGCGAGCGGGCGGCGGAGGGTTCGCTGGCCTTTTTGTTCATCGACGAGGCGGAATCGATTTTGGGCACGCGGCGCGCCGGCCGTTACAGCAGCATATTGAGCACGTTGGTGCCGATGTTCTGCTCGGAGATGGACGGTTTGGAGCCGTTGCAAAATGTGGTCGTCATTCTCGCTTCCAATCGGGCGGATTTGATCGACCCGGCCATATTGCGTCCGGGCCGGATTGATAGAAAAATCAAAGTCAATCGTCCAACACAGGAAGGCGCGCAACGCATTTACGAGATTTACCTGCGAGAAACATTGCCGCTGGCCGAGCCCAAAGAAGTCATGGCCCAAGCTATTACAGAGACGCATTACGCCAAGACGGTGGAGAACCAGTTTCTGGAAATCACCTACCGCAGCGGGAAGAAGGATTTTCTTTATCGCGGCGACCTGGCCAGCGGGGCGATCATCGCGGCCATTGTCGAGCGGGCCAAGAGCGTGGCCATCAAGCGCTCGATCCAGATCAAGGAGGAGACGCACTTGACCCGGGAGGACCTGGCGTTGGCGCTGCAGAAGGAGTACACGGAGAATGATCTCTTCCCGCCGACGGACATCACGGAAGACTGGCTTAAGCTGACCGACTTTGATCCCGATAACGTAATCAAGCTGGCGCCGATTCGGCCTCGCAAGAAAGATTGGCTGGGCTCGGGCATTGTGTAAGCGCATGCAGGCGGCCTTCGCACGGCCGGGTGAACTACAAACAACATGATTATTCAGTTTGGCACCGAAACGGAAATTGGCATTGCCCGGGAGAAGGAGGAGAATCTGGACGTCGTGGCCGAGTCCATGGCGCTGGTGCGCAGCGCAACCAAGTCCGGCGTGCTCATGCGCTGGGATTACAACTGCGAGGACCCGCACGCCGACATGCGCGGCTTTCACGTCGAGGAACTGCGCCAGGACACCGATGAGGCCAGCTATTTTGCGCAGGATGCCGAGCGGGAGTTGACGTTCGTGGAAATCAAGAGCGACCTGGTGCTGGGCAACGGCGCCCGCTATTACAACGACCACGCCCACCCGGAGTATTGCACGCCCGAATGCAGCACGGTGGAGGAATTGATCGCGCACGACCGGGCCGGGGAGCGCATTCTGATGCGCTGCGCCCAAAAACTTTCCGAGGAGCGAGACTGCGCCGTTTGCCTCTACAAGAACAACACCGATTTCCGCGGACACAGCTACGGCTGCCACGAGAATTATTTGCTGCCGCGCTCCTTGCCGTGGGAGAAACTGGCGCGGGGCATTCAGGCTTTTCTGGTCACCCGCCAGATCGTGGCCGGCGCGGGCAAATTCGCCATCGAGGAAGAAGACCGCTTTGTCGCGCCGGGCTTTCAGATTTCGCAGCGGAGCGATTTTTTCAGCGAATTGCAAAGCGTGGACACCATGCAGCGGCGGCCCATCGTCAACACGCGCGACGAACCGCATGCCAACCCGAATTTGTTCCGTCGTTTTCACGTCATCCTGGGCGACGCCAACATGTCGCCCTTCTCCACCCGTCTGAAGATCGGCACTACGGCCCTGGTGCTGGAGGCGCTGGCGCGAGATCCCAAACGCTCCTACTCCGTCCTGGCCGACCCCTTGCAGGCGCTGACGTCCATTTCACGCGATGGAAAATTTCATTGGGAGGTGACGCTGCTGGACAAGAAGACCTCCAACGCCCTGGACTTGCAGCGCGAATACTTGCAGGCGGTCAAAGAGTTGTGCGACTTGGGCGACCGGTCCAAGGCCACCATCGTGGCTGACTGGGAAAAAGTGCTGGCCGACCTGGGGACAGACCCTATGCGTTGTCGAGACCGCCTGGATTGGGCCGCCAAGCTGGCCTTGATCCGGGAATTCCAGGCCTCCCAAAACGTCGGCGCCAACGATCCCTGGCTGCAAAGCCTGGACTTGGAATATCACCGGTTGGACCGCGAAAAGGGTCTTTATTACGCGTTGGAACAAGCCGGCTCGATGCTGGGCGTGCCGGACGACGCGGCCGTGCGCCGCGCCATTTCCGAACCGCCCCGGACCACGCGGGCTTACGTTCGCGGCCGGTGCATCCAGAAGTTTGCCCCTGCGGTCGTTGCCGCGCAATGGGACCACATTACCCTCCAAGGCAAGCGCGGCCCCTTGAAAATCTCTTTGCTGGACGTCTTTACCCAAGAGGAAGTGACGGCCTACGCCAAAGTCGTCGATGCCGCAAAATGTCCCGATGACTTGGAATCCATTGCTGAACTTACGACCGAGCCGCTGTAAATTTTCACGCAAAACCGCCGAATTTTACGCTTTCGGCCGTTTCTTCTGCCATCTGCTCCCTTCCTGGACAAATCAGAAGGTATTCCATTGCAACATTTTAGGTTTAACGTGGGCATCCTGTCAATTTCTTGGCATAAGTTGTGCTTTAGAAAGTAAGGGGTTGTGGACGCCGGATTGCGGACACCGAAGTAAGTTATGAGCAACGCTAAGAGAGAGATGACTGAAGTGAAGGAAGAAGATACTCCGGAACTGCGAGTTGTGGTGTCGGTCAATGGTGCCGTCAAGCCAGCCAACCTTCCGCCGCCGTTGATGTTGCCCTCGCGCAGCTATACCCGGCCTCCTCGGTCGGAATTGGCCGTCTTGGGGTGGAGCAACCGGGCCATCCGTTTGGGCGCTAAGAAGTAACAGCCAGCGATTGCGCCGATTTCGATAATGTGGTAAGGAATGGAGATCGTCCGCGCAGGCGTGGACGGGATTAACCATGAGCATTTACCGGCACTTGCCTCGCCCGCCGTTGGAACAGTACGTGGAGTGGCTCTGGTATTATGCCGACTTCCAGCCCGATCACAACCGCGAGCATGTTTTGCCGGACGGCACTTTCGATTTGATCATCAATCTGGAGGATCGTCCGCGGAAGCTTTTTGATCGTGGCAACGCCGGCCAATTCCATTCCTTCAAGCGCGGCTGGCTGTCCGGAACCCAGGCGGAGTTTCTGATTATTGACGCTTTGCCCGACTCTTCGATGATCGGCGCGCATTTCAAACCTGGCGGCGCGGCCAGATTTCTTGGTCAGCCAGCCGACGAACTCTGCCGGCAAGTCGTCGAACTGGATGCCCTCTGGGGAGCGGGCGTCTGGGAGTGGCGGGAGCGACTCCTGGCGGCGCCAAGCCCGCAGGCCAAGTTCGGGGTCTTTGAACAAATGCTCCGCCAACGACTGGCTGCCTCCAGCGCCAAGCCGGCCGGAAACAGGGGCGTCACCTGGGCTATCGGCGAATTCATACGCGAGCCTCATCTGCGGAGCATTTCCGCCGTTTCGCACGATCTCGGCGTGAGCCACAAGCAATTCATCCAGCAATTCCGGCGCGAAGTCGGGCTGACGCCAAAATTGTTTTGCCGCATCCGTCGCTTCCAGGAGGTTCTGGAGCTTATTCGTGCGCAAAAGTCAGTCAACTGGGCTGATGTCGCCTGTAGTTGCGGTTATTTTGATCAGGCGCACTTCGTCAATGACTTCCTCGCCTTTGCCGGGTTGAATCCGTCGGCTTATCTCGATCGGCGGCTCCAGGACGACCACAATTTCGTCCGCGCCGCAGGCTGAGGGAAGATTTTGTCGGGACTGTGGGCCGAACGCGACTCAGCTTGACGAGGTTGGACCGAAACAGGTAAATTTTTTCCAATACAACGGAACCCAGCCATGCAAAATTAGGCACGGTAACGAAACAAAACAAAGCAATCTATGAAGCTACAAAGAATATCCGTTTTCATGGCCTGCGCGGCGGCGGCCTTGAGCCTCGCCGCGGCCGACAGTCCTTCACTCAATCCCCATCTGGCACCGCTGGAGCCGTTGCTGGGCAAGACGTGGAAAGGCACGTTCAAAAATTCCAAGCCGGACCATCCGGTCACCGATATCGCGCGTTGGGAACGCGCCCTCAACGGCCAGGCGGTGCGCCAGACCCATTCCATCAACGCAGGAATCTATGGCGGCGAAACCCTTTTCATCTGGGATGAAAAGAAGCAGGTCGTAGCCTATTACTACTTCACCACCGAGGGTTACATGACTGCGGGCACCCTGCAGGTCAAGGAAGGGCATTTTGTGACCAGCGAACAGGTCACCGGCGATGCCGACGGCGTGACCGAAGTTCGCGGCACCAGTGAAATCCAACCCGACGGCAAATTTCATGTCAAAGCGGAGTACCTCAAACAGGGGCAATGGGTCCCCGGCCACGAGGTCACCTACCAGGAGGACCCCGCCAGCGAGGTCATTTTCAAGTGATGACTTTTAGTTTGCCAGGGCCGTTGTGCCGCGTTACTAGAAAAGGCATGAGCGATCCAACTATTTTCCAAAAAAGTCCCATCGTGCAAAACGTCGAACCGGGCACCTACTGGTGGTGTGCTTGCGGTCGGTCCGCTTCCCAGCCGTTTTGCGATGGCTCCCACGCGGGCACCGAGTTCTCGCCGATCAAAGAGGAAATCACCGCCGCCAAAACCGTGGCCTGGTGCGCCTGCAAACATTCCCAGAATAAACCGTTCTGCGACGGCAGCCATAGCCTCTTGTGAGGCTGGCTGGCTACCCGCCGTTTCTTTTCTCGATCAAAAACAGAAATTCCTTGTTCGACGCCTCGGCTTGGTTCACCCATTGATGGGTCCAGCGCATGCCGGCCATGACGTTTCTGCGGTAGTCCAGTTCCAGCACTTCCACCAGTCTCCCGGCCGCATGGATGACTTCGTTCAATTCCTGCGCCGTGGCGCGCCCGCCGGAGCTGTAAGAGAGGATGATGTGCCGGGCGCGAACGCTTTGCAGCAATCGTTCCATCGCCTCCACGGCCACGAAACGTCCCGATGGGCCTCTCCGAAATTCCTCGAACGCGGAGCCGGCCACGGTGTCCGACGAATCGGCGCGCCTCCGCGCTTTACCGAACTAGGCAGGCTTGTCATATAAACAAATCGAAGTCCAAAGATGGTAATACGCGGCATAACGCACACGCGAGGGCGGCATCTTCTCGTTGTTCGAGCCGTAGGGCGGATCGAAGTAGGCCAGGTCGGCCTGGACCTTTGGCATCAGGTCGAAAATGTCCGATTGATAAACCGCATGGCGCTCCCCGGCCGGCCTGAGCCGCGGCGCCTTCAAATGCAGTGTGTGGTAGGAGCGCGGAGACCAGGCCCGGAGATAAGACGCGAAATGGCCCAGCGTGCTGTCCACGCTGTCCAGCGCCAGCATCAGGCTTGTCAAGAGCACGGCCTTCTCGGTTGCGGTAAGAGGCAGGCGTTCCATTTCCTCACGCATGGCATCGAGGCGCCGCGTGTTATGCTTTTGCCACGGTTTTTTGAGCTGATCCTCGCCCGCGGAGGAGCCCCCGTTGGGATCGCCGCCGTAATGTTCGGTGAACCAGCCGTCATGTCCCGGCAGGGCATTGAGATGATCCAGGAGCGGCTGGTAATGACTGGCGGGATGCGGATTGAGCAGGTAACAGGTGGCAAAGATTTTGGACCATGCAGCCACGTCATTGGCAATGACGCGGCGCCCGGATTGGGCCAGGGCCTGGGCCACGCGCGTGGTGCCGGCAAAACCATCCAGGACCGTTCTTGGTTTTACTTTGTGGACCAGTTGCAGGATGCAAGGCAGCAACGTGCGCTTGGAACCGGCGTATTTGACGCCTTCCGTCTCGGGCGCATCCGCCGCCACATCTTCTAATCGTTTGGTCGTCCGCATCGAATTTAACATTGAGAATTGAAAATTGAGAAATTTTCAATGACCGATTTTCAATCTTCCGACGCGATTTTGTGTCTAAGATCGCCGCTAAGATCGGAAGTTGTTGTTGCACGGGCTCTACGGCCAGCTTCCCTGCCAAGAAGGTGAGGGGCCGGAGGCATGCTGTAGAAACCAGATGACATCGCTTCCGTCACCCGTCGTCACCGTGTAAACGTAAGTTCGCTGCCGCACGGGTTGCACCGTCAAAGCGTTCAGCCACTTGTGGACCGCCACGTGGCCGTCGGCGTAGCCGAGATTGACCGCGCCATCGTGATAGCTGCCCGGCAAGTCGGCGAAGGTGGTGGTGTCGGTCGTCCCCCACTCACGCAGACAGCCATCATTGATGCTATCGGGATGCTCGTCGTCGAAAACAGCCAAATTAGAAGGAGTGGGCAAAATCATATCTGGCTCTTTGCCGTAGGCGCGGCAAGTTTCATCCCATGAACTCGCTCCGTTGACGGCGGCTGGATCGCCGATAAAGCAATTCATCGAATAGCTGCGGACGCGAGGATAGGAGATGCCGAATTCGGTGCAGTTGTATTTGTCCGACGGACATTTGTAAATAGCCGTCTGATGAGAGCAGTAGGGACCAAGCGTGGACTGGCTAAGGTACATATAATTAGTATTGTCGCGGTCGTTTGGTTGCGTGTCCGGCCACAACTCAATGCCCTCGCACCATTGCTTGATTCCCGACTGATCGCCCTCGGCGTCGTTGGGCGGAAAGCGGCCTTGATTATCCTGCGCGTACATGATCCAGGCATAGACCAGTTGTTTTTCGTTGCTCAAGCAGTTGACCCCCTCGGCCTGTTGCTTGGAGCGGGAGAGGGCCGGCAACAGCATCGCCGCCAGAATGGCAATGATGGCAATCACGACCAGCAACTCAATCAACGTGAAGGCGCAACCCGCGGAGCGCGGGCATCCGACACGCAGCCCTGCATGCAATCGCTGTTGATCAAAAGCCGCCGCCATGGGTCACGGATTAACGCGATAGAAGGTGGCACTCTCCGTGTGCGGGGTGGAAAAGGATGGCGGAGCAGCATTGGCTACGACGCTCCAAGGACCGGTGACCGCTGGAGCGGACTCCAGCGTGCCCTGAGACCAGCTCAGTTGAACGGTCGTGCCGATAAGGGAGATCGTCAAAGGCACTACCAAACCCCGCGGAGATACCGCAGGGGCAAAGGATTCCCCAAGCTCTCCGGACGAGTAAATGGTGGCGACCTCATCGACGGTCAGCAGCCGGCGCCAGATGCCCATGTCGTCGATGGAATAGCCTCCGGCTGTATTACCCGAGTAATTGTAGGTAGGATCTGAGCCGAGGAGGTAGCCATCTGAATAATTCAGGTTGCCGGCATTGGGCAGGGGGTGGTGGGGCACGACCAGCACGCCGTCTATGTACACCTGCGCCACAAGATTCAGCAGGTCAATCGCGGCCGCAATATGATGCCAATTTCCGTCGTTGAGGTGCGTTGCGCCATCAGCGCTGAAATCACCCTCGATGAAGAACTCGCCCGGCCAGGCTTGGAGGGAGAGTTGGAGATTTCCGCCGCCATCGTCAAAGAAGCTATCGGCCATGACCAGGCCTTGATTGTCGGTCGAATTGACCACGTTAGCGATCATGGGCAGGTCACCGGGCGTCCCTGAGTAGTTGACCCAATAAGCTATCGAGAACTTATCTCCCGGGTTGAACTGGAAGTCAGCGTTGTTGTCAGTGTTGGTGGGGTTATCCAGAACCACGCAATCGTTGGGGAAAGTACCGGTGTTGTCCACGTGGATCGCCGTGCCAATCCTGCCGGTGACAAACTGGGGTGAACCCACCGCCATGGCGTTGTGATTGTTGCCAGAGGAATCGGTGAAGTTGCTCTCGAATTGGTAGTGTGCCACCAGGCCGACCGCCAGACCTGTTGGCGGGGTCCCGGAAGGAACAACACTTACCAGCGCCGGCTGGCTGTTGGTCGAACCGGCGCTATCGGAAACTACCACGTCATAGCTGCCAGCGTCGCCCGGGCTGACGGCGGAGATGGTGTAGGTTTGCCTGGTAGCGCCGGGGATGGGGATGCCAGCCAGGCGCCACTGGTAGCTGAACGGCAGCGACCCCGTCGCACCCACAGCCAGCCTGGTCGTTTTGCGTTCAAAGGCAACTCGCGACGCGGGCTGGCCGGTGATGCTCAACGCGGCGGGCGAACTGCTGGCGGCCGCGGCGTAGAGACTGGCGATTTCGGCCGTGGTCAGGGCGCGGTTGAAGAGGGCGACATCAGAAATCATCCCAGGCCAATAATTGTTGCCATTGTTGATAATGTTGCCAATCCAGGCCTCATCGGGGTTCTGAGAAAAGCTGCCCAGCACGTTCGTTTCTTGCACCAGCGCGCCATCAAAATAGAGGCGCTTGTCGCCGTCGCTATAGGGGCAATTATAAACGGCGGCCACGAAGTGCCATTGGCCGTCATCCAGAATATTCGTGACGGGCGGATTATAGTTTCCGCCTGGTCCGGTATAGAAGGTTGTTGTCCCTTGTCCATTCCCGTTGACGAAAGGATAAATGCCGTTGGCGCTATACTCCAAGTAATGGGTATCAAAAATGTCCATCCGCCACGAACCGCCATTATTCGCCGAGCCTCCCCCACCCCCTTTAGTGATGATCCCGCCCTGAGCGGCGCCGGAGTTGTTGTCAAAAACCCAGGCCAGCATGGTGAATGTCGTGTTATTCATGTTGACCACGTTGCCGCAATCCACCCCTCCTGTGCTGTTAAAATTGTAAGCAGGGTGGCCGCCAAACCCTGGCGCTGGATTACCCGCGGCACCCAGAATGATCGTACCAACATTCGTGCCGTTTAATCCGCTGGAGTAATCATAAGCAATGTTGCCATTAGTTTCGCTGAGCGGCCAGTAAGTGTAAGGCCCCAGCGCCATGACTTGGGCGGCATAGTTGTTGGGCGGGGTTGACACGGTCAAAGTCACCGGGGCGCTGGTAAAGGAACCACTGGGGTTGGTAATGACGACCTCGTAGTCGCCTGCATCCGAGGCTTGCAAGGGGCCGGACAAGGTCAGAGTGGCGCTGGTGGCGCCCGGAATCGGGTTGGTCCCAATTTGCCATTGATAAGAATAGGGCTCGCTGCCGCCAGCCACGACGGTGAAGAGCTTGGGGGAACCGCCGATCCAGCGCGTGATCGGCGGCGGCTGCTGGATGACGACGGGCGCCTCCGCCAGCACGCTGACGGACACAACCGAACTGGTCACCACGCCGTAGGCGTTGGACACGATCACGGCGTAGGGGCCGTTGATGGCCGAAGTAACGTTGGTGAACACAAGGTTGGCATTGGTCTGGCCGCTTAGGGGGCTGGTGTCAAATGTCCACTGGTAAGCCAAGGGTGGAACTCCCGCGGCCGTCACGCTCAGGGGCAAGGTGGAACCTTCGTAAACCGGCGGTGTCACGGCCGGCTGGAGGGTGATTTCAGGAGAAGCCTGCGAGGCAGCATACAACTCTTGGACCTGCTCTGGAGTTAGAACGTTGGTAAAGATGTCCACTTCGCTGATAGAGCCGTTCCAAACCCGGCCGGGGTCTTGGTTATTTTCACCAACCTGCGTAAGGGTGCTCGGGGTACCAAGCGCGCTCTGGTTTGGAATTTGAGGCCGGTAGAAATCCAAAAGACCGTCCACGTAGTTCGACATTCCCATGGGCGAAACCATTGCCACCAGATGGTGCCATTGGCCATCGTCCAGAGGAGTGATGCCATAGTAATTTGCGTAATGCTCGCCGGAGCAGAACCACTCCAGGGTGCCATGGTCGCCGGGGTTTCCGCGTTCAAGTTCGAAGGATGAACTGTCTGTGCCGACAATCATTTCAGAACCTTTGTTCTGTTCCAGATCGTCGATCTTGACCCAGGCGCTGACGGTGAGGGTGTCTGGAATGGTGCCGCCCAAGAGAGTGACGAAATCACCAAGCTGGACAGATCCGGAAGCGCCATTGAACTTGCAGGCCAGCGGGGTTGATCCCATCCCGCTAAAGGGCGGTCCGGCCGCTCCCGGAGCCGTGCCGGCGAGGTAGAGCCCATTGGCGTTGGCGCCAAGCGTTCCGAGGTTAGTTGCGACAGGGTAGGAATTCGTGGCTGGGACGGTGTAAACCGGTTCATCGAGGCGGTAATAGAGCAGTGGATTACTGGCCTGCACCAGCACGTTGTAGGGAGTGCCACGCGACGCATTCGTGCCGTTTTGGTAATGGACCAGAACATCCGCCCCTGTAAGGACATTGGTGTAAATGGCCAGTTCATCCGCGCTGCCGGCGAAAAGGAAATTCTCGTCGCCTCGGCCGCCGATGGTTAATTGCCCGCTTTTGTTCGGGACAAATCCAGCCGCCGAGGCCTGTCCCACCGACTGTCCGTTGACGTAGAGGTAGGCGTTGGTGCCGTCATAAACCGCCACCAGGTGAGACCAACTGCCGGGCACCACGCTGCCGCCGCTGATGCTGACCGCAGCCTCGCTGCCGTTGGCGTCGAACATAGTCAGATTCCAGTTGGTCCCCGATTCGTAGATGAGCCAACCGTCAGCATTACCACCCAGACCGAACACATCCGCGAATGACAACGGACAATTGGTTGCCGGGCCAGACGGATTGAGCCAGACCTCCGCACTGAAAGGACCCTGTGGATTGACCGAATTGGTTTCGTCGGGCAAAGCCATCATAATGAAGTCTTCTATCCCATCGAACAACACCGCCGTATCGGCGCTGCCGGCCAAAGCCCCCGGCTGCGCGTGCGCCGGATTAAGGGTGGGATCGATCGCCGCATTATTATAGTAGTAGGCGTTGCCGCGCGCGCCCGCGCTGCCGCTGTTGGTGGCGATGTCGGCGGCGGGCGGCTGGACCGTTTCGTTCAAGCGGTAGTAAACGATGGGGTTCAGGCTCAATACGGTGCTCGCGTAATCCGCGCGGGCATTGGAGGCAGCGCCCCACAAAAGGACGGTCGTGGCGGCGCACAAGCCGAGTTTAACCAAGGAAGGAGACCAAGGGAAGGTTCTCAGTGTCATAGGCGTGGGAATAGTGATTGATTTGTTGACACGGTGATGCACACAAGATCTGCTCTTACTGAACAAATGGCACAACATGGTGATCAATGAATATGGAGACTTTGTACCATAGCGAATCAGCCTCGTCGAGGCGAATTCCGACAAATACTATCAAAATTGCGACATTTTTCTTCCTGTGCAAACCCCTGATGGTGGCGAGCCCGGCTGCCCGTCAGTGAGCCAGCCTGAGGCGACGAAAGATCCGCGGGGTCATGCCGAAATGGCGTCGGAACTGGTGGGCGAAGGCGCTTGGATGCGTGAAGCCGCAGTCGTAGGCGATTCGAGCCAAACCATCGTCACTGGCGGTCAAACGGCGGCAGGCAGCCAGCAAACGTGTTTTGATGACGAATTGCCGCGGACCAATGCCAAAGCAGGTTTTGAACTTGCGCTCCAACTGCCGCCCCGACAGCCCGACGAGCGGAACCAGGTCGGCCAAGGAGAGACCCTGCTGATAGTTCTGCCGGACGTGGCTCACGGCTTTGGCAATGCTTTGGAAGGGCGAGAGCAGTTCGGCTCGTTGCTGGTAGGCCTGTGCAAACCCCATGATGCCGATAATCTTTCCGGCGCGCGAGCGGATGGGCATTTTGTTGACTACAAACCAATCCGGCATGGCCTGCTCATCGAAGCCCAACTCAACGTGGTCGAGCAAGGGTTTGCCGGTCGCGCAGATGCGGGCGTCATCATCAACATAGGATTGGGCCAGGCTGGGAGGATTCAGATCGAAGTCGGTCAAGCCGATCATGGCCGTCTCATCGGCGGTGTGAAATTTATCGCGGTTGCCCTGGCTGACAAACATCATTTTGCCCTGCCGGTTCTTGGCGAAAAATTGCAGCCCTGGAATGGCATCGAACAAGCGATGAAACGAACACGACGGGTCAGCCTTGCGCAGCCAGGCATCCCGTTGCGCGAGAATTTTTCTGCGCCTTGCCGGCGTGATGGGCGGCGGCCCGGAAGCGAAGAGCGGCCTGCGATCGACCGCGGCAGCGGTAGCGGCGGCAAGCTGCATCCGTCCCGAGAACGGCGGCGAGTGGCGAAATTCATGCGGCGCCATGCCCAGATGCCGGCGGAACTGGTGGGCGAAGGCGCTTTGATCAGCGAAACCGCAGTCGTAGGCAATCCGAGCCAAACCATCGTCGCTGGCGGTCAAACGCCGGCAGGCGGCCAGCAGACGAGTTCGGATGACGAATTGCTGGGGACCGATGCCAAAGCAGGCTTTGAACTTGCGCTCCAACTGGCGCCCCGACAGGCCGACGAGCGGGACCAGATCGGCCATGGAAATGTCCTGCTGATAGTTCTGCCGGACGTGGCTGACCGCTTTGGCAATGCTGTGGAAGGGCGAGAGCAGCTCGGCTCGTTGTTGGTAGGCCTGTGAGAAGCCCATGATGCCGATGATCTTTCCAGCGCGCGAACGGATGGGCATTTTGTTGACTACAAACCAATCCGGCATGGCCTGCTGATCAAAGCCCAACTCCACATGGTTGAGCAAGGGTTTGCCGGTCGCGTAGATGCGGGCGTCGTCAGCGACATAGGATTGCGCCAGGCTGGGAGGATTCAGATCGAAGTCGGTCAAGCCGATCATGGCCGTCTCATCGGTAGTGTGAAATTTGTCCCGGTTGCCCTGGCTGACAAACATCATTTTGCCCTGGCGGTTCTTGGCGAAAAATTGCAGCCCTGGAATGGCATCAAACAAGCGATGAAATAAGCAAGCGGAGTCGGTCTGGCGCAGCCAGGCGTCCCGTCCGGCGAGGATTTTTCTGCGGCTCGCCGCCGTGATCGGCGGCAATGGTTTGATCGTGAAGACGGGAGCGGGTCTGGGAAAATGATTTTTCTGTTTGACCATCTTCGGACCGGGTTGATTTCAGCAGTTTGGCTTCAATGTTTGAGTTGCCGGTATCATGCCCACGAGTGTTTGCGGGGTTTGAAACAGGATTTCGCGGGCGATGGTGAGCGCATCGTTGGAGGTGTACTGGCCTTGCGCCACCTTTTCAGCCAGGACGCGAGCCATCTGCTTGCGCACGATGATCGACTTGGCGTACGCCCATTCGACGGTGTAAGCGTCGGAGAAGAACCCCACTTGCTTGTTGAGCGGAACCATGTCCAGCCGTTCGGTCATCAACTGGCGGATGGTATCGGGGAAGAAATTGTGCCACCAAAAACCGGCCAGGCTGAAATTGGGCAATTCGCGGCACATCGTGCAAAGAGTTTGATTGGCGTGGCGGCTGGAAACAAAGCATTGGAAGCGGAGCCCGGGATGCCGGCTGACAATGGTGGCAAGCTGTCCCAACGTTTTCTGCGACAGGCGGCTGGCGGTTTCAAAGGGCAACGGTTCGGCGCCGAGACTAAACTGAAAGAGGATGCGGTCGCCCCTTTTTTCCAAGGCCGCCAGAAACGCTTCGCCGATGTAGGCGGCATAGATGTCCCGATCCTTGGGGCCGGCCTGAGCGCGCCGCGCCAGGGCGTCCGCCATTTCCTTGTCGGTGGGC
>Ga0302324_100015269_pt1 | contig 15413 bp, 15 predicted proteins | sample Palsa_T0_1_FD_201949 | JGI IMG/M metagenome (GOLD analysis project Ga0302324, IMG submission 201949) | Peat permafrost microbial communities from Stordalen Mire near Abisko, Sweden - Palsa_T0_1 | ecosystem: Environmental > Terrestrial > Soil > Palsa > Peat permafrost | place: Sweden: Abisko...
TCCTTATCCTGGATAATCACGACGACTTTGGCGGCCATGCCAAACGGAACGAGATCACGGCCGGCGGACGCGTGCTACTGGCCAACGGCGGCACTCTCGCTATCGAATCGCCGTATAGCTATAGCAAGCAGGCCCGCGGCCTGATGACGGAATTGGGCATCGATCCAGCCGCGCTCGAGGCTAAGTGCGCCGATCGCAAGGTTTATCAAGGACTAGGAACGGCTACGTTCTTCGATAAAGAAACCTTCGGCACAGATCGCCTGGTAAGGGGCCAGGCGAACGGCGGCACTTCAGCCGAATTTCTCGCCATGGCGCCGCTTTCGGCCGCGGCGAAGAGTGACATTGGCCGTCTCCAAACCAGCAAAGTGGATTATATGGCGGGTCTCTCGCAGGCAGAGAAGAAAGACCGGCTGTCGCGAATGAGTTACAAGGATTTTCTGTTGAATCTGGTCAAAACCGATCCTCAGGTTGTCCAGTTCTATCAGACGCGCCCGCACGACCTTTTTGGCGTCGGTATCGATGCAGTTTCGGCGCTGGACTGCTGGGCCATGCGTTATGCGGGATTCGAGGGAATGAGTCTCGATCGCGTGCCAACCGCTCGCGTCGACTTTACCCCCGGCGGCGACCTGGCGCAGGATCCGGAGCCTTACTACTTCCACTTTCCCGATGGCAACGCGTCGATTGCGCGAATGCTTGTGAGAGCACTCGTCCCGGGAGTAGCGCCGGGAAGGACCGCGGAGGATGTGGTCACCGCAAAGTTCGACTACAGCCGCCTCGACCGCCAAGACTCTCCGGTGCGCATTCGTTTAAATAGTACGGCGGTGCGCGCGCGCCATCGGGGCGATCCGGTGTCTTCCAAAGAAGTGGAAGTCGCTTATACGAATGCAAAGCGAGTCTATCTGGTACGGGGAAAGGCGGCGATCATGGCGTGTTGGAACATGGTGATCCCGTATCTGTGCCCGGAATTACCGGACGAGCAGAAGCGCGCGCTGCAATACGGCGCGAAGGTGCCGCTGGTCTACACCGTGGTCGCCGCGCGAAACTGGACGGCATTTCGGAAGCTGGGTGTTCGCAGCGTGTCTTCACCTGGCATGTACCACACGGGAGTCCATCTCGATCAGCCGGTGAGTATTGGCGGCTACCAGTGCTCGCAGTCGCCCGAGGAGCCTATGCTGCTGCGCATGACCCGCACACCTTGCAAGCCTAGTTTGCCGGAGCGGGAGCAGCACCGTGCCGGACGCGTAGAATTGTTAACCACGCCATTCGCCACCTTCGAGTGGAAAATCCGGGATCAACTCGGCAGAATTCTGGGACCCGGCGGATTCGATCCGGCGCGCGATATTACAGGCATCACCGTCAACCGCTGGCCCCACGGCTACGCTTATGAGTACAACGCGCTATGGGACCCGGATTGGCCGGACGGCCAACGGCCTTGCGAAGTGGGGAGAAAGCGCTTTGGCCGTATCGCGATTGCTAACTCCGATGCCGCCGCCGCGGCTTACACCGACCAAGCCATCGATCAGGGTTATCGGGCCGTGGAGGAGTTGTTACACAGCGGTATTGGCGAACCGCAGGCATGACCTATCCGCAAAATAGCGAACGCAAAAAAGTCTGGCTTACTGTCCTTACGACAAGAAAGCCGGAGAGATCCGCCAACAACATGATCGTCTGCGGCTGAGGCTCGCCCAGGCTCAATCCGCCGCGCTACCGCCCGTAAGCCAAGCAGGAGACCTCATATCGCTCACGGCCAAATTCGCTGACCCTTTCCTCCAGCAACCCGTGGCGGAACAGTGAAAACTCTTTCGGCTGGCCCTGTAAGCCTTCGACCTGGGAGGCTGGTGAGTTGCGGATGTCGTTCCGCGAGCGATTATCGCAATTACGACTTTCGAACCGCGCAAATTGAACAAGTAACCGAGACTTAGATGCCAGTGACGAGCATTTTGATGTCTGGCGGAGAGAGAGGGATTCGAAAGATCAGGGACCATCTGAGCCTGTAAGTTGTAGATTCTTCATTGCCGAGGATGCCACTTTCACCCGAAATCCTGTAGCGCATTGCCCACCATTGCCCACGGAGTTGTGACCCGATTCGCGCCCTTCCATTCGAATATAGGTTGGACGCTCTGGGTCACGATTCTGCCGCGAGGACGTCAGCTACCGGCTCTGCAATGACGACACAACCCCGGCAATCCGCCATCACTGTAGACGATGTCGCGCAAAATAATCCAGCGTGTGTCGTCTCCTGGTTATCACAAAAGACAACGACAGTAAAGGGGGAAAACAGTCGGACGAAGATCTAGATAGTAGGAATGGCCAGTCAACGGTAAAAGCACGGTGACGAAGATTTCTTGGCGCGCCAGCCCGCGGAGCACGACACCAAATTTGCACTGATTGCTGTAGCGCGTCGCCCTCTATTGGCAGACTTGTGACATGTTGGGCGGGGGGATATTCATTCATTGGGGTGTAATCGTCAGCCGCACTCTTTGATACTTTCGCGCAGTATTGACGAAAGCGCAAAAGTGATGTATGTTTAGGTATGGTCCAATCAGAATCCCTACACGCCGAATTGAGAAATCAGCGCCCGCTGTCGATCGCGTTTACCCTTGCGACCAAACTTAAGATCGAAGCACTCGAAACTATCTTGCAGCGGCCAGCCTCCACGATCCTTGAAAACGCCGTACAAGCTTTCATCGCGGCGCTACCTGACGGTGATAGAAAGCTCGTAGGATCGCTCGCTACTCGAGCACTCGAAAGTGTCCAGCAATCTAGTGAGGCCGAGACAGCCGCGAGGCCCATGCGGTTGTGTAACACCGTCAACGGCAAACAGTTCAACTACACGGGTTCGCTTGACGAAGGAATATCCGTTATGTTCGAGAAATCGCGGCCGCTTCGGATCACACGCGAAAGCATGGACCGAATCAGGCAAGAAATCGAGCATCGCAAAGGGCCAGCCCTTATGGGCGCGATCTATTCGCCGCTCATGCCGAATTCGATTGGAGAAGCGATTCAAAGGAAATACAAGCTGACACCGATCAACTTGTCATACGTTGTTCCGCTACTCCGTGAGCACGGCATAGTCCGCGCGTTCAAAGAGGGCCGCAATTGGTACGTCGCTGCGGAGCGCGGCGCTAAGCAAATGTAATCGCAATGAGCTATTCAGCCTATTTTGACGAGAGCGCTTCCCCTGACGAGGGGAAGTATATCATTGTGTCTGGGTTCGTTGCAGAGATCGGCCAGTGGGTTCACTTCGACCGAGAATGGCGCTCCATTCTAGACGCGCATGGAATCTCGGTATTCCACGCGAAGGACTTCGGTGCTTGTCAAGGCGAGTACAAGTTATGGAAGGATGATGAGACTAAGGGCAAGTGGTTCTTGGATTCGCTCGTTGGCATCATCCGCAGACGAACCGACAAGAGTTTCTCAACTGCCATTCCGTTAGGTGAGTACCGAGAGCTTGATCAGGAATTTCTGCTGAAGGAGGCTGTAGGGTATCCATATCCGCTTGCTGCCCGAGTCTGCATGGAACGCGTAGATGAATGGGCTACCGCTCACGGAATCTCGGAACCAATTGAATTCTTTTTCGAGGATGGGGCCAAGCATAAAGGCCAGCTTCTGTGGATCACGGAAAAGGATGGGAAGCCCAGCCCGATTTTCAGGAAGAAACATGAGACGATTCGATTCCAGGCGGCGGATCTCCTCGCATGGGAGCACAACAAACTACTCCGAAAGGACAGAACCGAATGGCTGAAGGGCCCATCTCCTGTACTGCAAAACTTGGAAGAAATGTCCAACGACTGGGGAATCTGCGGGAGGCGAGAACTCACTTTGTCGCCATCACAAATACGGAGGGCCGCTTCGAAAACACATGTCATATCCTCAAGGCCGACTTGAAGTTTTCCAATCCGCATAACGGAAATGCGTTCAAGGTTCAGGGCTGTTTCGTCAGAACCGACGGACGATCCATAACTGGCAAGCCGTGTTTGTCCGTTTCACTTGGAATGCTAGAGTCGGCGCATCTTGTCTTACTAATTCGTATAGACGGAGCCGACGAGGGCTTCTGCACTTTTACCAGTTGGCCCTTCGATCCCAAGGCTGAACGGAGGCTGGCATTCGGCGAGTGGCAATTGCATATCGAGGTTAGCAGTGATGCCGATGGTGGCAAGACAACTGCTAAATGGATCATCCAATTGAATCCAAACCTTTCATCGTCATGGAGTTTCGTCGGACCGTGAGAGCCCAAGCGTTCTGGAAACGATCGCCAACCTGATCCAATCCCCACCGAGACAACTGGCGGCGGACATTTCAGAGAGCGGCTGTGGCGGCGGTGCGTTCGAGGCTCGGACCGCCGCAAGTTGTCTTCTTGGCTACCGATGTTGTCTTGTCTGCCTGTCACCGCCGGATCCGCAACGGCATCGCGCACTGCGATCTGAAGCCCGCCAACATTCCGGAAGCGGTATCACCGAGCTCTAGCAGATGGCCCACGCCGCCCTCGATGGCGCTCCACCGTTCGCCATTGTGCCCGCTATCCCCGCGGATGGTGCGGATCGAGATGCCGTCTTCAGTCCAGGCGCGCGAGCCGAGCGCTAGGCGCAGCATGGGGCGCAGTACAGCGGGGTCGCGCGATTCGCGCCAGATGATGCCGCAGGACCTGGTGGATAGCTATGGTTTCAGCGGCGCCGATCAAAGCGTCAAGCGCTTCATTCGCAAGTTCCGTGGGAAGCAGTTGCCGGAGGCCCGTGCGGTAATCGAAGCGGGTTCTCCGGGAAATGGTGCTCGTGCCCTTATTTCGACCACGGCATGCGGGACTTCGCGCAGTCGGCGTACCGGGGAGAACACCAGCCACATCGTCGAAAGTAGAACTCCGATTGCGCCGATCAGCAGCGCTCGGCGCATTCCCACGGCCTGTGCGATGGCGCCGCCCGCGAGCGCGCCCAACAGCAGAACGCCGTGGAGGAGCAGGTGCATAGAGGAATTGACACGTCCCAGAAGTGTGATCGCCTTTGGCTCTGAAGCGTGCGGGTCTCAATGTCAAATCATGCCGCACGGCAACCGACCCGCTGCGCGGGAAGGCGTACAATGGTGCCATGGGAATACGGGTTGATGCTGTGTACGAAAACGGTGTTCTCAAGCCCTTGCAGCCACTTGGCTTAGCAGAGCACGAGCACGTCTCGGTGACGGTGATCAAGACCACACCGTCGCCCGGTTCTCCTCAGCTCGATATTACGTACCTCGAAAATCTCCAGGCAGAACTGTTGCATGCCGGGCCGGCGCCAGGAATGGAGGAAGTTCGACGGCGGCTGTCCAAAATCCCCGGCTCAATGACGGGGGATTTCATTGCTGAGCGCGAGGACCGCTAGTCTTGTCAGCCGATTTTTTCGACACCAGTGCGCTGGCCAAACTGTATCACCCGGAGGTCGGAACGCCCAAAGTCGTCGAGATCGCAGAGGCCAGCGGCGCTCAACTCCGGATTTCACGGCTAACCGTTGTCGAATTGCGATCCGTGTTCGCCATCAAGGTACGGACGCAGGTAGTCACCCGGGAAGACGTCGATTTGCTTCTGCGCCAATTCCAGGAGGATGTCGTGTCGCGGAAGTTCCAGGTATTCGCCGTGGACGAAACGGAGTTCGCGTTGGCGGAGCGCTTGATCGAAAAGTACGCCTTCGATAAGCCTTTACGCACTCTCGACGCGATTCAGTTGGCCGTCGCACTCGGGATGAAGAGGCAGGGCCTGATCGACCGTTTCGTTGCCGCCGACGCGGCCCTGTGCGAGGTCGCCGCGCTGGAAGGATTCTCCGTTTTAGACCCGGAACATCCTCAAGCCGATTGAGTCCGTTCGTATGAAGCCCCAGCAGGACGACAGAGCGGCACTTGAAGCGGCGCTGTCGGAGGGACTACGCCTGCGCGACGAAGTTAGACAGCTCAAGGAACTTCTTGCGCGAAATGCCATCCCGCTGCCCGGATCCGAGAAGAAGGAAACGGCGGAAGGGCTTTGCTTGCCAACGGATGCTGAAATCGCTAACGTGGTAGCGCCATCGGACAAGGACTCCAAGGTCGTGCTTTTTCGTTCCTTGTTCCGCGGACGTGAGGATGTTTATGGCGAAAGGTGGCGTATGAAGGATGGCAACTGGGCGTATAGGCCAGCGGGGCAGAAGGATTGGGAGGCGATACTCGCCAGCCGGCCAGAGGATCGCAAGAAAGTCGACCGGCAAACGCGCACACTGTACCCGTTCACCGATGCAGTCGCTAGGCTCCACTTGACCGGCAAGAAAGCGATTGGCATCTACCCTCTCCTAATGGATGAAACATGCTGGCTCCTGGCTGCCGACTTCGACAAGAAGACCTGGCAGGATGACGCGCTGGCTTTTATCGCGACCTGTAGGAGGCTGAAAATCCCCGCTTACTTGGAACGATCCCGATCAGGCGACGGTGGCCACGTGTGGATGTTCTTCGAGCAGCCGGTGTCTGCTATGCGCGCCCGGATGATGGGGTGCGCCATTCTGACGCAAACGATGGAGCGCCGGCACAATCTGGGCCTTGATTCTTATGACCGCTTCTTTCGAAGCCAGGACACCGTGCCCAAGGGCGGCTTCGGCAATTTGATCGCGCTGCCGCTTCAGTGGATGCCTCGTCAAAAGGACAACAGTGTTTTTGTAGACAACAGCTTCCACCCTTACCCTGACCAGTGGCAATTGTTGGCGTCGGTTAGGCGCATCCAGGATGACCAAGTTGAGTGGATTGTTAATGACGCCTCCCGTCGTGGCCAAGTGGTTGGAGTCCGGATCGCGCTAACCGATCCCGATGGAGAAGACGAGCCTTGGACCATGCCGCCGTCGAAGAGAGCGGCGGAGACGCCAGTGCAGGGTCCGTTCCCGGAGTGCGTTGAACTGGTCCGGAGCAACCTTATATATATCCCCAAGAGCGGAATGCCCGAAGCGATGCTTAACCGGCTCATCCGGCTGGCAGCCTTTCAAAACCCAGAGTTCTACAAGACCCAATCCATGCGGCTCTCTACTTGGGACAAGCCGCGAATAATCTTCTGCGGCGAAGATCTTCCTCAGCATGTGGCAGTTCCCCGCGGCTGCCTCCAGGAAGTGCGGAGCCTGCTGGATCAACACGGAATCCGCCTGACCCTCAGGGACGAGCGCACTGTCGGCAGCCCAATCGCGGTGACCTTTCAGGGTGAACTGCGCCCTGAACAGTCGGACGCCGTAGAGAAGGTGCTCCGCCACGATGAGGGCATGATCTGCGCGCCAACAGCCTTTGGCAAGACGGTAGTTGGTGCTGCGCTGATCGCCGCACGGAAGGTAAACACGCTCGTATTAGTCCATCGCCAGCAGTTGTTGGATCAGTGGCGAGAGCGGCTGGCGGCCTTCTTGGATTTACCGATCAAGTCCATCGGTCAAATCGGGGGCGGTAAATCCGTGCGTACTGGCGTCATTGACGTGGCAGTCATCCAGAGCCTTCAACGGAAGGGCGAAGTGAAGGACTTCGTCGCCGAGTATGGCCAGGTCATCGTGGACGAGTGCCATCATATCTCGGCATTCACTTTTGAACAGATCATGAAACAGGTCAAGGCCAGGTACGTCGTCGGCCTCACGGCGACGCCAACCAGAAAAGACGGCCATCAACCTATCGTCCTCATGCAGTGCGGGCCGATTCGCTTTGGCATGAGTGTGCGGGACGCCGCCGAGAAATCCCCGTTCCAACATTTGCTGGTGCCGAAGCCCACGGATTTTCGAATGGCGGTGGAGGCGGCCGAATTAACTATTCAAGACGTCTATGCTGCTATGGTGCTCGACTCCAGCCGCAACCAGAAAATCATCGCGGACATTCTGGCGGCCGTTCACCAGGGATTTTCACCCCTGGTTCTTACTCATCGCAAGGATCACCTCGAACGGTTGGCCACCGGGCTGTCCAGCATAGAGAACCTAGTGATCCTGAAAGGCGGGATGGGGAAGAAGCAGCGTCGGGAAGCCGCGGACAGGCTCGACGCAATTCCCGCCGGTGCCCAACGCGTACTTCTCGCGACCGGCAGTTATATCGGCGAGGGATTCGATGATTCACGATTGGACACACTATTCCTCACGATGCCGATCTCGTGGCGGGGCACGCTGCAACAATATGTAGGTCGGCTACACCGGCTCCACCTTGGCAAGCGAATCGTGCGCGTGTACGACTACGTCGATGCTCAAGTGCCGATGCTTGCACGGATGTATGACAAGCGACTGCGAGGGTATCGTGCCTTTGGATATGCCCTTGAAGCAGAAGATAAGAACGGTGACCTCAATCTGTAGATGATTTTGCGATGGCGAGGACACAACCTTTCCACAAGAACACCCGCGACGTGGAGCGCGGGCCCGACTTCAGCGACATCGACGCCTCGCTTATCCGCGTGTTTGCGCTGACCGAAAGCGTGCATCTGCAATTCCGCGCCGAGTCATTCAATCCGCCTGCGACCCCGGAGAGGTCTGGCATCGGTTCCGATCCAGGATGCTGTCTGTTGCCTTCGCAGTAATATGGGCGGCTCAGTGGTGGGCCCGTGGCGACTCGAACGCCAGACCTCTACCGTGTCAAGGTAGAGGCCGGACCGATTCCATGATCAGGCGATCGCGGCGCATTGAGGCGGCGTAGTCCGCTCTTCCCACCACCACACCCACAGCGATTCCGCGATCAATTAATCGGCCCTCATCAAAAGCGACGGGCCCCGCACTTCCCCGGACCAACTGAAAGAAAGTCGGCTGGCGATCGACATTGGCGAACTGGCTGCGATGAGTGCCGGCGCTATTCATCGGCTGTTTTCTTGCCCGACTTCTTCAACCGAAGCGGTTCACTTGGATCGAATCGGAAGCCCTCCGGGGTCGGTTCGACTACGGACTTCCGAGCTTTGAGTGCTGCAATCTTTCGCCGGACTGCTTCCACTGGCGCGTCGACCTTGGCGGCGGTTGCTGCCGTTTCAATCTGTGGAAGAACGGGTGCCGCCGCCGATATGATCGTGGCCTTCGCTCGCCGGCGTGACTTTTGCTCGCTCCGGTAGCGAGTCCGAACGAAATCGTGAACTCCGCTGGCCGACACCTGGACCTGGCATTTCTCCGAGAGTATGCTCGCGATATCTCGGTACGTGCGACCCCGCCGGCGGAGTTCCTGGATGAATTCGCGGTACGGCTCCAGGCGCGAGCGCGGCGATTTCGTCGGTAACGTGTCAAGGATGTCCTTCAACCTGTCATCCATAAAGCCAGACCACACCGTCGGAATCTGCTTCGAGTATACACTGGATGGATACAGAACAATTACTTGACTAATACTTGATAGAAGCATGACAAATGCTTGACAGACACCGAACAGATCGCCCGCCGTGCGAGTACGCCCGTCCCTAAGCCGAAGGCTTAGAGATAGTGTCTCTGTCTTATTCGCTTCTAACGACCGCAGGGAGAACGCCATCACCCCGCCCTCTTTACGGAATCCAGCGAATCTGATTACGTAGATCGTCGGGCGCCCAGTTCAACCAGACCATTAATAGCCCTTCAATCACGGCTCCGATCTGTCTCCCTGAGGGAATCTGCAGCACACCGGGAGATTCGTTTTGCTGCATGAATCGATGAAAATGGGCCGGCAATGTCGTGACGTCTCGCGAGACCAACACCCGGCACCCCGAAAATCGACCGCCGGTTCCCGACGGCGTAATCCTCGCCCGATCTCGGGGTTTAGGTCAGCATCCGCCTGGAAACGAAAACTCAACCTCGCTTCTCGCACCTTTCGCGCTTCCCTCGCTCGAAACGCTCGATCATATCAGCCGGGAGGGGATGGCTGGCCTTAAACTCTTCGTACCGGCGATCTTGGTCCACCAGGTAAGCCTCGATCTCCTTGGTGTGCTCCAAAAATGAACGTGACGGTCCCGTAGACGTTCGCAAGCGAACCGATTGACGGATAGGCCTCGAAGATAGCCTCCGCCGTCCGACCGTCCCGAAAGTCGTAGACGACGACGTCCAGCCCGATGCGGGTTCCGGCAACATAGTAACCGCCATTCCGAACCTCCACATACTCGTTGGTTGGCATCATGGGAGCGGGTTCCACTTATCAGTTTACTATCGCAGCTTAGTCCTCAATCTTCTGGACAACGATTTCCCGGATGCCACGCGGAGCGGCGCCGGAGAAACGATCCGGTCTGGAGGGTTCGTGCATCGCCGCAACCCGCTGCATTGCCATGTCAGCCAAGAGTTCGTCCAGGCCGCCACCCCGGATGATCACATCGTGCCTCGCGAACACTGCGCGCACCTCGTCGTTGCCGCCTTCCGCATACAAGAACTGGTTCCAGGGCAGAACGTACGTGCGCTTCAGCAACGTGATCTCTAAAGCGGCTGGCCTGTCCTCCAAGTTGACGCTCCAGCTTTTCCGGCTATCGGCTGATACCGTGTTCATGCTTTCTCTCCATTCTCGGCTTCTGCCAAACTCGTTCCGGTAGTGAAGTGACGAACTGCGCCGCGCGCCGCACCAGCGCCCTTGCAGCCGCCAGGCCCCGCTGATCTCCTGGCTGCAGCCAAGTCCGGGTCCTTCGAGCCAGTTCAGAGGCCGACTTCCGTGCTGTCGAACGTCCTACGGATTCGCGCAGCCGTTCCTTGTCGCTGGTAATGACTGTGACGCTCTCACGCCCACGGGAAGCCGCCACGTAGAACAACTCCTTCTGCATTCCATCACCGGAGATGATGACAGAGTCTACGGACTTTCCTTGACTCCGATGCGCTGTAACGGCGTAGCCGTGCGTGAATTGGCGATAGTTCGCCGGCAACACCCGTCCGTCTTCCAACCGAATCAGCCCTGCTGCATCCACTTGCGAAACGGTCACGATCTCGCCGTTCGTAGCATGGAAACCAGGTTCACGACGGTTGGCCGTCAGAAGCAACCGGTCGCCGGCGGCGATTTCGATGGCATGCTGTTCCAGTACGTCAAAGCTCTTGGCGTGCTTGCCGGTGATGGTCCGCTCTCCGCCAGATGCGGCGCGAACGATGATCCGCTGCCCTTCGACCCGCACGACCTCCAATGCTTCGTTCTTTGCGATTCCTTTGACGGCGCGATGGAAACCCAGTGTCTGGCCCGCTCGAAAGCCCTTCACGTCACTCTTCTGAGCCGTGGTCCAATTCAAGGAAACTTGTCGTATCAATGGAACGCCTTTCCCTACCTCGCCCTTCTTCATCCGTCTCATTCGGATCGCTTCGGTAACGCGCTCGATCTCGTCGTGCGTGGCACAGACCACCAGGCTGCTCCGCCCAGGCGCTGCTTCGAAGGCTTGCGCCACGGCTTCCGCGCGATCCAGCCAGGCAACCTCTCGAACCGCGCCGATCGCTTCCAACCTCTCGAAGCCGCGCTCCGGATTCCGTCGCAACTCCTGGATCGCCTCCCGGTACTCCTTCTTCGTTTGGCGTTGTACCTGCATCAGCGAAGCGCTCTTGAGCCGCGATTCCCGCTCCCGCACCTGCAAGGCGTCCCCGGCCTCGACGCTTTGAATCTGCTTGGTGTCGCCGCTAAACACGATGCGAGCCGACTGTTGCCCAGCCAATCGCAGCAATTCCCACATCTGCCGTCCCGAGACCATTCCGGCTTCGTCGAGGATCACGACCTTGCCCCGGAGCGTTGCTTGCGCCTGCTGGTCCTGCAGCAATCTTTCCAGAGTCATGGCGTCCGTAAATCCGACCTTTTGCAATTCCTCGACCGCACTCATGGTTGGTGCGACGGCAAGCACTTCGCGGTTCGCCTCGGACAGCCCCCGACGGAGTTCCTGCAACGTGGCGGTCTTTCCAGTGCCCGCCGCCCCACGTATATTCACGGCTTGGTCGCGCGAACTAAGGGTAAACGTCACTACGCGTTTTTGCTCTGGCCGCAACCGATCGGACGCCACGAACTGGTGGTTACCTCCGAAGGGCTCAAAACTACCAAGACCGCGATTCACCCATGCGATCATCTCCCGCTCGCGTTGTAAACTCTCCGCGGTGGCGATCTCATCTCCATCCCGCAAGATCGCGCCTGATATCTCTTGCAGGGCGAGCACGCCTTTGAGCTCGGCCTGGCTGATTTGGCCGCGCCCGTGGCGAAGAGCTTCCGTAAACAGTTCATGCTCGCGGACTACCGAAACACGCTCGAATACATGAGCCTGCGCGTGGCGGACCGACGGGTCGGCTGCCACCAAGGCCACTGGACACGGACGGCTGCGGGTCCGCAGCTCTACCAGCTGATCGGACTCCTCTGCAGTCAGACGCTCCCGCTGGCGTTTGCAAACCTCCTGGGTTGAAATCTCGATCAGCTTATCCGCGCGAGACTCGCGCACGAGCACCGCAACCTCCTTGTCCGTAGGCGGACGGCCGTGCCGCTCAACGAATTTCCGGATCGCCTGATCACGTTGCCGGCTCCGCTGGCTGTATTTCGTCAACAGTCCGTCGGAGATGCCCTGGATCTCGAACCCACAATCACGCCCTCGGCTCTCCCGACGGTTTACAACCTGATAGCCGAGCGAGCGTACTTCGCGGGCCAGCACGTTACGATACACTTCGGTCAAGTAAGCCCGCCGTTCGTAGATGCCGGAGGCCTGTAGCGCCTTCCAACGGCCTTCCGCGCCGTCATAGGTCAGATTGGCGGCGACAGCGTGTGTGTGGATCTGAGGATCGAGTTCCCGGCTGGTGTCGTGACGATAGATCGCTAGAACGAGATTCCCAGTGCTGCGGTCCCCATTCGCGCTGTTTTGCCGAACCCGGGCTGCCGCGTGGGTTTCGAGTTCTTCGACGGCCTCCGCGACCGCCTTCTCATGCGCCGCGATCAGCCGTTGGTCACCACCCAAGGTCGCCATGATGGAAACCGACTTGGGTGCGGAGATCGTGAAGTCATAAAGGTGGCGGCCTTGGGCAAGAGTCGCTCCGTCCGCATTGACGCGGTCGGCGCTGTGGCGTTGCCGGAGAAAGTCACCACTGGCTGGGTCCAGGCCCTGGCGGACCGCTTCGAAGTCCTTGGTTTGAACCGGGCCAATGAGCCCCAGCATTTCCGCGCCATGACCCTTCCATTGGCCCACCACACGTTCACCTTCGGCGTAATAGTCGCTCTGCGCCAGATATCGGGACGCATACCCTTTCCCGTCCGACATGGCGCGGATCGTGAGCACAGGTGGCCTACCGCGTCGTCCTGGGGATTGCCGCGGGCGCCGTCTCGTGGGTTGGTTCGAACGAAGGCAAATACCCCGAGCCTTCCAGAAAGATGCCAAACAAGAATCCGAGGACCAGTGCCAGCACCAGCAACACCCCCAATGCCCAGCGGTACTCGTGCAGGTAGGTGCTGGACAGTTCCGCTGTGGCCTGCCGAGCCGTTGTGGTGACTTCGGAAATGGCGGACTTCATTTCTCTAACGGCGCTAACAGCTTCGTGCGCCGCGTGCCTGTGTGCCGCAACAATCTTGGGGATGCTTTGCTCTAACCCAGCCACTGCTCGCTTGATTTCGCCGGCCACGACTGTCAGTGCTTGGCCAGTTTGCGGAATCGTCGACTTCAGGAACTGCTGCCGCAAACTCTCGTTGATTTTTTCCGCGATGGCCTCCGGGGCAATTCCGGACGCAACTTCGTCGGGAAGGCGCGCCAGGCGCTCATTGGTCCGCTGCAATAACACCATGCACTCGCCGGTAGCGCGCTCCAGTTTCTCCCGCTCCATCGCTAGGCGCTTCGGTATCTCCACCATCATCAACATGGGAAACTGCAGGATGTAAACGATGTGGAGCATCTCGTCACTGTGCGGAAGCACACGGAGATGCCGCATTTCCCGGTAGAAGGCTGCACGCCGTTCGACTGGCACCCCGTCGGCGATGCTGTCGATCACATCGTCGTTGAAAAAATCGTTATTTTGGTCTGTCTGGTTCACGGCAGCAGGAACTCCTTCACCTTCTCAAACTCAGCAAACATGCGGCGCCTGTAGCTCTGGGCGCGCATGACCAGCGAGGCTTTCTGCAATTCCGGCGCGTTCGTTTCTCTCGCTGCCACCTCGCCCAGTGTCACGCCATGGTTGCGCACGGCATTTTCCAGATCCGGCAATCGATAGTCCATGCGAATCACGGCGGGCGCAAACATCTTCTGGAATTGGAGCGCCTGTTCACTCTCGCGCCAATAGGTGAAGTCCGTGGGCAGGGAAACGGAGTTCTCGACGATCAGATACGCCGTGCGGCGCTGCAACCGAGTCGCCCATTCGAGCACGCTGTCGACGCTGGCCGGATCGGACGTCACCACGCCAATCGCCGTGAAAAGAATTCCGGCATCGCTGACGTCGGCGTACATCTTGTCGAACCAATCGTAAGTGACCTGGCCCGAACCCGCGCCCATATCTGCCAGGATTACGGGCGGACCGTCAGCGAGCTGATCAATAAAGCTATCGAGTCCCGCTGGCGTGTGAATGTTGACCTTCGGCACGCGGCCCCTGAAGAAGTGCGTTAACGACCCACGGGCCTTGTTCTCCGTGTCGAGGTCCAGCATCTTCGCCGGAATCTGATTCACATCGAACCATTCACCCAAGCCCGCCATGACACTGGTTTTACCTACGCCACCCTTGCCACCCATGGACAAAATGACGCGCTTCTCCGCGATCGCCACCTCGGGAGAATCGCCTGCTGGTTCAATGTCGCTTCGTTTCGTACCAAGCATAATTCGATGCCTCCATTCCATCCATCCAAACTTCGCACGGTCATGGCTACAACTCGCCGTAGACCAGGGAAAGCTCCGCAAGGATTCCCTGCACCTTCGGCAACTCCAGGGCTGTGGCAAACAAGCCGATCAAGGACTGCCATTCACCGGGAGAGAACCCACATGCCACGCCGTCACTGTGACGCCGAAATTGGAAATGCGCGGGCCGATCCGACACGGCTGGTTCCGCGGCTCCAAAGAAGTGGACTCCGTTCCAGGCACCGCCCGGTTCCAGGTTTCGAAGCATTGTGGCGAACTCTTGAATCTGCGGATAGGGCCCCAGGGGATACGCCACGTCCTTCGCGTCCATACTGAGCAGCATGTTGAGTTCGCCGTCCGAACTCACCGAAAAGGTTAAGCGGAATCCGCCGGCCTGGAGCGGGGGGAAGTATTCCGATACGTACTCTCGGCCCTGCCGGAAGCGCACCGGCCGGTGCTCGCGAATCCAGTGGCCGCGAGCCGCCAGCCGAAACAATCCGGCCATGTGGGATTCGAGAGCGCGGCTGAGACCTATAGTATCGGGCAGACCTTCATCGCGAAGCGCAACGAAAAAGTTCCTGCCGGTGAAAACCGGCTTTGGTGTGTTCGACGATTCACGCAGGCGCTCGATCAGACGTCCCACGACCTGGGGAACAACTTCGGGGTCAAGCTGGCCTTCATTATTGAAGGCCGCGCCATCGGGCATTCCGAAATTGTCGAGATAGTAGCGGTCTAGTCC
>Ga0302324_100015275_pt1 | contig 15407 bp, 11 predicted proteins | sample Palsa_T0_1_FD_201949 | JGI IMG/M metagenome (GOLD analysis project Ga0302324, IMG submission 201949) | Peat permafrost microbial communities from Stordalen Mire near Abisko, Sweden - Palsa_T0_1 | ecosystem: Environmental > Terrestrial > Soil > Palsa > Peat permafrost | place: Sweden: Abisko...
TGCAGGCTCTCCCTGATGAAAAAATTCCAACCCTTCCTGCAGGCCTCGTAGCATTCCACGCCGGGTTCCAGTCCAGCATGTGTCATGGTCACAGTCGTTGCCCCGCCATTCCACGAGATAACGAAAACGACCTGGGTATCCTTCCACTCCTTCTTGTCTTCAACAAACTGCAAATTGCAATCGGTGACCCGCCAGACGATTCTCTTTGCGGGGACGAGTTCAGCCACGGCAAAGTCCACAAAAGTCTCGCCGAAACGAACCGTGAAGGTGTCGCCAATCTTCCCCGAGGCCCCGGTGAAGCTCGCGGTCCACCAGTCTGCCACGCGGTTGACCCGTGCGGTCGCTTCCTCAGCCGTGATGTTCGCGGTGATCGATGCAGAATAATCCTGTCCGGTCATCTGTTGTCTCCTTCTGTGTCGTGGTTGAAATATGCTGCAAAGCCCAGGAGCGCTTTACGATTCTTCGACAGCTTATTGAATCGGTCTATCAAATTCGAACGCGAGATGTCACATTCCGGGATGCTAACCTTCGAGACTCGATGCTGACAGTTCGGGAGCGCAGGCAACCATCCGCTGTTGGAAGAAGTCGCGCTCCATCGGGCTGCGGGCCAGAGCGGCCGCCGCACCGAATCGTTCGCGAGCGACGGCAGATCTTCCCACGCGCAGCTCGAACTCGCCGAGCGCTGCGAAATAGAATGGATACGCAACCAGGCGATCGCGATCGGCGATCTTTCCCAACTCTTCGAGCCCGCGTTCCGGACCTTCGAACTGTGCAATGGCGATAGCGCGATTGAGACCGATAATTGGAGAAGGGCGCATAGACAGCAGCCTGTCATAGAGTGAAACGATCGACTTCCAGTCCGTATCTTCCGCGCGAGGCGCGCGTGCGTGCACCGATGCAATCGCGGCCTCCATGTGATATTCGGTCAGTTCCGTGCCCTTTGCGGAAAGATCGAGGAACCTCATCCCTTCAGCCAGGAGTCCCTGATCCCATCGCGACCGGTCCTGCTCGAACAGGGTTTGCAGGTTGCCGGCCACGTCAACCCTTCCCGGCATTCGCGCCGCATCAAGGCTCATGAGCGCGGCGAGAGCATAGGTTGCGGGGATTGCTCCCTGTGGATGCGCGAGGAGTATTGAGGTGAGGCGCATGGCCTCGCGACAGAGCTCCTCGCGGATAGTGGCCGTCGGGGAGGAACCATGGTAGCCCTCATTGAACAGCAGATAAAGAGCGCGTTGAACCGCCGGCAGGCGCGGGGAAGTCTCCTCGGCCGAGGTGACGTCGAAAAGTTTCTTTGAGGTTGCGAGAACTTTCTTCGACCGCGTGATTCGTTTTTCAATGGTGGCGTGGGGGCTGACGAATGCCTCAGCAATCTCTCCAACGCTGAAGCCGCAGAGGATATGAAGGATGAGCGCGACTTGAGACTCCTCTCGTAGTTGCGAATGGCAGCAGGAAAACATCATGCGCAACTGATCGTCCTGGATCGCCTTCGGCTCAAAGAGTTCGTCGATGGTCGGCACCAGCGTCCATTCGCTGTCGAGCAGCCGACCCAACTCAGGTTCGAAGGTCTGCGCGGTGCGTCGCCGGCGCAAAACGTCCAACGCGCGATTCTTGGCCGTTGCCATGAGCCACGCAGAGGGGTTTTCAGGCACACCCCGGAAGCTCCACACCTCGAGCGCGCGGCAGAAGGCGTCCTGAACAACGTCTTCTGCCAGCGTGAGGTTATGGACTCCGAAGATCCGCGTGAGCACAGAGACCATTCGCCCTGCCTCACGCCGGAAAAGGTGCTCCATGTTCTCCATCTACATCCTCTGGATTGGCCGGACTTCCACCGAACCACCAACCTCCAGGATCGGGCAGCCTTTGGCGAGCTCGGCGGCATGGTCAAGATCTTTGGCCTCGACCACGCTGTAGCCGCCAATCACGTCTTTCGTTTCTGCGAACGGGCCGTCGAGCACCAGCTTCTGCTTGCTCTTCACAACCTTGCCGGTGTGCTCGAGCGGGTTGCCCATTTGCTTGAGGGCGCCGGCTGATTCAAGCTGCTTGAACCACGCGACCCACTTCTCCATCGTCTTCTGCATTTGCTCCGGAGACGCGGATGTGTCGCGTCCGCGGTATAGAAAGGTAAATTCACTCATCATTTTCCTCCAAACTTTCGATTGCGCTGCATTCAGGACTGGATCCGCGGCTGACGCTACGCGGCGAGATATTTCGCAAGTGGTTCGAAGTAGAACACCGGCCAGTTGGTGGAGAGGTGCTCTTGCCAAGTCGGATACATCGGCGAAGGCCCTTCCGGGTAGGCATCATGATCCACGGCCAGCTTGGTTCCGTGGCCTTCTGGAGTCAAAGTAAACCGCACCAGCGAGTGAGCGCGCGCGGCCCAGTCGATTCCACGCCATGTCTGAACGATTCGCTTCCCGGGAACGAGTTCAATCTGACGCCCCTGGATATACCCGCCGAAGATCGAGAACGAACCGCCTTCGGTCGCGGCGATTTCGGCGGGCCTTTCGGTTGCAGCGGCAAACTCTGCGCTGTCGGTTAAGAGTTGGTAGACACGCTTCGGCGCGGCCACAAAGCTGACTTCTTGATGGATGGGCATGTTAGGTTCTCCTTTTCTGTTCCGGGCAATTCCGGGGTGTTTCACCTCTATAACGAACGATGCGCCTTGCAGCGGACACTTTTTAGTAGGTTTCGAAGAAGTCACCTGAAATCCCGGCGCTGTCTCTATCAAGCTCCATCCGAAGGACCTGATTTCTTAACAAGAGGTCGCACACGATTTGCTGCAAGCTTTCTACGGCGGCCCGCAAGTCGTCGACAGCCTGTTCTTGTTCTCGGACAGAATTTCGACTTCGAACCTGGTGCTCCGCGGTTGGCAATTGATAGACATGCTCCCGCGTGGCCGTAAAGCCGGCTTCCTGATGGATCGGCATGTTGCCTCCTCTGTCCCGTGGAATCTGGGTGTTTCACCTCTATGACGGACCATGGGCTGCGCACCGGACACCTTTTTTTGCGGGGGGAACTCCTTGCGCTGATCCTCCTGGTCAGGAGTTAATCGTGGGAAGCCGGAGCTGACGCCTTTTCAAATTGGCAAAACTCCCATCAGGATTCCAGAATGTTCGGCCGGGTGTCTTTCAAGTCTGGAACCCGGCTGTCAAGTAATGGGCAGTTGGCTCAGCCTATACTGGCAACCAATTGATTTTTTTCGACTCGTAGCCGGAGAGCAGTGGGATTAGGTATTACAGGAGGAATCATGAACCGGGAGTGGCACGAAGCGCACGCTATGCCGAGGAATGCGACTACGGAACAGCGGATTGCGTGGCATAAGCAGCACACGCAACACTGCAGTTGCAGGCCGTTTCCCATGGGGTTGCTGGCAAAGCTCACTGGAGAAAAGCGACCAGGTGTAGAGCCCGTGGAAAAGGGGAAACGAGCATAAGCCAAGCGCGCCCGACCGGAGGATTCATGGGCCTGGCGGCCCACCCAAGGCGATGAAAAACGCCTCCTGTCCAGCAACCGCTCTCTATGGAAGCGTCGCCCTCCCCTTTGTCATCCCGAGCATCTCAACTTGCCTGCGGCAAGTTGAGGGAGAAATGAACACACGTCCGGGGTGCTGTCATTCGCACCTTCGCGCGAAATGGAAGAGCCGCCCTTACCTAGAGGGCCAGTCCCGAAGGGACGACCTGGAAGTAGCCCAGGACGTCAGTCCTGGGTAAACGAACGCAAATGAGAGCAGTCCCGTAGGGACGTCTGAAAGCTTCGACGGGTTTCAGCCGTCCCTCCGGGACTGCTCAATCTACCCCTGTTTACCCAGGACTGACGTCCTGGGCTACTTTCAGGTCGTCCCTTCGGGACTGGATATCAAGGCCGGCTGAGGAGCCCGGCACCCTTGTTCATTAGGAGCGAAGCCGAGGGATCTGCAGTTCTGCGGACCATTCCTGGGAATGTTTTTTCGACAGAGCGCACTCGGATTTCCTGACACGCGGCGCCAGACGACGCAGCGTGTGCGCCCTTCCGCAAAGAAAGGCGCATGAAGTTCACCGAAGCCACCAACCTCCACAGGAAATCCGGGGGAGCGCAGTGGAGGGAGTGCGGTTAATGCCTAATTTTCTGTGGGTCCAAAATAGGCAACCTGATTTGATGTTTGCCAAGCTCTCCTTAATGGAATCACGCGACTAACTGGTCCAACAAGCTGGCTTTCTCGCTAATTTGGACAGATCTGACTTTCGGGTCGCCCCTGCTGGAGTTGAAAAAGCCTAAATCCGTTTTGCGGCGGCTTCTGGCCTTCTTCCGAAACATTCTTTGCTTTCTTCTGAAATGTTTTTTTCCTTTGCGCTTATTCAGGTAAGAGGCGTTGACCATGCTGTGTGGACTTCACTTTGTGACGAACCTACTCGAGTGGTAGAATCGGCCTTCCCCCGGCTGACATCGAAAAGAGACCCGTATGAATCGTGCAAGATTGACTTCGGTTCTAATGGCCGGCGTGTGTCTCAGCGCCACGACCGCGCTTTTGAGCCTTTCTCCCTTCTCCATTGCGGCGAACGCACAGGAAACAACGGAGCCGGCGCAGGTCGAGTCCGCCCTTTCCAAACCGGTTATTCCTCAACAGATCCGCTTTTCCGGCACGCTTCCCAACCGTGCCGGTGACACCGTAGAAGCCGTTTTTCGCATTTACTCTGACGCCGAGGGTGGAGAGCCGCTCTGGAGTGAAACTCAAAAGATATCGGTTGCGCAGGACGGCTCCTACTCGGTCTTTCTGGGCGCGGTCAACATCAGCGGCCTGCCGCAATCCGTGTTTGGCAGCGGCCAGGCCCGCTGGCTGGGCATAGCTGTCGAGCGCGGCGAAGAGGGGGCACGCTCTCTGCTTGCCTCAGCACCGTATGCCATGAAGGCCGGCGACGCGCAGACGCTCAACGGGCTCGGCGTTCAGAGCTTTGTCACCCAGGCCCAGTTTGCCGCCATGGCCCAGGCGCTGGCCGCCCAGGCCTCCCGGGTCACCACACCCGCGGCCGCTCCTCCGACCGGTGCCAGCAGCAAACCCACTGGTTCCGGTACCAAAGATTACCTTCCCATGTGGACCAGCTCGTCCCAGCTCGGCAACTCTGTGCTTTATCAGACGAACTCGAAGATCGGCCTGGGCACCAAGACCCCTGGGGCGACACTGGAAGTGAAGGGAACCGCGAAGTTCGACGACCTGGTCACCTTCGCATCTGGCCAGACCTTCCCCGGCGCAACCGGCAAGCAAGGACCTCCGGGACCGACTGGTCCGGCGGGACCTCCGGGACCGACTGGTCCGGCGGGACCTGCGGGGCCGACCGGTCCGCAGGGAACTTCAGGCGCATCGTTCTGGACTTCGACTACTCTGCTCCAACCCTTTACCCCCAACGTCGATCAGTACGGACCTGTGATGGGTGTGGCCAACGCGGGCGTAGGCAGCGATTACTACGCTCAAATCAGAAGCTCCCTGATATTTCCCAAAGCCTGTACCGCGTCGAACTTCGCCGTAAATTTGGGCTACGAAAGCCTCAGCTTCCCATTCATTTTAGAAACCGATCTGACGGTCAACGGCAATGTCGTACTATCGTGTTCCTCAGGCTTCGCAACCGGCTACGGGTTCAGTTGCACCGCCAGCGGCACCGCCGCAGTTCCGGCGGGCTCTTTTGTGGCCTTGCAATTCAGCCACACAGGGACAAACCCTGCGAACGTCTTTCCACAAGTAACCTTCAGTTGCAACTAGTGGACTGTATCAGTTGACGCGGCTCTGTTGCTTTGTATCAGGGCCCGGCTTTGGTCGGGCCGTAAAGGAGTGAAAGAGAATTGGGCTTTAGAATAATCCCTGCGGCACTACTGAATGAGCTGTTACCGTGATCAGGGCTCACTTGTTCCCCGCCCCATGCGCCGCAAGGCAAGGAACAAAATCTAACCGTGATGGTTACGAACCGCCGCCTCGCTCACCGTCAGCTGTTCTTTCCCGGCGAACATGGCATCGTAGAGCAGCAGAATACCGCCCACCACAATCGCGGAGTCGGCAACATTGAAGTCCGGCCAGTGGTAGTGAATGATGTGCACTTCGAGAAAATCGATCACGTAGCCGAAGCGCAGCCGGTCGTACGCATTCCCCAAAGCCCCTCCGAGGATGAGCGCCAGGCCCAGCGAAGTCGCGGTGATTCTGCGGCCAAGCTTCACCAACGCGGCCAGCACCGCAACCGCCGCCACCAGGGAAAAGATCAGCAGCAACCAGCGCACCCGCTCCGGTGAGCTCGAATCGTTGAAGAGGCTGAAGGCCGCCCCTGGGTTCTCCACGTGGCTGATAGCGAAGACATGCGGAATCACCTGCAGGTTATTGCCCACCTCAATCCGGGTCGACGCCAGCCATTTGGTCAGCCGGTCGGCGGCGACGATAAGGATCGAAAGCACCAGCAGCCAGCCTCTGAAATCTCTCGTCCTCATGACGCGCTTTCTTCCGGAGGAACATCCATCTGGTCAAGCGCCGCCGAGCAGCGTTCGCAGACCGTTGGCCAGCGCCAATCCTCCCCAACCCGCACCGAGTAGTTCCAGCACCGCTCACATTTCTTCCCCAATGCCGGCAGCGTCCTCGCCGTGATCCCCGGCGAGGGCCCACTCACAACTTCCACCTGGGACACGTTCAACAGCTCCTTCAGGCTCCCCCAATAGCGCTCCAGCAGAGCCCCCGTCTGCTCAGAAACCTCCAGCACCAGCCGGGCATCCAGCGCCTTGCCGATCTGCTTCGCCTTGCGCGCCTCCTCCAGGCTCTTGAGCGCCTCATCGCGAACCAACAGCAAAGTGCTCCAGTCGCTCAGGAACGCAGCATCTACCGTGGGCGCAAGACTCGCCGGATCGGGGAAGAGCTCCAGGTGCACGCTGGGCAGGCGGTTGGCGATCTCCGGCATGTATTGCCAGATCTCGTCCGCGGTAAAGCTGAGCAGCGGAGCCACCAGCCGCACCAGCGCCTCGGCGATGGTCCACAACACTGTCTGCGCGGAACGCCGCGCCGGATTCTGCGGCGCAAAGGTGTAGATCCGGTCTTTCACCGCATCCAGGTAGAGCGCGCTCAACTCGGCCACTGCAAATTCGTTCAGCGCGTGATAAATGCGGTGGAACTCGAAAGCCTCATACCAGCGCAGGATCTTTTCCGTCAGCTCCCGGGTGCGCACCAGCATGTATTGGTCAAGCGGCGGCATCTGCTCCCAGGCCACCGCATCCCGCGCAGGCTGGAAGCCGTTCAGGTTGCTGAGCAGGAAGCGGAAAGTGTTGCGCAGCTTGCGGTAGGTCTCCGCCACCCGCTGCATCAGGTTCTCGCTGGCCGCTACATCCTCGCGGAAGTCGACCGACGCCACCCAGAGACGCACAATCTCCGCGCCCAGCCGTTGCGCCACATCCACCGGGTCGACCCCATTGCCCAGGCTCTTGGACATGGCCCGCCCCTGCTCATCGAGCGTCCAGCCGCAGGTGGCCGCCATCCGGTAGGGCGCAGCATCGCGCGTGCCCACCGCACAGAGCAGGGAAGACTGGAACCACCCGCGATGTTGGTCCCCGCCCTCGATATAGAGATCGGCAGGCCAGGGAAGGTCCCGCTCTACCCCCAGCACCGCCGCTTGGCTGGCGCCGCTCTCGAACCACACGTCGAGAATATCCATCTCCTTCTTGAACTCAGTGGCACCGCAGGAACCGCAAGCCGTCCCCACCGGCAGGATCTCCGCAACCTCGCGCACGTACCAGGCATCCGCCCCCTCCGCCGCAAATAGCTCCACGACCCGCTGGTTGACCGCGGGCTGGATCAGCGGCCTGCCGCATCCTGCGCACAGAAAGACCGCGATCGGCACCCCCCAGATCCGTTGCCGCGAGATACACCAGTCGGGACGCGACGACACCATGTTGGCGATCCGCTCCTGGCCCCATGCCGGGTCCCACTTCACCCGCCCAATCTCCTCCAGGGCGCGCTGGCGGAAGCTGGTCACCGACCCATCCGCATGCGTCATCGGGGTCTCCATGCGGATAAACCACTGCTCCGTGGCCCGGAAAATAACCGGGTTGTGGCACCGCCAGCAGTGCGGGTAGGAGTGATACACCTCCTCCCGCCCCATCAGCGCGTGACGTGCAACCAGCAAGTCGATGATGGGTCCGTTGGCCTTGAATACAAAAAGCCCGTCATATTCCGGCAGCCCATTGCGCAACCGCCCGCCCTCGTCCACATCGACCAGCTGGCTCAATCCGTACCGTGCGCCAGCGGCAAAGTCGTCAACCCCATGCGCCGGCGCCGTGTGCACGGCTCCGGTGCCCTGGTCGGTGGTGACGTAGGTAGCCGTAACCCCCAGAATCGAACGCTCCAGGAAGGGATGCGCGAAGGTGACCCGCTCCATCCGCGAGCCGGGAAAGCGGGCGACCTCGTGAGCGTTTTTGAGCGAGCAGGCAGCCTTGGTCGCGGCGGCCAGCGCTTCGGCCACGATATAAACCTCCCCATCCTGTTCCAGCGCCACGTATTCGAAGTCAGGATGGAAGGCGACGGCCAGCGAGGCGGGCAGGGTCCAGGGGGTTGTCGTCCAGATGATGGTCCACACCCGTTTTCCCGCCAGGTGGGCATCGATTAACTCCGGCGGGCTGGTCAGCCGATAGCGGACATACACACTTGGGCTGGTGTGCATCTCATATTCCACCTCCGCTTCGGCCAGCGCCGTACGGTCGTGCATGCACCACAGCACCGGCTTTAAGCCCTTGTAGACAAAGTCCTTCTCCAGAAAGCGAAAGAACGTTTCGATGATCTTGGATTCATACTCCGGCGTCATGGTGGAGTACGGCTGGTTCCACCGCCCGAAAACCCCCAGCCGCTGGAACTGTATCCGCTGCAGGTCCAGGTATTTCTGGGCGTAGGCGCGGCAGGCGCGGCGCACCGCGATCGGCTCCATCTCCAGCTTCTTGCGCCCCAGCTGTTCGTCCACCTTGATTTCGATCGGCAGGCCATGGCAATCCCAACCGGGAACATAGGGGGCATCGAAGCCGGCCATGGTCTTCGATTTCACCACGAAGTCTTTCAGGCACTTGTTCAGCGCGTGTCCCAGGTGGAGCGGACCGTTGGCGTACGGGGGGCCGTCGTGCAGCACGTAACTGGGGGCGTTCTGGCGCGCACTGCGAATCTGCTGGTAGAGCTCATCCTCCTCCCAGGAGGCCAGCCGTCGGGGTTCGCTTTGCGGCAGATTGGCCTTCATGGGGAAATCGCTATGGGGAAGGTTCAGAGTCCCCTTGAGTTCGGGCGTAGCAGGCATTATTTCTCCGGTAAAAATGGGCAAAGCTATATTGTATCTGTGTTGCTTTGCAAGGGGTTGGGACGAGCTTTAGCCCTGCGAATGGCAAAAGTGAACTAGCGGCTTACCACAAGCCCCAAAAAGGTGTCTAATACGTTTTAATGGATCTTCAACGATACGGGCTCCGTATTCGTGAAGAGAAGACAATCCGGGCGAAAGTCGTCCATAATGAGGAGATAGGCGGAGAGAGGCTAACTGGCCCTCTTTTCTCATAGGTTCTATGGCCAATCAGGTGTTGTTACCCCCGGATCTAAAGCAGAACGATCAGGCAAGGGAGCCGAAGTTGCTTGCCGAGATCATCGATGAGCCGGCGTGGAAAACCATCGCCCACAACATCTACGATCTCCTGTATCCCAGGAAGCTGCCTCCTCTTGTCCTGACCTCCAAGCCCATCCCGGTCATCGACCCGATGAAGGAGGACCGCGGTCGCGCGTCGTCCATCATCTCGATCGTGACCCACGTATTGATTATCGCCGCCATCCTGTGGGCGTTCCTGGCGGTGAAGAAGGTTGTGACCAAGAAGGCTGAGACTGTAACCAACGTTGAAGTCCCCCCGTTCATGCCGATTGCCCCCAATGGGCCGGCGATGGGTGGCGGCGGTGGCGGTGGCTCGCACGACATTATTCAGACGCCCAAGGGCAAGTTGCCCGAGTTCAAAGAGCAGCCCATCGTCCCGCCGATGGTGATCAAGAACGACCACCCCAAGCTGACGGCTGAGCCTGCCATCATGATGCCCAAGGACATGCAGCTACCCACCAACAACCTGCCCAATCTGGGAGATCCGCGCACCAGCATTGTTGGACCGGAATCCAACGGGAGCGGAAGCGGAGCGGGGATGGGCACGGGTTCCGGTGGTGGCATTGGGTCGGGCAAGGGGAACGGCTACGGTCCGGGTGAAGGCGGCGGCTACGGCGGTGGTCTCTACCACGTGGGCGGAGGAGTGGCCGCTCCGCAGCTGATTTACTCGGTAGATCCGGAGTTTTCAGACGAGGCGCGCCGTGCCAAGTATCAGGGTGTGTGCGTGGTCTCGCTGATCGTGGATGCGCAGGGCAATCCGCAGCGGGTTCAGGTAGTCCGCCACCTGGGCATGGGGCTGGACGAGAAGGCCGTGGAAGCGGTGCGGCAGTACCGCTTTAAGCCTGCGACACTACAAGGCAAGCCGGTGCCTGTGGAAGTCAACATCGAGGTAAACTTCCGCATCTACTAGTCTAGTCGGGGCGGTTCTGCGGTTTAAAGCCGACTTTCCACGGAGTAGCCACCGTCGACACTCCAGCCCCGTAGGGGCGACCTGAAAATAGCCCAGGGCGATAGTCCTGGGTTTCTGCAATCTCTGAGGAGAAGTCCCGTAGGGACGGCTGAATCGGGTTCAGTCGTCCATGCGACTAACTAAATCCCGCTTTCTCCCCAACCTCTCAATTCCCCTCAAACAGCCCCGCCGGAACCTCCTGCTCACTTGAAAGCATGGCCTTCCACGGATCCTTCCGCAGCCGGTCGCTCCAATCCGCAAGTCGGGCAATCAGGAACCTGGGCGCCTTGGAAGACTTCAGCTCACTCCACTCCAGGGGCAACGCGGCAGCCATGCCAAGACGGGCGCGGCTGGAGTACGGAGCAACCGCTGTCGCCTCTCGCTCGTTGCGCAGGTAGTCGACAAAAATCTTGTTCTTGCGTGCCGCCTTGGTCATTTTGCTGATGTACAGCTGGCCATTGTCCTGCTCCATTTGCAGCGTAAAAGCATGGGTGAATGCTTTGATCTTGTCCCAGCCGAGCTTGGGGCGGATGGGCGCCACCACATGCAACCCTTTGCCGCCGGTTGTCTTGACAAAGCTCTGCAGGCCCAGCTTCCGCAGGCGTTCCTTAACTTCCAGCGCGCTGTCGCAAAGTGTTGGCCAGGACACAGCCTCGTCCGGATCGAGATCGAAGATGATGCGGTTAGGATGCTCCAAATCGTCGTTGGTCGATCCCCAAGGATGTATCTCCAGCACGTTCATCTGGGCTAGCCCGGCGAGCGACTGCTCGCCCTCCACCGTGATATAGGTCTCCGTGGCATTTCCCTTGGCATTCGGAATCTTCACCCCGCCGATTCCGGGTGGCATACCGGGCCCCAGCTGCTTTTGATAAAAGCATTTCTGCCCCGCACCGTTTGGGCAGCGCACCAGGGAGAGGGGCCGGCCGGCGACATGAGGCAGCATGCATGGAGCAGCGGCCAGGTAATAGTCGATCAGCGCCTGCTTGGTGACTCCCGTCTCCGGATCGACAATCTTCTCGGGGTGAGTAACCTTGAAGCCAAGCCGCGCCGGCGCCGCTGTTTTTGGTGCACTGGCCTTGTGGGAGGCCGCGGGAGCCGGGCTTTTCGGAGGGGCCGCTTCCGCGCCCTCCCGGCGCACTTCCGACGCCTTCTTGTCTTCCCGCAAACCCTTGAAGCTGGCTTGGCGTACCAGCCGATCGGCAGTCCAGGTGCTGAACTGCACCTCAGCCACCAGTTCGGGTTGCACCCAGAGCGCCACGCGCGCCATCGCCGCTGGCACCTCCTCGAAGGGTGTCTTGGTTTGCCGTATCTTCTCCAGCTGCCCCCGCAGCTTGTGCGATGCAGTATGGGTGAATCCGGTCCCGGTTCGCCCCGCGTAGATCAATTTCTTCCCCTCGTAATACCCCAGCAGAAGCGCGCCGATGCCGTCGGTTCCGTTGGCAGGCTTGGTGAAGCCGCCGATGACAAACTCCTGCCGCCGTTCGCACTTGATCTTGAGCCATGCCTTGCTGCGCCCCGAGGTATACGCGCCGTCACCTCGTTTGGAAACAATGCCCTCAGCCCCCATCCGGCATGCTTCCTTAAGAACCGGCCCCCCCTCGGTCGCAATATGCTGGCCGAAGCGCAGGATCTCGTGCTCCGGCATGCTATCGAGCATCTGCTCCAGGATCCTCTTGCGCTCTAAAAGTGGCTGCTGGCGAAGATTGTGCCCATTCAAGTGGAGCAGGTCGAAGACGAAGTAGGTCAGTGGATTGGGCGCGCCCTCGTCGAAGGCCGCCTGCAGGTCGGCAAAACTGCTAAGCCCGTCCTTGGAGAGCACCACGACCTCTCCATCCAAGATCGCGCCTTCCACGGAGAGCCGCGCCAGCTCCCGCGCCAGCAAAGGCATGCGATGGGTCCAGTCCAGCCCGCTGCGGGTAAACAGCCGTACCTTGCCGGCGCTGTCGATGTGCGCCTGGATGCGATAGCCATCCAGCTTAAGCTCATGGACCCATTGCTCGCCGACGGGTGGCACGGTTGCCTCCGAGGCCAATTGCGGGGGAACAAACGCCGGGAGAGCCTCCTTGCCGCCGGGCAGCTTGGCCTGCGCAAAGCGAACGGAACGCGCCGGCTTGGCCGAAGAGGTTTTGCCCGAGCTCTCCGGCCGGTTCGACTGCCACACGTGATCCCCGTCCCGGGCGATGGCGTCCATGTCGCGTTGCGTGAGGACGCTGTTGGGCGCCTTCTCGGTGATCGGCTCGTCGCCGGCGCCCCGTTCATGTTCGTCATGTTCCTTGATCAGCAGCCAATTCGGCTTGGCCTCGTTCGCTGCCTTGCCACCCATCCGCACCAGCACCCATTTGCCGTGCAGCTTTTGCCCGTGAAGGATGAACTTGAGATTGCCTTTGGCCAGCGATTCGTCCGGATCACCCACTGGCTCCCAGGTGCCTTCATCCCACAGCATCACGGTGCCGCCGCCATATTGGCCCTTGGGGATCGCGCCCTCGAAGCCCCCGTATTCCATGGGATGATCTTCCACCTGCACCGCCAGGCGCTTATCGCCGGGCACGTAGCTGGGACCTTTGGTCACGGCCCAGCTCTTGAGCACTCCATGCAGCCCGAGACGAAAATCGTAATGCAGGCGAGTGGCGGCATGCTTCTGAATGACGAAGGGAAAGTCTTCCGTCTTCGCCGAAGTTGCAGCTTTGGTTTGCCCGCTGGGTTCGGCAGTCTTGCTGAAGTCCCGCATTTCGCGATAGCGCGCGAGTTGCTCATCGACCAGGCTCGACGACGAGGGAGCGGCCGTCTTGGCCGGTGCCGCTTTCTTTGTCTTGCTGACCATGCTTCTCCTACAGAAGAAACTCAGGATCGCTTGCCTGGGGTTGGAAGAGTTCTGACGCCACGTGGTTGTCCTGTACTCTGTGCGTAGGGTTCTCCCAGGAACGAGGTGCTCATTGACCACCAAGGAATTATCCCGGCCCGTCGCAGCCGAGACTGCGGATTCATTCGATTTGCCTTGGGTCCGCTCTCAGTTTCCTTCCTTATCGCAATCTGTCAATGGCCATCCTGCTGTTTTTTTCGATGGACCAGGCGGAACCCAGGTATCCCAGCGCGTGATCGACGCAATCTCCGCCTATTTGCGCGGGAGCAATGCCAACACCGACGGCGCCTTTGCGACCAGCCAGCGTACCGACGCCGTCATCGCCGGCGGCCGCAGCGCCATGGCGGACTTCCTTGGCTGCGATCCGCAAGAGGTGGTCTTTGGCGCCAACATGACCTCCCTCACCTTCGCCATCAGCCGGTCGATTGGGCGGGAGTTGAACCCGGGAGACGAAATCGTAGTCACGCGCCTGGATCATTCGGCGAATTTCTCCCCCTGGGTGGCTCTTGAAGAACGCGGTGTCACCATTCGCATTGCCGAAATTCACGATCAGGACTGCACCCTCGACATGGATGACCTGGCGGGGAAGATCACCAACCGCACCAAACTGGTGGCCGTGGGCTACGCCTCGAATGCGGTCGGCACCATTAACAACGTAAGGGAAGTGGTTCGTTTGGCGCACCAGGCCGGAGCCATGGCCTACATCGATGCGGTACACTACGCGCCACACGGCCCGATCGACGTGCGCGCGCTGGATTGCGACTTCCTCGCCTGCTCTTCCTACAAATTCTTCGGGCCGCACATGGGCGTCCTGTATGCCAAGCGGGAGCACCTCACGCGCCTGCAGCCCTACAAGGTGGCAGCCAATACCCACGCGGTTCCATTCAACTGGGAGTCGGGCACGCTCAACCACGAGTGCATCGCCGGCATCACTGCCTGCGTCGACTACCTTGCCGATCTGGGACGGCGCATCGACCCATCGTTATCCGGCCGCCGCGCTGCGCTGCTTGGCGCGTGGAAAGCAATCCAGAAACACGAGCGGATACTGATCGAGCGTCTGATCGCCGGGCTGTTACAGATTCCTGGGCTGACGTTTTATGGCATCAGCGATCCGAAGCGCTTCGACGATCGCTGTCCTACGGTAGCGGTGCGCACCGCCGGCCATCCACCGCTGGAGTTGGCCACCGAGCTCGGACAGCGCGGCTTCTTCACCTGGGATGGCAATTACTATGCGCTCAACCTGAGCGAGCACCTCGGTGTAGAGAAAGACGGCGGCTTTCTGCGCATAGGTTTGGCCCATTACAACACGGCGGAAGAAGTGGATCGCTTGCTAGCAGCTTTGCGGGAGATCTGCGGAATTGGCAAAATCTTCCGGTAGCCACCGGGAGTTATGCAGAGGGACCCCGGTCTCTCACTTGCCGCCGACCACCTTCAGCTTGCGTTTGCCGGGCGACGCTTTCTTAGCGGCATGGGGAGTTTCTTTCGCGGCCAGGCTCTGACGAAGAGCAGACATCAGGTCCACCACCTTGCCGCGTCCCTGGGCAGGCTTCGACCGAGGCAGCGGCTTGTTGGCCAATTTGGCTTCCACCAACTCGCGCACCGCGGCTTCATAGTCGTCGGTGAACTTGGCCAGCTCCAGGGGACGCGTGAAGCTTTCAATCAGCTGCCTGGCCAGTTTGAGTTGTGCGGGATCCTGTTTTGTGGCGGGAATCTTGTCGAAGTATTCGCCCGGATCGCGCAGCTCTTCCGCAAAGCGAAGGATGTATAGCATCATGCCGCGCTGTTTGGGGTCGGGAGGCGGCTCGAGCGCCACCAGGTGTTCGCGGCCGGCAAAAGCGATTTTGCCCAGCCCAACCATGCTGGAATCGACCATTGCCTGACGCACAATGGCAAAGGCCGTCGCTTGCGGACCCTTCTTGGGGACCACGAAATACGGCTTGACATAGAGCGAAGGTGGCAGGTCGCTGGCCGGAGAAAACTGCCCGAT
>Ga0302324_100015279_pt1 | contig 15406 bp, 15 predicted proteins | sample Palsa_T0_1_FD_201949 | JGI IMG/M metagenome (GOLD analysis project Ga0302324, IMG submission 201949) | Peat permafrost microbial communities from Stordalen Mire near Abisko, Sweden - Palsa_T0_1 | ecosystem: Environmental > Terrestrial > Soil > Palsa > Peat permafrost | place: Sweden: Abisko...
TCATTGACTATGTCGGCAGCCCCAACGGAGCTACCGCGACAAAAAAAGTCGTCGAGGCCGCCGGCCGTCGCGCCCTGGTACTCTCCTGCGACATCTCAGACGTCACCGCCGCCCAGCAGATGGTCGACCAAGCATGGCAACAACTCGGCCCCGTCAGCATCCTCGTCAACGACGCCGGCATGGAAAAGCGCGCCGACTTCTGGGACGTCACGACAGCGGACTACGACAAAGTTCTCGGCGTAAATCTGCGCGGAGCTTTTTTCCTCACTCAGGCCTTCGTTCGCAAACTCAAGGCCGCCGGCAAACCTGGCCGCATCCTCAACATCAGCTCGATCCATGAGGACATGGCCTTCCCCGGCTTCTCCACCTACTGCCTCTCCAAGGGCGGCATGCGGATGATGACCCGCGACCTCGCTGTCGAACTGGGCCCGCTGGGCATCACCATCAATAACATTGCGCCCGGTGCCATCAGCACCCCTATCAACACCGCGCTCCTGGCCGACAAGCCCGAGCTGAATGCCCTGCTCAAAAATATTCCCCTCGGCCGCATGGGCAGCGTGAATGATGTCGCCAGCCTCGTTTCATTTTTGGCATCAGATGACGCCAGCTACATTACCGGCGCAACCTTCGTCGTCGATGGCGGCCTCATGGTCAATTACCACGAACAGTAGCGGAGAATACTTCCCGGAGTACAACGCGGCACGCAGGGTTTATCATCAATCTGCCATGGACCTCGTCGTCTACTCAGCCCGCTGGTGCCGCGATTGCCGGGAAGCCAAGCGCTTCCTCGAAGAACACGCCATCGCCTATCGCGAAGTCGACATCGAAGAGAGCCCCGACGCAGCCCAGACTGTTTTCGCGAATGTCGGCAAACACGCCATTCCGCAATTTGTCCTCGACGGAAAATGGATTCAGCCCTATCGCCCAGGCCGCGGCTTTCTTTATGAAGAAATGTCGGAAGTTTTCGGCGTCAAGAAGTAGTGGCTGTTAGGCCCGTCAGACTTCGCGGTCGTTGCGGTTGATCTGGGAAATTTCGTTGCGGTTGATCTGGGAAATAGACAGCACCCGCTTCAACGCTCGGATCAACTCCGGCCCGAACTCATCCAGCTCGCGAAGATGAAACTCCACCAGCGAAGCCAGCAGCCTCTGACCGGACGGCGTAATTTGTAACAGTAAACGTCTATGATCCACCGGATCCGGCGCTTTGCGAATCAAATTTGCTTCGATCGTACGATTGACTAGCTCGACCGCGCTGTTGTGCCGCAGGCACATGCGCGATGCCACAGCCGCAATCGTCGGCGACATCTCTTCCGGAATTCCGGCAATCACCTGCAACAACTGGTATTGCTGTGGCTGGATTCCCGCCTTGGACGCCGCCTGCTGACTGAAGTGCAAAAACCTTCGCATCTGATAGCGAAACTCCGCCAGCCGCCGATATTGCTCCGCCGACATTCCATCAGTGGAAGGCGGCGATGGACGGTTTCCCATGCCATTCGATCGTTGCGTTCCTGCCTCGATATCTACACTGGCTGTCCGCTGCGTCTGCATATCGAATATATCGTATCACGATATATTCATGCTCCTTGCGCCTTGGCGTCAGCGGCCGCGGCGGTTACGTCTGCCATCTGGGTGCCACCGGACTTCCGAACGTCAGCCAGCAATTGTTTTGCCTGTTCAACTTGATCGCCGGGCACCATCAGCCCGACCGCGGCTTCTATCGGCAGTGAGTCCGACACGCCATGCAGTAACTCATGCTCCTCCAGAACGGCGGAGAGTCCGCCCGCCATCAACAACCCGCAGGCCAACTCTGCTTCCGTACGATCTTCAAAACGCTGCACAACTACAAGCTCGTCCATAGTTACCTCACACGTGAATTCAATCGGTTCGGATGCTGATTCTATCTTCGGAGCCCACCTCGCATAAAATCAAATGTTCCCCACTCGCGAACAGGGCGAGCCCGGCAGATCCGGCCAGGGGCAGCAAGGAGCAAGCGTGATTCTTCGTTATACCCGCCCGGAAATGGGGCAGATCTGGTCCGAGACCAACAAGTACAACAAGTGGCTCGCCGTCGAGATTGCCGCCTCCGAAGTCTTGGCTGAAGACGGAGTTGTCCCCGAAGAAGCCGCCCGCGCCATCCGCGATCGCGGCAGCTTCGACCTGCAGCGCATTCAGGAAATCGAAGCTGAAGTCCGGCATGACGTTATCGCTTTCACCACCGCTGTCGCAGAAAAAGTCGGGCCCGAGTCGCGCTGGCTGCACTACGGCCTGACCTCGAATGATGTCGTCGACACCGCCCAGGCGCTCCTCATCAAGGAAGCCTCGACCCTGATTCGTGCGGACATGCATCGCCTGCTCGACGTCTTGAAGCGCCGCGCCCTCGAGTTCAAGCACACGCCCACCATCGGCCGCACCCACGGCGTTCACGCCGAACCCACAACGTTCGGACTCAAGCTGCTCAACTGGTATGCCGAGATGGAGCGCAATCTCGCGCGCTTCGATTTCGCCGCGGAAGATATTCGCGTTGGCAAGCTGTCAGGAGCGGTCGGCGCATTCGGTCATCTCAAGCCGGAACATGAAGAGCGCATCTGCGCACGCCTCGGCCTCAAGCCAGCTCCCGTCGCGACCCAGGTCATTCAGCGCGACCGCCACGCGCACTATCTCGCGACCCTCGGCACTCTGACCGCAACGCTCGATAAAATTGCAACTGAGATTCGACATTTACAGCGCACCGAGGTCCGCGAAGCCGAAGAGTTCTTTTCAGAAAAGCAAAAGGGCTCCTCCGCCATGCCGCACAAACGCAATCCCATCACCAGCGAACAAATCAGCGGCCTCGCCCGAGTCGTCCGCTCGAACGCGCAGGCAGGGTTTGAAAATGTTGCGCTGTGGCACGAGCGTGACATCTCGCACTCTTCCGTCGAACGCGTCATTTTCCCCGACTCCACGATCCTGACCGACTACTTGCTCGAGAAAACCATTTGGCTCATCGACAAGATGTTCGTTCACCCGGCACGGATGCTGCGCAATCTCGAATCCACCGGCGGATTGATTTTCTCCGGACAGTTACTGCTCGACCTCGCTGAGGCCGGCATGTCACGCGAGCAGGCATATCGCCTCGTCCAATCCCATGCCATGCGTTCCTGGAAAGAGGAGCTGATCTTCCGCGACGAAGTTGCTAATGATCCGGAGATCACAAAGCTGCTGCCGCCCGAAAAACTCGCCCGCACTTTTGACCTGCACCGCCAGCTCGGCAACGTCGACGCAATCTTCGCCCGCGTCCTTGGCGAGAAGGAATACGGACCATGACCACCCCCGTGAACTTGACGGTCGCGCTCACCGGAGCCAGCGGTGCCCTCTTCTGCCGCGAGTTGCTTGCCACTCTGGCCAAAGACGAACGCGTCACGCGCGTCGATTTCATTCCGTCGGAAGCCTCGTTGCGAGTCCTTGCAACCGAATTAGGCATGAGCGGCCGCAACGATCTGCTGGCCAAGCTCCTCAGCAACACCGCGGCTCTGGAAAAATTTCGCGCCCATGCTGAAGAAGACATCGGCGCCGCCCCGGCCAGCGGCAGCTACCCCTCCGCCGGAATGATCGTGCTGCCCTGTTCGATGGGCACACTCGCCGGCATCGCCAACGGCCTCGCCTCAAATTTGATCCAGCGCGCCGCCGACGTCACCCTGAAAGAACGCCGCCCGCTGGTGCTCTGCGTGCGTGAGACGCCGTTCAACAAAATTCATTTGCGCAATATGCAATTGGCAGCGGATGCAGGCGCCACAATCTTCCCCACGATTCCGAGCTTCTACAACCGTCCATCTTCGCTCGAAGAAGCAGCGCAGCAGTTCGCTTATCGCGTCCTCGCCCACATCGGCCTACCGCAACCCGGCGCCTATGTTTGGGACGAAAAATAGCCGTTAATTCGCCGCCAGCTGTTGCTTCATGCCATGCGGCGGATTGTCCGCCTCCAGAAACTCCAGCGTCTTGCTGGAAATCTGCGGCGCACACTTGGCCGGCGCCAGATGTCCGCAGCCCTCAAAAATCTCCAGGTCGGACTGCGGCATGGCCTTCGCCATGTCATACCCGCTGCTCACCGGTATCAAATTGTCGTCCGCGCCCCACACAATCAGCACCGGCTGCTTGATGCCGCCCAGCTTTCCGTCCAGCAGATCCTGCATCGTCAGCATCGAATTCACCGCCCGCTGAATCACCCAGCCATTCGTCTTCATCCTGCGAGTCAAATCCCGCGCCACAAAAGACGGCATCGGCGATGCCTTCGGCTCCAACAATGTATACAGCGCCTTCACGTCTTGCTCGTTCTTCGGAACAAATACCTCAGGCCCAAAACCCGCGTGGAAGACAAGTCCAGCGCTGTCATTCACCACCAGCCGGCGCACCTTGTCGGGATGTTCCAGCGTGAACTTCAACGCAATCCACCCGCCCATGGACCAGCCAATGACATCCGCCTGCTGGATCCCCTGGCTTTGCATAAACGCGTCCACCAACTTCACTTGTTGCGCAATCGAATAGGCAACATCCGGCTTCTCGGACTTGCCGAAGCCAAGCAGGTCCGGCGCATAGACGTGATATCCGGCCTTCGCGTAGGTCTTCATCACCGGAGCCCAATCCAGGGAGTTCCCGCCCAGCCCATGCACCAGGACCAGCGGCTTTCCACTTCCCATTTCGCGATAGTGAATCCGGTAGCCGTCCAGGATAATGTCGTGGCTCTTTTCACCCTGCAACCGCAATTCCAGCCGCGTCATCAGCATGCCTGACTCGATTGGCCGGAAATAAAATGCCGCAACCACCGCGGTCATCATCAGGACGACGACCGCCGTTATCCGCTTCCACCGCGCCCGTGATTGACTCATGTTCGACATCTCAGCTCCTCTGCTTTGCGGATGACCGCCAGGGTGAAACCTGCAATGGGCGGCTCGCCGTTTTTCAGGCGTTCCAAACTCATCCAAGCCACCTCTGACGCATCACTTGCCGCCTGCAAATGGCCGCCATTCACGCGACAGTAATAATCGGCAAGAACGTAATGGTAGCGCACTTTAACTGTATTTTTATCGGCAGGACTTGCATTTTCACAATCGGAATTCCGTTGAATTTCATCGCCGGAAGTGTCAATTCGGTCGACCAGTTCAATCAGGGAAATAACGTCGACCCGCAAACCGGTTTCTTCAAGAACTTCCCTCGCGCAACCCGCGGCCAGAGTCTCCCCCAGCTCCAACGCTCCGCCCGGCAAGCTCCACTCGCCAAGCATCGGCGGATGCGCGCGCTTCACCAGCAACACGCGGTCGCCATCGAACAGTACAGCGCCCACGCCGATGATCGGAGCTTTGGGGAATTCCCGCTCCGTCATTTAGCTTTCCGGAGTGAACGGCCGGCCAAACTCGTCCGCATAAACGGTCCGCCGCATCGGAAATCTGCCGCCGTCAAACTTATCCTTGCCCTTGCGATGGCCGATCGCAAGCAGCGCGACCACGTGATAACTCAGCGGCAGACGCAACACGTCATGCACCTTATCTTCTTCAAAGCCTTCCATCGGCGCCGTGTCATACCCGAGCGACTCCGCCATCAACATCATGTGCGTGAACGCAATCATCACCTGCCGCGTCAGCCACGCCTCGCGATTCGGCAACGTCGCCAGCGCGTTCGGCACCCGCTCCTGCACCACAGCCGCAAAGCTCTCCGGCATCCCGCCTTCGCGCGCCTGCCGCAACATCTCCTCCAGATCACCCGTGCGCCAGCCATCCTGGTCGCCGCAGGCCACAATCACCACCGGCGCTTCTTCTACTTTCGCCTGGTTGAACGCCGCATCGCGCAGCCTTTTTTTGCGTGCCTTGTCGCGCACCACGATAAAGCGCCACGGCTGCATGTTGTACCCGCTCGGCGCGCTCAGCCCCGCCTCAAGTATCTGTAGCAGGTGGCCTTCTTCGACCGGAGTTTCATCAAAGCTCGGCGTCGCCCGTCGTTGCGCCAGCACTTCCGGCAATGTTTTTGGAGTCTCGCTCATTTCCTTCGCTTCACAAAAGTTGATTTCACTGTTGCGACAGTCACTGCATGGTCTTTAATGACACAACCGTCGTTTGCGGCTCACCCTGCGAACCGCTGCTCACAACCATTAAGGTGAACATCTCCCGCAACTCCGGGATCTTCCTCACCAATTCTTTCGCAATCGCCTGGTTTCTCGCGCTCGCTGTGGACGCATCAGCAGCGTCTTCCGGATGGGCCACAACGCTCAGCGATAAGTCCGCCGTGTTCCGCTGCGAAATCAGTGGCGCTACCTCCACCACCTTCACCTGCTTGCCATCCGCTGTCAAGACGAGCGGCCGCAACTCCGTCGGCCAGTCGCCGGGCTGCGCTGCCTGCTGCTCAGAAACCAGCTTCTCCAGATTTGCGCTCGATAGAAATCCAACCGGCGTCAGCAACTGCTTGGCAATCTGAAAACACAGTTCCGCATTCCACAATTCATGCTTAGCCACCAGCTCCCGCGCCCGCTGCCAATACCAGGTGCCATCGTGCTCACCCTGTTGCAGCGGCTTCGCAATAAAGCCGGCCAGCTTCCATCCGTTCAGGTCCTGCAGAACGTAACTCAGCTGCCGCGGACTCTCTGTCCCCGTCACGTGCACCACCGCCACCGCGTACCGCGCCGCCTTCAATCCCGGCAGCGTGAATGTTACGTGCTGCGGCGTGTTGTACGCACCACAGAAGAACTGCGCAACATCGTCGCCCTTCTGGGCCGTCGAATTATCCAACAGATATAGGTTGCGTACCGTCACCGTCCCGCCCTGGATATCGTGGAGCCCAGTCACGGCCTGCGCCACGCCAGCGAAATCGCCCTGCAGCTCGGCGGTACTGGAGGACCGGAGCGCCCCCGCATCCCCGGCCAGCACATCCGCCGTCATCTTCTTCGCCACCCCGGCCAACGCGTCCCGCTCAGGAGCCGGCATCTGCGCCTGCGTCACACAGCTCTGCGCCCGCACGATGCTCCCGGATCCGAAAATTGTTACAAATACTGCCGCCGCAATCCACACACCCCTGCAACGGATGCCCGGTCGGCAACGTCTATCAAGCATGGCTGGGGTCTGTTTGTTCACGGCTCAAAGTCAATTGCCCGAAAGCAATTGTTAGTCTAGTACAAGCGATGAAGATGCTATCCCTCGCCGCTCTGCTCCTCCCCGCGCTTGCGCTCTCCGCCGCAGCGCAGGATGCACCGCGTCTCGACGGAAGCAACGTCCCGCAGAACACCGCCCCTCTCACCCCGGCGCCAGCCGCACCGCCAGCCGCCACGCAGACCGCTCCGCGACCAACCTGGCAACCAGCGCCGTCGTCACAAAAGCCGGTCCACGGAAAAGCTAAGCCGGCCGCCGTCGCCACTGCGCCAGTCGTTCTTGTCCCGCCGCCTCCACCCACGCCCGCCGACATGCCGCCCGTCCCCGCCACCGTCCACTTCGCCAACGGCCTGCTGACGATCCACGCCCACAATGCCAGCCTCTCGCAGATCCTCCGCGACACTTCAGCCCAGACCGGCATGCAGATGGATGGCACTCCCGAAGACCAGCGCATCTTCGGCGACTTCGGCCCCGGCCCCGTTCGCACCGTCCTCGGTCAACTGTTAGACGGTGGTCCCTCGAACTATGTCCTCTTCGGCAAGAACGCGAACATGGCGCCGCGCACACTTGTCATCACGCCGAAATCCAGCCTGTCGCCCGGCCAGGTCGCCGGCGTCGGCAAGGCCGCCGTCACGGTGAACAACGAAGATGACGATGATGATGACGGACCGGCCGTCACAAATCCGCAGCCCGGAGTGCATGCCCTCATGCCCAACCGCCCCGGTGGCGACCAGGCAGGCGGCAATCCGAATGTCCGCACCCCGCAACAGATTATTGATGACATGCAACGCCGCCGGCAGGAACAGCAGCAACAGCAAGCTTCGCCGCCGCAGCCCGCCGATACCCAGTAGGCTGGCTCTCAATAGAAAGATTCGCGCAATATCAGTGCCTGCCCAAGTCTGGTTAGACTTTCGCAGTCTCCGCGACCTTGCTCGTCGTTTGCGGAACCGCCGCCGTCGCGGCTCGCGTCTGCATCCGCAGGCAGGCAAACATCAAATTGCACGCCCCGTAAGCCATCGCCACGCCAAGCGCGAGACACGTAAAAATCGCCGCCATCAGAAATACAACATTCACGAAGCCTTGCAAGTGTTCCTCAATTCTGCCCAATTACTAGTCCAGTTACGCGTCGCTTTTCAACCGCTTCCTCTGTCCCACCCGGCTGCCGCATTTTCCCTATCGGCAGTTCACGGCTAAACATGAGGCCTAGTCTCTCAGAATTACGTTGCAGTTTGACCCTGTTTCGTATTGCCAAATAAGATACCTCTTAGGCACCGCATTCCTGATGCAACTTTCGCATCACGTGTTTCTCTAACCTGCCCTCCCGAAATGCCGATCCAGCATGCCAATCAAAGACATCACAGTTCGCGGCGCACGCCAACACAATCTCCGCAATATCAGCGTTACTATTCCGCGAAATTCCTTCACGGTCGTAACAGGACTGTCGGGCTCCGGAAAATCCTCGCTCGCCTTTGACACGATCTACGCTGAAGGTCAGCGCCGCTACGTCGAAACTCTCTCCGCCTACGCGCGCCAATTTTTAGACCAGATGGAGCGCCCCGACGTCGACTCCATCGAAGGCCTCAGCCCCGCAATTTCCATCGAGCAGAAAACCACCAGCCGCAGCCCCCGCTCCACCGTCGGTACCATCACGGAGATTTACGACTACCTCCGCCTCCTCTACGCATCCGTCGGCGTCCCGCACTGTCCGAATTGCGGCCTCCCCATCCGCCGCCAGTCACCGGAGCAAATCGCCGCCCAAGTCCTCGCCTGGCAGGAAGTGGAACGCGTCATCATCTACGCGCCCATCGTCCGCGGCCGCAAAGGTGAATTCAAGGAAGAGCTCGGCGACCTAGAGCAGCAGGGCTTCCGCGCCCGCATTGACGGCGACGTCGTCGTCGACCTCGCCGATATGGAGAAGCTGGACAAGCGCAAGAACCACACCATCGAAGCCATCGTCGACCGCGTCGTCTTGAAAACAGGAGCTGCTGCAGCCGCCACCTCCAAGCGCCTCGAAGCCTCCATCGCCAAAGCGCTGCAGATGGCCAACGGCCTCGTCCTCATCGGCCTCTCCGGCGCCGCCGAAAGCGAAGAGCGCCTCTTCTCCTCCGCCATGGCCTGCCCCGACTGCGGCATCAACGTCGCCAAGCTCGAGCCCCGCAGCTTCAGCTTCAACTCCACCTACGGCGCTTGTCCGGAATGCCACGGCCTCGGTAGCATCTACGACTTCGACCCCGCAAAAATCATCGTCGACTGGTCCAAGCCGCTCTTCGACGGCGGTCTCGGACCGGGCAGCGGATCGAACTATTTACACCGCGTCACCTCGCTCGCCGCCGACAAATACAACATCAACCTCGACAAGCCCTTCGAAAAACTCTCGCGCAAAGATCAGGACCTGCTTCTGCAAGGGCCGCCGCGCCATGAAGCGCCGCGCACCGGCTTCCACGGCATCATCGGCTTCCTCCGCGGCATCCTCGACGAAGCCAAAAGCGACTCCGCCCGCGAATACCTGATGAACTACATGTCGGCCAGCACCTGCCCCGTCTGCAAGGGCAAGCGCCTGCGCCCGGAATCGCTCGCCGTCACCATCCACGGCATCTCCATCGCAGACTTCGTCGCCCTGCCGCTGGATCGCGCCCTTATCGCGGCCGCAAAGTTCGAGTTCACCTCGCGCGAAGCAATTGTCGCTTCGCGGTTACAAAAAGAAATTATCGAGCGCCTGCAATTTCTCAACGCCGTCGGACTGAACTACCTCTCACTGGAGCGCGGCGCCGGCACGCTCTCCGGCGGCGAAGGCCAGCGCATCCGCCTGGCCACGCAAATCGGCAGCCGCCTCCGCGGAGTCCTCTACGTTCTCGACGAACCCTCCATCGGCCTCCACCAGCGCGACAATCAAAAGCTCATCCAGGCGCTCGTCTCCCTGCGCGACCTCGGCAACACCGTCCTCGTCGTCGAGCACGATGAGGACACCATCCGCCACGCCGACCACGTCATCGACCTCGGCCCCGGCGCCGGACGCCTCGGCGGTGAAGTCGTCGCCGAAGGCCGCCCGGAGGACATCGTCGCCGCCCCCGCCTCCCTCACCGGACAATATCTAGGCGGCAGCATCCGCATCGTCGCCCGCGAGCATCCCCGCTCCAACACCGGCAAATGGCTCACGGTGGAAGGCGCACGCAGCCACAACCTGCGCAACGTCACCGCCCGCTTCCCCTTAGGAGTCATGACCGTCATCACCGGCGTTTCGGGATCAGGAAAATCCACGCTGGTGAACGACATCGTCTACCGCGCCCTCGCTCGTGAACTCTACGGCTCGCGCGAAGAGCCCGGCCAGCATGACCGACTTATAGGCGCCGAGCAAATCGACAAAGCCATCCGCATCGACCAATCCCCCATCGGCCGCACCCCGCGCTCCAATCCCGCCACCTACACCGGAGTCTTCACCGCCATCCGCGACCTCTTCGCCATGCTGCCCGAATCCCGCCAGCGCGGCTACAAAGCCGGCCGCTTCTCCTTCAACGTCGCCGGCGGACGCTGCGAGGCCTGCCAGGGCGAAGGCCAGCGCCGCATCGAAATGAACTTCCTTCCCGACGTCTACGTGCAATGCGAAGTTTGTAACGGCCGTCGTTACAATCAGGAAACGCTGGCCGTCAAGTTCAAGAACCACTCCATCGCAGACATCCTGGAGCTGACCATCGCCGACGCCCTGCCCGTCCTCGAAGACATCCCCACGGCCCGCCAGAAATTGCAGACTCTCGTCGACGTCGGCCTCGGCTACGTCCACCTCGGCCAGCCCGCAACAACCCTTTCCGGCGGCGAAGCGCAGCGCATGAAGCTCGCCCGCGAACTCTCCAAGCGCCAGACCGGCAAAACGCTCTACCTGCTCGACGAGCCCACCACCGGCCTGCACTTCGACGACGTCCGCAAGCTCCTCGAAGTCCTGCACCGGCTCACCGACCTCGGCAACACCATCATCATCATCGAGCACAACCTCGACGTCATCCGCAACGCCGACTGGATCCTCGACCTCGGCCCCGAAGGCGGCGAAAAAGGTGGCGAAATTCTTGCTGCCGGTCCGCCCGCCGTCATCGCCGCCACGCCCGCGTCCTACACAGGACAATTCCTCGCGCGCTACGAACTCGCCGATCCGCTGCCGGCTCTGCTCGACGACAATTCTCTCGACATCACCATCGCCCTGAATTCGTCTCTGTCCGCGCCCGCACCCAAGCCTTCCGCAAAGAAATCCGCCGGCAAAAAGACAGCAGCCAAAAAATCTCCGAGGAAAATCCCCGCATGAGTCTGCCGCCGCTGGCGCCGCTTCCACCGCAAACTCCCATGTCCGCTTACGACTCCGCAATCGCCGCGCCCGAAATTCCCGCTGCGCCAAAACAAACGCCCGGCCTGATGGACGTTGTCATCCTCCTCGGCCTGCTCCTCGGCGCAGGAGTCATCGTCCTGGTCCTCGGCGGCGTCGCCGTCGCGACATGGCTTCATCTGCACGGAATCGCCAAAGCCTCCCTTACTATGTCGCAGAAACTCGCCTTCGGCATTCCGCTGCAGGTCTTCTGGTACGTCGTCACGGCCGCCGCAGCTATCCCCGTCTTCCGCGACCGCTGGCAGAAAACATTCTCCGACGGCATCCACTGGAATCTCTCCGCCGCCAAAGCTCGAATCTGGCTGCTCATCCCACTCGGAATTCTGCTGAGCCTGTGCGTGGCCATCGCCTCCATCAAAATCAAAGTCCCGCAAGACGCCCCCATCCTGGGATTGTTCAAGAATGCACTCCTCGCCTGGGGCGCAACTGTATATGGCATCTTCATCGCCCCCGCCGTCGAAGAAATTTTCTTCCGCGGTTTCCTTCTTCCCTCCATCGGCTGTTACACCGGCAGCATCATCGCCGCCACCATCACCTCCGCCTGCTTCGCGCTGATGCATGCCGAGCAAACGGGGTTCGCCTGGGCCGCGGTCGCGCTTCTTTTCTGCGTCAGCCTCGCACTCTGCGCCGTCCGCCTCCGGCTGCGCTCCGTCGCCGCATCGACGCTCGTCCACCTCTGCTACAACGCGATCATCTTCGTCTCCCTCATCCAGGCCACCGGAGGCTATCGCCACTTCGACCAGCTGCCTAAATAGCACTTCGGCGATTACACTTTGTTATATGTGCGCTGCCATACAACCTTAAGTATCTAACCCTGCTCTAAGGTGCAGGGTTGGAATTTCACTTCCAGCGCCAAGCCACGCTGCCCTCGCATCCGCTGAGCCAGGTTTTTCGCCGGAGCCACGAAGGAGCAACGTTGAGGACTCCCATGAACGTGTTTCGCAAAAGCTTCCTCCGTAAGTTCGCGCTGTTCGCAGCCGTAGCTCTCGCCGTCGTCGCCGTCCCGGTGATGACACACGCACAGCTCGTCCTGTCGATCGGAATCGCCCCGCCGCCGCTTCCCGTCTATACGCAGCCGGCATGCCCGCAAGTCGGCTACCTGTGGACCCCCGGTTACTGGGCCTACGGCCCGGACGGCTACTTCTGGATTCCCGGCACATGGGTTCAGCCGCCGACCGTCGGCGTCCTGTGGACTCCCGGATATTGGGGCTGGAACAACGGCATGTATGCGTTCAATCAGGGCTATTGGGGCCCTACCGTCGGCTTCTACGGGGGCGTCAGTTATGGCTTCGGTTATAACGGCGATGGATTTTATGGCGGTCGCTGGCAGGGCGGACAATTTGCATACAACAGCTCCGTGACCAACATCCACATCACCAATGTTCACGTCTACAACGAGACCGTGGTCAACCACAACGTCCGGACCAGCTTCAACGGTCCGAACGGCATCAGCGCCCGGCCGACCTCGCAGCAGGAAGCCTACATGCACGAGCGGCACACGCCGATGACTTCGGCGCAGACCGAACACATCAACGGCGCCGCCAAGGATCCCAGCTTCCGCTACGCCAACAACCATGGTGCACCCGCAGTTGCAGCCACCGCCCGCCCCGCAACCTTCAAAGGCCCCGGCGTAGTCAAGGCGTCTTCGGCAGGCGGCAAATACAATCCGGCGTTGGCAAAACCAGCCTCCGCCGCCAAGACGACTCCGAACGAGAACAGGCCAGCGCCCAGCAAAGGCCTCGCCAATTCCAAGCAGTCACCCGCCAAAAACACCGCCACAGATCGTCCGGCTGGCTCCGCTTACACCAAGCCGACCAACCGCGCCACCTCCCCGATGGGCAACAGTCCAGCGAATCGCAGCAGCTCGGGCACGCACGCAACCCAGCCCGCTACTCGCCCGGCACCTGCCCACGAAGCGGCGCCGAAGCCAGCTCCGAAACCGGCACCCGCGGCCAAACCAGCCCCGCGGCCGGCTCCGGAAACCCGCCCCGCACCTGCGGCGCATCCAGCTCCGGCAGAGCACATGGCCCCGGCGCCTCACGCAGCCCCGGCTCCGCATCCGGCCCCAGCTGCACACCCCGCACCCGCTCCGCACGAAGAGCCGCACAAGTAATCGTTTCTTCCTTCACCAAAAGAGCGCTCCCAGCGGAGCGCTCTTTTGCTTTGCTCCACAATTCCAGCCACAATAAAGCCACCGCATGACTCACACGCCAAAGCAAAATCGCGCCGCCCTCCTCCGCCTCCTCTCCACCCTCAGCTTCCGTCTCGGCGACTTCACTCTCTCCTCCGGCGCCAAGTCCGACTACTACGTCGACTGCCGCACCACCACGCTCAACGCCCAAGGCGGCCGCCTCGCCGGACTCGTCATGCTCGATTTAATCCGCCAGCATCACCTGAAACCAGAAGCGGTCGGCGGCCTCACCATGGGCGCCGACCCGCTCGTCTCGAACATCGCCTCGGCGACAGCGTGGGCCAAGCTCGAAGATCCCAGCCAGGATTTGATCCAGGGATTCCTCGTCCGCAAATCCGAAAAAACTCACGGGACTGGTCGCCGCATCGAAGGCTTCAGCCAATCCGGCGCACAAGTCGTCATCGTCGACGACGTCTGCACCACCGGAGCCTCCACCATCGCCGGCATCGAAGCCGCCCGCCACGCGGGCATGATCGTCGCCTGCGTCATGTGCCTCGTCGAGCGCAAGGAACACAACGGCCGCCCCGCCGTCGAAGCCGCCGCCGGCCCAGGCGTCCCTTTCCTCTCCGTCTTCACAGCAAACGACGTCCGCGCCGACCACATCCGCGAGCGGTAACGGTCACGGTAAAATAGAATTGATGATCCCAACCCTCACATGGACCGAAGAAGGCGTCCGCTTCCTCGACCAAACAAAATTACCGCTCGAAGAAACCTACGTCCTCGCCCGCACTTCTTCTGACGTAGCCAACGTCATCCGCAGCATGATCGTCCGGGGCGCCCCCGCGATCGGAGTTTCCGCCGCCATGGGTGTCGCCCTCGGAGCGAAAGAATTAACCGCCAGCGAGACTTCATTAGACGCATTCACTCAATCTATCCAAGCCACTGTCATTCCTGAACTTGCCGCAACCAGGCCCACAGCGGTAAATCTCTTCTGGGCCCTCCGGCACATGGAGAAAACCCTGCGCTCCGCCGCCGGCAAAGACGGCGCGACCACAGCCTCAGTCCGCGACGCCCTCATCACCGAAGCACAAAAAATGTACGACGAAGACATCGCCGCCTGTCGCGCCATGGGCGCCCACGGTGCCGCACTGCTGCCGCAAGAAGGCGGCGTCCTCACCCACTGCAACGCCGGCGCATTAGCCACCTGCGGTTACGGCACCGCCCTCGGCGTCATTCGCGCCGCCGTCGAGCGCGGCCACAAAATCGAAGTCTTCGCCGACGAAACCCGCCCCTTCCTGCAAGGCGCAAGACTCACCGCATGGGAGCTGCACCACGACAACATCCCGACAACAGTCCTCTGCGACAACATGGCCGCCAGCATTATGCGTGATGGAAAAATCCACGCCGTCATCGTCGGCGCCGACCGCATCGCCGCCAACGGAGACGTCGCCAACAAAATCGGCACCTACGGCGTCGCCATTCTCGCGAAGGAACACGGCATCCCTTTCTTCGTCGCAGCCCCGTGGTCCACCATCGACCTCAACACCGCAACCGGCGACGCCATCGTCATCGAGCAGCGCGACGCAGCAGAAGTCACCCACCACGGCGGCCGTCAGATGACCCCCAACGGCATCGCCATCGCGAATCCCGCATTCGACGTCACACCCGCCCGCTACGTCACCGCCATCATCACGGAACGCGGCGTCCTCCGCGCACCCTACGCAGAATCGCTAGCGCAGATGTCCGGTCTCGTTGCCGCTTAGCCTTGCATCGTCTTCAGCTTCGGACTAATAGTGA
>Ga0302324_100015283_pt1 | contig 15402 bp, 17 predicted proteins | sample Palsa_T0_1_FD_201949 | JGI IMG/M metagenome (GOLD analysis project Ga0302324, IMG submission 201949) | Peat permafrost microbial communities from Stordalen Mire near Abisko, Sweden - Palsa_T0_1 | ecosystem: Environmental > Terrestrial > Soil > Palsa > Peat permafrost | place: Sweden: Abisko...
AGCACCTGTTTCCTCGCTGTAGTTAAACTCTACCATGGACTGCTTAACGATCTCGTCCAAAATGGCAGGAAGGTACTGTTGCCTCACAGCGGTCTGAAGGCACTCCCGCAGCTTTGGTACATTGATAATCTCCTCAATGCAGCCCATGTAGGACATCACGATTATATCAACACCATAAAGAGCCTTAGCCCCTTGCTCAAGACGCTGGCGCAACTCGTCTGTTGCCTCCTCAGACTTGATCACGAATGAAATGGGGAATCGCTCCAACTTGTCTATGTCGAGAAAATACTTTTTCACGTCAAGCGTCTCGGTCTGGGCTTGCTTCGAAAAAACGGACAGTAAAAACGAGTCATTTAGTTAATGGTTTAAGGTTTCGAAGTCAACTGGGGAATGATAATCCAACGCGCTGTGAGCGCGTTGGCGATTATAGAATGTTTCGATGTAATCGAAGATTTGGGTGCGAGCCTGGGCGCGCGTGTCAAAGACACGGCGATAGACCAGTTCCAGTTTGAGAGTAGCCCAGAAGCTTTTCATGGTGGCGTTGTCATAACAGTTGCCACGACGGCTCATGGAGGCGATCAGGCCGGCGTCGTCGAGGGTTTGACGATAATCGCCGCCGGCGTATTGGACGCCGCGATCGGTATGGCAGAGCAGTTTGGCCGGAGGGCAGCGGTGGAGCAGCGCCATGGCCAGCGCGTTGAGAACCAGCGTCGAGTCGATGCGTTCGCTCATGGCCCACCCGACGATTTTGCGGCTGTAGAGGTCCAGGATGGCCGCCAGGTAAAGCCAGCCTTCCTTGGTTTCGATATAGGTGATGTCGGCCACCCAGAGCTGGTTGGGCGCAGTGGCCTTGGGTGCCTCGGCCAGGCGATTAGGCGCGATGGGCTGGTCGTGGTTGCTGTCGGTGGTCTGGACGCGATAGCGGCCTTTCTGGCGACCAGACAGCCCCTTTTCCTGCATGAGCCGGGCCACGCGGTTGCGTCCATGACGGCGTCCTTTTTTGCGCAACTCTCGATGAATGCGCGGAGCGCCGTAGGTCTGGCGGCTGCGTGTATGAATCTGGTCGATCTCCTGGGCCAGGGATTGATTTTCCAGTGCGCGGGCACAGGGGTGAACCTGACGTTGTTCCCAGTCGTAGAAGCCGGAAGGGGAAGCATTTAGATAAAGACCAAGACGGCGGACAGGATAATCCATTTTCATAGCTTGGATCCGTTGATAGCGCTGGTGGGCGGTTCGGAGAGGATGCCCAAGGTTTTTTTTAGAATTTGGCACTGCTCGCGCAAGTGGCGGTTTTCACGTTGGGAGGCGTCCAGTTGCCCTTGCAGATCGGCGACCGAACCCGGCTTGGCCGTCGAAGCCCTGCTCCCGACGTCTTCGGGGACCAGGTTTCTCCACGCGTAGAGGAGGTTGGCATTGATGCCCAGTTCCTCACCCACCACCGCAGCAGACTTGCCGCGATGGAGCCAGTTCAGGACCGCTTCGCGCTTAAAGGTTTCGTCGAATTTACGGCGCTCAGGGACAGATGTTTGTTTCATAAGCTTTATCGTTCATTGTTCACCCGATTCTCTGTCCGTCAAATCGAGGCAACCTCACATTGCCGCTCTTCTGGATAACAATGGGCCAGTTCAAGACAAAAGATGCCGTCGGCGGGAGAACAGAACAGATTATTGGCAGACGCTTGCGCGTGGGCCGACGGAGGCGGTCGGGACCCGCCGTCGTCAGAGCTATGGCGAGGCAAGCGCGCCGTCGCGAAAGCTATGGCGAGCCAAGCGACCGCGCTCGGAAAAGTCGCAAATGATCGGGGTTCTGCCTTCACTTTATCCTTCATCCTTCTTCCTTCTTCCTTTATCTTCCACCGATGGACTTCGCTGAGAAGATTCTGACTCCTTCCACCCTCGGCCCGTGGCGCGAGCAATGGCGGCGTTCCGGCCGGAAATTGGTCGTCACCAATGGCTGCTTCGATGTCCTCCATCTGGGCCATGTGACCTATCTGCAACAGGCGCGCGATCAGGGCGACGCGTTGCTGGTGGGCGTGACCAGCGATGCCGGGGTGCGCTCTCTCAAAGGCCCCGGACGCCCGCTCAACAACGAGCGCGACCGGGCCGGCGTCCTGGCGGCGTTGGAATCGGTGGATGGCGTGCTCATTTTTCCCGAACTAGATGCCCGGGCCTTTTTGCAGGCCGTGCGCCCGGACGTCTATGTCAAGGGCGGGGATTACAACATGGACACGATTAACCAGGATGAGCGGCGCTTGCTGGAACAACTGGGCGTCCAAATCGTGATTCTGCCGGCTGTGCCGGGAAAGTCCACCAGTGCCCTGCTGCAAAAAATGCAGGCTGAGGAGACGTCCCTCTGATCCTCGCGTAACGAATGGACGTCCACGGATCGGGGAGCACACGCGCCCCCGCGTGTCGCAATCGGCGCCCTCGCCGATTGCATCCCCGCATTCCATCGGCAGTGTAAAAGATTCAAAGATGTGGCCGGCGAGGGCGCGTGTGCTCCCCGGAATGCTTCGCGCCGTGCTCAGGCGAGAATTTTGGCGTCCGCAAAGGACTTGCATCCAGCCGCAGACCGCACTTAGATGAAGGATATGGCATCAGAAACATTCACAGCCAGCCGCTGGACCAGCGGAAACCACCTCTTCCCCACCGTCATTGAAGTGACCGACCGAGCCGTGGTGCGACACAAGCGGTCGTGGTTCAGCAAGGATGAGATGAGTGTGAGCATCCAAAAAGTGGCCTCGGTCCACATCAAGACCGGCGTATTTTGGTCGCAGATACTCATCGAGAATTCGGGTGGAACAGACCCCATCGAAAGTCATGGCCACTATAAGAGCGACGCCCGCCGCATCAAGGAATTGATCGAAGGCTATCAACAAGGTCCGGCCGCCGGTTGACGCCAAACTGTCACAGAATCGTCACTTCGCCGTCGTTGCGCAGTGCGCGGCCTTTGGCAGAGTAGGGCCATGAAACCCAGGATACTGGTGGTGGACGACGAACCGGATGTATTGGACTTGGTGACCTACAATCTCGGCCAGGCGGGATTCCAAACGGAGACCGCCGCCGACGGCGCCGAAGCGTTGCGCAAAGCCCGGTCAAGCACGCCGGATTTGATCCTGCTGGACCTGATGCTGCCGGAAATGGACGGATTGGAAGTCTGCAAATTGCTGCGGCGCGACGCCAAGACCAGCGCCATTCCGATCATCATGCTCACGGCGCGGGCCAGCGAGATTGACCGGATTGTCGGCCTGGAATTGGGGGCGGATGACTATGTGCCCAAGCCTTTCAGCCCGCGCGAATTGGTCTTGCGCGTCAAGAAACGGCTCGAACAGACCTCCGGCGTGCCGGGCAAGACTATTCATACTTTCGGCCCATTGCTGGTGGATGTCTCGCGCCACCTGGTCACCGTTCGCGGCCGGCGCGTGGAATTGACCGCCACGGAATTCAAACTGCTGACCCTCCTGCTCCAGCGCACCGGCCACGTGCAGTCGCGCGATCAACTCTTGCGCGATGTCTGGGAATACGAAACACACATCGACACCCGCACCGTTGATACCCACATCCGCCGTTTGCGCGAGAAACTAGGCCCCGCCGCCAAATATCTGGACACTGTCCGGGGCGTTGGCTACCGCTTCTCCTCCGATCTCAATTAGCGGAGCGGTTACTGCTTGATCGGGCGGATTTTGATATTGCGGAAAGAGACCGCGCCCGGATGATCCCCTTGCAGACCGATAAATCCAATGTCTGACTTCGCAAAACCTTTCATTTGCCCAAACTTGCTGGCCGCGACTTTGGCATTGAAATCGTCGCTATGCAGGACGTATTCGAAGTATTTCACGCCATTGATGTAGTGCTCGCATTTTTGCGGGGTGAGGAGGATGCGGACGTGATTCCACTGGTTGGCCGGCTTCGTCGCGTCGATCGGCTTGCTGGTGGCAGGATCAATAGGCGGGCTATAGAGCGCGTAGAGCCAACCGCAACGCTGTGGGTCTTCGGCAGTGGCGTTGTCCTCCAATTGGAATTCGGGACCCGTCGCCCAAATGGCGCCGCCCTTATTGGTCACATGATACATAATGCCGCTGTTCCCGTCCTCTGAAATCCGGTAGTCCAATTCGAGATCGAACCAATCGTACTGGCCATCAGTGACGATGTCGCCGCCATGTTCCTTATCCACCATCGCGCCTTCTTCCACCACCCAGCCAGGGGCGACGCCTTGCTTATGGAAATTATGCCAGCCGTCGAAATTCGTGCCATTGAAGAGCAACTGCCAGCCGGCGGCCTTTTCAGCCTCGGTCAAGGTGTTGTTCTCCCGCGCCTGGGACGGACTCGCCAGGAGCATCATGGACGACGTTGAAACCAATAAAGCATTGAGTAATTTCATGGAGCTTACATAACCGACCTTGCGCCGGAAGGAAAGCGGAAAATTTCCTGTCGGATTTTGCCCTGTGCGGTTGTTTAATAGGTAAGATGCAAGCAAAGTCCGATGCCCAATTGTTGCGGGAATACGCCGTTGAGAAATCCGAACCCGCTTTCGAGGAGGTCGTCCACCGGCACGCCGACTTGGTTTATTCGGCTGCCTTGCGGCAGGTGGGATCGCCGGACTTGGCGGGCGAAATCGCCCAAAGGGTCTTCATTGATCTCGCCCGCAAAGCTCGCTCGCTGGCCGGCAGCTTGCGGGAGGATGCTTCGCTGGCCGGATGGCTTCATCGCGCCACCCGTTACGCGGCGCTCACCTTGTTGCGCGAGGAACGCCGCCGCCACGCTCGTGAAAGGCACGCTATGCAAGAATTCCATTCCGCCGCTGAAACTTCGCCTGATTGGGCCAGCGTGTCTCCCCTCCTCGACGAGGCCATTTCCGCGCTCGACGAGCAGGAGCGGGACGCGCTTTTGTGGCGCTTTTTCAAAAAACAGGATTTCCGCGCCGTCGGCGCCGCCCTCGGCGTGAGCGATGACACAGCCCAAAAACGCGTCGCCCGCAGCCTCGAAAAACTTCGCACCTCACTTCAGCGGCGCGGCGTCACCACCACGACCACGGCGCTTTCCGCCGCCCTCGCGTCCCATGCGGTGCAAGCGGCCCCGGCTGGTTTGGCGTCGGCGTGGATCACCGCCTCGCTGGCTAGTATGACGGCGGAAGGCGGCGTGGCATTAACCCTCTTAAAACTTATGAGCATGACAAAACTTCAACTTGGCCTCGGCGCAATTGTCGTCGGGGGTCTGGCAGCCACCGTGGCCGTTCAATATCAAACGGAAAACGAGATTCGAGGGGAAAACCAAGCGCTGCGCTTGCAAGTGGCCGCACTTGCGGACGACAACGCCAGCCTCTCCAACCGCCTCCAACAAGTCGGCGCCAGGTCACCGCTCGCTGACGATCAGCTCCGCGAGCTTCTGCGGCTGCGTGGCGAAGTTGGGATGCTGCGCGACAAGACCAACCTTGTCGGAAACCTGCAAAAGCAGAACCGCAGGCTTTCTGAGCAGATGAGCAGTCTTATGGCGAACCTGGCAAAATTAAAGAATGACTCCCTTGAGCCATTGGATCCGTCATCAGAAGCAGCCAAATTTGTCGCGCACCGGTCGGCTATTGTCAATGCCGCCAAAATAATTGGAACGGCGTTTCGGATTTACTCCAATGACAACGGTCATTTTCCACCCAGCTTCGCAGAAATCCACAATGAACTGGCGGACGAGACCAATTTTTCTGGAGGTATTCCACTGGACACTTTTGAAATGGTAAACGTGGGGAAAGTCAATGATACCTTCCCGCAGGGAGCTGCAGTCGTGGAGCGCACACCCCGCCAATCGCCACTCGGAGGCTGGGAGCGGGTGTATCTTTTGGGCGACGGCAGCGTCCAAACGGCGCACTCGCCCGACGGAAATTTCGATGCCTGGGAGCAGAGCAATTATGTGAACGTCTTCTCCACGTCCGGCCAGTGAATGGCGGTAGGCCGGTTTGCGCCCTTTCCTTTGCGGCGATTTGTGGTTCAATAGTCGCGTGCTTATCGGCCCGCTCCAGTTGAAGTCCAATCTGTTCCTGTCGCCGCTGGCAGGTTACACCAACCTGCCTTTCCGCCTCGTCGTGCGCGAAATTGGCGGGCTGGACCTCGCCACCACCGGCCTGGTCAACGCCCGCTACGCCCTGTCGCCGGAGGGGATCAAAATTGTGGAAGAGGCCGGGAAATGAAAACAATCCGGTTTACCAACCATGCTCGTGAGCAAGCGAGGCTGAGGTTCGTCATGCCATTACAAATGGGTCGCGCCAGCCTGCCAAACATGCGCGCGTGCTTTGCCGGTACAATTTTCCTTACGACAAGGATTGGCAGGAACGGCATTACCAAATCAAACAGGTCGCGCCCATCATCAAGGAAAAAACGAACGAAACAGTTGTCATTACGGTTTACACGTTCTATTTTTAGAGAGAGCATTTATGAAAATCAGCTACGATCCGGAGGTTGACGCCCTTTACATTCGCTTCGTTGAGGGGAAACACGAGTGTCGCACGGTGCGGCTGAATGAGGAAGTGGCGCTCAACATCGGAGAAGGCGAACAACTGGTGGGCATCGAGATGTTGGACGCGAAGGAAGTCCTCGGCGCGGGTAAAGTCCCAGCAGTGGTGCTGGAAGGACTTGAATCCGCCGTCGCCCCGCTTCTCCTCCACGATCAGCCTGCCAAGAAGTACGGGGCGTAAATCTGCCGCTGACACCGTACGGCCACGCTGATGCCGGTTTGCGCGCTTTCCTTTGCCGCGATTTGTGGTTCATTAGACGCGTGCTTATCGGCCCACTCCAGTTGGAGTCCAATCTGTTTCTGTCGCCGCTGGCAGGTTATACCAACCTGCCTTTCCGCCTCATCGTGCGCGAAATCGGCGGGCTGGATCTTGCCACCACCGACTTGGTCAACGCCCGTTCGCTCCTGGAACGAAATCCCAAAGCCCTCAAATTGATCGAGACTTGCCCCGTGGACCGGCCGCTGGCCGTCCAGCTTTTCGGCTCTGTGCCCGAGGAAATGCGCGATGCCGCCGCGTACCTCGAATCCATTGGCGTGGCCTCGGTCGATATCAACATGGGCTGCCCGGTGCGCAAGGTCTGCCGCGTCGGCGGCGGCTCGGCCATGATGACCGAATTGGACAAGACAGCGCGGCTGGTGCGCGGCATGGTCGAAGCGGTCAAGATGCCCGTCACCGCCAAAATGCGGCTGGGTTGGGATGATCAGAGTCTGACGGCGCCGGACCTGGCGCGCGTTCTGGAAGACGCGGGCGTGGCCGCGATTTTTGTGCATGGCCGCACGCGCGAGCAAGGATTCGGTGGAACCGTCAACCTCGCCGGCATTGCCGCCGTCGTGCGGGCCGTGCGCGCCATTCCCGTCATCGGCAACGGCGACGTCACCACGCCGCAAGCGGCCAAAATGATGTTTGACGAAACAGGCTGCGCCGGCGTGAGCATCGGCCGCGGGGCACTGTATCATCCGTGGATTTTCCGGGACACCGGACACTTTCTGCGCACAGGCCAGGTGCCGCCGGAGCCGGATTTCGAGGAGCGCGTGCGGGTCATGCGCCGGCATCTGGATTTGATGGTGGAAGTCTTCGGCGAGGAGCATGGCTGCCGCCTTTTCCGCAAGATCGGCCCGTGGCACTCCAAGCGGCTCGGCCCGGCCAACGAGTTCAACAAACGCATCGTCAAGCTCTCCAGCATGGCCGAATTCAATTCCATACTTGACGACTACCGCCGGTGGCGCCGTCAATTCCTGGACGACGATGGCCGGCTCTTGCGCCGTTACCTGCCGGCGCCCATGGAGGCCTCATTCATGCGCGAACCGGCCGTGGCGCAACGCACGGAAATCCCCGTGCCCAAAGGCCCGGTTGAGGTCTGGTGAGACCTACGGTGTGTGGTGAGGGTGGTGGTGGCGAAAGAGCGTTTCGCGGTTGACGTATAGATAGTAAACGATAAGGACATTGACGATCATCACCAGGAGCATGTACGGCGAAAACTTCCGCGCCAATTCGTACATTTCGATCGGCACGAAGAAAGCCGATTCCCCGATGGCCAGCCATCCGGCCCAAAAGGCGCGGTAGAGCATCCCGATCCCTTCCACCAGCGGAAAAAGCGAAAAGAGCATCATGCCCAAAGCCGTGACACGGACTTCATGTTTGGTCACATTGGCAATTTGGGCGGCGATGTCCTGGAAAAACTTGTTTTCCGGATGGATGCTAAGCCGCTCGAATACATGCACGACGAAAGGCTGCTTGATTAGGCCGCCCCATTCCGCAGGCAAGTCATGCGTGGCCTGGAAATAGAAGACGACACCAAAAGCGAAAAAAAGAATGCCTTTGATGAGCTTGAAATATATGATGACGAAGAGGGTTGGGGCGCCTTTGAGGGGCGCGACCGGCGCGACGGCCGACAGTGCTTGCACACGTGCTTTTGCCAGAATTGACATTATCGAATTCTCTCCTGCAGTAGAGTCGGCAATTCATTTATGTTCACCCGTGTTTGTTTCATGGTATCGCGGTCGCGCAACGTGACAGTGTCCTTGAGACTTTCGCCTTGCTCGCCCAGCGTGTCGAAATCAATCGTCACGCCAAAGGGCGTGCCCGCCTCATCCTGCCGCCGGTATCGCCGGCCGATGGCGCCGCCATCATCATAATATACCGTCATTAGCGGCCGAAGCAAATCCCGAACTTGCAGCGCCTTGGCCACCAGTTCGGGCCGGTTCTTGAGCAACGGAAAAACGGCGACCTTGACCGGGGCGATTCTGGGACTGAAACGCATGACCACGCGCTTCTCCAGCTTGCCTTTCTCGTCCGGCGCCTCGTCCTCGCAATAGGCGTTGCAAATCAGCGCCAGGGCCAGGCGATCCACGCCCGCGGAAGGCTCGATGACGTGGGGCACATAACTGCCGTTGGCCAGCGCGGAGGTCTCCTCGCGCGCCTGCCGTTCGGCCCGTTCCGCCGGTTCATTGGCCTTAATAAGATAGGCGCGGCGATTCTCTAAATAACGCGCCGCCAGCGCCGTTTTCTTTCCCTCTTCCAGTTTGGCCCAGGCCGTCTTCAACTCCTCGTCGAAAACCGTCATGGCCTTGCCGGAAAACCGTTGGTGTTGCGAAAGATCAAAATCGCTCCGGGCGGCGACGCCTTCGAGTTCCTCGCCGGCCAATTCCCCTTTGGCGTCGCGCTTGCTGAACGGGAATTTGTAAAGAATGTCCACCGTCGCGCGGGCGTAGTGGGCCAATTCCTCCGGTTTTTGCCAGTATTCGACCAGGCTGGCGCGGGGCAGGCCGATCTCTTCGTAGAAGGCCAGCCTTTCCTCGACCCAGTATTTGTGCCACATCTGCCAGCCCCAATTCGGCTGCGGTTGGCCCGGGTGACCCGCCCCCTCGGGTCGCGCCACGCTGCCGGCGATGGCTTCGACCACCTCATCGGGCCGGATGAAAAACTCCAATTCCATCTGCTCGAATTCGCGCGAGCGAAAAGTGAAATTGCGCGGATTGATCTCATTGCGAAAGGCCTTGCCGATCTGGCAAATCCCAAATGGCACCTTCTGCCGCGACACTTCGGCCACCGTTTTGAACTGGGCGAAAATGGCTTGCGCCGTTTCCGGGCGAAGATAGGCGACATTTTCCGCGCTCTCGACCGGGCCGACGTAGGTCTTGAACATCAGGTTGAACATTCGCGGTTCAGTCAGAAGACTGCCGTTCTCTGGATTGTAGCGGGTCGAATTCTGAACCTCCTCCGTGTGCTCGCCGAGAAGGTAGGGGTCCGACAAACCGCGCTGCTTGTAGAAATTTTTGGCCGCTTGGCGAGCATATTCGGGATGCTTGCCTTCGGGCAGTAGTACTGAGAAAGTTTCGCGTCCATTCTTCTCAGATTCATCAAGCCACACACACAAAACATCCAAATTAAAATGTCCGGGTTGTTGATATTCATCTTGGTATCTTTTAGCGATCTCTAATGCTTCCTTCGACTGCTTAGCGCTGTTGTCGTAGAAAGGTTTGTACTTCTCCGTACACTCGGTGATACCCTTGTGCATCGCTTGAGGAAGAGTCTTGAGAAATTTTGTCCATTTCGCGTTATCCCTTGCACCGGAATAGTGATAAACCACGCCGCTTTGGGGATCAATCTGGTCGGCGCGGTAACGCTTTTTGGTCAGGAGGCAATCGACCATGGGATCGGCGAACGTGGTGGTATGGCCGCTGGCCTCCCAGATTTTGGGGTGCATGATAATGGTTGCCTCCAGGCCGACGACATCATCGCGCAGCCGGGTCATGACGCGCCACCAGTAATCCTTGACGTTGCGTTTAAGTTCCGCGCCGAGCGGGCCGTAATCCCAAAAGCCATTGATCCCTCCGTAGATTTCGGAGGACTGAAAGACCAGCCCCTTGCGTTTGCATAAGGAGACAATCCTCTCCATCAAATCATTAGCCTTGGGATCAACCATAGCGCAATTGTTCCGCAAGCCTTCCATGAAGTCAAGACAGGCGGCGGGCGCAGTGCGTGTTCTATTTTCCCGGCAGACTTGTCTTCGGAAAAGGCCTGAAGTGTCATGGGAATGATTGACAGAAGAACGGGAAGAAGAGTTTTCATGCTTGCTCCCCTGTCAATAATTCCTCTGTCGAGCTTTTTGGTCATGTTACCATCTATATCGGCATTTTGCTGAGATAATCAATCCCCTGCGCGTCGAATTCCAAAAAACAGAAAGTTAATCCCAAGGCAATACCGACACGAAGGAACCGGCGGGCAGCGTTGTCTTGGGCGGGACATCCACCAAACCGTCGGCCCGGGCCAGCGCGCTCAGAATGTGCGAGGATTGGCGGCCGGCGGAGCGCGCGCCGCCGCGGTCGTCCAGCGTCACACGCATGAAGTGGCGGCGTTCTATGTGATTGGCCAGCGGTTCGCACAAGGTGGCGGGAATCCTTCGCGGCGAAACTTCGCGCGCCCCTTGCAACCGCAGCAAAGCCGGCCGCGCCAGGAGAAGGAAACTTACCAGCGCGGAGACAGGATTGCCGGGCAGGCCAAACCAAAGCCTTTCCTTCCAGTGTCCGAACGCGCACGGTTTGCCCGGCCTCATGGCCACGGTCCAAAACTCGAGTCTGCCGCCGATGGCCGCGAATGCCTCCTTGACCCAATCCATCCCGCCCACGGAAACGCCGCCGGTGCTGATGACCACGTCGCATTCCGACAGCGCCTGCTCGAGCGCCGCTTTCGTCGCCGCCAGATCGTCCTTCACCAATGGAAATAATTTGGGGATCGCGCCCGCCTGCCGCGCCAGCGCCGCCAATCCGACCCGGTTGCTTTCATAAATCGCGCCGGCTTCCAGCGGCCGCCCCGGTTCGCGCAATTCGTTGCCCGTGGCCACCAGACCCGCCACCGGCCGCCGCCCCACGCGCATGGCGGCAATCCCAGCCGCCGCCAGAAAGCTCAAACGCGTCGCCGTCAGTCTTTCTCCGCCCTCCAGCAACAGGTCTCCCAACTTCACATCCTCTCCGCGCAGCCGGACATAATTCCACGGCGGCGCCCTTTCCACAAAGAGGACGATCGACGGATCCTGGGCATTCTGTTTGACATCCTCTTGCATGACGACCGCGTCCGCGCCGCGCGGCAGGATCGAACCGGTGAAGACGCGCGCGCACGTCCCCCGCTCCACCACGTTGTCAAATACAACACCGGCCGGCGCGGTCCCGAGAACTCGCAACGCGACCGGCGTCTCCGCCCTCGCCGGCGCCAGGTCCTCCGCCCGCACCGCATAACCATCCATGGCCGAATTATCCTCCGGCGGCAGATCAACCATCGAATGCAGCGGTTCCGCCGTGAAGCGCCCCAGCGCTCCGTGCAGGCCCGCCGATTCGGCCGGCAGAGGCCGTACGGCGTCCAGAATGCGTTCTTGCGCTTGTTCGACTGATAACATTTACGGAGAATAATCCATTTCCGGGCTTGCTTTCGGCCAAACCTTCGTTACTTTCCACCCTCCGCCATCCGAAAGACGGGGCGGGAGCTAAATTAACGATTTTTATGGCATCAGCAAACGATTTACGCAAAGGCATGGCGATCAGTTACAACGGTGACATTTCCGTGGTCCTGGATACGCAGCATCGCACGCCGGGCAATCTGCGCGCCTTTGTGCAGGCCAGCCTCCGCAGCCTCAAGACCGGCAAGACCTCCGACGTCCGCTTCAGTTCCACCGAAAAAATCGAGGTCATCCCGATGATGACGCGGAAAATGGATTTCAGTTACAAGGACGGCGATGATTTTGTCTTTTCCGACCCGGAAACCTACGAAACCACCACCCTGACTCCCGACATTCTGGGCGACGCCAAGAATTATCTGGTCGAAAACGGCTCGGTCACAGTCACGTTTGTCGCGGACAAAGCCGTTTCCATCGAAATGCCCTCCAGCGTGGTGCTGAAGGTATCCGACGCGCCCGAGGGCATCCGTGGCGATTCCTCCAACAACGTGCAGAAAGCAATCATTTTAGAAACCGGCATCACCGTGCAAGCCCCGCTGTTCATCAAGACCGGCGAAAAGATCAAAGTGGACACCCGCACGGGCAAGTACATGGAGCGGGCGTAAACTCAGAGGGCCTGTCCAAGAATCTCTCGCTGTTCTTCCGTCGTGAGGACAATCGGGTTGGCCTTCATGCTGCCGGCGGTGGACCCTTTCTCAATGATCTCCGCCATGTCCGCCTGGGCCAATCCATAACTGCCCAACGATGGAATGCGTAAATCGCCCGCCAATTGGCGCACCCATTCCACGCCGTCGTCGGCGCTGGCCGCAGGGCTGCCCGTGAGCAAGCGGCCGATTTCCTCGTAGCGGCTCAGCGCGTCGTGGCGCGGCTCATGTTGGCGCAACGCGCGCACATTCGCCTCCATGACATGCGGCAGCAGGGCCGCGCAAATCGCGCCGTGCGGCGCATGGAACATCCCGCCGATGGCCCCGGCAAAACCATGCACGGCGCCCAAGCCGGCGTTGCTCAGCGCCAACCCTCCAAAAAGACTCGCCAACGCCATGTCCTCGCGCGCCGCCGCCTGCCGGCCATCTTCAAAGGCGATGCGCAACGAGCCAGCCGCCCGCCGCATCCCTTCCACGCACAACGCGTCGGAGATCGGATTCGGACGGCGACAGACGTATGGCTCGATCAATTGTGTCAAGGCGTCCATCCCCGAACCGGCCGTAATGGCCGGTGGCGTGCCCCAAGTCAGTTCTGGATCCACAATCGCCTCGCTGGGCAGCATGGACGGGCCGCGCAGGCTGACCTTCTGCCGATGCTCCGGCGAAGCCAGCACGGCGTTGCGCGTCACCTCCGAACCGGTCCCCGCCGTGGTCGGAACGGCGATGAATGGCGCGGAAGGTTCGCCCAAGGCTTTCCCGCCGCCGATCACTTCGAGATAATCGAGCACGTCGCCCGGATTGGTGAGCATGGCGGCGATGGCTTTGCCCGTGTCCAGCGCACTGCCGCCGCCCAGGCTGACGACCAGATCGCAGTTCTCCCGCAGCCCCAGTTCCACGCCTTGCCGAACAGTGTCAATACTCGGTTCACCGGCGGCGATGAAAACCACGGCGCCCACCCCGTTCTCGCGCAACGAATCCAACAGGAATTGCGCGCGGGCCGTGTCGCGTCCCGTGACCACCAGCGCGCGGCGGCCGGCCTTCCGCGCCAGCCCGCCAGCGTGGCGCGAAGTGCCGGATCCGAAAAGGACGCGGCGAGCCATGGCAAATTCAAACAGCATAAATCAGCCGCCGAGATCGTCCGGCTCAACAGGGGTGAACTTCACGCTGGCGCGCGGCTCGGCCATCATGGGCGCGACGGCATCCCGCCAGATTTGGTAATGGAGCGTTTCCCTATGTTGCCCCTGCGCGCCCACATTGCGGTAAAATTCAACAAGGACGAAGCGCGTCGGCTCCTCCTGTTGCTGGAGGCACTCGAAGCGCGCGATGCCCGGCTCCCGTCTGCTCTCCCGTGCATTGGCCGCAGTGGCCTGCTTAAAGGCTTCGATACACTCCGGTTTGACGTGGACTTGAACGTGAACAATGAGCATACATTCTCTCTCCTATTCGTAATCGTCATCGTAATCGTAATCTTGATTTCTTCCAATCTTCATTGACTTTTTCTGAAAAATCGGCAAAATATTCCCCTATGAGCTACCAAATTCATGTTTCACACGTTTTGCTTGCGACCGGAATGGGGATGTTGGCCGCCAGCGGTTTGACCCTCTCTGCTTTAGCCGCGGAGCCTTACAAAATAGTCAACAGCTCCCAGACCATGGGCGCCGGCGGCATTGATTATGTTTATGCGGACAACGATGGCCGCCGCCTCTATGTCCCACGTGGCGGCCAGATTCTGGTCTTTGACCTCGATACACTCAAATCCGTCGGCGCGATCACCAACAGCGGGGGGCACGGCGTGGCGGTGGACCCCAAGTCGCATCACGGTTTCAGCAGCCGGAATCCCATCACCATGTTTGACACGACGACTCTGGCGACGATCAAGAACATCCAGGTCGAAGGCAACCCGGACGGCATCTTCTTTGAACCCGCGACCGAACGAGTTTATGTCTTCAGCCATCGCGCGCCCAATGTCACGGTGATTGACCCCAAGGACGGTTCCATCGCCGGCACCATTGATCTCGGCGGAGCGCCGGAGCAGGCGGCCAGCGACGAGAAGGGGCATGTGTATGTGGACGTGGAAGACCAAGACAACATCGCCGTGGTGGATGCCAATACTCTCAAAGTGACGGCACACTATTCGCTTGACGGAAAGGGCGGCGGCCCGGGCGGCTTGGGTTTGGACGCGAAAAATCACATCCTTTTCGCCATGTGCCACGATCCGGCCACGTGTGTCGTCCTGAGCGCCGCCGACGGCAAAATCCTGGCCACCGTGCCCATCGGCAAAGGCACGGACGGCGGCGGATTCAATCCCAACACCATGGAAGCGTTCAGTTCCCAGGGTGACGGCACATTGACCATCATCAAGGAAAACAGCCCGACGAGCTTCGAGGTGGAACAGACGGTGCAAACCAAGTCGCGCGCCAAGACTTGCACGCTTGACACGAAAAACGATCGTATTGTTTTGATTACCACTGAACCGGCTCCTGCTCCGGCATCCGCGCCAGAGGCTGCGCCGGTTCCCGCGACTCCTCCGGCAAGCGCGGAGCAAGCTGGCGGCGCGCGGCGGGGCGGACGCGGTGGACGCGGCGGCCCGGGCTTCCTCGATATCCTCGTCGTTGGCCGGTGAAATCCGAAGCGCGGGGGGAAGCGATTAGGAGTGTCGGGCCAAAGTGGCGGTGGCGTCCCGCCGCTGTTCTCTCACAGCGAAGAGGTGGGACGCCTCTTCCACTCCAACCGCACCCACATCGGCAGCACTTGAGAACTTGTGTGCAGACGGGCGGCTGGTAGTTTACACACGATGTCGGAGCCAAT
>Ga0302324_100015285_pt1 | contig 15400 bp, 11 predicted proteins | sample Palsa_T0_1_FD_201949 | JGI IMG/M metagenome (GOLD analysis project Ga0302324, IMG submission 201949) | Peat permafrost microbial communities from Stordalen Mire near Abisko, Sweden - Palsa_T0_1 | ecosystem: Environmental > Terrestrial > Soil > Palsa > Peat permafrost | place: Sweden: Abisko...
TCGACGTGCAGCCTGCGCCGCCCCTCGGCGTCGGCACCGGGCTGATCCAGAGCCGCGTCCTCGACATTGAGGACGGCAGCCTGCTGGTGCTCTATACCGATGGCCTGGTGGAGAAGCGGACGAGGGATATCGACGAGGGCATCGGGCGCCTCCGGGACATCTTCGGGCCTGGCTCGGCCCAGCAGCCGCTGGAGGATCTGTGCCGGGCCATGCTGGCCGGCGTCTACGCGGACGAGCATCGCGATGACATCGCGGTGCTGGTCGCGCGGCTGCGCCGGATACCCGCCGAGAATGTCGTCAGCTGGACGCTGCCCGCGGAGCTGACCTCCGCCAGCCGCGCCAGGACGCTGATCAGGCGGCCGCTGCGGCGCTGGGGGCTGACCGAGCTGGTGCCCACCGCCGAGCTGCTGGTGTCCGAGCTTGTGACCAACGCCGTGCGGTACGCCCAGGGCAAGATCGGGCTGCGGCTCGTGCTCGAGGGCGGCCTGGTGATCGAGGTTCTCGACGACTCGGCGGCGCTGCCGAGACTGCGTCATCCCGACGACTCCGACGAGCGCGGGCGGGGCCTGCAGGTCGTGAGCCAGCTCGCGCAGCGGTGGGGCGCCAGGCGGGCGGTCTCCGGCAAGGTCGTCTGGTGTGAGCTTCCGCTGCCGTATTCCTGATCGCTGATCGTGCCGGGGCGCTGATGCGCGGGCCGGCTCCTCAGGCAGTGGGCGTGGGCTGTCTCCTGGTGTCCTGCTTGATGGCCAGCTTGCCGTTCTGCATAATGCCGATCCGCTGTGCCCGGCGCGCCACCGTGCTGTCGTGCGTCACCAGCACCATCGTCAGGCCGCGGTCCCGCCACAGCATCTCCAGCAGGCCGATGATGTCGTCCCTGGTGCCCTCGTCCAGGTTGCCGGTCGGCTCGTCGGCCAGCAGGACCTTCGGCTCCTTGACCAGCGCCCGGGCGATGGCGACGCGCTGCTGCTGTCCGCCGGAGAGCTCGGACGGCAGATGCCGGAGCCGGTCGGCCAGGGCAACATCGGCCAGTGCCGCCTCCGCCCGGCGCCGCCGCTCGGCGGTGGAGACATGCAGCGGCACCAGCGCGGCCTCCACGTTCTCCAGAGCGCTCAGCGTCGGAATCAGATTGAACGTCTGGAAGATGAATCCGATCGCCTCGGCCCGCACCCTGGTGACCTGGCTCTCCCGCAGCTGCGCCAGGTCCTCGCCGTCGTCGCCGTCGTCGCCGAACAGGACGCTGCCGGCCGTTGGCCGGTCCAGCCCGCCAAGCATCTGCAGCAGCGTGGACTTGCCGTGCCCGGTCGGGCCCTGGATGGCCAGCCACTCGCCGTCGTCGATGGTGAGATCCACGCCCTGCAGCGCGTGCACCACCCCGCGGCCCTTCGGGTAGTCCTTCGTCACGCCGGTCAGCTTGTACATGAAGTCTCTCCCTGGATGCCCTCGAATCCCGCCTTGCTCAGCCCGGCCGGGCGCATTCGCCCCGGCACCGCTGCCGCGCTCATTCGACCCTCGCCAGCGCCGCCGCCGGCCGCAGCCTGGCCGCCCGCCAGCCGCCGAACCCGCCGGCGATCAGGCCGCCGAGAAGTGCCAGCACCACCGCGGCGGCGATCGCGCTTGCCGTGACCGGGGCGCTGAGGTGCACGGTCACTGGGTGCGCGGCAGCGCTGGCGTTACGGATGCGGTCGAATCCGCCGCCGCCACCGCCGCCGCCGCCGAACCCGCCGCCGCCGGTGAAGGTCCTGGCGCCGCCCGGTGTCGCGGTGCCGGTGGTCGGGGCGATGGCCGCGGTCAGCGGCGACGTGAAGTGCCCGACCAGGGCCGCGCCGAGGAATCCCAGCCCGACGCCGGCGATGCCGCCGATGATGCCGATGGTGATGGCCTCGCCGACAACCTGTCCGACGACCCGGCGGCTGTTCCAGCCAAGTGCCTTCAGGGTGCCGAATTCCCGCACGCGGCGTGACACTGCCGAAGCTGTCAGCAGGCTCGCCAGCAGGAATGCGGCGATCAGCACGGCGATCGCCAGCCAGCGCCCGAGGTTGTTGGCCAGGCTGGAGGCCGTGCTCACCGAGCCGGTGAGCTCGCTGGCCAGGTCGGAGGAGTTCGTCACTGTTGTGCCAGGCAGCGCCGCGGAGATGTCCTTCGACACGCTGGTGATGTTCGAGGCGCTGTTCGCCGCGACGTAGATGGTGTTGACGTCGCCCTTCAGGCTCTTGCCATCGGAGGTGCCGAGTGCCTGGGCGCGGGCCAGCGGGATGAACACGTCCGGCGGGCTGCTCGCCGCCGACTGGCTGACGATGCCGACGATCTTGAAGCTGGTCTTGGCCAGCGTCACCGTTGAGCCCACCGCGAGCTTGCTGGTCTTGGCGTAGGTCGAGTCGACGACTGCGACGTCGGCGTTCGCATCAGCGCTGGCGAAGGTCCGGCCGGAGGAGAGCTTCGCCGAGCTCAGCGGCCCGAGAGCCGCGCCCGCTCCGGAGACGCCCACGCCGTCAACGCTGATCGGCGTCGGGAAGTGGCCGGAGCCGCTGAACCCGCCGCCACCGCCGAACCCGCCGCTGCCGGAACTCGAGCTGCTCGGAACGGTGAAGCTGAGCTTCGTGTCGTTCAGGGTCAGGCCGCCCGCCGCGGCCGCCACGTTCTTCATCTTGCTGACCGCGGTGACGTCGCTGCCGCTGATGGCCGCGAGCCCGGTTGCGGTGAGGTTGTCGATGCTGACCGTGCTTCCCGCCTTCGGCCGGGTGCCGGTCCCGGAGGCCCCGGCGCCTGCGCCCCGGAAGGAGAACGAGCCGCCGCCGCTGAAGGTCGGCGTCTTGGTCACGGTGATATCGGTGTCCTGCCCGTACAGCGAGTGCAGGACCTCGGCCTGCGCGTTCTTGACACCGCTGGACAGGGCGGTCACGGTGATGACCAGCCCGATGCCCAGGGCCAGGCCGAGCGCGATAATGCTGGCCTGGCGGGCTCGCCGCCGCAGCTCGCGTCTCAGGTAGGTAAGGAACATCCGCACTCCTCGTACGCACAAGTGATTGCCCGGCCCTGAACGCAGACTGCCGGGCCGCTAAGGCTGGTACGGCGTGCACCGCGATGTGCCACGCCATTGCGTGCCGTAACAGCTATCTGCCGGCGGTCTGCGGCCGCATCGTCGCAGTCCTGCCGCAGGTCAGTGATCTGCGGCGATACTGATGATGGAGCAGGTTCCTGAACGGACCCTGAAGGTTAGCCATGAGCTAGCAGCGGGCCTTTCTGCGGCGCGCAGCCGGCCCGGCCGGTCAGTGAAGTGGTGCCCCGGCTGCAGTCGGCACCGTCTCGGCGGAGCTCAGCACAACCGCATACTGGCCGAGCGCGGCAAGCGGCTGCAGCAGCCCCGGCGTCAGCGGGCCCCGGCGACGGCTTCCTGCCTGCGCGCCCGGCCGCGTCGCGTCGGCGCTCGCGACCTGCCATCCCCCGTCGGCGTGCTGTGCCCGAACGAGCCAGTCGGCAGCGAGGTCAGCAGGGTCGGTGACCTCGGTACCGCCGGCCGCCAGCAGCGCCGTCAGCGCCAGCGCAGTGGCATCAGGATCTGACCGGCCGCGCCCTTGACCCCGGCCAGCACGGGCAGCGGCAGTACCAGGCCACCCGGCGTCCAGGTTCTGCCGGGAGAGCAGCCAGCCGACTGCGGACCTGACCGGCGGCTTGCCCGGCATCACCCCGGCCGCGAGTAAGGCCGGCACGGCGGCGGCGGTGACGCGGAGGTCGGCAGCGCCATCCTGGCCTGCCCACGCGCCGTCAGCGCGCTGTGCCCGCAGCAGCCAGACCACGCCGCGCCGCAGGGCCCGGCCGTCGCCGGCGCCGTGCGCTGCGAGGGCCTGCACGGCGAGCACGGTGCTGAGCGCTGACCGTTCCCAGCAGCCGTCGCGTCCCTGAGTCCCGGCGAGCCACCGGATCGCATGCAGCACAGCGGGCGCGCCGCTGGCGCCTGGCAGGTCGATCCGGCTGAGCGCGAGCAGGACCTGAGCGGTGCCGGCAACGTCCGGGTAGCCGTCCCGGCCGAACGTCCACCCGTACGGTCCCGCATCGGGCTGCGGTCCGGTGCCGTCGGCTGGGCCCTCGACTCGCTGGGTCAGCAGCCAGCTTCCGGCGCCGACCAGCGCTGTGGCGCCGGCGGGCAGGCCCGCATCGGCGAGCGCGAGCGCGGCCAGTGCGGTCTCCCTGACCGGAGGCTGCCGCTCAGCCGCCAGCCGGACGTGCCTGCCGGACGTGCCGAACGCCGGTCCGTCAGGCCTTGCGGGCGGCCGCGGCCGGGCTGTGACCGAGTCAAGCCAGGCCAGCCCGTCGCAGAGCACAGGCTCGCGAAGCGGGTATCCGAGCACGTGCAGCGCGATGAGCGCGGACGGCAGGACCGGCCGGCGCCCCACCAGCGGTCCGGCGCGCTGCCAGTCAAGCAGCCACTGTCCGCACCGCCGCAGCGCGGCACGCTGGGCCACCGACACCGACACCGTTAGCCCTGCGGAGCGAACGGTCATCCGCGCGGAACGAGCCCGGACGTCCTGGACCGCGCGGCTGTCTGCGAGCAGCTCGGTCAGGCCGGCCGCCAGCCGCCGGACAGGGCGCAGCGTTCCGACGATACTCAGCGCCACGGCTTCCTGATGACCGCAGCCGGTCCAGCCGCCTCCGGCCCGGATCTGCCGGGCTGGCAGGAAAATGCCTTCCGGGGCCGGCACTCGCACGTCGGCCCAGCTGATGAGTCCGAACACCGCGAGCCACATCCGGGTGCTGAGCCCGGCCGCAGCAAGGCCGCCCGCGTCACGGATCCAGCCGGCCGCGACCGCCATGTGATAAGCATCCGGCGAATCCCCGGCCAGCCGGAGCGCCAGATAGGCCAGAACCGACGCCGGAAGATCGCAGCTGGCGTCGGGGTCCGGGCCGCCGATCCAGCTGCCTTCCGGCTGCTGGAGCGACCGGATCCGCTGCGCGGCCGCCTGAGCAAGTGCCGGCGACCCGGTGCCGAGAAACTCGCGGACAAGCACCGCCTCGGCGTCGAGCGTGACGTCCCCAGCCTGCCGGCCGGACCACCAGCCCTGGTCATCCTGTCGCGCCAGCAGGATCCTGACCGCGCGCCGGGCGGCTGCCCTCGCCGCCGCCTGCTGGGCTTCGCTGGCCTCCGGCGTCCGCCCTTCGGCCTGCCTGTCCTCCCGCTTACCTGCGCTCTGGTGCCGCGCTTGCGACTGCGACTCGTCTGGCGCCCGTGCCTTCAGCGCAGCTGCCGTCTGCCGCCCTGCGTGAGTTCCTGACGGCGTGCCGACCGGCCGTGAGCTTTCGCGTCTCATATCGCCTTGGCCAGGTCCGGGGGTGACCCGTCGCCGTCAGCGCGCGCGGCCGGCCCGAGCGCCCTGCCGTCCGGGCCAGTGCCCTGCGCCGGAACGCTGATGTCTCCCGCACCAAGGTCGGCAAGCAGTTCCCTGGCGGCTGCCTGCCCGCTGCGGACGGCGCCTTCCATCGTGTCCGGCCAGCTGGCGTCCGTCCATGCGCCCGCGAGTGCGAGTCCGGCCAGACCGCAGGCCGGAGCCATCCGCAGCCGCTGCGCCTCAGATTCCTGCCGGATTCTGGCTCGCCGTTCCCTGGTAATGAAGAAGTCCTGCACCTCGGTGCCAGCAGCTGCCGGGAACAGCCGTCCCAGCTCGGGCAGCAGCTCCGCCCTCAGCTGGGCAGCCGGCAGGTCTGCGTAGCGATCCGCGGCCGGGACCGTCGCCGCCAGGTACTGCCCCGAATGCAGCCCGGCCGGCCCCGACTTGTCGATGACCCACCGCAACGGGGACCCCGCTACGGCTGCGTACGGCAGCCGGGTCACGCGCGCGCTGTAGATCACGTGCAGGCTGATAACAGGAGACGGCCGGAGCCTGGCCCACCGGTCAGCGTCAGCGGCCAGCTCAGGCGGCGCAATCGCAGCGGCCTCCCAGGCCGGGATTGCCAGGACGACGCCGGCGGCGTGGATGACGTCCGGGCCTGATGCAGCAGTACCTGATGCGTCACCGCCTGATGCGGCACCGCCTGATGCGGCCGTGCCCGATGCCCGGTCAATCCGGACGTCGAATCCGCCCCCGCGGGCAGCCTCGACGGTTTCGGCCGTTACGCCGAGTTCAACGGTGACTCCAAGCCGGGTCAGCAGTTCCGCGGCCGGACCGGCGTGCAGCTGGCTGAACGGGATGGCAGGCACGCCGATGTCGGCGCTGTCACGCCTGCCGAGCAGCGCCGACCTGAGCACCGTGGCAGCCAGCTGCAGGTCGGCCTCGTCGGCCGGCAGGCCGAGTGCGCTGCCGGAGAGCAGGTCCCAGAGCACACGCACTGCGTTCTCGCTCTGGCCCCGGCTCGCCAGCCAGGAGCCGAAGGTGGCACCGGCGTCACCGCGCCGCCCCGGGCTGGAGTAGCGGAGCATGATGGCGGCGACCGCTGCCCTGATCCGCTCGGCTGGCGTCAGCAGCCGGAAGCTGGCCAGGGACCTGGCCAGATGCAGCGGCGCGGGCAGGCCGGACCGGCGCAGTAGCGCCTGCCCATCCGGCGCGAGCACGGTCAGGTCGAGCCTGTCCTGGATGACCGCGAAGCTGGTGACACCCAGCCTGGCCAGCAGGTCGCGATACGCGGTACAGCACCGCAGGAAGGCATGCTGGCCGTTGTCGATGGTCAGTCCCCTGCGGGCGAACGAGCACGTGGCGCCCCCAAGCCACGGGCGTGCTTCGAGCACGGTCACGCCCGCGCCGGCCTCGGCCAGCTCGATGGCGGCGGTGATCCCCGCTAAGCCCCCGCCGATCACGACCACGTCTGCCCGGCTCTTCGCCAGCGTCATGCACGATCCCCCGTCACGCCGAAATCCCCGCCGGTTGCCTTCGCAGGCGCTGTTTCCCCGCAGCGCTGCTGCCCGTTCTGCGTGCTGTGCGAGGGCTGCCCGGCCCCCGGACCACCCGCGCCAGCGGCGCGGCCAGCAGCCGGAGTCTAGCCAATGTGAGCGCGCGGCTCACCGGTCGTGCAACAACGCGGATTCCGGCCAGAATTCGAGTTGCTCATCCCGTTTCAACTCTTGGCAGTGCAATCGGATGTTACGCTCCGATATCGTCTGCCATCGGTTTAGCGAGCGGGCACGACCGCGAATACTTCTCACTCTGGGGCCTCAGCCATGGGATTGCGTCACCGGTCCATCCGACTGAGGGTCGGACTTCTTATCTCAGTTCCGGTGCTGTGCCTGCTAGCCCTCTACGGCTTCGTTGCCAGCATCACTCTCGGTAGCGCCATTACCCAGCAGCATGCGCGCCTGCTCAAGAACGATCTGGCTGAGCCGGTTAGCGCGTTCCAGCTGGAGGTGGCGCAGGAGCGCGCACTTGCCCTGCAGAGCCTCGCCAACCCGACGAACACGCAGGTCGCCTCTGCCCTGGGCGTGCAGGAAAGCAAGACCCAGCAGGCGCTCGACACTCTCACCAGGGCGCTGCATGCACCGAGAGTCATGAGCTATGCGGCCGGGCCCGAGCAGGCGGCAATCAACAACATGCTCAGCCTCGCCAGCATGAGCAATCTCAGCGCCATCCGGGGCCGGGTCGCTGACGACGCCATCAGCATGCGCGGGGCACTCGCCGAGTATGACGCCGTGATCAACTCCGGCTATCAGGTCATCGACGAGGCCATCGATCAGCAGACCAACGTGCCGTTTGTGACCCAGGCGCTGGACGTGGTCAATCTCGACCGGGCGGCGTCGGCAACCCAGGAGGAATGGGACCTGCTGACAGCCGACATGGCGCAGAGAAAGTTCCCTGACGCTGACCGCCTGGCCTTCGCGGCGATCGTCAGCCAGCGGCAGGCACTGATCAACAACACGGTCCCGGAAATGAGCCCGCAGTACAGCGCCATAGTGGCCAGCAATGTCACCCCGGCTGTGGCTGCCGCGATGACCGCCGCCGAGAGCACCGTCATCGACACGCCCTGGCGGCACGGCGTGCCTCCTGCTCAGGTTGCCGCCGCCAGCAAGACCTTCCTCGGCTACTACGGCGCGCTCGGGAAGACCCTCACCGAAACTGGCGACGCGCTGCAGAACCAGGCCAATCACGACGCCGATATCGTGCTCCTGCAGCTGATCCTCGCTGCCGGGCTCGGGCTGATCGGCACGATCCTGTCGGTGGCGCTGTCCCTGATGATCGGCCGCGGTCTCATTCGTCAGCTGCGCGAGCTGCGGGAGTCGGCGCTGACGCTGGCCCACGAGAAGCTGCCGGATGTCATCACCCGGCTGCGGTCAGGCGAGCCGGTCGACATGGCCGACTACGCGCCGGACGCGGTCGCGAGCTCCAACGAGATCGAGCAGGTGCAGAATGCCTTCGAGATCGTGCAGGAGACCGCCGTCCAGTCCGCCGTGGATGAGGCGCGACTTCGCCGCGGCATCAGCGACGTCTTCAGGAACCTGGCCGGGCGGAGCCAGTCGCTGCTGCACCGCCAGCTCACCCTGCTGGACGGCATGGAGCGCCGGGCGACCGAGCCTGACGAGCTCGAGGACCTGTTCCGGATCGACCACCTCACCACCCGCATGCGCCGTCACGCAGAGGGCCTCATCATCCTGTCCGGTGAGGCTCCGGCCCGCGGCTGGCGGCAGCCAGTCCCGCTTGTCGACGTGCTCCGGGCCGCCGTAGCGGAGGTCGAGGACTACACCAGGATCCGCGTACTCTGCCGGACCAGCGCGGCCGTCGCCGGCCACGCGGTCGCCGACGTTATTCACCTGATCGCGGAGCTGGCGGAGAACGCCACGGTGTTCTCTCCGCCCAACACCCCGGTCCGGATTCAGGGCGACGTGGTCGGCCGTGGATTCGCGATCGAGATCGAGGACCGCGGCCTCGGCATCTCCGCAGCCCGGCTCGAAGAGATCAATGCGAATCTCGCGAATCCGCCGCAGTTCGACCTGTCCGGCAGCGATCGGCTTGGCCTGTTCATCGCTGGCCAGCTAGCCCAGCGGCACGAGATCAAGATCACGCTGCGGCCATCGGTGTACGGCGGGACAACCGCGATCGTGCTTATCCCGACTGCGCTCGTCGTCGACGGGGACACCTTCCAGCGCGATCCTGCGCTGGCTGCGGCGGGCGAGGAAGGCGTACTGCTGCCAGACGCGGTCTCCGGACGGCACGCTGCGCTGGCACAGGCGGGCGGGCCGCCGACTAACGCACTCGCCGCCGGAAGCTTCGGCAGCAACGTGATCGAAGCGGGCAGCTCGGAAGGCAACGGCTTCGGCTCCGGCGGCTTCGGGAGCAACGGCTACGGCACGAGCGCCTACGGAGCCAGCGGGCCGGGCAGCAACGCCTACGGAGCCAGCGAATCCGGCAGCAACGGTCTCGGAACCGCTGGTTTCGGTACTGGCGGCTTCGGAACCAGCGGCTTCGGGACTAACGGCTTCGCTGGCTCAGGTGCCGGCGACCGCACGCCGGAGGGCGATCGGCCAGAAGCGAGCGGCGCTGGCACTACTAATGGCTTCGCAGGCACGGGTGGTTTCGCAGGCACGAGCTACGGCGACGGGGGAACTGGCGGCGGTTCAGGCAGTCCCGGTTCCGGCGGCGCGAGTGCGGCTGGCGGCGGTGCCGGCGAGCCGAGCACAGCTGCCCCTGGCTCCGGCGGCTCTACCTCCGGCAGCCCTGGCTCGGGCTGGGGCTTCGGCGGGAGGGGCTTTGGCCGGAATCGCCGGGCCAGCGCGGGCTCCGGGCCGGATTCCGCCGGCCAGGCCGGTCCGGCACCTACCGGTCCGGGACAGACCAGTCCGGCACAGACTTCTCCTGGCGAGACACCGCCTACGCAGAGCACGCCAGGCAGCGGCGGTCTCACCGGCATCGGCGCAGGCGGTCCTGTGCCTGGCGGAAGCGCTCCTGGTGCAACCGGTGCGGGCGGCAGCGGATCCGGACCACGGACCCGACTGTCCGGTGATGGCCTGCTGCTTCCCGAGCCGCAGGAGGGCGCGGACTACCTGGGCCGCGGTTTCTCACTCGGTGGTCGTTCAGCTTTCCCCCCAGCCGGACGGGCCCCCTCTGGCAGTTCCGGCGGCTACCCCCCTGCGGACAGCTTCCCCAATGCGGACAGCTACCCGAGTAGTACACCCTTCCCGGCGGACCCCCCCGCCGCTGGCAGCTACGAGGCAGCCAGTCGTCGCCCTGTCACGGACGACCCTGCGGTTCCCGGCAGCGCTGGCAGCCCGAGCATGGGCGCCAGCCCGACCGGAGGCGCCCTGCCGCGCCGCGCCGTCAGCCCCGACGACGCTGGCAGCACCGGAAACCCGGACACTACAGGGTCGGATTCGAAGGTCAGCCCGGCAGATGTTGCCAGTCTCGGCCTGCCCGTCCGGGTCAGGCAAGCCAGCCTGGCGCCGCAGCTGCGCAGCACTCCGCCGCGGCCAGCGGCCAGCGAGCCTGGATTCGGCAGCTCCGGATTCGGCAGCTCCGGATTCGGCACGCAGGGAGGCGCGCGCCCCGGCTACGGCGGGCCTGCGTCCGGCCCCGCTGCGGCCAGCCCCGGCGCAGACGCGCCGCCGAGCAGCGCCCCGACCGGAGCGGCCCCGGCCTCGCCCGAGGCCGCCAGGAACACGGTCAGCGCGCTGCAGCGCGGCTGGCAGCTAGGCCGATCCGCAGCGGAGTCGGGCCCGCAGGAGTCCGTCTTCACGCCCCGCCGATCCCCGTCGGGGCAGCCGTTCGGCCCTGACGAGACAGACCCCGGATCAACCGGACCGGAACGCGCCGACAGCGCTGAGGACCAGCGCGACGGTGAGTAAGCACAGCTATCACGGAAAGGGGGGGCCGACATGAGCCGCACCGGGGCGCTGGACTGGCTGCTCGACGATCTGGTGACGCGAGTCGCGCAGATCGACAAGGCGGTCATCCTGTCGCGAGACGGCCTGGCCATCGGGGCATCCGCAGGTCTGAGCCGGGAAGATGCCGAGCATTTGTCGGCCGTCGCGTCTGGCTTCCAGAGCCTGGCCAGGGGCGTCGGCCAGCACTTCGGCGGCGGGCAGCCCCGGCAGACGATTGTCGAGATGGAGGCCGCTTTCCTGTTCGTCACCGCCGCTGGCGAAGGCAGTTGCCTCGCTGTGCTGGCAGCGGCGGATGCAGACGCAGCCGGTCACATCGCCTACGAGATGGCCGTCCTCGTCCGGAGGGTGGGCGAGCACATGGCGGTGAATGCGCGGCCGCCTGCCAGCACTGCCGAAGCGGTGTGACCTACGGTGCGCGGCGATCAGTGGCTCGACCGTGACGCGGGACCCGTCGTCCGGCCGTATCTGCTTACTGGCGGGCGCACCCGTCCCACCGGCGACAGTGTCGACCTGCTCGCCCTTGTCTCGTCGGCCGACGCGAACTCGGCCAGCGAGGTGCTACTCGAACCCGAATACGTTGAGGTCATACGCCAGTGCCGCCAGCCAAAGCCAGTCGCAGATCTCGCTTCCGACCTGGACCTGCCGCTCGGCGTGGTCCGCATCCTGCTGTCGGACATGCGAGAGCAGGGACTGATTACCATTCGTCCCCCGGCACGCAATCGCCTGACCGACCCGCAAGTTCTCAAGGACGTCGCTGATGCTCTCCGCAGGCTCTGAGCAGGACCTTGACACCGCGAGCCCGGTGTCAATCAAGATCCTCATCGCCGGCGGCTTCGGCGCGGGCAAGACCACCCTCGTCAGTTCCGTCAGCGAGATCAAGCCGCTGCGGACCGAGGAAGTGCTGAGCGAGCCGAGCGTGCTCGTCGACGCACTCGACGGCGTCGAGCAGAAGACGACGACCACCGTCGCCATGGACTTCGGCCGGATTACGGTCCGCGATGACCTGGTCGTCTACCTGTTCGGCACGCCGGGTCAGCACCGGTTCTGGTTCATGTGGGACGAACTCGCGCTTGGCGCACTTGGCGCCGTCGTGATGGCGGACACGCGCCGGCTGGCGGACTGCTTCCCCTCAGTGGACTATTTCGAGCGCCGCGGGCTGCCGTTCGTCGTCGCAGTGAACTGCTTCGACGGCGCCCGGCGCTTTGACCCGGAGGTCGTCCGCACGGCGCTTGATCTCAACCAGGGCGTTCCCGTCGTTATGTGTGATGCCCGGCAGCGATCGTCAAGCCGCGATGTGCTCGTGACGCTCGTGGAGTACGCGATCCGGCTGATCAGCGACAGCGAGGTCATGAGCCACTAGCCGCCGACGGCCGCGGGCTCACGACCGCCAGACCAGCGCGAGCGCGCAGTCGTCGGACCTGGGCCCGGCGCCCTGCATCGTCTGCACCAGCTTGGCGGCGCCCTCGCTGAAACCGGTGGTGACCAGGCGGTCAGCCTCACCAAGGAGCCGGTCGATCCCGGCATCGATGTCCCGCCCGGGCACCTCGACGAGCCCGTCTGTGTACACCATCAGCGCGTCGCCCTGCCGCAGGTTCCCGCGCTCGGGCGCGCTGCGTAGCTCGGGCACCACCCCGAGAACGATGCCGCGGGCCGTCGTCAGCCGCCACCGGCCGCTGCCGCTCTCGAAATGCGCGGCGGGCAGATGACCGCCGGACGAGATCAGGTAATCACCCGTCACCAGGTCCAGCGTGACGTACACGGCCGTCACGAACCCCTCTGGCGGCCCGCCGCGCTGCAGGTAGGCATTGCACGCCGACAGGTACTCCTCGTGCGGCACTGACCCGAGCAGGCCGCCGAACGCGCCCGATAGCAGCAGAGCGCGGGTCCCGGCTTCGATGCCCTTGCCCGCAACGTCGACCAGCGCCAGCTCAAGTACCTTGCCGTCGCAGGCCGAGACCAGGAAGTCGCCGCCGAACGAGGAGCCGCCCGCGGCGCGCAGTACCGATACCGCGCGCCAGCCATCGGGCAGCGGCGGCATCCGGCCCTGAGCACGGAGACGGTCTCTGAGCTCGATGAGCATCTGGTCGCCGCGCAGCCCCTGCAGGCCGATCTTGGCCCTGGTACGCGCGAACACGTCAGCGAACAAGGCGGTCAGCACGATCGTCGCGGTAATCCCCAGCCCGGCCTTCTTGTCGTTGAGCCAGTCGTAAACCAGCATCGCCGCCACGATGGCGAACAGGATCCGCAGCGCGCGCGGCCACAGCAGCAGGCCTCCGGCCAGGATCGGCAGGATTTCCACACCCGGCGACATCCAGTTGCCGGGAACGCGGACCGCGGCGACACCAATGCCGAGTACGAGCAGTGTCAGGCCGAAGGCCAGGCGCCGGTTCCTGGTAATGAACTGACGGCTGATCCTCGCGCGCTGACGCGCCGCGGCCGCCACGACCGCGGACCAGAACCGGCGGAGGACCTGCGCAACCATCTTGGCGGCACCTTACCGGTCCGGCACCAGGGGCGGAAATGCGCTGGCCCGGCTCCCCGGCCGCCAGGTAGAAAGGTGATCATGAGCCACGGATACCCGGTCCGGGCAATCTCGCCCGCCGAATACCCCGCATTCACTGCTGTAGCCGGTGAGGCCTTCCTGGAGCCATGGCCGCCGGAGGCGCTGGAAGTAGAGCGCTCCGTGCTGGAGTTCGACCGCACGGCCGCTGCGTTCGACGGCACCCAGATGGTTGGATTCGGCAGCGCGTACAGCTTCAGCCTGACGGTGCCGGGTGCCAGCGCCCCTGCGGCCGGGATCAGCAACGTGAGCGTGCTTCCCAGCTACCGGCGGCGCGGCATCCTCACCGCGATGATGCGTCACCTGCTGGCCGATGCGCTCGACCGGGGGGAGGCACTGGCCATCCTTTTTGCATCGGAATCGGGAATTTACAGCCGCTATGGCTTCGGTCTCGCCTCCTGGCATCAGCGCTTCACGATCGCGCGCGGCGATGGCGTGCTCCGCACCGGCGGAGCCGCGCCGGACACGGCCGGCCTGCAGCTGCGATCCGCCGTACCGGAAGAGGTACGGTCCGAGCTTGGCCATATCTACGCAACGGCGCTTTCCGGCCGGCCGGGCAGCGTGGCCAGGGACGATCGCTGGTGGCAGGCGGTGCTGGCAGATCCGCCGGTGTTGCGCGACGGGATGTCACCGCTGCGGTGCCTGCTCGCCGAGGACTCCGGCGGCCCGAGCGGCTACGCGCTGTACCGGACGAAGCCGTCCTGGGAAAACGGCGTCGCGCTCGGCATGCTGAGAGTGCGCGAGCTGATCGCGTCCGGTCCGGCCGTCATCGCGGCGCTCTGGTCTGACCTGCTGACACGGGATCTCGTCGGCGAGGTCACCGCCCCCGTCCGGCCGGTGGACGATCCCCTGCTGGCCATGCTGACCGATCCGCGGCGGGCGCATCCGGCGGTCAGCGACGGGCTCTGGGTCCGGCTTGCCGACGTCCCTGCGGCGCTGTGCAAGCGGCGGTACACAGCGGGCATCGATGTCGTACTCGACGTGATTGACCCCGTCCTCCCGGACAACGCCGGCCGCTGGCGGCTCCAGTCGGCCGGCCCTGATGATCCGGCCCTGGCCACCTGCGAGCGCAGCGGGGCCCCTGCCGACGTGCTGCTCACTGTGCAGGCGCTGGGGGCCGCTTACCTGGGCGGGGCCAGCTTCGGCCAGCTAGCCGGGGCCGGACACGTCCGCGAGCTCACCCCCGGCGCGATGGCCAGGCTGGCGGCGGCAATGTCCTATGACCCGGCCCCGTGGGCCTGCATGGTGTTCTGACACTGCCATCCCCGGCCGCTGGCGTCGGAGCGCATCCGGGGATCAGACTGGTGCAGGCGGCGGAGCCTGCAGCCGGGAAGCGAGGACAGCGCAGCCGATGGCAGGAATGAAGATCTCGGTCGATGCGGCGATGCGGGCCAGGGATGTGTCCGCGGCCCGCCCTGAGGACGAGGCGGCCGCCGAGCGAGCCGACGCGGCCGCGGTGCGGGCAGACGCCGGGGCGGTGCGAACCGGCGCCGCCGCGGAGCGGGCCGGCGCCGCCGGGCGACCCGATCTCGCCGCTGGCCAGGCGGACATTACGGCAGGCAGGCAGCCCGGTACTGCCGATCAGCGGGCACCAGCTGGCGCGCAGCGCGATGCCGCCCCGGCTGCGGCTCGATCGGGACCAGGATCCTGGCTGCCGCGTACAGCGCCGCGAGCGGCTGCCGGGTCGGGACAGCGGGGCCGGCAGGCCAAACCGGCCAGACCGGCCACACAAAGCGAGCCCACGCCCCGGATTGGGCCGGCGTCAGACGCACAGCAAGAGTCCGACAGCAACACCGGGTCTCCGCCAGCCGGGAAGCGGCCTCGCCCGGACCAGCCGCCGCCAGCACGCCGGCGTTCCCGCCGCCGTCAGCGCGGCAAGTAGCGCCACCGGGCGGCGTGCACCGGGAGGCGGGCACCGGGCGCCGGGCGCCGGGCGCCGGCCACACGCTAGCTTGACGCCGGCTCCGCCGGAAGCTCGCCCGTCTGCTCGTAGTCGGCGATCATCGTCAGCCGCCGGACGTGGCGCGGCTCCCCCGAGAACGCCGTCT
>Ga0302324_100015286_pt1 | contig 15400 bp, 17 predicted proteins | sample Palsa_T0_1_FD_201949 | JGI IMG/M metagenome (GOLD analysis project Ga0302324, IMG submission 201949) | Peat permafrost microbial communities from Stordalen Mire near Abisko, Sweden - Palsa_T0_1 | ecosystem: Environmental > Terrestrial > Soil > Palsa > Peat permafrost | place: Sweden: Abisko...
GTTCTATGGAAAAAGATACAAAAATCGCCGCTGCGACCGAGCCGAAAGCTCCGGTGGGCAGCGTTCCGCAACTGCCCCAGCCCGGCTCCATGTCTCTGGAAAAAGCGAAGAAGCTAATTCGGAAGACATCCGCTGAGCACGCTGAGTTGTTCCACCGCTTGGCGAAATGAATCGAACGCCGGAACCGGAATTTCTCAGCCGCGAGATCATCGATGCCATCCACGAGGAGCAGATCAATACCTATGGCGGACTTCGCGGTGTGCGCGATGAGAACGGCCTGGAGTCGGCTATAGCCGCCGCGCAAAACGTCCATCATTACGGCGAGGGCGACATATTCGCAGTTGCCGCGGCTTATGCCTACAACCTCGCGGAGAGCCAAGCGTATTTGGACGGTAACAAGAGAACTGGCGCGCAGGCGGCTCTTGTATTCCTCGAAGGATGCGGTGTGAATTGCGCCCATCTGCCAGACCAGGAGACTTATGAGGCCATGATCAAAATAGCCACTCGCGAAATGAGCCGATCTGACTTGGCAGATTACTATCGCGCTGCACTTGGCCGGGCCGAGTAGCGGCCGCCGATACCGTTTGTCCTTTTCAAACCAGCGTCCGATCACAGCCGGGCGAACTTTATTTTTCGGTCGATATTTCTAATGTCCTCAAATGCTTACCAGGAATCGCCACCGCCCTGGGCGCAACCCAGTCGCCGTGGGACAGTCTGTTACTTCTTGTGATTAGAGGCAACGAAGCGAGAGCGGCAAATTTGGGTTCGAACCGCAAAAAACCGGTATTCCCGGAAAATTGGGTTTGAATCTGTTCGAATGGTAAAAACGGGCCGACTCGGCAAAGAATCTAGTAGGCGAAGATTAGGCTGTGCGGTTGGGATGATTCTCCGCCAAAGTTGTTGGTAGAGAACTTGACAATCTGGCACTCATATTCAATAATGAAGACGTGCTAAGAGCGGCCGGCAACGAAATTCTTCGGTCGGCGGAGGCAAATACAATAACATGAGTAAGATTATCGGAATTGACCTCGGAACCACAAATTCGGTGGTTGCTGTGATGGAAGGCGGCCAGCCGGCCGTCATCCCGAACCAAGAAGGCGGACGAACCACGCCGTCGGTAGTGGGTTTCACCAAGAATGGCGAACGTCTGGTCGGCAACGTAGCTAAACGCCAGGCCGTTACAAACCCTGAAAACACCGTATACTCCATCAAACGCTTCATGGGTCGCCGCTTCAACGAAGTGAGCGAGGAAATGAAGCTCGTTCCCTACAAGAGCGTGTCGGGCGAAAATGGCGACGCACGCGTAGAGATCCAAGGCAAAAAGTATTCACCGCCTGAGATTTCGGCGATGATTCTAACCAAGCTGAAGGAAGCGGCGGAAGCCTACCTGGGCGAAAAGGTCACCAAAGCGGTGATTACGGTTCCCGCGTACTTCAACGACGCGCAACGCCAGGCCACCAAAGACGCCGGGCAGATTGCCGGTCTGGAAGTGATGCGTATCATCAACGAGCCGACTGCGGCGGCGCTCGCCTACGGCTTAGATAAGAAGAAGGATGAGACCATCGCGGTCTACGACTTCGGCGGTGGCACGTTCGATATCTCGATTCTCGAGGTCGGCGATGGCGTGGTTGAAGTGAAATCCACCAATGGCGACACGCACCTGGGCGGCGACAACATTGACCAGCGCATCATCGACTGGCTGATTCAGGAATTCAAGAAAGACATCGGCGTCGACGTATCCAAGGATCAGATGGCCTTGCAACGCTTGAAGGAAGCGGCCGAGAAAGCCAAAATCGAGTTGTCGACGCTGCTCGAGACCGAGATTAACTTGCCGTTTTTGACGGCCGACGCCAGCGGTCCGAAGCACTTGAATATCAAACTAACGCGCGCGCGCTTTGAGCAGATGGTAGACGATATTCTGCAGCGTTCGGTTGGCCCTTGCAAACAGGCTTTACAGGATGCCGGCATCACGCCGAAGGATATTGACGAAGTTGTGCTTGTCGGCGGTTCCACCCGTATCCCGAAGGTACAGCAGATTGTGCGTGATTTGTTCGGCAAAGATCCGAATAAGAGCGTGAACCCGGATGAAGTCGTAGCCATCGGCGCAGCAGTTCAAGGCGGCGTTTTGGGTGGTGAAGTGAAGGACGTTCTGCTACTCGACGTCACTCCGCTCTCGCTCGGCATTGAAACGCTGGGCGGCGTGTTCACCAAGCTCATTGACCGTAATACTACGATTCCGACGCGCAAGAGCGAAGTGTTTTCGACGGCGGCGGACAGCCAGACTTCGGTGGAAATCAAGGTCTATCAAGGTGAACGCGCCATGGCGCGCGATAACCGGCTGCTGGGCGTCTTCCAGTTGGTCGGCATTCCGCCGGCACCGCGCGGCATCCCGCAAATTGAGGTGACGTTCGATATAGATGCGAACGGCATTCTCAATGTCACGGCAAAGGACCGGGCGACCAACAATGAGCAGAAGATAACAATTACGTCTTCTTCCGGCTTGAGCAAGGACGAAGTGGAGAAGATGGCGCGCGACGCCGAATCCCACTCGGCCGACGACCGCAAGAAGCGCGACGAAATCGAAGCGCGCAACCGGGCGGACGCCATGACCTATAACGTAGAGAAAATGCTGAAGGAGCATCGCGAAAAGATCTCCGACGCCGACGCTCGGCAAGTTGAAGCCGCGTTGGAAGAAGTGAAGAAGGCGATGACCGAGGGCGGTCTCGACAAAATTACCTCGGCGACAGATAAGCTCACAACGGCAAGCCACAAGCTGGCGGAGGCGATGTACAAATCGAGCACACCTCCGAATGGCGGCGGGCCAACGCCGGGAGCCGGCGCACCAGGCGCGGGTCCCACCGGCGGCGCGGAGAAGCCGAAGGATAACGTGGTGGACGCCGAGTTTGTCGACGTCGAAGACAAGAAGTAGCGCTAGCGTGGTGTCCTAACGGAGCCGGAAGCGTAAGCGACCTAGTCCGGCGTTAGCGAGTAAGCGATTGGGAAAAGCGGCGGTTCAACAGGGCCGCCGCTGATTCCCATGAACGAGCGTACGGATTCGGGAGGGGTGCGCACGGACTGCGGTTGGTGAGACAGGTCAATGCCTTCAACATCAAAAAAGGATTATTACGAAACTCTTGGCGTAGGCCGCACTGCGGATGCGGACGAAATCCGCAAGTCGTATCGCAAGCTGGCCCGCAAGTTTCACCCCGACCTAAACCCTGGCGACAAAGCGGCGGAAGAACGCTTCAAGAAGGTTCAGGAAGCGTACGACATCCTGAGCGACGAGAACAAAAAGAAGGTCTACGATCAGTACGGGTTCTATGCCGACAACATTCCTCCGAACGGTGGGAGTCCAGCGGGCGGATCGGGCGCGGGGCCAAATTTTGAAGGCTTCGATTTCGCCGAGTTTCTTAAGCAGCAGCAAAATGCGCAGCGCGGTGGCGCTGGACCGGCGGCCGGTTTTGAAGACGAACGGTTCAGTGGCGGGGGCAGCGGCGGTTTCAAGGATATCTTCAGCCAGTTTTTCGGCAAGGGCGGCGGCAAGCAGGCTGTTCATCCGGAACGCGGCGCTGATCTCGAATACGGCTTGACTGTCGATTTCTGGCAATCCATCAAGGGAACGCAAGTGAAGCTCAATATTTCGCGGCAGGAGACTTGCGAGGTTTGTCACGGCACCGGCGCGGCAGGCAACAATGTCGTGGTGTGTCCGGAATGCGACGGCACAGGCACTGTGACGCAAATGGCCGGCGCCATGAAGTTCAATTTGACGTGCAACCGCTGCGGCGGCACCGGTCGTTTAAAGAATGCCTGTCCGAATTGCCGGGGCGAAGGCAGGCTGAGCCGACCCGATTCGGTGGAAGTGCGAATTCCACAAGGCGTGGCTTCCGGTTCGCGCTTGCGCGTGGCGGGCAAAGGGAACGCCGGAACGGCGGGTGGGCCAGCGGGAGATTTGTATATTACGATCCGCGTGGAAGAGCACCCGTTTTTTAAGCGCGATGGCGACAACATTGTGATTCACATCCCGTTGACGGTGAGTGAAGCGGGTTTAGGCGCGAAGATAGAGGTGCCCACCATTGACGGCAGGGCTTTGCTCAAGATTCCGCAAGGCACCCAGAGCGGGCAGAAGTTCCGCTTGCGCGAAAAGGGCATCTTCAACGGCCGCAAAAATACCCGCGGCGACGAAATTGTGGAAGTATCTCTGAAAGCTCCCGATGTGCGCGATGAGCGCACCCGCGAACTGTTGCGCGAACTGGCGCAAGTTCAAACAGAGGATGTGCGGTCTGCCATCTGGAGCAAGGTGCAACCAGCGGTTTAGAGCAGGTAGCAGCGCAAAATGACGAAGAGCAAGAGCAAAGCGGCCTACATGATTTCGGCCGTAGCTGAACAATACGCGATTCATCCCCAGACCTTGCGGCTGTATGAGCGGGAGGGATTGTTAGCGCCTTCGCGCAGCGATGGCAACACCCGCCTCTACACAGACGAAGACCTGGAACGCCTGGAAGTCATCCTAAAGCTGACACGCGATTTGGGCGTGAATCTGGCCGGCGTTGAGATTATTCTCAATATGCGCGAGAAGATGGAAGCGATGCAACAGCAGATTGAAGGGTTCATCTCGAACTTGAATCAAGAGTTGTCGAAGCGCGCCACCACCAAGCCCAAAGAAGAAGACCTGAGTCTGATGCCGGTGATTCACATTAGTGCATTGTCGCGCACCGAGTCCAAAAAATCCGCCGACAGCAAACGCAAGAATTTCCGGGGTTAGCCCCGACCCGTCCTACAGTAGTTTTCATGGACATCAAAAGCATTTGTGTCTATTGCGGGTCGAGCACAGGCAAGCGCGCTGTTTTCGCCGGCGCGGCGGAAGCTCTCGGCAGGGAACTAGCCGCGCGCAAAATTGAAATCGTCTATGGAGGCAGCCACCGCGGATTAATGGGCGCGCTAGCCGATGCGGCGCTGCGGGCTGGCGGATGCGTCGTCGGCATCATTCCGCAATCGCTGGTGGATCTTGAGATCGCCCATCGCGGCCTTTCGGAACTGCACATTGTGCACTCGATGCACGAACGAAAAGCGGTGATGTCGCGGCGCGGCGATGCGTTCCTGATTCTGCCCGGCGCCTGGGGCACGCTTGACGAGTTTTGCGAAGCGCTGACTTGGGCGCAGCTCGGTATTCACCATAAACCCTGCGGGCTGTGGAACGTGGGCGGCTATTACGATTTGCTCCTGCAATTCTTGGCGCATGCGGTGGATGAAAAATTCCTGAAACCCGCTGATCGCGATTTGCTGCTGGTGAGCGAAGATCTGAACGATCTGCTCGGTAAGATGGTGGAGTTCAGGCCGAAGGTGATGCCGGTACCGGGGAAGTTGCAGAGCTCAGACGCGATCTAAACTGGCTGTTGTATCCCCATCTAACCCTTTGCATCCGAAACAGAGCCGGAAGCGTCAAGCGACCTAGTGCGCCCTCTTCAATTAAATGCGATACTCGACTCAGTGGGGAGGCTCCATGAAGCACTGGACCAACCGCAGTTTTGCCATTCTGATAGCCGCCATGCTAGGTGCCGGGGGATCGCTGTTATGCGGTCAGCAAAAAAGTCCGGCGACCGGCCCAAGCATGCCGTCGCCTACAACCGGAACCCGTGGGAATCCCACGAATCCGGACACACTGCCCACCTTGAACCCCAACGGCACAAACAATACAACCAACAACAATCCATTCCCCGATCGGCCCATTTTCCTATCGGGGAAAGTTATGTTCGATGACGGCTCCCCTCTCAATCCCGACATAAGTATTCAACGGGTCTGCGGCGCCAATATTCAAACTGAAGCACATACCGATAGCAAGGGAAGGTTCTCGTTCCAGTTGGGGAACAGGTCGGAGGTCGGCATCAGTGCGGCCGATTCAGCGCAATCGGACTATGAAGGACTGAATTCGCGAAACCAGAATACCGGCTTTGGTGGAACCAACGGCCTGGGAAATCGCACGGCCGAGACGGCCCTCTGGGGATGCGAACTGAAAGCGGCTTATCCCGGTTATCGTTCCGACGCTGTTTCCTTGGACGGGCACCGCTCGTTGGACGATCCCAACGTCGGCACCATCATTCTCCACCGCTTGAGCAATGTGCAGGGAACGACCATTAGTGTGACCACCGCGGAAGCGCCGCGAACTGCTCAGAAGAATTTCGAAAAGGGACTGCAGGCTGAGCGTAAAGGCAATCTTGAGGCAGCTGAAAAGCACTTGCTGGCTGCCACCAGCGAATATCCAAAGTACGCAGTGGCGTGGTTCGCACTCGGTCAGTTGCAGCAGGGCCAGAACAAGCTTGAGGACGCCCGTAAATCCTATATCGCGGCGGCGGATGCGGACAGAAAATACGTCAGCCCCTACGATCAGCTGGCGCGCTTGGCGGCACAGGAAGGCAAATGGGAGGATGCTGCGAATTACAGCAAGCAAGCGATTGACTTAAATCCGGTGGAGTTTCCAAGCTCGTTCTGGTACAACACGCTAGCCAATTACAACCTCAACAAGCCGGCCGATGCTTCGAAAAGCGCGCAGGCATTGATCAAACTGGATACCGTTCACCGCTATCCGGAAGCGCACCGTATCCTCGCCGAAATTGCGCTGAACAACCAGGACTTTGCCCGCGCGTCCAGCTATTTGCGTGCCTACCTGGCGCTGGCGCCCAACGCCAAAGATGCCGATGCGCTCAAGCAGAAGTTGCTGAAGATTGACGAAGCCCGCGCGCAACCTAACAAATAGCAAGGCGCGAAGTTGTTTAATAGAAGGCGATGAAACTTATAGCCGCAGCTCTGTTTTGTACCATGATGTGTTTGAGCGCCGATAGCAACTGGCAGAAGATCCTCGCGGACCGAATTCCTTCGTACGGCCATCGCAACTGGATTGTCGTGGCCGATTCCGCCTATCCCGCACAGGCGAAGGAAGGTATCGAAACGCTGGTGGCGAATGCCGATCAACTGCAAGTCCTCGAAACGGTGCTGGAAGCTTTGGGAAAATCCAAGCACGTTGCACCAATCATTTACATGGATCAGGAACTGAAGTATCTCGACGATTCGCAGGCGCCGGGCGTAGAAGCCTACCGCGACAAGCTGGCTGCAATCTTCAAAGATAGAACGGTGGAATCGCTGCCGCATGAACGCATCATCGAGAGGTTGGATACGGTGAGCCAGACATTCCGCGTGCTGATCATCAAGACAACTATGACCGTGCCCTATACTTCGGTCTTCTTACAATTGGATTGCGCGTATTGGGGACCCGACGCGGAGAAGGGCTTGCGCGCAAAGATGGCGGCTGCAGGTGTTCGGTAAGGGTACTAAGCTCCCGCATACTACACTGAGAGTTTCCACCCCTTTGCCGCCCTAAAGTGAGTACCGCCAGCCAAACCGAACGACCTCGTGGCGCGAACGCGAGGTTGACGCCGAAGAGTTTTTTCGGGCGGAATGGTGCGCTTTCGCGCGCTCATCCGAATTACGAATACCGGCCCGGCCAGATCGACATGGCCATCGCTGTATCTGAGGCGCTGGCCGATCGGCGGCATCTCATCGTAGAGGCAGGCACGGGTACCGGAAAGACTTTGGCTTACTTGCTTCCCTCCATTCTGTCCGGCAAACGCGTGATCGTCTCAACCGGCACCAAGGCTCTGCAGGAACAGTTATTCTTCAAGGATCTCCCCTTCTTGCAGAGCATGTTTCCTCAGCCAATTCGAGCTTGTTATATGAAGGGCAGACAGAACTATCTGTGCCGTCAAAAACTCTACGATGCCGAGCGCGAGCCGCTGCTCGCCGGCTTCGAAGAGCGCCGTGAATTCCAGATCATCCGCGCTTGGGAGAAGACCACCGAAACCGGCGACCGCAGCGAGTTGCGCGAAATTCCCGAAACGGGCGGTGCCTGGTGGAAGATGGATGCCCGCGGCGATAACTGCGCCGGTCAGAAGTGCGCGCAGTTCGAGCGCTGCTTCATCACGGAAATGCACCGGCGCGCCATCGCCAGCGACATTGTCGTCGTGAATCATCACTTGTTCTTTGCAGATCTGGCCGCGCGAGACCGCTCTTTCGGCGCGATTTTACCCGATTACGAAGCGGTGATCTTTGATGAAGCCCATGAGATCGAAGATGTCGCCGGGCAGTATTTCGGGCTGAGCATCAGCAATCTCCAAATCCAGGAATTGATCAAGGACACAGCGGCTGTTGCGCGCAGGAAACTCTTCGCAACTCCCGAGCTCGACCGCGGCCTGATTCAACTGGGCGACCGCTGCGACGATTTCTTTTCCCTCTTTCCGCATGAAGGCCGCCAAGGCTTTCGCCAGCATGAGTCGTTCTTGCATGCCAACGAGGCCACTTACCGCGAATTGCTGCTGGCGCTGGAAACCTTGTCCGCGCGCCTCGAATTGGTTCAAGGAGCAGTCGAAGATACTTTGCCGTTGGTACGGCGCGCGAAACTGCTGCAACAGGGCCTTCGCTATTGGCTCGAGACTCCCGACCCGGCGAATGTCTACTGGGTCGAAACGCGTGGGCGCGGCGTCTATCTGCAAGCCACACCCATAGACGTTTCGCAGATGTTATCCTCGCGCTTATTTGAGCGGGTCGATACAGTGATCCTGACCTCCGCCACTCTCGCCGTGGCGGGTGAATTCGAATACGCGCAGAAGCGCCTGGGGCTGCCCAATGCCCGCAAGCTGCTCATTGAAAGCCCCTACGATTACGCCAAACAAGTGCTCCTTTATGTGCCGCCGCATTTGCCCGATCCCCGGCAGCCGGAGTTTAGCTGGCGAGCGGCGGACGTGATTCATGAAGTGCTGGACGCCTCGCGCGGCCGCGCCTTTGTGCTCTTCACTAGCTACCAACAGATGCGGCAAGTCTACGAGATGCTCAAAATCCGCCTCGACCACCCGCTCTTGATGCAAGGCGAAGCGCCGCGAACTGCTTTGGTCGAGACGTTTCGCAACACACCCGGCGCCGTTTTATTCGGCACCTCCAGCTTCTGGCAAGGCATCGATGTGCAGGGTGAGCAATTAAGTTGTGTCATCATCGACCGCCTGCCCTTCGCCGTGCCCACTGATCCCGTGATTGCGGCGCGCACCGAGGCCATCCGCCAAGCCGGCGGCAATGCGTTCTATGAATATCAAGTGCCGCAAGCCGCCCTGTCTCTCAAACAAGGATTTGGGCGGCTCATTCGGGCGGCGTCGGATCGTGGCGCGCTCGTCTTGCTGGATAATAGGATTACCAGGCTGCCGTATGGCAAGGTCTTTTTCGACAGCCTGCCTCCTTACCGGCTTACCAGGAAACTAGAGGATATTCAAAGCTTTTTTCATGTTTGAGATTTTCGTCGAGCACACCTTCGCGTCCGCCCACTTTTTGCGCGATTACAAGGGCAAGTGTGAGAACTTGCATGGTCATAACTATCGCGTGCAAGTGGGCATGACGGGTGAGTTGGATCAGCACGGCATGCTATTTGACTTCGCCGATTTGAAACAGCGCTTGCGCACCACCAGCGCGTACCTCGATCACCAGCTCATCAACGATTTGCAGCCGTTCGATGCAGTGAACCCTTCGGCGGAGAACATCGCAAAGTTCATTTTTGATGAGATCCAACGCGACATCGAGCCGGCCCAATTAGCGTACGTCAGAGTTTGGGAAACGGATACTTCGTGCGCCGTTTACCGGCGATAGCTGCCCGCGCTCCTGAATAGAGCCTGTTCTCTCAGGAAGCCTTAGAGCCCGACCGAAGCCGGGGTGCTTAACCCTTTTCGGGGATCAGAATCAACAATGGCGTTTCAGAGCCGCGACCGCCAGGGCGCGTCACAGACTAGTCACAGACCCGAAATCGGTTAAGCACCCGCGAATCGGCCCGAGTGGCTCTCTTCGCAGTGAATGCGCGATACTGATAGAAAAGATGGGGCGCAAGTACCCCGTCTTTACTTCGGCACTCCAGCCAACAATCATGGTGCTTATCGCGGCGGTCTGCCCCGCCTGATCGCCACGAAGCCTCTCCATGATTTCTGGGAAGTGAACCGGGCCTGCGGCCACGGCTTCTTCTTCGACCTGCCCGCTGGCCGCACTACGCTCAAGCGCGTGCGAAAACGGCTTGGCTTCCATTACATCCATGATCGGACTGAGTTTTGGACCGACCGTTTCGAAGATTTGTCGTCCTTATCCGCTCGCGAATTTGCCGTCAAGCATGGCGTCCATGTGGACGAAGTCCTCGATTGGCGCCTACGGATTGTCGGAAAACGCGCCCGTCCTCTTGACTGGTGGCGCAAACCGAAAGTCCGCAAGATTCTGCTGTCCGAGCGGACTCTCATCAAGATAGGACGGAAGCTTGACATCTCAACCTCTCACGCCAAGCGCCTGCGTGATCGGGCACAACAGGAATGACAAGAAGGGGGCGCACTGCCCGGGCGCACTTTCGTTCTTACCTGCCGAAGAATTCCGCGTTTTTCTTAGCGAAATCGTTCCACTTTTCGGGCAGATCGTCAAGGGCGAAGATCGCCGAGACGGGGCAGACCGGAACGCAAGCGCCGCAATCGATGCATTCAACGGGGTCGATGTAGAGCATCGTCTCCCCTTCGAATTTTGGGCTATCTTTTTTCGGGTGGATACAGTCTACAGGACAGGCGTCCACACAGGCGGCATCCTTGGTTCCAATACAGGGTTCGGCAATTACGTAAGCCATCTTAAGTTCCTCAGTAGTTTAACTTTTAGGAGTAGCACACCCGGCGGACGAGCGCCAACCGCGCTCCAGTGAGCGGTGAGATTCCGCGAGTCAAGCGCGTACAATCGAGTTAGATGATTCAAAAGGTACGAAAGGCGGTGTTTCCCGCCGCTGGCTTGGGCACCCGCTTCCTGCCGGCCACCAAAGCGCAGCCGAAGGAGATGCTTCCCGTTGTCGATAAGCCATTGATTCAATATGGGGTTGAGGAGGCGATGCACTCCGGAATCCAGAACATTATCATTGTCACCGGGCGCGGCAAATCTTCGATCGAAGATCATTTCGACGTCAGTTTCGAGCTCGAGCACTTGCTTGAATCAAAGGGCAAAAACGAATTATTGTCGATGGTGCGCGGTATTTCCGATATGATCGATGTTTCCTACGTCCGGCAGAAGGAAGCACTCGGTTTGGGGCATGCAGTGCATCGTGCCAAGGAACTGGTGGGGAATGAGCCATTTGCCGCTGTGCTATCCGACGACGTGATTCTCGGAGAAACACCGTGCATTCGGCAGTTGCTGGATGTTTACGAATATTACGGGGCATCGGTACTGGCTCTGATGGAGGTGCCGAAAGACCAGATTTCGGCTTACGGTGTGGTGGACGCGGAACCAGTCTCGGACAATGGGAGACAAGGGCGTTTATTTCGCATCCGGAATATGGTGGAGAAGCCGAAACCTGCGGATGCGCCCTCGAATCTGGCAATTATCGGGCGCTATGTTTTAACTCCGGAGATATTTCAATGCGTGGAAGCGATTGAACCGGGCAGCGGCGGAGAGATTCAGCTCACGGACGCGTTGAAATATATGCTGCGGAATCGACCGATCTACGGGCTGAAGTTCGAAGGGAAACGCTACGACGCCGGCGATAAGCTGGGATTTTTGAAAGCGACAGTGGAATTCGCTTTGAGCCGGCACGATTTGGGCGAACAGTTTCGCGAATATTTAAAGACGCTGTGCCTAAGTTAGTCACTGCGGCCTTGGGCACGAGCGCTTTCGCAGGATTCGTCTGCGCGCTTTTGGCTGGGCAGGACATCCCCAAAACGTATGGGCAACCGCCCAACCCGCCTATCGTCACGAACGTGCTGCTTGCACTAAAGGGTGGCGACCTTGCCACTGCGGAAGCTTTAGCAACTCAATACCGGCGGGCGAATGGCGACACACCGGAAGCACTGCAAGCTTTGGGTTGGGTGGCGCGCGGTGAACTGGCGGCGCGCGAGGTGGACAAGGCGCAGGATACCGCTGCGCTCATTGTAAAGAGCGCGCAGACGGCTCTGGCGGCACGATCGCTGGACACCGAACCGTATTTACCGTTGGCGTTAGGCACCGCTTATGAAGTGGAAGCTGAAGCTTTGTTTGCGCAAGGAAAGCGCGCGGCGGCGCTGCAGTTGTTGCAGAACGCTCTGGCGAAGTGGCATGAGACGTCGCTCGCGGATCGACTGCAAAAGAACATCAATCTGATGACGCTTGAGGGGCGTCCCATGCCCTTGCTGCGCGAGACCGAATGGATCGGGAACAAACCTGCACCCCCTGCGGCGTGGCACGGCAAAGTGTTGCTGCTGTTTTTCTGGGCGCATTGGTGCGCGGATTGTAAAGCGGAAGCCCCGGTCATCGCCAAGCTGGCGGAAGACATGAAAGCGTCCGGCTTAGTGGTTCTGGCGCCGACGCGGCGTTACGGCTACACCTTCGATGACGATCACGCACCGCCCGCGAAGGAAACGCCCTTCCTAACGAAAGTCTTCGAGCGTTATTATCAACGAATTCCGCTGGATGGTGTGCCAGTGGACGCTGGGAATTTCCGCCGGTTTGGCGTGAGCACCACGCCGACGATCGTCTTGGTGGATCGGCGCGGCATCGTGAAACTCTATCATCCGGGAGTCATGCCGGAAGACGAATTGCGTGCAGCGCTCGAGCAGCTGCTGCGCGGAACCAGCTAGAAAGTCTCGCGGTATTCCCCGAAAACAAGGCGGAGCGTGTCCGAAATTTCACCGACCGTTGCTGACGCTCTGCAGGCGGAGAGTATCTTTGGCAGCAGATTATCGGCGCCGCGCGCAGCGGCTTCCAGTTGCCGCAACGAATTTTGCACTTCGGCGTTGGAGCGTCCGGCGCGCACAGCCCGCAGGCGTTCGATTTGCTCCCGCTCCAGTTCGGGATCGAGGCGGAAGGTCGGAGCGGAATCGATTGCGTCGCTTTGAAACTTGTTAACGCCAACAACAATTTGCCGCCCTTCTTCGATGGTGCGCTGATATTGATAGGCGGAATTCTGAATTTCGCCTTGCACAAAGCCATTCTCTATCGCCGCCAGCGGACCTCCGAGGCTGTCAATGCGAGCGATGATCTCCTTTGCCGCCGCTTCCAATCGATCGGTCAGTGTTTCGACATGCTCGCTTCCTCCTAATGGATCCGGGATAGCAGTAACTCCACTCTCGTAAGCGATAACCTGTTGCGTGCGCAGAGCCACGCGCGCTGATCTCTCGGTGGGCAGGGATAGCGCTTCATCCTGACTGTTGGTGTGCAGAGACTGCGCCCCTCCTAGCACCGCGGCCATAGCTTGCAGCGCCACGCGCACCACGTTTACCTCCGGCTGTTGGGCCGTAAGCGTAGAACCCGCTGTTTGGGCGTGAAACCGCAAGGCACACGAACGGTCGAGCTTGGCATGAAAGCGTTCGCGCATGAGGTGGGCGTAAAGGCGGCGCGCGGCGCGGTATTTGGCAATCTCTTCGAAGAAATCGTTGTGGGCATTGAAGAAGAAGCTGAGACGCGGAGCGAACGAATCGACTGCAAGCCCCGCATCAATCGCGGCTTGGATATAGGCGATGGCGTTGGCGAGCGTGAACGCGATCTCTTGCGCCGCGGTCGAACCCGCTTCACGGATGTGATAACCGCTGATGGAAATCGTATTCCATTCCGGCACTTCGGTACCGGCCCACGCGAAGAGGTCGGTAATGATGCGCATGGCTTGGCGCGGCGGATAGATGTAGGTGCCGCGCGCTATGTACTCTTTCAGAATGTCGTTCTGAATGGTGCCGGAGAGCTTCTTACGGTCAGCGCCTTGCTGATCCGCCACCAGGACGTAGAGACATAACAGAATCGCGGCGGTGGAGTTGATCGTCATCGACGTGCTGACTTCATCGAGGCGAATACCCTCAAAAAGCACTTGCATGTCGGCCAGAGAATCGATCGCCACGCCGACGCGGCCCACTTCGCCCGCGGCAAGCGAGTGGTCTGAATCCATCCCCATCTGCGTGGGGAGATCGAATGCCACGGAAAGCCCAGTGATGCCCTGCGAGAGAAGAAACTTGTAGCGCTTGTTGCTTTCTTCAGCCGTGCCGAAGCCGGCATACTGGCGCATGGTCCAGAGCTTGTGGCGGTACATATCCGCATAGATCCCGCGCGTGAACGGGAACTGTCCGGGCTGCTCACTGCTCGCCAAATTCGAACCTAAGGGCGCTGAACCCGCGAGGCGATGCGCCGCGCTCTCAAAAAAGACGACGCGCCGAAGCTCACCATCACGATGATGAAAACACATGAGATGGCGAGCGCCACAAAGCCGCTTTGAGGGTCGGCTTGAAACGCGCGATATAGCTGAATGGCTTTGAGGATGGCGGGAATCGCCAGAACGAAGAACAGCACGCCGATAGCCTGATTCCAGATGATGCGCGCCGGACGCATAACCTCAGGAACCACATGGTTCGCGAAGCGTTTCGCGTTATCGACGTTGGCGTGTTTAGAGGCGTGTCTGGCAAGCCGGACTGCGTCTTGAAGCTTCACTGCACCTTCACTTTATCATCGGGCGTTACTGCCATAACACGCGCAACCCGGCCGGTTTATAGTCGGGAAAACGCTCGTCGCTCGAGACCACCGTGAGATTTTCCACAATCGCTTGAGCGATGATCATGCGATCGAAAGGATCGTGGTGGTGTTCAGGCAGAGAAGCGACCAACTCCACGTGCTCGCGCTTTACATGCAAGATGCGAGCGCCCATTTGCTCCATGCCGGCCCATAATTGTTCGCCGGTGATGAGCTTTTTCGAAGGATGCCGCCCCAGTTTGATGCTTAACTCCCAAGGCGTGACGATGCTCACTGTCAGAGTATCCGCCTTCTCGATTTGTGTCACCAAGCGCTTCGGCAGCAAATCGCCTCGCAGCCACCGCAGAAGGGCATTGGTGTCAAGCAGTAGGTTCATCGGCCATCGGTATAGCGGCCGGCTTTCTGGAGATCTTGAATATGCTCGAACAGGCCTTCGATTTCAGGGTCCGATTCGTCCCAGTTCTCAGGCAAGTCGAACGCGCCTTTCAGGCAGCCATGGCCTCTGTTCTTCGATGCTTTCGGTCCTTCCGGGACCAGTCTCACCAGTGGTTTGCCATGATTGGTAATCACGATCGTTTCGCCCTCCATCGCAGCGTTGATGAGCTTGGTAAGCTCTGTTTTAGCTTGTCTGACGCCAACTGTCATCTACCTAAGAATAGCACCACATTTGTAGTCTGTCGAGATGAACATTCAAGAATTGCGTAAGGAATTTCCGAGTTTGGCGGACGGACGGCCCGGCGCCACCACCATCTTTTTCGATGGCGCCGCCGGCACTCAAATGGCGCGTCGTTCCATTGATCGCATGAACCGCGCGATGGTGGATGATAACGCCAACTTCGGCGGGTTCTTCGATACCTCTGTACGGGCGGTGGAATTG
>Ga0302324_100015287_pt1 | contig 15399 bp, 13 predicted proteins | sample Palsa_T0_1_FD_201949 | JGI IMG/M metagenome (GOLD analysis project Ga0302324, IMG submission 201949) | Peat permafrost microbial communities from Stordalen Mire near Abisko, Sweden - Palsa_T0_1 | ecosystem: Environmental > Terrestrial > Soil > Palsa > Peat permafrost | place: Sweden: Abisko...
ATGAACGGCGGGTTCGCGACGCACCGGACTGAGGCATGACCCTACGCGTCAGGTCTTTACCCGTCGATCCGCATCGCGGCTCGATCCCGCCAGAAGGCGCCGCTCCCGGATCGGGTTCCGGCCCGGGCGTGGTGCCCCGAAATTCCGCCAAAGAGCCAGCACCGGGCCTGCTCAAAGCGCGCGGTATGCGCGCCGATCTGATCGCTCTCCTGGCCGGGGCGCTGGCTGCTCTGGCGCTGCCTCCACTACATGTGCTGCCGGTCCTGCTGGTTTCCTTTCCCGTTCTGCTCGCCCAGATCAACGCGGCAAGGGGATTTTTCGAGGCAGCCAGAAGGGGCTGGTGGTTCGGCTTCGGCTATCACCTGATTGGCCTCTATTGGATTACCGAGGCCATCCTGTTCGAAGCCGCTCGGTTCTGGTGGTTCGTCCCCCTCGCGGTGCCGGCTCTCGGGGCGGTGTTGGCTCTGTTCATCGCGATCCCGGCAGGCGTCGCATGGTTCGTGACGCGTGGACGTAGCCGGGCGGGAGCCGCCCAGGTGATGGCGCTCGGTGGGGGATGGGTGCTGGGGGACCTGGCGAGGCAGTTCGTGGGGACCGGATTTCCGTGGAACCCTCTGGGCACAGTCTGGGCTGTGCCGGGGTGGTTTGGCGACGTGATGCTGCAGCCGGCCTCTCTGGTGTCGGTGCATGGCCTGACTTTGGCAACCATCGTCCTTGCTTGCGCACCGGTCTTGCGGTGGCCCGGACGAACGGTTTGCTTCGCGATTTTCCTGGCCTGGATCGGGTTCGGCATAAGCCGCGTGTCCGCGCCGCTTCCGCCGGATCAGCCGCTGCGCGTCGTGCTTGTGCAGGGCAATGTGCCGCAGGGGCAGAAATGGGATCCGGCGCTGCGCGACACCGTGTTCGAGCGCTATCTGCACCTGACCGACGAAGCCGTGCGGGCGGCTGGGCCCGGTCCGCTCGTGGTCGTTTGGCCGGAAACCGCGAGCCCGTTTCTGCTGGACGAAACGGCCCGCACCGCGATCTCAACCGCCAGCCATGGCGAGCCGGTCCTGGCCGGAGCGGTGCGCTTCGACAGCGATGACCGGCCGCGCAACTCCCTGTTCGGGATCTCCGGCACGGGCGACGTTGCCGCGGTCTACGACAAGTGGCACCTGGTTCCGTTCGGCGAGTATCAGCCGAGTTGGGCCCAGATTGGCATCCAGCTCGTGCCGGGCGGCGGTTTCGCCAGCGGCCCAGGTCCCGAGACGCTGCGTATTCCGGGGGTGCCTCCTGTCGGGCCGCTGATCTGCTACGAGGCGATCTTCCCGGGCCAGGTCGTGAATGAGGCCGATCGGCCCACCTGGATGGTCAATGCCACCAACGACGCGTGGTTCGGCACCTCTGCCGGCCCGCGGCAGCACCTTGCCGCTGCCCGGTTGCGCGCGGTGGAGGAAGGGCTCCCGCTGCTGCGGGCAGCGAATACCGGGATCACCGCCGCGTTCGACGCGAGGGGCCACGAGATTGCCCGACTCGGGATGGAGCAAGCCGGGTTTCGCACGGTGCAGCTGCCCGGCGCTCTGTCCCGTACGATTTTTGGGCGTTTTGGGCTGCCCCTGCCGGGCTCGCTGGCGGCAGGTGTCCTTATCGCGGGATTGGCGATGGGTGCGTGGCAACGGCGTAATGAAAGCGCGTTAACCCGTAGCACAAAAAAAGATGTCCGATCCCGCATCCTGACACGGAGGGCGGCAATTAAACCAGATGCTTGACAATTTTCGGTTGTGGCGTTAAATGTCTGCTAATGAAAGCGCGAGAAGCGTGATCTGTCTAGTACAATCCATAAGGTTGTATAACCGACATGGTTGTATGGTCCGGGTTACGTGGAACTTTTTGAAAGGGACATAGGCCATGGCTATCGCCGATCAGGCTGTTGGGATTGACCGGGAAGGCCGCCCCAGCCCGATTGATGTGCATGTCGGCTCCAGGGTGCGTTTGCGCCGGACTTTGCTCGGTATGTCGCAGGAGCGGTTAGGAGAGGCCCTGGGCCTGACATTTCAGCAGGTCCAGAAATATGAGCGTGGCGTCAACCGAGTCGGTGCGTCGCGGCTATTTGATCTGTCCCGGGTGCTGGATGTGCCAATCAGCTTTTTCTTTGACGACATGCCGGAAAGTCTGACGGCGACCTTCGGCTCACCGGCGGCACGGCGGGCGACAGGTTTCAGCGAGCCATCCAATTCATTCGCCGACGACACACTGAACCGGCGGGAGACGCTGGAACTGGTCCGCGCGTACTACCGCATCACCGACCCGGCGATCCGCAAACGCGTCTTCGATCTGATAAAGTCGATGGGTCCGACCGAAACGGCGAGTTAATTTCGATCGTCATAGCGAGGCGGGAAGACCCGTCATAGCTGGGCTTGACCAGGCTATCTGTCCAGGCACCACCTTGTCCTGTCGTGTTCTCAGCGATGAACGTGCGCTCCATTCTCCGCCGCAAACGCGACCCTATTCGCGTAACTGAGGATTATCGAACACCGGATTGCGCGCACGATGCAGCGCTCGGGCCAGGCTCGCCGCCAGGTCGCGCTTCTCCGCCTCTCCCAACGCGCGTCCGATTTCCTCGCTGTCGCCGTGCCGGCTCAAGACCAGTCTCGGCACGCGCCCCTCACGTTCCAGCAACGAGACTGAAAGCCAGCCGGACGACAACACGCGCACGGTCCGCTGACCCGAGGGTTGGGTGCGCACGATCCGCAGCTCCGTTTCGCTGAGTATGACAAGTTCGCTCCCGCGTGCCTGGCGCGTGTTCAGGTGCAGCATCAGCAGCACAAGCCCGACCTCGATCACGCTGAACGGCAAGACCGGCCACGCGCCTAGCATCCAGAAGCGCAGACTGACCAACATCGCGAGACCGGCGAGCGAGCCGATCACCCATCGCAACCCACGCCGCGTCAGGCTGCGATGCGGGACGATCAGCGCCTCGAACAGGGCGGGACTTTCGCTCAGCCGAGGGCTCCATTGCCACGCAGCGCACCGACCTCGTCCGCGCTGAGATTGAGCCATTCGGACAGCACGCTATCGGTGTGCTGCCCGAGAACCGGCGAGGGTTTGACCGTCGACGGCTTGCCATCGACCCGCACCGGCCAGCCGGGCATTTTGAATGGGCGATGTACGGGATGGTTCATCGTCTGCATGATGCCGCGCCGCTCGAAGCTTTCGTCGTTCTGCAACTCCATCGTGTCCAGCACCGCGCCGGCCGGGATGCCGGCGTCGCCTACCATTCGCATCGCCTCATGCTTGGTGTGCTGGCGTGTCCATGCTGTGATGACTTCATCGACCTCGGCCTCGCGCGCGACACGGTCGGCGGGCGTGAGATAGCGCTTGTCGCCGATCAGATCCTCCCGCCCGATGAGTTTCAGCAGTCGGTCCCAATGATCGGGGTTGGCGCGGCTGGTCATGATGTAAACGTAATCGTTGGGCCCGCCCGGCGCGCAGGGATACAGCCCCATCGGCGCATTGTTCACGCCGACGACTTTGGAGCCGCCGCGTTCGGCCGGTTTGCCGGTCAGTCCCTGGGTCGCGAAGTTGATGCGCATGTAATGCATGATCGCGTCCTGCATCGCGACCTGCAGGCGATGCCCTTCCCCGGTCTCGCGCCGTTTGAACAACGCGCCGAGGATCGTGATCGCCATGGTCATTCCGGTGCCGGTATCGCCAAGCGAGATGCCTGGCCGCGTCGGCGGGCCGTTCGCATCGCCGGTGACGCTGAACGTGCCGCCACAGGCCTGCGCGATCATGTCGAAGGCGAGATTCTTTTCGTACGGACTGCCTTCGCCGAATCCTTTGACCTGCGCATAGATGATCGACGGGTTGAGAGCCTTCACGACATCGTAACCAAGACCCAGACGCTCGATCGCGCCTGGAGCGAAGTTTTCGATGCAGACATCGGCTTTTTTCAGCATCTCCTTGACGAGGTTCAGCCCGTGCTCGGATTTAAGATTGACGGTGATCGACTTCTTGTTGGCGTTGAACACGTGGAAATAATAGGGATCGATATCCGGCTGCCCGGGGCGCAGGCGGCGGCCGGGATCGCCCATTTTCGGGTTCTCGATCTTCACGACGTCGGCGCCAAGCCAGGCCAGAGCCTCGGTGCATGAAGGGCCAGCCTCGAACTGAGTGAAGTCGACGATTTTAACGCCCGAGAGAAATTTGAATTCAGCGGTATTGCCCGCGGGGGCAATGGCGGTTGGCGTGACGTCGTTCATGGACGCGGCTCCTCATCCGGTGCGGCTTGTGTTGGTAACCAGCCTGCCATATTGGCGAGGGCTCGGCCAGCGGGCGGGCCGGCGGAAGCGGGCCGCGGCTTACGCGGCATCCGGCCTTGGTGATCGAACCGTCGCAAGCAAGGAAGGCTTCAAAACGCAGAGCGCGGAGGACCACTAAGCACCACGGAGCAGAAGAAAAGTCAGGCGCTTCGCGCCGCAGTCGATCCAACGCCGCGCGCAGCGCCATGCTTTCTTTCTCCGTGCAACTCCGTGGTGCTCAGTGGTCTCTGTGGTAACGTCTTGCTTGCCTGATCGCGAACCAGCACGGCCAGTTCGCGATGAGTGCGCCCGCATGTCTCCCCGCGGATCAGCCATGCACCCGCCTGGCGGTTTTTCGGGCTGACGAACGAGATGGTTCTTCTATAGTGGGCAGCCTTCGCAGAAGGACCTTTTCATGATGCCGACCCGGCTCGTCAGGATTTGTTCGGGCCGCTTCCACTACGCCTGGGTCGTGCTGGCTGTCGTTTTCGTCTCGATGCTGGCGGGCGTGAGCGTGCGTGCGGCACCTGGCGTGATGATCGGCCCGCTGCGGCGCGCGTTCGGCTGGGACGTCAGCACGATCTCGGCTGCGATCTCCATCAACATCATGCTGATGGGCCTTATCGGTCCTTTCATGGCCGGACTGATGCAGAGCCTCGGCCTGAAACGCACGATGGTTCTGGCGCTGCTGGTACTCATGACCGGGACCGGAATGTCGCTGTTCATGACGTCGCCGTGGCAATTGTTTTTGACCTGGGGCGTAATGGTCGGCGTCGGAGCGGGTGCCGGCGCGGTTGGTTTCGCCGGCACGGTGGCGAACCGTTGGTTTCAAAAGCGCACCGGCTTCGCCGCCGGTCTCCTTTTCGCCGCCAACGCCGCTGGGCAGCTTATCTTTCTCCCGCTGCTGGCCTGGCTGGCTAATCGTTACGGTTGGCAGGGCGTGGCGGTCGGCACCACGGCCGCGATCGCCTGCGTGATTCCTCTGCTGCTGTTTCTGCTGCCGGAATCCCCGGCGGCGGTCGGCCTCGCGCCGTATGGCGGCACGGCGATCGTTCCGGCGGCAGACAATCATGCACCGGGCGGCAACATGTTCGCGGTCGCGATTGGCGCGTTGATCCGGGCCTCGAAGTCGATGGATTTCTGGCTGCTGTGCGTGACGTTTGGCATTTGCGGATTATCGACCAACGGTCTGATCAACACGCATCTGATCGCTTATTGCCTGGATCAGGGTATTCCGGAAATCCAGGGCGCCTCGATCCTGGCGGCCGTCGGATTGTTCAGCCTGTTCGGCTCGATGGCGTCCGGTTGGTTGTGTGACCGTTACAGTCCGCGCGTGTTGCTGTTCTGGTATTACAGTCTGCGCGGGTTGTCGCTTGTGCTGATCCCGTTCAGCCCATTCGACGGAGCCAGCCTGTCGGTGTTCGCGGTATTCTATGGGCTGGACTGGGTGGCGACCGCACCGGCGACATTCTCGTTGACCAACGAAGTGTTCGGGCGGCGGGACGCGCCGGTGATCATATCGTGGATTTTCCTCGCGCATCAGGTCGGCGGATCGATCGCCGCGTTTGGCGCGGGCATGGTGCGGAGCGTGTCAGGCAGCTATCTGCTGGCATTCCTGGCGAGCGGACTCGCGTGCCTCGCGGCATCGATGCTGGTACTGCGGATCACGCCCCGAGGAAAATTGGCGATAGCGGCGGAGTGATATCAGCGAGGCATCGCCAACCGCGCCTGCCGCGCCAGCCTCGGCCCGCGAGCAACATCGAACGTGGCCTCGATATCATCTAGCAACGTTGTCACCGCGGCGTCATTCGCCGCGTACGTCCCGACATGGCCACGCATCAGACGCACGATTTCCGTCGCCAGCAGACGCAGACCCACCAAAGTGGCCGAGCCCATGTCGACGATCCCCTCGTCCAGCGGAGCCACGACCGCTTCAGCCGCGGCCTCGAACACCGCGGTCAGCGCGACCAGGCCGCCCAACCACAACGCCCGCTCATTGTCGCCTTCGATCTCCGGACGAAGTCGTTTCAGCAGAAACCGAAACGCCCCCAGAGTGCCAAACGTCCCGACTGCGTCTTCGACGTCGCGAAATGGGAGCGCCATGAACTCATAAGCCCAGTCGGCGCGGCCCAGAAGGGCGTCGGCGGCTACGACGCAATCGTTCAGCACGACCTGGCAATGACGTGATGGACGCAGCGCGTGATATCCGGGCATGTCCTTCAATGTCAGACCCGGCGTGCCGCGAGGCACGAGGAACATGCTGTAACGTTTGCGGCCGGCGGCCTCGGCGGTAATCGCCAGCACAATCAGCACGTCGGCGATCGGACCGTTACTGGTCCACGCTTTTTCGCCGGTGATGCGCCATCCCGCGCCACTCCGTTCCGCACGCGTGGTCAGTTGCTTCGGATGCGCGCCGACACCGGGTTCGGAGATCGAAACAGCAGCGGTCTTGCCCAGATACGCCGATTTCTGCGCATCGGTTCCGAACCCTTCGATGAACCAACGGCCAACCAATTGCCGTCCGCCCCAGACGCCGCCGACACCCAGCAATCCGGTACGTTCAACCAGCGCGGCCTTGGTCCGGGCAATATCCTGATACGACGTAATCGGCGCCAGCAACCCGGCTTCCGCCATCCCCGGCATCGGATCCGTCGCCGGGTCCGGGCAAAGTGCGAGCCAGGCATCGACCTCTTCCATCGTCCGGGAGCGTTCCGCTGTCATGCCGAGTGCCGCCAACCCCTATCGTTCCACTTTGTCTTCGAACCTGGACGTGTCGTGAAAAACATAGTCATGGTCTTCCATGGTCTTGTGGAGGGCTGCCCCGCTGACCTGACCCCCGCTCGCGAGCCGCTGGTTGGCCACGCCCAGACGTTCGTGGCCGCCCGGAGAGTTCCAGTGCAGCACGCGGCACGTCGCATCACCATGCGGGCGAAATGCATGCGTGCAATGCGGCGGCGCATAGGCGAAGGTCCCAGGACCGGCGATCGCCGTCTTGTTACCGATCGTCATTTCAAGCTCGCCTTCCAGCACGAAGAAGAACTCTTCTTCCGCCGGATGGTGGTGTTCGGTGGCGGCGAAGCCAGGCTCCAGCGTAAGCACGTGGATGACGATGCTTCCGCCGCTTTGCTCCGACGTCAGGAACCAGTTGTAGGCGCGGTTCGGCGCCTTGGTGACCGGGGCTTCGTCGATGTGAAGGAAAGCGGGAATCTTCGGCATGAGCGAGAACTGCTCGCGAAGCCGCAGGTAGTCCTCATGCGAGTCGACATCGAACCGCACCGGCTCGACCGTCTGATTGGTGCGTGCGTCGACCTCGCGCGTTGTTTCGCTCTTGACGATCATGTTTTGTTGCCTCGCCTGGATATTCCGTTGGACGCCGAGCGCGGATCGCCCGCGCGGCGTGGCGCGAATCTAATCCGCACGAAGCGGAACAACAATGCCGCCCGCTCCGCGGCGAGGCTCAGGCCGACGCCCGCTCCTGCGACACGATTTGTCCATCCGGAGAAAACAGCGCCTCGATATCGTCCATGGTCAGTTTCAGCGCACCGCCGCCCTCGGCCTCCATCACGGCGGCGACGAGAGCGCGCTTCTTTTGTTTCAGTTGCTCCATCTTTTCCTCGATGGTGCCGAGCGTCACCAGGCGGTGGACGAAGACGTTCTTGTCCTGGCCGATACGATGCGCGCGATCCGTCGCCTGATCCTCGGCCGCCGGGTTCCACCAAGGATCGTAATGAATAACCGTATCGGCGGCGGTCAGATTCAATCCAACCCCACCCGCCTTCAGACTGATCAGGAACACCGGAACCTTGCCCGCCTGGAACGTCTTCACCGGCGTCTTGCGGTCCTTGGTATCGCCGGTCAGCATCACGTATTCGATCTTCTCGTCCCACAACCGCTGCTCGATCAATCCAAGCATTTCAGTGAACTGGGAAAATAACAAAATCCGCCGGCCCTCGGAGATCATGATCGTCAGCATCTCCGCCAACCGTTCCAGCTTCGCCGAGCCGGCCTTCGCTTTTTCCACCGCCTTCAGCTTCAGCAAACGCGGATCGCAACACGCCTGGCGCATCTTCAGCAGCGCATCCAAAATGATGATCCCCGACCGCGACAGCCCCTTATCCGCGATCGCCGCCCGCACCCGCGAGTGCATCGCCAACCGGATCCCGTCATAAATCGCCCGTTGCGCCTGCTCCATTTCCACGACATCGAAAATCTCGGTCTTCGGCGGCAACTCTGTCGCGACCTCCTGCTTGGTCCGCCGCAGCATGAACGGGCGTACCCGCCTGTTCAGCAGGGTCTGCCGCTCCACATCGCCGTGCTTCTCGATCGGATTGCGGTAGCGCATACGGAACCCGCGCTGCGAACCAAGGAACCCGGGAGCCAGAAAATCGAACAGCGACCACAACTCACCGAGGTGGTTCTGCAGCGGCGTCCCCGACAGACACAGGCGCTGTGCGGCCTTTAGCCGCAGCGCCTGACGGGTGGTTTCGGCGTTCGGGTTCTTGATCGTCTGCGCCTCATCCAGAATCACGGCGTGCCATTCGCGCTCCACCAACACCTCGTGATCGCGCGCCAGCAAAGGATACGTCGTCAGAACGAGGTCATGATCCTTGATGTGCCGAAAGCGCTCCTTGCGGGTCGGCCCATGCAGCGCCAGCAGGCGTAGCGACGGCGCGAATCGTTCTGCCTCCATCGTCCAGTTCGGAATGAGGCTGGTCGGGCAGACGATCAGCGCCGGGCGGGTCAGCCGGCCCTCGGCCTGTTCGACCAGCAAATGCGCCAGGGTCTGCACCGTCTTGCCCAGACCCATGTCGTCGGCGAGGATGCCGCCAAGATCGGCGCCGCGCAGGAACTGCAGCCAGTCGACGCCACGCGCCTGATAGTCCCGCAGCGAACCTTGAAACGCTTCAGGAATGATCGCCTGCGGGATCGTTCCGCCCGCGTCGCGCAACTGCCGGCCAAGCGCGCGCAGCGTCTCGCCGCCCTTCAGGTCGAGACCGGCGCGTTCCTCCAGTTCCGCGAGGTGCACGGCGTCCAGACGGGAAAATCCAATCCGCTCGCCGTCCACACCGAGCCCGCCGCCGGCATGAAGCTCCATCAGCGCGCGCAAGGTCGGACGTATCCGGCCAAGCGGCATCGACAGCAAACGGCCGTCCGGCAATGGCAACAGGAAGGGCTGATCGTCGTCTCCGTCCAGCGTCGTGGTTGAATCGGCGTCCGTGATCAACCGTAACAGCGCCGGCACGAGGTCCACACGCTCGCCGTCGACCACGACGCCCAGATGCAATTCGAGCCAGTCGATACCCGCGCTTTCCTCTAGCTCGGCGGAGAAATCGCTGTCCGCGGTCACGACACGAACCGGGAAGTCGTCGTCGACTTCGATGTCCCAACCTTCGGCGCGCAATTCCGGAACCACCTGAACGACAAACGCGAGCCAGGTCGCCTCCCCGGCGTTTTCTTTCAGCGCGAAATCGTCAGTATGGGCATGCTGGTAATATACCGGCGCCAACTGGGCCACGCGGCCGAAGCCGATCAGCGTCATCGCCTCGATCGCTTTCTGCTCACCCGCCCGGTCACGCGCCAGATCGTACAGCTTGCCGTCATGCGAAACACGGCGGGGCGGCGGCCGCATCGTGCTCGGCACCGTCAGCGGGCCGTAGCGAAACGCAAGCCGGGCCAACGGCACTTCATACAACCCGCCACCCACGTGCCGCGCCGAGCCGCGGCCATGCGACGGATCGACCGGAAGAGTGCCATTGAGCAATCGCAGGTAAGGCCGAGCCAGACCGTTGATCCGTTCCGCCGGCGGCAACATTTGTGGCACCGGGACCGGTAATGTGGGCAACCGCTGCCGCAGCTCGGCCGTCACGCGCTCGGCCAATTCCGGCGGCACAGGCGGCGAACGCAGCAACCGCGCCGCCGCCCGCGCCGGCAAATCCAGCGCGATCGGTCCCACAACTCCCGTTCTGGGCTCCGCATACCAAAGCATCGTGGTATCGAGCGGGATCAGTCCCTCCTCCAGCGCCAGACAGGTTTGCTGCGTTCCGTCCTGAGCCAACTTCCAGACAACGGTTCCACCGCGGGCCTTGCCCTCGGTCGCACGCGGGCCGTCCGCCATGCCCCAGAATGCACGCCCTGTCGCGATCACTCGGCGCAGCGTATCGACCGGATCCTCATCGGTGGCGCGATTCAACTGATCGTTGGCCACTCGCCGCAGCCGCGCCAGGATGACGCGATCGGACGGCCGCAAATACCGTGCCGGCGCTCCGGACTGCTGCAAAGCGTATTGCTTCGGATGACTGATCTTGCCGGTGGCGAGCAGCCGCACCGTGAAGGGCCGCACCACGAGCGCGGGCGCGCCGCGCGCCGCGTCCGTCGTCGACAGAACGTAATGCAGCCGCTGATGGATCGAATCCGGGAACTCCTCGCTGTCCTGCGGATCGTCGGCGTGCAATGTCGAGAGCCAGCCCGCCAGATCATAGGGCAGCAGCGAGTCCTGCGCCGTATCTGGCCGTGCGCTGGTCATCGGCGGCACATCGGTCCCTTCGGCCGCGAGCTCCTCGCGATGGGCTGCGACCAGAACGGCGGCGACATGTTTGCAGTCGCGGCCAACGGGACAGGAGCACATCCCGCTGATCGAGAGCGAGGCATCTTTGCGCCGCGCCACCGTGATGCGCTGCAAGTAAGGATCCGGCGCCGAGCCCTGAGTTTCGGCGAATATCAGCGCACCCTGATTGGCGATGCGCAAATTTCGGACCCGGCCGCGCAGCTCGTAGATCCGCCCAGCTTCCAGAGTGGAAGGGGCGAAGACCGGACGGATGGCGCTGTCGGTGAGGACGAGAGCGGGATCTATGTCGGGGGCAATTGGCACAACATGCATTGGATTAGCATGGACCATAGTGTCGAGTCGCCGCCAGCTTGCATGGCAGCCCCCGAAAATGGTCTTTTCCCCGCACATATGCGAAAGGAGACTGATAATGGCGGAAATTTCACGAAGCGAGCGCGAACTGGCGCTGGTCGCTTTGGCGCGGCGCGTGCTGCCGGGCGGAAGTTTCGGCAATTTGTCATCGGATATCGTCATTGGCGAGGGCCGTGCCGGCCGCGTCTGGGATGTCTCCGGCAACGAATATGTCGATTTTCTACTCGGTTCGGGCCCGATGTTCATCGGCCACGCCCATCCCGACGTCGTCGACGCGGTGCGCGCGCAAATCCCGCGCGGCGTGACGTTCTTCGCTAACAGTGAGCCCGGAATTCGCCTCGCCGCCGCGATCGTCGATGCGGTGCCTTGCGCGGAAAAGGTGCGATTCACCAGCACCGGCACCGAGGCCGATGTGTACGCGATGCGTGTCGCCCGGGCGTTTCGTGGCCGTGACAAGGTCATGAAATTCGAGGGCGGCTTTCACGGCATGAGCGAATATAGCCTGCAAAGCCTCGCTCCGAAACGGCCGGGCAATTTTCCGCAGGCGGTGCCGGACTCGCCAGGCATCCCCCGGTCGGTGTCCGGGGACATGCTGATCGCGCCGTTCAACAATCCCGACCTCGCGGCCAGCATCATCCGCGAGCATCGCGAAGAACTCGCGGCGGTCATCGTGGAGCCGTTCCAACGGCTGATCCCGCCGAAGCCCGGCTTCCTTCAGGCGTTGCGCGCGGTGACCGCGGAGTGCGAGATCCCGCTGATTTTCGACGAGATCGTGACCGGGTTCCGTTTCGCTTATGGCGGCGCGCAGGAATATTATGGCGTTATCCCGGATATTTGCACCTTGGGGAAGATCGTCGCGGGCGGATTTCCGCTCGCGGCGGTGGCGGGGCGGGCCGACATCATGCGTCACTTCGATCGCGGCGAAGTGGGCGACGCCGTACTGCCGCAGATCGGCACACTGTCGGGTAATCCGGTGGCCTCCGTCGCGGGCCTGATGACGCTGGAGGTCCTGCGGCGGCCCGGCACCTATGAGCGCGTGTTCGCCACCGGCGAACGGCTGATGGAAGGACTGGCCGGCATGATCCGCGAGCGCGGCCTGCCGGCACAGGTGATTGGCGAGCCGGTGCTGTTTGACCTGATATTTGCGGAAGGCGAGATTTCCGATTACCGGTCCGGCCTGCGGCAGGATGTGGACGCTCTACGCCGCTTCAATGCGACGTTACGGAGTGAGGGTGTGCTGAAGGGCGATTCGAAGTTTTACGTATCCACCGTGCATGATGACGCTGACACAAGGAAGACACTTTCGGCGTTCGCGGTCGCGCTGGACGCGGAGGTTGAATTCCGGAAATAGTAATGTTGTCGTCGTCCCGTTAAGCCCTGTGGGATTCACACTGGAACACTCCGCCGGCAATCAAGTAAGGCTTTAACACGGAGAAGCGGCGAGAACCTCGGAGGTCACGGAGCAGCGAAGATTTCCGATGGGTCTCGCCCGCGTCCAATTCACAGATCGCGCGCAGCGCCATAATAAAATCTCCGTGCAACTCCGTGTACCCTCCCTCTTTCTCCGTGTTGAAAGCCTTGCTTTCTTGAGGTGTCAACCGCAAGCACAGGTAACGAACACGCCGCCACATGTTGCTGGTTCAACCAGGACCACCCCGTTGGCGATACGCTTTGACCCGCCAGCCCTTGCGATCCGCCGTCATATCGGGTGCATTCGATCCCACCCGCGCGAGGGAGAGGAACGATGCAAATCATGATCCGGCCGCGACGCCGATGAGCAAGGAAATTCGCCTGCTCTCGACCAGTGCCATTCTCGGCTACGGTTTTCCGGAAGCTTCGCTGAAAGCCGGCCTCGACCGCGATCCCCACGTCATCGGCGTCGACGGAGGATCCGTCGATCCTGGGCCTCACTATCTCGGATCCGGCAAACCGTTTTGCTCACCCATGGCGATCCGTCGCGATCTCCGATTGATGCTGCATGCCGCGATCGACAAAAAAATTCCCATGGTGATCGGAACCTGCGGCGGAGCAGGCGGTGCGCCGCATTTGGCGTTGGTCGTGTCGATGGTGCGCGAGATCGCGCGCGAGGACGGTCTGCATTTCAAGATGGCCGCGATCCATGCCGAACAGGACAAGGCCGAACTGAAACGCCGCGTCGTCGCCGGAACGATAAGCAGCCTCGCGCATCAGCCGCCGCTGACCGATGCGACGATCGATCGCGCGACCCGGATCGTCGGCATGATGGGCCCGGAGCCGTTCATTACCGCGCTGGATGCGGGCGCTCAGGTCGTGCTGGCCGGACGAGCATCCGATCCAGCGCCATGGGCCGCAGCGGTGACGCGGGCGCAGTTGCCCCCGGCGCCGGGCTGGTACGCGGGCAAGATGCTGGAATGCGGCGCCACGCCAGCCATTCCGAAAGGACATGATTCGCTGTTCGTCACCGTGCGGGACGATCATGTCGAATGCGAGCCAACCAATCCGGCGCGCCGTTGCACCCCGCTATCGATCGCCAATCACAGCCTGCACGAAAACAGCAGCCCGATCCACCACATCGAGCCAGGCGGGATGCTCGATACCTCCGACTGCCGGTTCGACGCGGTCAGCGATCGAGCGGTACGCATCAGCGGCATGCGCTGGAACCCAGCCGATCAATACACCGTGAAACTGGAAGGCGTGGAACTCGCCGGCTATCGCGCGATCTGTGTTTGCGGAACCCGCGATCCGATGCTGATCGGTCGGCTTGACCATTTCCTCGATAGCGTCCGCGGGGAGGTCTCGACAAAAGCCTCGGCCTTCGGTGTTGATCCGGATGCGTATCAACTCGGCATTCGGGTCTATGGCCGCGACGGCGTCATGGGCGCGCGCGAGCCCTGCCGCGACGCGCTCCCCCACGAACTGGGTTTTGTGATCGAGGTCGTCGCGCACGACAATCAGGAAATCGCGAGTGCCGTGCTGGGAATGGCGCGGACCAACATGCTGCACACCGACTTCCCCGGACGTCTGTGTCGCGAAGGAAACATGGCGTTTCCGTTTTCGCCTTCGGACATCGAGGTCGGACCGGTTTACCGGTTCAGCGTCTTCCACGTCGCCGAACTCGACGACCCAACGGAGCTTTTCCCCATTGAGTACGAGACGGTTTGACATGACCTTGATCCGCGATGCAGCACGTGTCTGCAAAAGCAAGAACGCGGGCCCGTTCGAACTGACGATCGACGTCGTGTTCGACGACGCGGAGACATTTCGCCGCGTCAAGGCGACCGGCGTGCTGTGTCCCGCCTTGTTCGCCCGATTGTATAACGTTCCGGAAGAGCATGTGTTGTTCACCCCCTATGATGCCGCGTTCGCGTTCAAGGCTACGCTGCCCAGGTTGGTGCCGTCCGGCGACTTTGGCGATACAGACGTGTATGGCTGCCAGCAACACGCACCGCTACTGGACGTCGATCTCCCCATTTAAAAGCGAGTTCTCCGCATGGCTTCCCGGATGATGACACTGATCGCTTTCCTGCAGGCGCAGAATTGCTCCAATCTGCCGGGATCGTGGCGGCATCCTTCCACAACGCTGGATTTTCTGACCCCGGAATATTACCAGCGCATCGCGCGCGTGCTCGAGGACGGCAAGATCCAGATGGCATTCTTCGACGACCGGCTCGCCTTGCCGGACCGTTATACCGACGATCATGCCGAGGCGATCAACGCCGGCGTGCGCGCGGTCAAGCTGGATCCGTGCACCGTGCTCATGGCGATGGGTATGGTGACGACCCATCTTGGTCTCGGCGCCACCTACTCCACGACGTATTACGAGCCATATCACGTCGCACGGGTGTTCGCGACGATGGACCTGATGCTCAAAGGACGCGCGGCCTGGAACATCGTCACGTCGCTCAACAGCGGCGAGGCGTTGAATTTCGGCGGCGAAAAACATCTGGAGCACGATGCGCGCTATGATCGCGCGGATGAGTTCATGGATGTCGTCATGGGTCACTGGAACACCTGGGAAGACGACGCTCTGATCCTGGACAAGGAGGGCAATCGTTTCGCTGATGCGAGCAAGGTGCACCGGCTCGATCACGCCGGAAAATGGTTCAATTCGCGCGGTCCGTTCAGCGTGCCGCGCTCGCCGCAGGGTCATCCGGTATTGATCCAGGCGGGCCAATCGGGCCGCGGCCAGGCTTTCGCGGCGAGATGGGCGGATCTGGTGTTCGT
>Ga0302324_100015290_pt1 | contig 15397 bp, 17 predicted proteins | sample Palsa_T0_1_FD_201949 | JGI IMG/M metagenome (GOLD analysis project Ga0302324, IMG submission 201949) | Peat permafrost microbial communities from Stordalen Mire near Abisko, Sweden - Palsa_T0_1 | ecosystem: Environmental > Terrestrial > Soil > Palsa > Peat permafrost | place: Sweden: Abisko...
GGCGTTGCCGCCGAGTTGAGGGTGGGCGGGTGCCGGGGCGCGGGGGTTGCGAAACCGCAAGCGGTTAAGACTGGATCAGGATCGCAACATGGCGAGTTCGACGATCACCACCAAGCCTGAGGCGGTCATTCGCGCGCGCGAGGTGCTGGTGGCGTTTCTCATCACGTTCACCAGCGCGCGGATTCTGGTTTATCTGATCATGGCCCGGAAGATGCCGGACTTGTATCTGCACCTGGGGGGCAATCACGTTCACCATCTGAATTACGGCATTTTTCTGCTCAGTTTTGTCGGGGCGTTTCTGTTGTTTGCGCGGCCGACGGGCGATTGGATGACGCTGGCGGCGCTGATCTATGGAGTGGGTCTGGCGCTGACGTTCGACGAATTCGGCATGTGGCTGCATCTGGGCGGGTCGTATTGGCAGCGGGCGAGCTTCGATGCGGTCGTGATCATTGCGGCGGTTTTGTCGCTCATCGCGGCGGCGCCGGAGCTGCGACGGTTTCGACCGCACCATTGGCTGACGGCACTGGTGCTGCTGGTGTTCGTCGCCGCGTTCGTCATGACGGTGCATGTTTACTTTGCGCATCTTGGCGAGTCGTTGGCGCCGCGATTCCAGGAGCTTGAGAACGGCCAGCCGATGTAATGAGCAATTAGCCCGGTCGCTTGCGACCGGATGTTTTTCGAGATTCGGGGGAAACCGGTCGCAAGCGACCGGGCTAAATGGATTAGAGCAGGCGCGCCAGAAGGACAATGGCAACGCCAGGCAACAACCAAAGCATTCGATCGTCGATGAATCCGAGCCAATACATGGGGGCGGCGATGGCGCATGCCAGTGCAAACACGCACAACCGGCGCAAAGTGCCGACGCCGATCCACAGAGCCGCGGGGAAGACCAAACCATACCACGCCAGAGAGATGCGATAGGCGGTCTCACCAAAGTTGGCTCCCAGCAGAACCACCGACGCCGGAATAATAACGTCGCGGATTCCGCGGCGAATCGCCGGCGACCAGTTTGCCGCGAGGCTGCGGAGATGGGCGGCGAGTGTGAAGGCGATTTGCGCCGACATGTGCAGGCTGATCAGGCGAATGACAAACGGATCGACGCTGCGGATCGGCTGATTGAGCAGCGGCGCATACCATAGAGTGAAGAGAATCATCGCGGCAAATACGCCGCCAAATCCGCCGGCGAACGCGATTTTCCCCTGTGACCGGGAGGTGTTCTGGCGTGCGCGATGGAAGGTCAGATCGAGATAGGGGCAGAGACTGAAGCCGAAAACGCAGACCGCCGCGAGGCCCAGGAGATTGATCGGTGGAACCGGGCCGGTGAAGTGAAGGGCGGCGACGGCGGAAGGAAGATGGATTGCCGCCGCGGCGAACGCGGCGAGTGAGACTGTGAGCACGGCCCACGCGGCAACGACAGCTCCGCGGTTGGAGGCGACGGTGACGAGCATGGCCACGGCAAGCGCGAGGATCACAGGCACTGCCGCGGGAACCATGATCTGGCGCTGGATCATCCAGATGACGAAAAATACGTGAAAAGCGATGGTGACGACCGAGAAGCTGGCGCAGAGGCGGGCGTGTTTCTCGACGAACCGCCGGCTGGCGTCGGCGTCCGGGAGGAGCCAGGCCATGGCGGCGGCGCCGAGGATGTTGGGGATGGCGAAGACCAGGAAGCCGGCGATGCCGAAGTCGCGCACCAGCAGCACCGGCAGGAACATGCCGATGCACCATGTCCAGGAGCACCCGAGGAATGCGGACCACGCCAGACCGGAGGTTGGGCCGCGGGGGGTCTGGCCGGGCGGGGTGCTCATCAGCGGGTTTTGCGGAGCTGTTTGCTCTTGATCTGGGACTTGGGCGTGACGTGGAAGGTGGCGACGGCCTGGCCGACGCGGTGGTCGCGCTGATTGGGGCGGAAGCCCTGTTGCTGAACTTCCAGGTCGAGCGTGATGTTGAATTCGCCGCCGGTGTCCATCATGGCGCGGATGTTTTCCCGCGGGGTCATGCGATAGACGGCGGGGCCAAGGCAGGGGCGGAGGAACTTGTATTCCAGGTGCTTGCAGACAACGGTGTAGTTACCGCCGCAGATTCCAAAGACATACATCCCACCGGCGATTTCGGAGTTGGCCAGGAGGGCTCCGCCGGCCATTGCGCGGTACCAGTTGCGGTTGAATCGGCGGAAGGGAAGGACGGCGGAAAAGGTGTTGGGATCGAACTGCTTCATGCGGATGCCGCTGAAGAACGCCAGCGGCAGCCAGATGAGGGAACAGATGCTGTGCCAGAAGTTATCGCGGACGGAGAGATGGCTGACGAACGCTTCGATGCGGTCGTAGAGGCGTTCGAGGCGCGTGGAGGCAATGACGCGATTGCGCGACTCGAGGGTCGGAAGGGTTTGCAGCGGTGAAGAGGCGTCGAGTTTAGTCATGACCCGAGTTCCGAAAGCCGTGCGGCGGGGACTTGTGTACCGGCTGGAAGCCGCGGGGGCAATCCCCAAAGGATACGCCGATTCCGACCCGAAAGTGCGATTTTCGCAAAAATTGTGGGGAACTCAAGCGGGGAAGAGGGCAGGGGTCAGGGGCGGGAGGTCGGGGGTCAGGGGTCACGGGTCAGGGGTCAGAGGTCAGGGGTCAGAGGTCAGAGGTCAGAAAGCGGAAGGACTGCGGCCTGGCTTGCATTTACTGAACCCTGACATCTGAACCCTGAACCCTGGATGCCGCGACGACAATCGACGTTCGGCCCGCTGGGGCAATCCGGTTCAACGGGGATGCGAAACCGCCAGCGGTTGGGGCGGGGAGCGCCGGGGCGCACTGGCAACGCGCGGGCAGATCGTGAGATCTGCCCGCGCGCGGGTGAATTTTCTCGGGCTCCGGAAGACCCGGGTTAGTGTCCGGAGGAGGTGGTGGAGCTGTCGCCACTGCTGTTGGAGAACGACCCGTTGCTCGCGGTGAAGTTGTCCAGGGCCTTGGTTCCGGGGGCCGAGGGTTGAGCCTGGGTCTCATTGGGTCCATCGACCAGGGCGATCTGCTCGTCCTTGAGGCCCTTGAGCTTGAGATACTCGGTGACGGCATCATGCCGCTTGGCGAAGTTCGGATCCTTCGGCGAGAAGTCCATATAGACGGTGAGGGTCGAAGCCAGGCTGGGATCGGCGGCGACCATGTAGTCGAGCTTCTTTTTGCCCAGGGCGTTGAGCGAGTCGTCGCTGAAATGGAACGCGCGGAGCTCGCCATCGGCGCGGGCGCCAACGGCCACGGAGGTATTGATGATCGTCACTTCATCGCGGGCCGTGGTGTCGGGCAGGTAGTTCTCGCCGTGGATGTAATCCTTGCTCTCGGCGTTGGGCTGGGAGTCGCAGCCGGCGGAGAGCGTCAGGGCAAAACCCACGAGAAGCCAGATGGAGGAAGTCGTTTTCATAGTCATCTCACTTTCTTTCGGCATTTGAGAGGGGTCCCATTACTTCATCAGCTCGCTGTTCATCAGGTTGATGATGGTGGGTCCGATCAACACGATGAAGGTGGCGGGGAAAATAAAGAGCACGAGGGGGAAACTCATTTTGACCGAGGCCTTGGCGGCGTTTTCCTCAGCGGCGCGCTGGCGGTTCTGCCGGAGGGTGTCGGAATGGACGCGCAGGGCGGAGGCGATGCTGGTGCCGAAGCGATCGGCCTGGATGAGCATGGCGGCCAGCGATTGCAGCGGCTCGTTGCCGGTTCGCGTGCCGAGGTTTCGCAGGGCTTCGCCTCGCGACAATCCGACGCGGGTTTCCATGTGGGCGATGCCCAGTTCGCGGCTGATGCTGGGGTGGGCGATGGTCAGATCCTGGGCGACCCGCTGCATGGCGCCGTCAACGGTGAGCCCGGCTTCGACGCAGACGACCATGAGGTCCAGTGCGTCGGCCAGGCCGTAGGTCAGGGCCTGCTGGTTGCGCTTGATCCTGGTTTTGAGCCAGATCTGCGGCGCCAGGTATCCGACAATTCCGCCGGCCGAGCAACCGAGCAGCGGGCTGCCGAGGTAAGAGCCCAGGCCATAACCGATGGCCAGCCCGGCACAGAGCAGGATGACCTTGAACCCGGTGACGAGCTTGACGGCGGAGGGAGAATACATTCCTGCCCGGGCGAATTGAGCGCGCAGCCCGGATTGCTTCTCGCGGGTGCTGGGCATGAAGGGCTTGGCGGCGGCGGCGCCGACCTGCTCGACGACCTGGCGCATGGTTTTGCGCGCCGCGGGCTTGGCGTCGTCATAGGCGGTGGCCGTGAGGCGCTTGCGCAGCTTGTCATCGCCGGAGCCGACCATGACGCGGGTCAGGAAGAACCCGACCAGGGCAACGGCGCCCGCGAGGCAGATGATCAACATCGTTTGGTCATTCATACTTTCACCGTGGTTATCTTCTTAATCATCCAGAGTCCGGACATTTGCAGCCCGAAGGCGACGCCGAGCAGCTTCATCCCGGTCGGGGTATGCAGCAGCACGCCGCAATAGTCGGGGTTGAGGAAATAGCAGATGCAGAACATGATCGCGGGGAATGCGACCATGATATAGCCGGTGAATCGTCCTTCAGCGGTCTTGGCCTTGACGTGCTGCTGAAGATGGATGCGGGCGCGAATCATGTTGCTGATGTTGTTGAGGACTTCGGACAGATCGCCGCCGGTCTGGCGCTGAATCAGCACGGAGGTGACGAAGAAGGCGAAGTCGGTGGAATCGACGCGGGTGGCGGCGCTCTTGAGGGCGTCCTCGAGGGACTGGCCGAGGCTGTGCTGGTCGTAGGCGCGGCGGAACTCATCGGAAAGGGGCTTGGGCAGCTCGTCGGCCATCATTTGCAGGCCGGTGCTCAGGCTGTGCCCAGCGCGCATGATGCGAGAGAGAAATTCCAGGGCCTCGGGAAGCTGCTTGTTGATCAGTTGCTGGCGGTTGCTGCGTTTGCGGCCGACGAAGAAGAACGGGAGGTAGCCGACGAAGACGGCGACGCCCAGGGCGATCAGCGGCTTGCCGGAGACGAGCTGCGCGATGAGGAACGCGACGGCGGCGACCGAGGCAACGACGATGAGAAAATTCTGGAGCGGGACGTCGGGATAGGCCTGCCCGAGGCGGTTTTGCAACTGCTGGGCCCAGGGCTTTTCCTTGAGAAATTCGGGAATGGTTTTGCTGTTGCTGGTGAGCACGACCGACGATCCGGGATTGGCGGCGCTGTCGTCAGCGCCGTCGCCGGAGAGGCGTTCCTGCAACCGCTTCTTTTCGTCTCCGCCGCTCATCACGCCGGTGACCCACCAGACAATGAGTCCGACGCAGGCCGCGACGATCAGGGGCAACATCATGCCGTCCATAGGGTCCTCAGTCTCTTAAGATTCCAACACTCGGCGCTGGAAGGTGTCCGCCGGAAGGCGGAGCCCGCGCGCTTCAATTCGATCCAACACCCGGGGACGGATGCCGCAGGCAAGGAATTTGCCGATGGCATGTCCTTCGTGATCGACGCCGCTCTGCTCGAAGAGGAACAGGTCGTGCATCTGGATCTGGTCCCCTTCCATGCCGGTGATCTCGCTGACGGCGGTGACTTTCCGCTTGCCTCCGGCGAGGCGTCGCGCCTGCACGATGACCTGAATGGCGCTGGCGATCTGCGAGCGCAGGGCCCGCGTCGGAATATCGTAGCCGGCCATGGCGATCATCACCTCGAGGCGGGCCATGGCGTCGCGGGGATTGTTGGCGTGAATGGTGGTCATCGATCCCTCGTGACCGGTGTTCATCGCCTGGAGCATGTCGAGGGTTTCGGCGCCGCGGCACTCGCCGATAATGATCCGGTCGGGCCGCATGCGCAGACAGTTTTTGACCAGGTCGCGCTGGTTGACTTCGCCCTTGCCTTCCAGGTTCATCGGTCGCGTCTCGAGGCGCACGACGTGCTGCTGCTGAAGCTGCAACTCGGCGGCGTCCTCGATGGTGATGACGCGCTCGTCGGCATTGATGTAGCGCGAGAGAACGTTCAGCAGCGTCGTCTTGCCCGAGCCGGTGCCGCCGCTGATCAGAATGTTGCAGCGTGACTGTGCGGCGGCGGCGAGGAAATCGAGCACCACCTGCGGGAAGGCGCCGTGGCGAATGAGGTCTTCCGGCTGCATGGGCTTGCCGCCAAAGCGGCGAATCGACATGCACGGGCCGTCCAGGGCCAGCGGTGGAATGATGGCGTTGACGCGGCTTCCGTCGGCGAGGCGGGCGTCGACCATGGGGCTGGTTTCGTCGATGCGCCGGCCGACCAGCCCGACGATGCGGTCGATGATCTGCCGCAGGTGCTGATTGTCGCGGAAGCGCACCTCCGAGAGCTCGATGCGCCCCTTGCGCTCGACGTAAATCCGATCGCAGCGATTGATCATGATGTCGGCGATGCTCGGATCCTTCAGCAGCGTCTCGATCGGACCCAGGCCCAGGGTCTCGTCCATGATGTCTTCCATCAGACGTTCCTGGTCGGTGCTGTTGAGCAGCCCTTTTTCCGACTGGCACAGCTCGCGGACCAGTGAACGCACCTCGGCCCGCACCGTTTCCGGCGGCAGGGAGCGGATGTTCTGCACGTCCAGCCGCGTGACCAGGGTCTGGTGGATGCGCACCTTCAACTGCCCGAGATAAATCTGGCGTTCGGAGAGCTGCGGCGGCGGAATGATCGGCGCCGAAGCGCGGGCGGCGGCGGCCATCGGCACCGGCGGGGAAACGATCGGCGCATCCTCCTTTTTCGGCGTGAACAACGCCGCGGGAGGAACCGACAACGGATCGGTCGCCGTCGGAGGTCCTGCTTTGGAAAACAATCCCATACGTTACCTCAGTTGCACAGAAGTCCCGCGATCGTCTCAGTTATGGTTGACGCGTCCGTTCAGTGACCCGGCCAATAGCGACAAGCTGGTGCTGATCTCGGCTTTCGGCGCCCGCAGCACAACCGGTTCTCCGAAATTGATGGCGTTGATGGCGTTCTTGAAGTCGTTGGGGATCATCCAGGCAATCTTCAACCCCAACGTGCGCTCCACGTCCGCCGGCTCAATATCGCACTGCTTCTTCACATAACGATTGACCACGATCTGGATTTTGTCGGCTTCGACGCCCATCCGTCGCAGCGCCCCGACAAACCGCTCGGCGTTTTTGGCGCTGGGGACGTTGAGCTGCATCACCAGCAGGTTGATCTCCGCGGCGGCAAGCGTGGTGGTGTAAATCGGGTCGATGCTCATCAGCGAATCGATGACGACGTAATCGAAGATGCGCCCCAGAACGCCCAGCAGCCGGGCCGTGCCGGCGGCGTTGACGCGCTGGGTGTCCTCCGGCAGCTCGGGGCGGGCCAGCAGCGCCACTCCGCTCTTGGCGTGGATCGCCAGGGCGTTGTCGAGCAGTTGCTTGTCCACTTTTTCCGCCGAGTCCATCACATCCGCCAGGGTGTAGCGCGGCCGGGTGTCAAACGAGCTGGCCACCGTGCCGCGCATCAGGTCCAGGTCGATCAGCGCCGTCTTGCCGGTTTTGGCCATCGCCGCGGCGACGTTGCAGGCGATGGTCGTCGATCCGCATCCGCCGATGGTGGGGATCACGTGAATGACCCTGGCCCGCTTGCCCATCCCCATTCCGTTGGCCACGCGTTCGATGGCGCTGGTGAGCTTTTCCTCGCTCATCGGCAGCGGAATGAACTCCTTCATTCCCAGGTGCATCGCCTCCATCAGGAGGTGGGGGTCGAGCACCTGCGACATCACGAAGAAGTTGACCGTCGGGTATTGCCGCGGCAACTGCCCGAGCTTGCGCAGCGATTCGTGGGCCGCCGGATCGAGATTCACGATCACCAGTTGCGGTGCGTCGGAGTGGCTCAGGAGCGGGGCGAGCTGCTCGACGGAAGAGAGCTGGGCCACCGCATGCATGCCCGTCCGCGCCAGGAAACTGGCCAGCTCCTGGCGGTTTCCCGGTTCCGGATCGATCACTGCACAATTGAGTTGCACGTACATGACGCTCCCTCGCGGTCACCCCGCCCGTCGCACTGCCGGGCGCACCTTCCTTGACTGGCCTAGTTGGCGTCCGACGAATCGGTGTCGGCGACGACAGGCGCAAATCCGTACTTGCCGTGGATGGTGGCCACGGGCCCGCTCGGCTGCGGCTTGGGTCCCGCCGCCGGTCCGCCCAGGTCGCCGTTCATCAGCAACTCAGACGGGCTCGGATAGCGCCAGTGCTCGCCGGGCAGTTCCGTCACCTGATCGGGGTTCATGCCGCCGGCCAGATACGGGGTCACCATCACGACCAGCTCGGTGTCGTTGCGCTGATACTGCACCGAGCGAAACAGCGGGCCGAGGATGGGCAGATCGCCCAGGATCGGTGTCACGTTCTTGCTGCTGGTCACGCTGTTATCCAGAAGCCCGGCCAGCGCGAGGGTCTGCCCCTCGTTGAGCTCGACGGCGGTTTGCAGCTTGCGCTCGGTGAGGCCGGGAACTTCCGTGCCGCTGATCGAGACGGCATGCGAATAGTCCAGTTCGCTGACCTCCGGGGCCACCTTCAGGCGGATGCGCCCGTCGCCCATGACCAGCGGGAGGAACGCCAGGCGGATGCCGAACTCTTTGTACTCGATGGTGATGGTCGTTCCTCCCGAGCCGGGCTGCGGCACGGGAATGGGAATTTCACCGCCGGCGAGGAAGCTGGCCTCTTCGCCGCTGATGGCCATCAGGTTCGGCTCGGCCAGCTCGCGGAGCAGGTTGTTGTTGCGCAGGGCGTTGATGAAGAACTCAAACTTGGTGTTGCCGATCGCACCCGCGCCGAACAGGTTGGCCGCGCTGGGGATCGTCGCACCCGTGGCATCGCCGGACGCCAGTGCGCCAATGGGCGTGGCGCCGGGCCCGATCTGCAGGCCGCCGCTGAAGACACCGTCGGTGGCAAAGGCGTTGAACCCGAGGTTGGTCGTCACCGAACGGGCCACTTCCGCGAAGCGCACCTTCAGGATGACCTGCTGGCCGCCGGTGATCTCCAGCAGGTTGACCACCTGGGGGGCGTATCCGCTGGCCAGCGACGCCATTTGCTGCGAGACCTGCAGGTTGGGCGCGTGTCCGCGCAGCACGACGGCGTTGCCCGCCGTGGTCACGTCGGCGGTCACGTCGGGAAAGCTCTTGAGGAACTGCTCCTTGAGCGCGTCGAGATCGACGTTCACGACCACTTCGATCGTCTGCGAATGATCCGAATCATCCCAGAGGATGATCTGCGTGGAGCCGGGCTTCTTGCCCAGGATCAGCAGCTCCGAGGGGCCGATCAGGTTGACGTCCGCGATGTCCGGCTGGGCGACGCTGACGCGGTGCAACAGGACGTGGGTGTGAATCACCACGCTCTTGTTGACCGTCAGCTTGATGGCCCCGTTGACGTCCAGCCCGTCGCTCACCAGCGAATCGGCCGGGGCCGCGGGGGGCGTTGTTTGGGCGGCGGCGGCGGAGCAGAGCAGTGCCGCCAGCAGACCGGCCAGCGGCGCGGTCCGACGCAGAGTCTTCCATGTGCGGGAATTGATGCTGTTCATGTGTGCTTCCTTGTGGCGTTGGCCCTGGGATCGAATCGTCCTGCGATCTACTTATCAACCGCGGGCGTCGTGGGAGTGTCGGTCATGCTGTTGCTCGGCGGCGGAGCAAACTGGAAATCAACCGTGCTGACCGCGCCGCCGCGGATCAGCTCAACCGAGTGATGCTGCGTCGCGCGGCTGAACTCGGCGTCGATGGATTGCGTCGTCGGGGCCGGGGTCACCATCGCCACCGGCGTCGCAGAGTCGTCGCCGGGATGAACCTCACCCTTGAGCTCGACGAAGCTGATGGCATCGTCGTCCACCTTCGCCTTGTCATCCACGCCGCGCAGCACCAGGCGGGTGCGCGACGTGTTGGACGCCAGCCCAATCAGCGTCGCCATGCGCGGCGTCGCCAGCAGCGTCACGGTGCGATACCCCTGGTCCTTTTCACCCTCGGCCTTGACGGAACTGAGACGCTGGCCAACCGCGAGAATCGGTATGTCCTGGGCAATCGTGCGGGAGATCATCTTGTTGTTCTCCTCGCCGAGCGTGGAAACGATGTCCACGTGGCAGCCGGGAGTCAGCAACCCGGCGACGCTGCTGGTCTCGGTCACGTCCACTGAGATGGCGCGCATTCCCTTGGGAACCAGCGACACCAGCCCGGCCGGAGTACCCTTGGGGGCGAGAAAGTCATTGCGGACCGGCTGTCCGTCGAAGATCGGAACCAGCGTGACCCGGCCCAGCAGGCTGTCGGGGCTGGCCACCGCTTCGGTCGGAAGCGTCTCGCCGGGAATGCGCGTCACGTCCAGCATCTCCGGCGACAGAGCCGTGCCTGGCCCGATCGGGCCTTTGGCGACGACCATCTGCACCGTCTTGATGTCGGCGGTGTCGCTCTTCTTGGCGGACATGTCGTGTGCGACCTTGGCAGCCACGAGACCGAGCCCGATGGCCGCGATGAGGGGAATGGACTGTTTCAGATTCATAGTGTTCTCCGAGTAGGCAATTGCCGTCACTCTCAGGTCGGCAAGATGGTTTGCACGGTTTAAGTGGATAAGAGAATTTCGGTAACCTTCGAGTTATCGCCCCGAGTGGTCTGTTTGAATGGCGACAGGTCCGGCAAGAAACAGGGCCCGCGACTCATCGCGAGCCCTCCCCAAACTCAAGTGTGTGAAACGAGCGGGCGCAGAAAACTACTACTCGTGCCGCATCACCGCGGTGCCCAACACGACCTTGCTCGAGCCGATCAGGCTCAGCGGACGGAATCCGGCGCCGATGGTGCTCCAGGTCCCCTGCACGTCCACTTCCAGCGCATCACCGGTGGAAACCGCGGCAAGCCCCGCGTCAGTCGTGATCGGGGAGGCGTGGGTGGGATCGGTCGTGTCGTCATACACGGAAAACGTGTACTTGGGGCTGCTGGTGCCGAACCCGGCCGCCGACATCGCGGTTTGCACCGAAGTGGTGATGCTCGCCGAGGTATTGGTCGTGGAATATGTCGCGCCGGTGACAATTCCGGCGCGGGCTCCATCGCGGGCGGCGCCCTGGCAGGTGTTCTTGACAAAGAAGTAGTAGCCGAACTCCACCATACCAAAGGTGAGATTCAGCAAAATAGCCAGCGTCAGCGCCAGCTCGAGCACCGCCGCCCCGTGCCGTCGCCGCCGCGGAGCCGCGACGCCGGCGGATGTCTTGGAGAGGAATGTTTTGTTCTCTGCGAGCATGACAGATCTCCCTGCTATTGCCGGGCAAGAATCATTAAGACAGCCAGAAGCACCGGCACCGCATACGGCAGCGGCCGATCAATGCTGCGGCACGATCGGCCCGTGGCCTGAGCGTGCTCGATTCCGACATCCTGCAGATGGACCAGGTTGATCGTCAGCACGGTCGTATTCATCAGCAGGTTTCGCAGCCTTCCCTGCCAAAGTGCCTGGCCCAGCACGATTACCATTCCAATCAGCGAGGTCACGGCAAACACGACGACGGTCGGTCCCGGACCGATCCACGCGCCCACGCCCGCCATCAACTTCACATCTCCTCCACCCAGGGCGCCCAGGGCGAAGAGCACGAATGTCAATCCGAATCCGCTGAGCAATCCCAACACCGAGCCCATCGGGCCAACCGTGCAGATCGGCGTCAAGCTCTGCCCCAAACCGGCCAGCACGATGGAAAAAGTCAGCCAGTTGGGAATCCGCCGGTCGCGCAGGTCCGTGCAGCAGGCTCCGATGAGAAGCCCCAGCAACGGCACGTACTGAATGAGAAGGCTCGTATTCATGATCCAACGATGCGCGTCATCACCGGTTACATCGAACTGTTCACGGACGTCCAGCGCGCCAGAACCCTGGTGCCGACGGCGAAAATCGTGGTGATGGTCGCGACGATGATGAGTCCCGCGATCAGGACCCACTCGATGACCTCGCCACCGCGCTCGTCACGGACGGCGCGGCAAATCACTTTGCTGGCGCGGCGTATCATGGAATCTCCTCAAAGCTTCCCGGCTGACCACACACGTCAATGCCGCGAAGAACCACAGGCCCGGGCCGGCCCAATTGCCGGCTCCGGGCCTCGAGGTCTGCTCAGCCCCCGAACGCGGGGACCAGAACTCCCCAGGATCGAGAACCCCGAGGCCCTGGTTCGCTGCGGTGGCTGATTACATGGAGCTGTTCAGCGAGGTCCAGCGGGCCAGGACCTTGGTCCCGACAGAGCTGATGGCCGCGATCGCAGCAACGACGATCAGACCAGCGATCAGGGCGTATTCGAGAACTTCGCCGCCCTGCTCGTCCTTGACCAACTTCGACAAAAGATTCATCGCCTTCATGACATCTCCTAGAGTAAGGCGACCAACTGTCTCGCTACGGCAACATGCCGAAGGCCGCCGCTGACGCGTGCCGCCTCTACCTGGCCCAACGGGCCCGGTCCTCACGAGTGCAATCCCATTTGGGATTCCGCCGAAAGCATCCAATACGTTTCGCACGGAGCCAAACCACCGCGGAGTCACCGCCGCCTTGATTCGGCTTGCACTGCTCTAATCGGATGGAGAGTTGTGACGCTTAAGGCGGACTGATGGATTGTCGGGTTTCCATGGTTATCGGCGAATCACCCAATCGGCGCCCCGATTCCCCCCGCCCCATAATCCCCCGCCCAGCCATGCTGATAAGCTCATTTCACCGGCGGAATATCCCCCGCACGTGTCGCCAGCGTCCCCGACTTCACCCGCTCATATTCCTGCCTGACCCACGGAATCGTCGGCGAATTTTTCGTCATCCACAGCGGAATCGGCGTGCGCAGCCCCTTTTTGTCCAGCTCCATGAACTCCACGACCACATCCTCGCGGCTATAGCTGGACAGATCGTGCAGCTTCCCCATGTGAATGCACTCCGTCGGGCACGGCTCCGTGCACAACGCACAAAACAGACACTTGCTATAATCGATCGCAAACCGCACCAGCTCCCCCCCCGCCGCCTTCCCCGTCGCCTTGTCGATCTTCCGCGGTCCGGTCTTGTCTATATAGATGCAATCCACCGGACAAGCCTTGGCACACAGGTCGCAGGCGATGCACTTGTCCGCCTCGAACTCGTGGATCCCTCGATACCGCGGCGCGAAGCTCAGCCGCTGCTCGGGATATTGCACCGTGACGCCCTTCTGAAAGCAGTATTTGAGCGTGATACGCATCCCCACTGCGACCGACACTACGTTGTCATAAATATTGCGAAAATACGCCGCCGGGCTCATCGCCGGGATTATCGCATGGCCGCCCGCCTCGCGTCCATCCAGTTCCATCCTTTAGTTGCTCCTGGGGCTTCGCCTCGCCCAGAGTGTATGAAAAAGGAAGCCACGCGATGCGCGTGGACGCGCCCCCGAAGCCAACGGATGGCCATCCGTTGGCTTTCTTCTGCTCGCGGGGGCGGAGAAAGCGCGTCGGACCACAGTTCAATCACGCGGCGTCATCAGCATTGTTCCGGCGCCGGCTGGTTCCGATCGAAGCGCCACACGCGGGCTCCGCGGTCCAGATGAGCCAGGATATAGCGGAACGCCTGCAGTTGGTGCTGGCGATCGGCGATGGGCTGGGCGCGGGATCGCTTGGCCCACAGGCCGCCCTCTTCGGTGCGGAGGCCGTGCTGGCGGACGAGGTGCGACGCGTGCTTTTTGGCCAGGCCGATCCAATGCCTTGGGTTGTGATCGGGGAAGCGAGCCAGAACGTGGAGGTGCCTGGCGTCCAGGGAAATGATCAATACTTCGATGCCGTCGCGCTGCAGTCTCTGTGCGATGGCATCGGCGATGAATTGGCGCAGCTCGGCCGCGATGCGCACCGCGTCCCGCTTCATCAGAGCCTTGGAGAGTTCGTGCAGAATGTCGTATTTGCCGTCGGGCGGCGGATGTTTGTAATCGCCGTCGACGTGCTCGCGATGGTGGAGTGAACGCCACCCACGCGGATCGCCGCGAAGCCAGGAGCCGTAGGCGTGAACGGTCACGTGATACCAGTTGTTCCAGGGAGGTTTTGAAGATGCGTCCGGGGTGATGGGTGATGCTTTTCCCATGGACTGGGCGCGATTGTAGCGGGGGCGGGGACCAACGGATAGCCATCCGTTGGCTTTACAGGGGCCGCTGGCGCGCCGGCGTGGCGCGCAACGAAAGCCAATGGATGGCTATCCATTGGGCATTTTCCATCCAACTCGGCAGGTAGGACTCGAACCTACAACCAGTCGGTTAACAGCCGACTGCTCTACCATTGAGCTACTGCCGAAAATGTCGCGCTGAACGTTGAATTCCAGGAACTCCGCCGACGATGCGGGATGAGAAAACTATCGGCTGGGATGGCCCTGTCAAGTAACCGCCGACGACCGAAATCCACCGCCGCAAGATCGCCGGCGCCCATCAGGCTCCCGCCCCGACCGCCTCCTGCACATAGCTGACGGCGTTTTGGAAGATCGCAAGGCCCTGGCCGATCTGGCCGGGGCGGCTCCTCCAGGCCGGGTGCTGGGTCGCCTCCACGAACCGCTCGGGATGCGGCATCAGTCCGAAAATGAGGCCCGTTGCATCGCACACGCCGGCGATGTCGTCCACGCTGCCGTTGGGGTTGTCGGGAAACGCTCCGGCGGCCGGTTGACCGGCAGCATCCGCGTAGACCAAGGCAACCTGCTGATTGTCCCACAGGGCTTTGCGGACGGCCTCGTTGGCGGGGATGAATCGCCCCTCTCCATGGGCGACTGGAAGCTCAATCTGTCCCGACGTCCCGGCGGCCGCCGCCAAATCCTTCGTCCAGATGCAGCGGCTCTGGCGCGGCAGGAGCTTGATCCAACGATCGACGAACCGCCCGCTGACGTTGTTCGTCAACGTGCAGGTCTGCCCGGTCGCCCCGGCCAGCGGGCCGGGCAGAAGCTCGGTCTTCACCAGGACCTGAAAACCGTTGCAGATTCCAATGATGGGGCGGCCGGACTCGACAAATTCTCGCAACGCATCCCGCAGATGGTGCTCAAGCTGATTGGCCAGGATTTTGCCGGCGGCAATGTCGTCGCCGTGGCTGAAGCCGCCGGGAATGGCAAGAATCTGATAGTCGTCCAGCCGGCATTCATCCCGCAAAAAACGGTTGACGTGAACGCGGTGGGGCTCAGCGCCGGCCAGCGCAAAGGCGTGGGCCGTCTCCTGGTCGCAATTGGTTCCCGCGGCTCGGAGGATCAGGGTGCGGGGCTTCATTGTCGGTCAGTGCGGCTGGGCCACCGGCTTCTTGCCGGCCGGGGCCGGGGCGGTCTTCTGGAAGCTGTAGGTTCCGCCGAACTTCTTGCTGAAGCGCTCGACGCGGCCGGCGGTGTCCACGAACTTCTGCTTGCCGGTAAAGAACGGATGACACGCGCTGCAAATATCGACCGTGATCTTCGGCAGCGTGCTGCGGGTGACAAACGTATTGCCGCAGGCGCAGTGAACGGTGCAGGCCTGATAGCGCGG
>Ga0302324_100015292_pt1 | contig 15396 bp, 11 predicted proteins | sample Palsa_T0_1_FD_201949 | JGI IMG/M metagenome (GOLD analysis project Ga0302324, IMG submission 201949) | Peat permafrost microbial communities from Stordalen Mire near Abisko, Sweden - Palsa_T0_1 | ecosystem: Environmental > Terrestrial > Soil > Palsa > Peat permafrost | place: Sweden: Abisko...
AGGCAAAGAATTGATAGACAATTACCAAATTACCGATGCCGGCAGTGCGAATATTACGGGGCAGGCAACCACCAAGCTCAGTCTGGAGCCGAAATCCACTCATGCGAAAGAGACGCTAATCAAAGTGGACGTATGGATCCCCCAGGGCGCAGCTTATCCCATCCAGCAACAGTTCTTTAAGCCATCGGGAAATTACGTAACAGTTTTGTACAGCAACATCAAGATAAATCCTCAAATCAAGGGAACCTTAGAATTCAAGCTCCCGCGTGGCACTAAGAAACAGGGTTCTTAGAACCGATAAATCAATAGATCGATTTGTTTGAAAAGTAGGATGATCGCAAAGAAATCAACCGCCGGCAGATTAGCCTTTATCGATTGGACGCGCGGCTTAGCGGCGGTCATCATGATTCAAGGCCACACCTTCGATTCCTTTACGGACACCAGCCTACGGAATCAGGGGCCCTTCATGCTGTCGCAGTTTCTAGGCGGCATGCCACCGGCCATATTTCTATTTCTTACTGGCATCACGTTTTCTTTCCTGATGGATAGCCAGATGGATAGCCGTGATAGGGAAGAGTCGTCTGGCTTGAAGCGTGTGGTGGCGGCGCTGAAGCGTTCGCGCTACCTGTTTATACTGGCTTTTTTGTTCCGCCTACAGCTTTATGTGTTTGGCTTTCCCACCAGCCCGGCCAGCGAACTTTTGCGAGTCGACATTCTGAACTCCATGGGCCTGGCGATGCTGGTGCTTGCTCCCATGGCGGTGTTTACTACGCGCGAGCGCGTTCGCCTCTGCACCATTGTGGGTGTGGTGATCTGTGGCTTGGCGCCGTTCGTCAGCATGATTGATTCGGCTGGCATCCCGCCGTTGTTGCGCGCCTATTTCTTCCCCGGCCTAACCACGTTCGGCTTTTTCCCATGGGGGTCGTTTCTGGCGTTTGGCATGGCGGCCGGCAGCGTCATCCGGCTGACCAAGCAGGAAGATATGCCACGCTCCATGCTGTGGATGCTCGCTGTTGGCTTGGGTCTGATTATGGTGGCGCGCTACGCCGCCGAACTGCCTTACTCCATTTATCCGAAGACGGATTTCTGGCTGAACAGTCCAGCGCTGGCGTTGACGAAACTCGGTGTGGTGCTGGCATTGCTGGCGGGGGCTTTTTTGTGGGTGAATGCGGGTCTCGAAAGCCAGCGCTGGAGCGTTTTCCGCCAGTTGGGAACAACTTCGCTGTTGGTTTACTGGGTGCACATTGAGATTGTCTATGGCCGCTGGTTCGGCATATGGAAAGAAGGTTTAAGCGTTGCCGGAGTGCTGTTGTTCACGTGCGCTCTTATGGCTCTCATGATTGGGCTTTCCCTTTTGCAAACCCGCTACCAGACCCTCGGCTGGATCTTCAAACCTGCTCCGCTGCCACAGCCACGCCGTGCTTCCGGCGATTAAGCGCGAACGCCAACGCCAACGCTTCCTGGCGGTCGCGGCTCCGAAAGCGCTATGTCCTTGGGCTAGACTCATAGTCAGCAGCGATTCTCAAACAAAACATGCGCTTATTGGTGGTGGAAGACGAAAAACGGATCGCCGACTTTTTGTCGCGCGGATTGCAAAGCGCCGGCTATGCGGTGGATACGGTCAATACGGGGGGCGATGCGGTGGAAATGGTTCACTCCACCGAGTATGATCTGATCATTCTCGATTTGGGCCTCCCCGACATCGATGGATTGCAAGTGTTGCAGAAAATTCGCAACCGCAAGGTAATTCCGCCCGTGTTGATTCTGAGCGCGCGCGATTCGGTGGACGATCGCGTGAAAGGCCTGGAACAAGGCGCGGACGATTATCTGGTCAAGCCGTTCGCCTTCGTCGAATTGCTGGCTCGTGCGCGCGTTCTTCTGCGGCGCGGCCAACCGACTCCTGAAAAGCTTCTCGTAGGCGATCTTACGCTCGATTGCATCCGCCGTAAAGTGACGCGCCTGAACGAAAATATCGAGTTGGCGCCGAAGGAGTTCAGCATCCTCGAATACATGATGCGCAATCGTGGGCGCCCACTGAGCCGCACCATGATTGTGGAACATGTCTGGGATATGGATTACGATGGCCTGACGAACATCGTCGACGTGTACATTCGCCATTTGCGTAGCAAAATCGACGATAAGTTTCCGGTGAAGATGATCCACACGGTCCGCGGCATCGGCTACATGCTGGACGCGCCGGAAGCGGTCCAAACCAGCGCACCTGCGGAAACAGCCTAGGCGTCGCATGTTTTGGGACCGTCTCCCGCAGCCCAAGCTATTCCGCACGCTGCGCTTTCGCCTGGCGGTCACTTTTCTTGTCCCCTTCGCTTTGGTGCTGGCCTTCCTCGCGATCGCCGGGACAGCGACCCTGAATTACATTCTGGAAAACCAGAGCAGACAGACGCTGCTAGACGAATTGGGCGGGCTCAAAGGATATATCCACTTCGAGGGAGACAAGTCCGACGCGCATAAGCCCTACTGGTTCTACGATCCCAGCGATCCCGAAGAGGCTGGCGCGCGCGCCCGGCTGAATCAGGTTTTCGTGATCGCGGATGAGGCGGGCCACTTGGATTCGTTTTCCTCGTTTGATCGCTCGTTGGCGCAACTGGGCGACCGGGACACCATTCTTGCGGAACTGGCCCAGATCCGCAAAACGCAAGAGCCCGTGTTCAAGACGGTCACGAGCACCGACAAAGTTCCATACCAGATCATCAGCAGCACACTACGCGACCCCGACACTGGATCGCGCTGGTACGTGGCCGAAGGACGATCCCTGGTTGACGACAACAACGTTCGCCGCGGATTCCGCCGGAGGCTTTTGATCTTCCTGCCGCTCGCTTTACTGGCGTGCATCGCGGTGAGTTGGTATGCGGCGGGCAGAGCGCTGCGCGGCTTGCAGTCTGTGGATAGCGCTGCGCAAAAGGTGACCGGCTCAAACCTGGGGCTGCAAATTCCCAGGCGTGGCGCCGACGACGAACTTGATCGTTTGATCGATTCGTTCAACGAAATGAGCCGCCGGCTGAAGGCGTCGTTTGAGCAGGTGCGCCAGTTCTCGACCGACGTCTCGCACGAACTGCGGACGCCCCTCACCGCGATTCAGGGGCAATTGGAAGTGGCGCTGTTCACCGCAACCACCAAGGAACAACTGCGCGAAGCGATAGAGAACGCTTTGCAGGACGTGGAGCGGTTGGCGAATCTGGTGCGGGCGCTGTTGCTGCTTTCGCAATCGGAGTCGGGCCAGATTCCCATGCATAAGAGCGCGCTTGATCTGGGCCGCCTGGTGGACGAGATCGTCGATCAATTCCAAATTCCCGCTGAAGCCAGTAACTTGCAGCTGATGCATACCACCACCCAACCGGTGCCGTGTGAAGTGGACCGCACGCAGATCGAACGCGTGGTGACCAATCTGCTCTCGAACGCCGTGAAGTACACGCCGGCGGGCGGCTGGGTGAAAGCTTGCGCGGAACCAATGGGGAATCAGGTCCGGCTCATTGTGGAGGATTCCGGCGTAGGCATCCCGGCGAGCCATTTGCCCCATATTTTTGACCGCTTTTATCGCGTCCCCGATCCCAATCCTGAAAAAGGGCTGGGGCTGGGGTTGAGCTTTGTAGCGGCAATTGTCAAAGCGCATGGCGGCGAAATTCATGTCGAGAGTGAAACGGGCAAGGGTTCGCGTTTCGAGGTTGTCTTGCCGGCGGGCGCAGCCGTCTCGGTCCAAGCAGCGCGCGGCGTCACTTCGCCGGTTTAGAGCGTTGGTTGTGCGGAATTCGGGAATTGGGGAATTGAGGCGTCTGACACCGAATTGACCTCGCTGTCGCTGGCGCAAAACCGACGTATCCGCCTCCATTTAGCGTGCGGCCAGTTGCGGCGGCCTCCCCAAGTCGCGCGAATCCATCCCCTTGACTTTTTAGGGCTTTCAAGAAAGCCCCCGTCCTTTTACTAACTGCCCGCAAACAATCTGAAATCTGACCAATTTTTCTATTGAAAGCGCTTGTAAGATGTTGTAGGCTGTCTTCAGCCCTCTAACAAGGGCTTTCGAGGAGAGTTATATGCAGAAACCCTGTTGCGTTTTTGTTTTGACTGCTATTTCGAGCATTGCCGCCTTCGCCCAAACCGCCACTATCTTAGGAACTGTTACCGACCCCAGCGGTTCCGTCGTGCCCAGCGCCACCATCACCGTCACAAACACCGCCACCAGCGCTAAGCGAGTCGTGCAAAGCAATTCCGCCGGCAGTTATACTGCGCCGGAACTGCCCATTGGCCCCTATTCCGTAATTGCTGAAGCGCCGGGCTTTAAACGTTACGAACGCACCGGAATTACGCTTGATTCCAACGACGTCGTGCGCGTCGATCCGACTTTGCAAGTTGGCCAAGTGAACGAGAGCGTCACCGTCGAAGCGCAAGCTGTGAAAGTGGAGTCCGATTCCAGCGAAATCAGCGATCTGATTTCCGGCAAACAGGTTGAGGAGTTGGCCATCAATGGCCGCCACATGGCCGCGCTGGCTATCCTCACCCCCGGCGCTTCCTCCGACTTACCCGATTTCAACCTGCCCGTGTCGGTAAACGGCAGCACTAACATCAGTTTCAACGGGCAGCGCGAGGAGCATAACGTCTGGATGATTGACGGCGGCGAGAATTATGACCGTGGCTGCGGTGGTTGTGTCACCATGATGCCCGCCGTCTCCGCTATCGCCGAGTTCAATACCATCACCAGCAACGGCGCCAGCGATATCGGCATCGGCTCCGGCGGTAACATCAACATGGCCATCAAATCAGGCACGCGCGACTTCCATGGCGAGGTCTACGAGTATTTCCGCAACGACGCTATGGATGCCAATAACTTTTTCTCCAACAAATTCGGCACGCCCGTGCCGGAACTGCGCTACAACATTTACGGCTGGAACTTGGGTGGTCCGGTGTTTATTCCAAAGCTTTACAACACGGAACGCAAGAAGACGTTCTTCTTCTGGAACCAGGAATGGCGCAAGTTTGTGGTCGGTACCCAGATCACGGCTACGGCTGTGCCACAGGCGCAGCGCAACGGCAATTTCAGCGGGCTGCCCGCGATTACCGTTCCTAATACGCAAGACGCGGCGCAAAACGCCAAGTTTACGAGCCTACGTCTGACACCCGGCCAGCCTTTCCCCGGCAACCAAATTCCCGCATCTTTGATAGATCCGAATGCGGCTCTCTTTTTCGCTTCCGGCGCCATGCCTTTGCCCAACGGGGCGAACAACCAGTGGTCCGGCTCAAAAGGCGCGCCCACCGACGTTCCCGAGACCCTGCTGCGCTTCGATCATTACTTTAACGACAAGATCTCGATAATGGGCCATTACATACATGACAACACCGACCAACAAGTGGCCACCTCCTTGTGGAGCGGCGACACCTATCCAACGATTGGGACGAACTTCAAGAATCCCTCCTGGGGCGGCGTCGTTCATCTCACGGAAATCATCAGTCCCACTCTGCTGAATGAGGTCGGATTCAACCTCAACGGCAACTGGATCGGTCTGAGCCCCCTCGGCATTTACCAAAAACCGGCAGGCTGGAGCGCAACTTCATTATTCGATCACAACGCTTTGAATCGGCTGCCGACCGTGAGCCTGGGCGGATCGTACGGCGTCAACTACGACCCCGCCTCGTGGCCCTGGGGCAATGCCGCCTGGGACAAACAGGTTCGCGACGATGTCTCTTGGACCAAGGGTTCGCACAACATGAAATTTGGCGGGCAATTCATGCGCTACTCGAAGAATCAGTCGATCTTCGGCGACACGCAGGGCGACTATACCTTTGACGGCAGCTTTACGGGAAATGCGGTTGCCGATATGCTTTTGGGTTACGCCAAGAACTACCAACAATTGGATCTTGAGGATAGCACTCACACGCGGACCTCAACGGCCTCGTTTTATTTCACCGACAATTGGCGCGTGAACAAGCGCTTGACACTCAATTTGGGAGGCCGTTGGGAGATCATTCCCCACGCCTACGATGTACAGAATCGCCTATCGAACTTCTATCCCAATCTCTACAGCCCGGCCAAGGCGGCCCAGTTCAATTCGGATGGCAGCCTGAACGAGTCTGGACCTGGTTTCAGCACCGTCGCAGGCGTGCCGCTGGGGAACATTCCTTTCTACTTAAACGGCTTGGTCGTGGCCGGACAGGACGGCACGCCGCGCGGCATGGTGAAGAATTTCTACGGCACCGTTGGCCCCCGCGTGGGCTTTGCCTACGATCTGACGGGCGGAGGTAAGACCATAATTCGCGGCGGCTACGGCATGTTCTACGAACGCATTCAGGGCAACGACGTGTACAACATGGGACCCAATCCGCCGTTCGGCTATAACGCCAGTCTGAGCAGTGTCTCCTTATCCAACCCCAACGTCAGCATCATTAACGGGCAGGGCGCCGCAGTGCCCAGTTACCCGGCCACCATCACGGCACTGGCGTACGCCAACTACCAACCTCCCACTTCGGCCCAATGGAACTTCGGTATCCAGCACCAAATTTCAGAGCGGTCTGTGGTGAGTGTGGCCTATGTTGGCAACGCCGATTACCATCAACGCGATGAACGCGAAATTAACGATCTCGCGCTGGGCGATCCAAACCGGGCGGCGGTCATCGCCGGGACCTACACGTCTAATGTCGACCGTCCTTATCTTGGCTATAGCAACATCCTTTTGGGAGAGAGCGATAGCAACACTCATTACGAGTCGTTGCAAGTCAACTACCGCATTGACACGTGGCACGGTTTGACCTTCCAAGGATCTTATACGTGGTCCCACAGCCTGGGGATTGCGCCGGGAGGCGGTGGTGACTTTAATACGCTCTCCGATCCCTATAACCGCTACTACGACTACGGACCCACCGGTCTCGACCGCCGGCAGACTTTGGCGCTCAATTACATCTATGCCTTGCCTTTCTTTAAGGACGGCAAGGGCGTGGCCGGCTCATTACTGGGTGGCTGGACGCTCTCGGGCATCACGCTTTGCGAAACGGGACTGCCGCTCAATCCGACTATGAGCACCGATTATCTGGGGCTGGGTGGCAATACCACCGACCGACCCAATATCGTCGGCTCACTCAATTACCCGGGAACGTGGTCACAGTGGTTCAACACTTCTGCTTTCGCCGCTCCATCGCTGCTGGCATTCGGCGACTCGCAGGAAGGAGCCATTCGCGGTCCAGGCCGTGTCAATTTCAACCTGCAAATGTACAAAACGTTCCGATTGCCGGTAGAAAAGGCCAGCCTGAAGTTCGGGGCGGAGTTCTACAATGCCTTCAATCACACGCAGTTTCACGACGTGAACACTTCTTTTGGCGCGTCGCAATTCGGACAGGTCGTCGATACCTACGACCCGCGCGTCATTGAACTATCGCTGAAGCTCGCTTTCTAAGGAACACGCGGAAGACAGTCGCGGTATCAAGCGGCCACCGGAAGACTTCCGGAGTCTTTGTTCTCTCCTGGTGGCGCGCATCCGCGCCCTTTGCGCTTCTACGTTATAATTCCAAAATGGCTGCTGCACGTGCTGTGTTTACTGACACGCGCCAACTGCGCGATCTCGCCGGAATAGGCAAATCGATTGAAGCAAATCTGCGCTCTCTGGGCGTGACCTCCGTGGCCGATCTCGCCTTGCGCGATGGGGACGATCTTTATCACCGGCTTTGCACCAAGACCCACACGCGCCAAGATCCTTGCGTTCTCGACACTTTCCGCTGCGGAGTCGCGCAAGCCCGGAATCCGCGCCTGCCTGCGGCGCAACGGAACTGGTGGTGGTGGTCGCGCCAGCGCAAATCGGGCAAGCTGGTGGACGTCTAGCTCAAGCCGAAAATTTCTTTGGTATTCAATTGGACCACGCGAGCGCCGCGTTCTTTCGCCAGATTTACCATATCCTCGGTTCCTCCGGGGCCGTCACCCGCTTCTCCATCCCACAAAGCAATGAGCGTCATATGATTGGCGTTTTTGCTTAACGCTTGACTGAGCAGCCAAAGATTATTGCGCTGCCAAATGTCGTACTTGTTCTTAAACTGCAGCCATTTCGGCAAATCGGGAGATTGCGCCAGAATGGGCGCGTTCGGATGTTTTTGAAGCTGAGAGTAGAATCGCCGTTCCCAGCCAGGATCGTCGCTCACCACGCTCGCGTCCACGAATTGATCGTCGGGCAGAGTTAGCAACATGTCGGTAGGAATCGCTAACTCCTCACACAGCTCAAGAAAAAGGATGTCACCGCCGTTTGCGCCTCCTGCAACTCCAAAGACAGACCCCGGCGTAATGGCTTTTTGCTCCAGCAAAGCCTGGCGAATGGCCTCTTTTGCCTGCGGCTCTTTCGATTGGGGGAAACGCGGCGTTTTCCGCTTGGCCGAATCAACCCGGTGTCCGGTAAATAGGATGACGCGCTCGATTTGAGAAGTCCCGGCAGTGGCGGCGGTGGGCGGCAAAGAGGCCAGAGCCTGCTCCACCTTGTCTTCGATGACTCCCAATTGCCTGAAAAGTTTCAATTGCCGTACCACGGAATCCAGAACGAAAGGTCCCCACGTTTCCGAAGCCTTGCGGTAGAAGAAGAGCGCTCGATTGGCGTTGGCCAAGGTGAGCAGACTGTGATCTCCGGCGCTACTCAGCATCCACTTGTCTTGTTTATCTTGCACGGATGCGTCTGGCGCAAGGGCGGAATCGAAACGCAACTGAAGCGCGCTCGCGAGTTGATCGCGCTTCTTTTTGATGTCTGCTAGCTTTTGCGAAGCCTCCGAGTCGTCGCCGAAAGTCGCGCTCCAAACGTCCGGAAATTTTGCCGCCAATTCGAGTGCGATGACAGCAAGGGCCAAGGCGTTCAAACCGGGATAGTAGGAATCGAGGTCCTGCCGGTAGGCCGTTAAATATTGCTCGTAGGCATCTACCAGCCAAGGCGACTTGATCGCTACTGTTGCCTGATCGGCGGGATTCTGGTTTGACCAGGATTTCGTCCAGCGATCTTTCTTATTCCGACCCATCTGGCCGTGGATTTCGGCAAGATCCTCGGGACTGCTTGCACGCCGCAACGCTCGATCTAAGGCTTGATCGGAGGCTGTTAGATCGCCCAAGCGTTGATAGATGTTGCCAAGATTGATATTGGCTTCCAGATCGAGTTCATCTAATTTGAGCAGGATCTCCCAAGCCGTTCTTGATACCCGCGTCTGGTTGATAGAAAGCAAAGCGTGTCCCACGAGCCGGAGGCCTGTCGATTCCCAAGCGGATCCTTGCACTTCCAAACTCAGCAGTGTGAGTTTCGTAGGATCGTTGTCCCTCTGGGCCTTTTGCGCCTCTTCGCCGAAGCTAAGAGGCACTGGGAGGAAATGCTCGCGGTCTTGCGGTTTGAGGTCCGGCAGCAGGAGAAAGACGGGACTGTCTTGCTTCTCGCTGTCAATCGTTTGACGAAGAGCTTCGACCAGTTTGTCAAGGGACTGATCGGGGCAGGCCGGATCGTATTCGAAATAACGATCTGTTTTTAAATCGAACGGCACCTCTTCTTTCTTCGCATCCGCCGCCAACGCTTGCGGCGAGCGCGTCTTGGCGCGAATCAGAAAGGTACGCTTTTCCTGCAAAGAATGGCGGATGCCGAGTTCATAAAATACGTTCGGATTGTTGGTGGAGATATCGGCCACCACCAAATCTGCCGCCAATAGCCGCTGAAACATGTCGATGCGGATGTTACCCGCTTCCATGATTTCGCTGGTCGTGCCTCCCGTGGCGCCCACTTTGTCCAACGCCGGTCCAATTAACAGTTGTTCGACCTGGTCGAAGTCGATTCCGTTTCGCGTGCCGAATGGCCGGACAATAAACGCTCTCATACCGTTGGGCCTTTCTTGCCTTCCACAAAACTCCCAAAGTGTGGCAGTTGGATCTGTTGTCCCGCGGCTTGGCCGATTGCCAGCAGGTTGTCCATCTGATCGACGGCGTCGAGCTTCTGTACTTTTTCAGGGTCGACAGAGGGGAATCCCAGACGAACTAACCCTTCTGACGATAGGTCCGCGTTGTAGCGCGCATAGAGAAAGGCGCGTCCTTGATCCACATCGAGAGGGATGGATTGTGCCTTCAACCACTCTTCCAGCACCAACTCCTCGGAAGCGTCGCGAAAGGTAAGATCGCGGATTTCGCGATCAAGGAGTTCACCGTATGCGCAGCGCCCGATGATGCGGCAGTTGGTGTCTTGATCGATCTGCATACCGTACATCAGGGCGCCGGGCAGACCCGCTAGACTTGCCGGGATGATCTGATTCTTGAAACTGGGCGTGGCGGCCGAACCGGTGCCTATGGACACGATTTGCAGTTTGTCCTCCCCGGTTTTCCAGCCGAGTCTAAATGCGGGATGAGTGGCCATGCGGAACAGGAGAAACGCTGGATTATTATACGGTGTTACGCCACCATCCACGAAGGTGAAGCTCCTGCTCGGATCGCCTGGGTCCCAGTTGAGCACTTCGGGCGGGAAGTAGATGGGTGCGGCGGTGCTGGCGCGCACGAGTTGCCATAAAGGAATTCTCAAGTTGCAGTCTGGGCGTTTGGGATCGTTATAGCGGGCGTCGGGATTCGAAGAAATGGGCCAGGGCGAATCGGTGGTGACGTTGCGCGTTACGACAAGCAACAGGCACTTTAAATGATCGGGGAACAGATTGCGATCCGGCGCGCTCTCCTGCCAGTTTCCGTTATCGTCGGCGTTGAAGGCCTGCTGCAGATGCTTGCGCAAAGGGTCGGCGGTGTAGAGATTTGAGAGGCGGTTGACAATGCTGGCGGGTTCGAAAATTTCACGCCCGTAATCCTGATAGAACTGGATCAACGTGGCGACAGACATGCCACGCGCCAATCCGGCGGCGACGATGGCGCCCGTGCTGGTGCCGGCGATGTAATCGAAATACTGACACAACCGGAAATCTGCGCCGCGGCCGCTATCGTCCGCGAGCAGCTTTTCCATTCGTTGGAGCATGCCGAGGGTCAGCAGGCCGCGGATGCCGCCGCCGTCAATCGCCAGCATCTTTCTGGGTCGAGTGGTGTCTTGGTATCTTTCTCTCAGTGGTCCCCAGCGCTCCGGATAAATCATGAAGGTGAGTCCTCCACAGACAAATATAGATGGTGGCCACCTAAAAGGTGGCCGGCTGGCAAGAATGCCCGCCCTACAATGAAGAATGCCGTGCCCGTATTTTGAGCCTCAGCGGGTGGTCAAGGAACCGACGCATCTGAATGCCAGGTTGCCGCTCATCGAAGAATTCGACGGCGTGTGCCGTGCGACGCCGGAACCGTTGCCCATTCCGCAGGACTCGCGGCTGCGCCTGTGTAACCACGGCAACGCGCGCGGGCAATGCGCGCAGTTCCCGGCGGATGAGAAACGGACATCGATCCGTTTTGATGTGCTGCGGCGCTCCGCCTCCAATCTGGATCTGCTGTACGTGGAAGAATCTTTCTATGCTCCGCTGGCGTGGCGGCCGCTTACGTTTCTGATCGACTCCGAGCGCCTCGAGCCCGATCCACCAGACCTTTGCCAGCGCGCGCAACTTCTGGCGTTCTGCCGCAGCTATCTGCGCCGCTATCCCGCTTAGACTTTCCGTAAAAATGACAAACGACGAATCCACTTCCACTGAAGTACGAACCGTTCGGGAATCGCAGTCTGAGTATTCCGAACTTTGTTTGCCGAGCTCTACCAATCTGCTTGGCAATATGCTGGGCGGGCATGTGATGCACCTGGTGGATCTATGCGGCGCGATTGCGGGCGCGCGCCATTCACGCTCGACGATTGTGACCGCATCGGTAGACCAGATGACGTTTCTGCACCCGGTGCATCTGGGCGATCTGGTGATGCTTAAATCGCAGGTGAATCGGGTTTTTCGGACGTCGATGGAAGTGGGCGTGAAGGTGTGGGTGGAGAACCTGCGTACCGGCAAGTTGCGTCACACGTCTTCCGCCTATCTGACTTTCGTGGGGGTGGATCAGAAGGGAGATCGGGTTGTCCTGCCGCAGATTGTGCCGGAGACGGAAGAAGAAAAGCGGCGCTGGCACGAAGCCGCGCAACGCCGCGCTTACCGGTTAGCGTTGAAAGACAAGGTTAGGCATACGCCAGAGTAGCCGCTTGCTGACGCGCGCGATTCAGTCCTGCAAGGCGAAGGCGTAAAGGGAATCGCCGGCGCCGGCAACGACATATTGTTGGCCATCGAGAAGGTAAGTGATGGGCCCGTTACTTACGCCATCGGCTAGACCGGCGTGCCAAAGAGTATCGCCTTTGGCGGGATCGAAAGCGACGAGACTCTGGATGCCGTCTCCGGCGAAGAGCAGTTTGCCCGCAGTGGTGAGAATGCCGACGGGACCACCACCATTGACGTAGTGATGCCGCCAAGCGATTTTGCCGGTTTTGTAATCAATCGCGTTTAAGAAGCCGCCAAAATAACCGGCGTCCCGCTCGGCCGCGCCCCAACCTTCCGGGTGTGGATCGGTGTCCGTCAGATAGAACATGCTGAAGGTTTCGGTAGAGCCGACGTAAAACAGGCCGGTCTCCGGATCGAAGCTGGGCGGCGGCCAATTGGTGGCCCCGCTGGTATTCGGCGAGACCAAAACTCCTTCGATGCTGGCTTCCTTTCCAGGATCGGGGATTGGTTGGCCGGTGGCCGAAATACCCTTGGACCAATTCATGGTGTCAAGGAAAGGGGCTGTAACGACACTTTTCCCGTTGGTGCGGTCGAGCACAAAGAAGTAGCCATTGCGATTGGCTTGCGCGAGGAGCTTGCGCGGTTTGCCTTCGATCTCGCCATCGATTAATACCGGCGCTTGGGCAGCGTCCCAATCGTGCGTGTCGTGCAGAGATGGTTGAAAGTGCCATGCGAGCTTGCCTGTATCTACATCTAAGGCGACGATAGAACAGGTGTAGAGGTTATCTCCTTTGCGGCTCTTACCGGTCAACACCGGATTCGGATTGCCAGTTCCTAGATAGTAGAGGTGTAACTCCGGATCGTAGGTGCCCGGAATCCAAGTCATGCCGCCTCCGTGGCGCATGGAGTATTCGTCAGGCCATGTCTCCGAACCAGGGTCGCCTTTCTTGAGCGGCTCACTCCACCATTTCCATTGAATGGCGCCAGTCTCAGGATCGTGAGATTCGAAGAAGCCGGGCACGTCGAGTGAGTCGCCACCGGTACCGACAAGGACATGGTTGCCGACGACAATCGGCGCCGAGGTCGAGAAGTACTCTTGTTTCACATCCGCAATCTCAGTGTGCCAGCGTTCTTTACCGGTGCGGGCATCGAGGGAAACGAGATAGTTGTCGGGCGTTACGAAAAACAGCCAGTTGCCGTGGATGCCCACACCGCGGTTGCCGATATGAATGCCGCCTTTCGTTTTCCAGAAATAATGCCAAATCTGCTGGCCCGAATGAGCGTCGATGGCCCAGGCATTGTCGGGAGAGGAGAAATATAACACGCCGCGCAGCATAAGCGGAGTGGACTTGATAGTTGAGACGCCTGGATCGGAGGGAGGGCCTTCGGGCAAGGGGCCTTCGCCACCGATGATGGAGCCGGGAGTGGGTCCCACTCTTGCGCGAAAGATCCAACTCAGGGCCAGATGTTTGACGTTCGATTGATTGATTTGGGTCAGAGTGCTGAAACGGCGGCCTGAGTAGTCCCCGTTGTAGGTGGGCCATGAGTCAGTGGCGGGCTTGGTGAGGAGAGCGGGATCGAGCACCTGCGCCGGGAGAACGGCGGGTAAGAGTATGAAAAGCAAACGGAGGGTTTTCATTTGAGGGTCACCAGGTACGCGGTCAGATTGTGGATGTCGCTGTCGGAATAATGCAGCAGCTGATCTAGATGGGCTTGCAGGCGGTTGTGAACTTCGACGTGGGGGACATCGTTTGAGCGCTTGAAGGAATGGTAGGTGCCATCGGCTTCGCGAAGAGAGACGGTGAAATCGTCCAGATAGGCCGGCGTGCCGGTGAAGGATGTGCCGGACGGGAGAGTGACGGTGATGGTGAAGGCGGAGACTGGCTGGCCAGCCTCGGTCCAGTGATCATCGGGCTGGAGCATTTTGCTTTGCAGGGTGACGGGTTCATATTTGGCACCGATCTTTTGAAAATCGCCGGTTACCGAATGACAGGAGGAACATTTGCCGGTGCCATTGAAATAGGCCATGCCGAGCTTAGGATCGCCGGTGACGATGTTCAGGATTCGATAGTTGTCGCGGTCTTTGGCCGCTTCGATTGAGTTGTGGAGAAAATTGGCGATATCGGTGATTTGCTCGGGCGAGAGCGGGAAATGCGGCATGCCACGATCCGGCCGTCCTTTGAGAATGACGGGGCCGATGCTCTTGCCATTATCATCGTGCAGCACGAGGACGGAGCGAAGAAGGTCGGGGCCTTTTTCGCCGCCGGTCGCTTTGGAGCCGTGGCAGAAGCCGCAAGTAGAGGCGAAATTTTGTTTGCCGCGCTCGACTGAGGCGGGGTCGAATTTGGGAGGCGCTTTTGGGTCGTCGGCAAGAGCTAGCGTGCAGCCAATGGCGCAGATTGCTAGAAGTTTAATTTGCATTATGAATTTCCAGGTATGAAATGGCAGGCGGAAGCGCCTGCCCCACCAAATATAGCCAATGGGAGCAGATGTGGAAGCTCCGGTCAGGTGTTTGCACGCCATTAGAAACCTGGGGGTCTTTCGTTTTGAACGGCGAAGGCGCGCTCGAGAGCAATGCCACCGCGGCCCAACGTGCCTTCGTCGAAGAGGCGGGCGATGAGGGTGACACCGTGAGGGACACGGCGCGGCGGTGAGAAGCGGGGCAGAGGATGTTTGGGGTCGGGCGCCCAGTCGCTGCGCGCTTCGGATACGTTTACGAAGCCGGCGCGGAGGGTCAACGAGGGTTGGCCAGTGAAATTGGTGATAGTGAGCATTTCGTCGCGCAGCGAAGGCACGAGTAATAGATCCACTTCGGAGAAGATACGCGCCATTTCCTGGGCCACTTTGCGGCGAAAGCGGTCGGCTTGCACGAAATCGACAGCCGACAGAAAACGAGATTCGCGAAACAGATTGGGCCAGGCGTCGGGCACTTGCGCCTTGAGCTTGTCCGTGTCTCCGCTGAGAGTCAACTCCTCAAAGGCAGCGGCCCCTTCGGAAAAGAGGATGATGTTGAGCGAATCGTAGGGCCAATCGGGAATGGCGACCTCAACGGGAACCATGCCCACTTTCTTTACGGTTGCCAAAGCGGCGCGGTCCACATCGGTGGCGGGGTCTTGCTTCATCCAATCGGGAAAGTAACCGACGCGGAGACCTTCGACCGATGAGGTGGCATTGAAATCGAGCATGCTGGGCACGCTCGAAAGGTCGCCGGGATCGGGTCCGGAGATGGCGTTGAGGATGAGCAAGGTATCTTCGACGCCGCGGGTCATGGGGCCGAGCTTATCGAGAGAC
>Ga0302324_100015293_pt1 | contig 15396 bp, 11 predicted proteins | sample Palsa_T0_1_FD_201949 | JGI IMG/M metagenome (GOLD analysis project Ga0302324, IMG submission 201949) | Peat permafrost microbial communities from Stordalen Mire near Abisko, Sweden - Palsa_T0_1 | ecosystem: Environmental > Terrestrial > Soil > Palsa > Peat permafrost | place: Sweden: Abisko...
AGAAGCGAATCCTCGAGAAGAACAATTTCTCAATCGCTCCAAACGACGGGGGCCCCCTCTGGATGGGGACGCGCTTGATCTCTCCCCGCTCCGAGAGCGCCTATCAGCAGGTAACCTACGCCAAAGGAGCGTACGTCCTTGAGATGCTGCGCTCGATCATGTACAGTCCCGAGGATCACGACAAAGCTTTCATAGCCATGATGCATGACTTTGTGGAGAGCCACCGGGGAAAGTCGGCTTCCACTGAGTCATTCAAAGCTATCGCGGAGAAACACATAACCAAGGGAATAGACCTTGCGGGAAACGGAAAGCTCGATTGGTTTTTCGATGAATGGGTCTATGGTACGCAAGTGCCCAAATTTCACTTCGAGTACCAGTTGATCCCGGCTGAGGAAGGCAAAGTAAAGCTGCACATGACTCTTACGCAAAGCGAAGTTGATGAGCACTTCGTTATGCTGGTTCCCGTTTTTGTTGATTTTGGCAAAGGGCTGGTACGCATCGGACAAATAGGGATTGCCGGCAACGCAACCAGAAGCACCGATGTATTGCTCCCCGCCAATCCCAAAAAGGTCGCTCTGAATGCCTACAAAGAAATTCTGGAGCGTTGAGAGCAATCGCAACGCAATCGACGGTCGCCCCAAACAGCGTCTTTCATTGGAAGGAGTCTCGGGGATGGTCTATCGACCGTTCGAGGGTTAATTCCCGCAGTCGTGTTCTCGGAGGCGCTGACTTTATCGGAAAGCGCTCATGTGGCCTTAGGGAATTTTGGGAGGTCGGGTCACTCAGTAGAGCTGGTTGGGCGAGCGACTGACTTTCGCATGGCAGGGCAGGAGTTGTAGGATTCGTACGCGCCTGAAGGCACGGGCAAGAGGAGCACGTCGATGTCGTTTTATTCAGTTCAAGAGCTGGAAGCACCCACTCCTGTAGCGGCCAATGAAGTACTGCTGATAGCAAGCGGCGATCTGCGGCAGTCGGCCAACGAGATGTGCTGGCCGGCGCAGGCACAGATGGAGGCAAAGCTGACGGAGGCCTTCAAGACCGAGGGGTTCACGCTGCGGCGGGCTCACGCATACGACGGCCAGCTGAAGCACGGGTTCATTCACAACCAGCGGATGGGGATGGACGTGTTTGCGGGGATCGATCCGCGCGCGCCGATTGTGGTGGCGGAGGCGGTGTGGCAGTACAGCAACCATGTGCTGGCCGGACTTGCGAGCCACAAGGGACCGATTTTGACGGTGGCGAACTGGAGCGGGCAATGGCCGGGACTGGTGGGGATGCTGAACCTGAATGGGAGCCTGTGGAAGGCGGGCGTGAAGTTCAGCACGCTGTGGAGCAAGGACTTTGAAGATGAGAAGTTCCGCAGCGGGCTGCGGCAGTGGCTGACGGTGCACCGTGTGGATCATGACCTGAGCCACGTGCGCGACTTGAATCTGGCCGCGCTGCCGAGGGCCGAGCGCGAATTGGGGACGCGGTTGGCACGCGTTTTATTGACTCGGAAGGCGATTCTGGGCGTGTTCGACGAAGGGTGCATGGGGATGTACAACGCGATCATCGAAGACAACCTGCTGAACCCGCTGGGCGTATATAAGGAGCGGCTGAGCCAGAGCGCACTGGTGGCGGCGATGCGCGAGGTGACGGACGAAGAGGCGCAGAAGGTGCGCGGCTGGCTCGACGCGCGGGGCATGACGTTCAGGACCGGGCCGGTGGAAGAGACTGACCTGACGGACGCGCAGATTCTGGCGCAGTGCAAGATGTATATTGCCGCGATGCGGATTGCAGCGGAATTTGGATGTGACGCGATCGGGATCCAGTACCAGCAGGGGCTGAAGGATATGACGCCGGCGTCGGACCTGGTGGAGGGGTTGCTGAACAACGTTGAGCGGCCGCCGGTGTTCGCGAAGGACGGGCGCGAGCTCTATGCGGAGAGGCCGCTGCCGCACTTTAACGAAGTGGATGAGTGCGCAGGGCTGGATGCGCTGGTGACAAATCGCGTGTGGAGCGCGATGAACTTCGATCCGGCAACGACGCTGCACGATGTGCGCTGGGGTGAGCAGTTCACGGGCGAGGGGATCGACGACTTTGTGTGGGTGTTTCAGATATCGGGCGCGGTGCCCGCGTCGCACATTCACGGTGGCTATGCAAAGGCCATCAGCGAGAGGCAGCCGGCAATGTATTTCAGGCTGGGCGGCGGGACGCTGAAGGGCATTTGCAAGCCGGGCCACGTGATATGGAGCCGTGTGTTTGTAGAGGACGACGCGGTGCACGTGGATATGGGACGTGCAACGGCGGTCGAGCTACCGGCCGAAGAGACTGAGCGGCGGTGGAAGGCGACGACCTCGCAGTGGCCGATTATGCATACTCTGCTCCATGGGATTACACGGGACCAGTTCATGGCGCGGCACCACGCGAACCATGTGAATGTGGCTTATACGGGCACGGAAGACAAGGCGGATCGGGCGCTGGCGGCAAAGGCGGCAATGTTTGCCGAGTTGGGCGTCCAGGTGCATTTGTGCGGGGTGTAGATTGAGACGTCGCGATCAGACAGCGGGGACTTGGTAAGATTCGCACATGCTTGTACATACGCTCGCCTGCGAGGCGCATCTGTGGTTTGCAATTCCATGTCTCAGGTCGCTGCTCGCCTGCAGTGAGGATCCTGTACGGCTGGTCATCCACGACGACGGTTCGCTGACGGAGGAATCGTTCGCGCGATTTGCTGCCACGTTCCCCGATGCGGTGGTGGTGCGGCGGCGAGCGGCCGATGAGCAACTGGCCGAGGCGCTGGGGCGCTTCCCGAATATGGCGCAGGCGCGCGGCCATCTTCCCCACGTGCTGAAGCTCTTCGACACCACGATGACGCATCCCGAGGCGATCGTCTGCTACGCGGATACGGACGTTCTGTTTCAGCGGCGATTTCGCGGACTTTTTCCGGATACGGCGCAGGGAACCGGATCCGCAAAAGCGACTGCGGGCGCGTTCATGATGGATCACGCCAACAGCTTTGCCGCGCATCCGGGGGATTTTTGGCCGTTCGGGCCCTTGCGGGTGCCGCAGCAGCTCAACTCCGGGCTGTTCTGGGTCAAGCGCGACCGCATCGATTATGAACGCATGGAGTTTCTATTCAAGCGATGGGGCCCCGCGCGCATTAGAAAGTATCACGGGTGGTTCGAGCAGACCGTGTGGGCCGACCACGCATGGCGGACGCGTTGCTCGCTCTTCGACCCGAATCAATTTGGGACCGCGAGCGCGGACCCCGGCCGCGACGGCAGGTTGGTTGGCGTTCATTATGTGACCCCGAGTAGAGATTTGCTGAAGGCGAAGCTTGAATCCGGGATCGTAACGCCGGTGGGAGCGGTCGAGGAGATTCGGCTGCAGACCTCGAAGCCGTTTGGCGTGTTGGGCGCAGCGGTCGTTGCGGCGCGTGCGGTGATTTCGCGAAACAAGGTTGGATGAGCGGCTGTATCTCGGAAAAGCATTTGACGGGAATCCGGAACCGCTTCCCATGGCCGGCCTTCTGCACGCCAGCTAAGGCGTGGCCCAGATGGCGAATTCGCCGTTCGCGTAACGCTCGACGAGGGAGAGATCGGCTGGCGGCGCCCACCCTGCCGGAGAGACATAAAGCACGCCGTGCCTTTTCCATTCCGGCAGTGCCTGCCCCTGATTGAACACACGCTCAACTTCCTCGTGACGGCGACCCAGATATGGAGTGTTTTTCAAGTGGCCTTGCCAGGCAAGCGCAGGCGTGTAAGTTGGAACCAGATAACTCAAGTCCATATCCTGGCAGACAACCATATCTCCGGGTTTTGCGTTCTGACTCAGCCAGTTTAGCGCCCCGCTTTGGCCTTGAGTTAGAGAAATTATATATTCGTTGTTTATCGCGACCTTGACGAGCCACGCGGCGTTGTCTAACAGGAACAGACCCAACAGGAGCGCAAGCGCGCCGTACCGGGCCATTGGTGCGGATAACTTCAGGATCGAGTCGAGGAGTCCGATAAGTACAGGCGCGCCCAGGAAGAAGAGCGCCGTCCAATCGTAGCCGTGGGCGAAATGAATGGGTTGCATGGGGTGCATCACAAGGTTGTGCTGCGTAAGCGCGAAGATCACCACGAACATAACTGCAAAGAGGCGTACTTGAGGGTCGCGCATGCAGCGGAGTCTTGAACTGGCCAAACGCCAGATTGCCAAACAGCCAACCAGAATCAGGGCGGCGATAAATGTCTTTGGCGGATAAAGCCACGGTCTTGGCGAATAAAGCCAGGCATGCTCCCACTGCCGTTGCAAGACCTGGTGATCGGTGAATCGATTCAGAAAAACCAGGTAGTAGGCAACATCCAGGGCCGCGATTACCATGGCGCCGACCAGAAACCACAGGTTAGCCGCGCCGCTTCTTAAAATCAGTTCAAGCGCGGCGTAGGCAATGAGAACAAGTATTAAGGACACACCCGTAAAAGGGTGACAAGCGCACAGCAAAGCCGCAAGAGCGAGAGACAGGGCCAGTCGTTTGCGCATAAGCGCTAAAAGGGAGAAAAGAAACAGGCCGTGATAGAGAGCCTCTGTGGGGTACACAAGGTTGCGGCCATAATTCAGCATCCACCATCCATAAGTTGGCTCGACCTCCCAGATAGCTGAAAACCTGTGCGACTCGAACAGAGCTCGCCCCCCACCCCATAAGGTGAAGATGCCGCCACCCCAGAAGAAGCAGAGTAGGCCGATCTTCTTGGCAGTCGTCTGCGCCCCAACAACTTCGATGTAAAAGACTACGGCTGCTATCGCCGCGAAGAAAAGAGCCGCCAGCCCGAACAGATTGAAGCTAACTCCGGGAGCGAGTCCGGTTTCGTGCAGCAGTCCGAGGAGAAAGGTTTGGGGCTGGAAATAGATAGCGGGGGAGTTATAACCGGCATAAGGGTTGCCATAAGTCAGCTGAAAGCCACGGTCAAAGTAGGCTCTGCCCTCCGCGTAATAATAGGGCATGTCGTACTCAATGAACCCGGTCGGCACCATGCCATTGAGATATGGAACAACCAAGGCGCCCGCGAGAGGGAGAAGAGCCGGAAGGCCGAGCAAGAATGACGTCCAGAGAATCCACTTGGTCGTTTTGGTCACGGGGGGCGGCGCAGTTCGCTGCAGCGGGACCTCTATCTCAGGCATGGCATTCTCATCTCGGCACACTCAGTTTTTCGCCCCAGACGGGCCCAATGTGGTGATTCTATTATGCAAGACCTGCAGGCTGAGGAATATGGAAGGGCTGGAAGCAGAAGGCACCGGGTAGCCCCGGGCACTTTTTGGATAGTTCGATTTTGGCGTCCCCGACGGGATTTGAACCCGTGTTATCGCCGTGAAAGGGCGGTGTCCTAGGCCGGGCTAGACGACGGGGACGCTATGGATAGGGTGAGCTGGACTCGAATTGGCCGCAAGCGCCCTTTTAGAGGCTACCAACTCGCTGGGGGCGTGTCAAAACGACAGGGAATAGAGGACAGGCAATAGGCGCCAGGGAATAGCGAGCAGGGAGAAGGGAGCGAGGGCTGGGCTGGTCGACGAACTGAGCAGCGATGCGGGCGAAGGACCCCGAATGAGAGTTTTTGCGTCGCGAGGAGGGTCGGACGCGTCAGAGTAGATGGCGTCTAGTCAACCTTTGTTCCAAATGACCTGTTTAGCCAGGCACGGCTTAATCAGACACTTTAGACCTGTTTAACCAAGCACGGTTTACAGCCACGGTTTGTCGGACATGCGTGGAGCTGACTCACCTCAATCGGGGGCTTCGTGATCGGGCTCACCGCTTTGGGTACGCTTAATCAGGCTCGTCTTAGGAGGCGCGGTTAGTCTTAAGAGAACTGTAGTCGAGAGGCTCGCAGAGATGTGTGCAAGGAGTTGGGCTTTGAAAGGGATTCATCTCGCATTTTGCATAGGGTTGATGGCAGTGGTGGCGGTGGGCTGCCAGAAGAAGGAAGCTGCGCCTGCCGGCGGCGGCGCGGGGATGCAGGGGATGCCCGTGCAGACGGCCGCGGTGAAGCTTGCGCCGGTGCCGCAGACGAGCGAGTACGTGGCGACGATCAAGTCTAGACGCTCGGCTACGCTGATGCCGCAGGTGATGGGAGCGATCACGCAGATCCGCGTACATTCCGGGGATCGGGTGGCGGCGGGCCAGGTACTGATGGAGATCGATCCGCGGCAGCAGCAGGCAATGGTCGAGTCGCTGCGGGCGACAGAGCGGCAGAAGAAGGCGCTCTTCGACTACAACACGATCGAAGTGGACCGGCAGCGCAAGCTGTTCGAGGCCGGCATCATCAGCCACGACACATACCAGCAGGAACAGCAGACATACGACAACACAAAGGCGGATTACGAAGCGGCAGTGCAGTCGCGCAAGACGCAGGAGCAGCTTCTGGATTACTACACGATCCGCGCGCCGTTCGCCGGCGTGGTGGGCGACATTCCGATTCACATTGGGGATTTGGTCGCGCCGATGAACTCTCCGCCAAATGTGCTGACCACGGTCGACGATGTCGGGGATCTGGAAGCGTACATTTACATTCCGACTGAGCGCTCGGGGCAAGTGAAGCAGGGTCTGGGCGTGGACCTGACCGACACCGAGGGCAACCTGATTGAGAAGACGAAGATCAATTTCATTTCGGCAGAGGTCGACACGACGGTGCAGGGGATCCTGGTGAAGGCGCCCGTACATCCGTCTCCTGAGGTGATGCGCAATGCGCAATTGGTGAAGGCTCGGGTGATCTGGAGTACTGTGCCGATGGCGGTGGTGCCAGTACTGGCTGTCACGCGCCAAGGCGGACAGACGTTTGTGTTTGTGGCCGCCCAGCAGAACGGGCACCTGGTGGCGCAGCAGACGGCAGTGACGGTGGGCGATACGGTGGGGAACAACTACTCGATCTCGTCGGGATTGAAGCCGGGGGACAAAGTGATTGTTTCGAGCACGCAATTCCTGGTGAATGGCATGCCGGTGATGCAGTTGCCGGGCGCGTAGACCTGCTTTTGATGAAACGGCCGAAGCGTTTGTGCGTTGGTTCGATGCCTGCATTTTGGTATCCCACCCTAAACGCAAAAGACGCGTTTAGGATGGGGCACCCCGCTTTTACCCAGAGGGCAAGAAAAAGGAAGGCTACTCTTGTTTGTAGATTTTTTTATTCACCGGCCGGTCTTCGCGACTGTATGCGCACTGATGATCATTCTGGGCGGGGCGGTGTGCATCCCGACGCTTCCGATTGAGATGTACCCGAACCTGGCGCCGCCGCAGGTGCAGGTTTCAGCGAACTATGTGGGAGCGAACGCCGATACGGTTGAGAAAGCGGTGACGATTCCGCTGGAGGAGTCGATCAACGGCGTGAAGGGAATGCGGTATATCAGCTCGTCGAGCTCAAACAACGGCGGGAGCGCCATTACCACGACATTTGAGACAGGGTACGACCTGGATATCGCGGCGGTGGACGTGCAGAACCGCGTGGCGAGCGTGCAGGGACGGCTGCCCTCGGCGGTGAACGCGACTGGCATCACGATTACGAAAGCGAACAACAACTTCGTAATGGCTGCCGGCTTTTTTACGCGCGACGGGCGGTACTCGCCGGAGTTTATTTCGAACTACCTTGATGTGTATGTGAAGGATGCGCTGAAGCGCGTGCCGGGCGTGGGCGATGTGCAGATATTCGGCGAGCGCAAGTATGCGATGCGCGTTTGGCTCGACCCGATCAAGCTGGCGTCACGCAACCTGACGGCGACGGACGTGATCAACGCGCTTGTGGAGCAGAACGTGGAAATTCCAGCGGGGCAGCTGGGACAGCCACCGTCGGATGCGCATCAGGCTTACCAGATCCCGGTCCGCGTGGTGGGAAGACTGGGCAGCCCAGAGGAATTCGACAACATCATCGTGAAGAACTCGGCGAACGGGCTGGTGCTGCTGAAGGATGTGGGGCACTCGTTGGTGGGCGCCGAAGACTACAGCTCGACTCTGAAGTACTCCGGCCACGATGCGATGGGCATCGGGGTTTTGCAGCTGTCAAACGCGAACTCGCTGGACGTGGACCGCAAGTGCAAAGCCGCGCTGCTTGAGCTGGCGAAGAGCTTTCCGCCGGGGCTCGAGTACGCGATTGCGTTTGACTCGACGACAGTGGTGGGCGATTCGATTCGCGAAGTGCTGGTGACGCTTAGCGAAGCAATCGTGATCGTGATTGTGGTCATCTTCCTGTTCCTGCTGGATTGGCGCGCGACGATTATTCCGGCAGTGACGATTCCGGTTTCCCTTATTGGAACGTTTGCGTTTATCAAGGTGTTTGGATTCTCGATTAACTCGCTGACGCTGTTTGGCATCACGCTGGCGACGGGGTTGGTGGTGGACGACGCAATCGTGGTGATCGAGAATGTGCAGCGGCACATTGCCATGGAGCACTCCGATCCGCACGAGGCGACGTCGCACGCAATGGGCGAAGTAACAAGCGCGGTGATCGCGACGTCGCTGGTGCTGATTGCAGTGTTTGTGCCGGTGTCGTTTTTCCCTGGCACGACGGGCATTCTTTATCGGCAGTTCTCGATGACGATTGCGTTCTCGATTGCAATCTCGGCTTTCAACGCGCTGACGCTTTCGCCGGCGCTTTCGGCGATGTTCCTGCGCGGCGAAGAAGACCGGCCGAAGCAGTTGGACTTTCTGCACATCCGACCGGTATCACGGGCGTTTGCAGCGTTCATACATGGGGCGGACTACTCGGTAGGTTGGCTGTCGCGGACGTACGCCAAGGTGGTGCACGTGGCGCTGCGGTTGAGGTACGTGCTGCTGGTGTTGTTCTTTGTGGGGCTGGCGGCCACGGTGTGGATTTACCGGGCGGTTCCGACAGGGTTTATTCCACAAGAGGACCAGAGCTTCCTGTTCGTAGTTGTGCAAGCGCCTCCGGGGTCGTCGCTGGCGTATACGACGGCGCTGGCCGATCGCGCCGAAGCGATTATCGGGCAGAATCACGATATTGAAGGCGCATTCTCCGTGATGGGATTCTCTTTTTCGGGCGCGGCGTCAAATCAGGGCATCATGTTTATAGCTACGACGCCTTCAGACCAGCGGCGCGGTAAAGGGCACTCGGCTGGGGAGATTGCTGCCGGCCTGAACAAGAATTTGCAGATGCTGCTGTTTGCACCGCAGGGCGGGTATGTTGGGGCATTTGAGCCGCCGGCGGTGAATGGCGTGGGCACCTATGGCGGGTTTCAATTCATGTTGCAGGATACGGGCGTGAACACGCTGAGCGATCTGGACAGAGTGGCGCATAAGATTGTGGGTGCGAGCGTCCAGAATCCACAGCTTTCGAATTTGCTGACAACTTTTTCGGCGAACGATCCGCAGGTGCTGGTGACGATCGATCGCGAGAAGGCAAAGTCGCTGAGCATTCCGCTGTCGCAGGTTACGAACACGCTGTCGGTGTTCATGGGGTCGGAGTACATAAATGACTTCGACTACAACAATCGGACCTATCGCGTGTTTGTGCAGGCGGATCAACCGTTCCGCATGTCAGAGAAGGACCTGCACAACTACTATGTGCGTTCGGATACAGGAACAATGGTGCCGCTCGACAACATTGCTCGCATTACCGAGAGCTCGGGACCGCCGGTGATCACGCACTACAACTTGTTCCGATCGGTGGAGATTGATGGCTCGCCGGCGCCGGGGGTGAGCTCGAGCGTGGGGCTGACGGCGATGGAGAATTTGGCCAAGCAGCAGATGATGCCTGGAATGACATTCAGCTGGACGGGCCTGACGCTGGATGAGATTGAGTCGAGCGGCAAGGCGCTCCTGATCTTCGGGCTGGGCATCCTGGTGGTGTATCTGACGCTGTCGGCACAGTACGAGAGCTTTGCGCTGCCGTTCATTATTCTGCTGGCGGTGCCGATGGCGGTGCTGGGCGCGCTGGGACTGGTCACGCTGCGCCACATGGAAAACGATGTGTATTGCCAGATTGGACTGGTGATGCTGATCGGGCTGGCAGCGAAGAACTCAATTCTGATTGTGGAGTTTGCCGAGCAGCTGCGCAGAAAGGGGCACACGATTGAGTTGGCTGCGATTGAGGCGGCGGAACTGAGACTGCGGCCGATCCTGATGACATCGTTTGCATTCATTTTGGGTGTGCTTCCGCTGGTTTTTGCGACGGGCGCGGGCGCGCTGGGACGGCGGTCGGTGGGAACGACGATTGTGGGCGGAATGCTACTTTCGACGGTGCTGAACCTGATCTTTATTCCGGTGCTGTACGTGATCCTGAGCCGAGTGCTCGGCCGCGGAGGCAAGATGGACGAAGCAAAGATCACGGCGAAAGGTAAGGAGCGGCGGCCGTTCACGCAGGAGGGGTTTGGGATTTAGGGCCGGGCGAGCGTCCAATCAGGATCATTGCTTAAGGCGGTGGGCGATGATGGAATCCTGGATGCGGCTGTAGAGATCGGGAGGAACGACGCCCTGCTCTTCGAGATCAGCCTTGGTGCGGTAAGGGCGGAAGCGGATAATTCGTTCGGCCCAGACCCGGGTCAGGCCGGGGACCTTCAGAAGTTCTTCGACTGAAGCGCGATTGATGTCGACACGCGCATCGGGCGGCAGAGCCTTTGACGAAGCGGTGGGAGCGCCGGAAGTTTCGGGCGAGTGATTCTGTGCCGTCCCCGTGAGGCAAACCAAGAACAGAGCAAGTCCCAGCATCGCATGCTTCGTCCGGATGAGCACTGGAACATTCTCGGCGCATTGGGCGCTTGACCGCAAGGTAAACAGACAAACATGTTCGGCAAAGGACGGCCGTGACATGAATTCCAGCAGGGCGCATGTCATTCTGTATCAACATGCGAGTCACTCGACTTCAGTGCTGAGACAACCAGAAGCTGCTTGTGAGCCAACAAAGGATAGATATGGTGAATCTTCGAATTGGATCCTCAAGTGTAGGAGAATCTCTCTCTCGGGTATTTGGCCGCGGCAGACTGATACTGCTTTCTGTATTCGTCGTAGTGCTGATGTTGTGCTTGGTATTCATCTGGACGACGCGCGGTGCAATGGCCAATTTCTCATTCCTTCGCCAGAATGGCGGCTCAGGCGGCACAATCGGCTCCGAGAAGACGCTGGTCGACCTGAGCCCCTGGCAAACAGCACAAGCACTGGCGCCCCTGGCGGTATCCGCGGAAGAAACTGAATTCGCGCGCGATGCGGAACGCCTCGCCGGTCACGAAGTGGACCAGGCCTTTGCGGCAGCGCTGCACCGGGCAAACCTGCGAGCCGAGCATCGCACGCTGACCGGGGATTTGCTGACACTTTCACAGAAGGTAGACCAACTCCGCCAGGCTGTCCACGACGACCAGGCGCAGGTGGACAGCTTGACCACTAAGGCCGCCAATTCTCATGGGAAAACAAGCGACAGCCAGCAACCGCCTGCCGGCGACGATGATCTCAATTTGGCAAAGGAACAACTCGGTCTCGATTCCGATGAGCTCAACGAAGCCCAGCTGGAGCTTGATCGCGCATCCGGGGATCAACGGCCGCAGCTTGAGGCAGAGCTTACCGCCCATGAAGCGGTCATGAAAAAGTACGAAAGCGCGTCCAACGGGCCGGCCGAGCTGGCGGTTATTTCGGCAAAGCGCCACACTACGCTGGCCGGACGATTGGAGGGGTGGTTCGATCAGAGGAGCCGTTATCGGCTGATCTTGCAAGCACAGCAGCATGCGAGGGAAGATACGGTTGCGCTCACAGCCGAGCAAACGGCGTTGGAAGCAAAGAATAATGCCGCCACTCCGCCCGCATCCAATGGCCAAAGCAACAAGAACACAAACCTCGCTCATCTGCAGGAAGTGCGCGCGGAAAAACAGCTCTTGAGCATCTACGGGGATCGCATCCAGACGGAACAGCAGCTCGCGATTGTTTACGGCAAGTGGGCCTCTCAAGTGGGTTTGCAGCACATCATCGTGATGCACCTCATCCTGCAGTCTCTGGCCTTGGTTGTGATCATTCTGATCTGCATGCTGCTTGCCGACGTGCTGGTCAGGTGGCTCACGTCCTCATCGACGCGCGATCACCGGCAGATGCGGACTCTGCGGAGCGTATTCGAGCTGGCCATCCAGGTTGTGGGTTGGCTGCTCATTCTGCTCGTGATCTTCGGAAAGCCGCAGCAAACAGCGACTATTCTTGGCCTGGCGACGGCCGGAATCACAATCGTGATGCAGGACTTCATTCTGGCCTTCTTCGGGTGGTTTTTTCTCATGGGCAAGAACGGCGTTCACGTTGGCGATTGGGTGGAGATCAATGGAGTTGGCGGCGAGGTGGCGGAGATAGGGCTCTTCAACACGCTTCTGCTGGAGACGGGGACACTCGCCGACAAAGGTCTTCCAACCGGACGGCAGATTTCGTTTCTCAACAGCTTCGCGATTCGCGGGCAGTACTTCAACTTCTCAACCAGCGGCCAGTGGATGTGGGATGAAATTGCGGTGACAATGCCGGAGACCGTGGATTCTGTGAAGATGGTTGAACGGATCCAGAAGGCAGCAGTTGAGGAAACACAGAAAGATGCCAACGTGGCCGCGGAGGAATGGAAACAGGGGTCGCAAGCAGAAAGCCTGAGCGCATTTACGGCAGCCCCCGTAGTGAGCATGGTGCCTGCCGGGGGCGGGACTGATGTACATGTTCGCTATGTGACCCGGGCGTCTGCGCGGTTTGAGGTGCGGAACAGGCTGTACCGGCGCGTTATAGACCTGATGCACGAGGGGACTGGCGCAGCGTCCGCAAAGCCAGCGCAGGGACAGGGGCAAGAGAAGGATGCGCAGGAAGCTACGGGGCAGGCAGCTTAGCGAGCGTTAAAGTGCGAGCTACGCGACGGGGTTTGCAGAGTTGACACCCCGGGGATTCTGCCCTTAACTTGAATATAGATGCAGAGCGCCCGCCATCACGGCCATTTCCACCATGGGACAACCATGTCGGCGGACTGCCATGGCCTGAAGTAAAGCGGCCAGAGAGATCAAGAAGAAATACCCAAGCCCGCCGGCGATAAAGCTGGCGGGCTTTTTCGTGTTGAGCAAGGTTTTTTGCATCGGGACCAAAATCGGACCGGAGCCGAGACAGAATCCGGAAGAAAGACGAAGGAAGCAGGAATATTATGAGCGAAACATCTTCGGGGATTGGAGCAACACCGACGATCGACTTTGACAAGATGGATGGGCTCGCGCCTGGCATTGTACAGGACGCGAGGACGGGCGAGGTGTTGATGCTGGGGTATTTGAACCCGACGAGCTACGCCAAGACGCTGGAGACGGGATTTGTCACCTTCTGGAGCCGCACGCGGCAGAAGCTGTGGATGAAGGGCGAGACGAGCGGCAACCGGCTGAGGGTGATCTCGGCTTCGACAGACTGCGACACGGACACGCTGCTTTTCAAAGTGGAGGTGGAGGGCGATGGGCTGGTGTGCCATGAGGGCACGGTGAGCTGCTTTACGCGGCTGATTGCGATGGAAAACGAAAAGGGAAAGGACTTGAAAGGGGAGAACCGTGGCTAACAAACTTCGCCTGGGCATTCCGAAGGGGAGCCTGCAGGACGCAACGATTGCGCTGTTCAAGCGCGCGGGCTGGAATATTTACGCGGACGGGCGGTCGTATTTTCCGTCGATCGACGATGCGGAGATCGAGTGCATGCTGATTCGAGCGCAGGAGATGGCGCGGTATGTGGATCACGGCGTGCTCGACGCTGGGTTGACCGGCATTGACTGGGTGATCGAGAGCGGGCTCGATGTGGAGAGCGTGACGACGCTGACCTATTCGAAGCAGAGCCGGAAGAAGGTGCGCTGGGTGTTGGCGGTGCCGGAGTCGAGCAGCTTTGAAAAGGCCGAAGACCTGGAAGGCAAGATTGTGGCGACGGAATTGGTGGAGGTGAGCAAGCGCTACTTCGCCGAGAAGGGCGTGAACGTGAAGGTCGAGTTCAGCTGGGGCGCAACCGAAGTAAAGCCTCCGACGCTGGCCGACGCGATTGTGGAGGTGACGGAGACGGGAAGTTCGTTGAAGGCAAACCGGCTGAAGATCATCGACACGATCATGGAGAGCGAGACGCACCTGATTGCGAGCAAGCAGGCGTTGGCCGATGGATGGAAGAAGGGAAAGATCGATCAGGTTGCGCTGATGTTGCGCGGCGCGATCGATGCGCAGTCGCAGGTGGGGCTGATGCTGAATGTGAGGCAGGAAGACCTGAAGAACGTGCTTGCGGTGCTGCCGGCGCTGAACTCGCCGACGATTTCGCAGTTGAGCGACAGCGAGTGGGTTGCGGTGAACACGATTGTTGAGGAACGCGTGGCAAGAGATGTGATTCCGCGGCTGAAGGCGGCGAAGGCTACGGGGATTGTGGAATATCCGCTGAACAAGGTTGTGCTGTGAGACGCAGTGAACGAGTGAAGAAGTGAAGAAGTGAACCAATGAACGCTGGCTCGAGAAAGGACCCGATGCAAACAAAGGAGTCAAGGAAAGAACTGGTGCGGCAGTACAAAGAGCTCAAGCCGCAGGCAGGTGTCTATGTGGTTCGATGCATTTCGTCGGGACGCGCGTGGGTTGGCACCTCAAGGAATTTGGGCGCTGCGAAAAACGGATTGTGGTTCGGGCTGCGCGCTGCAATGCATCGTGAGACATCGTTGCAAGCTGAGTGGAAAGCTCAAGGCGAACAGGCCTTTGAGTATGAGGCACTGGCAGTGCTCGATGAGGATGTTCATTCGTTGAATGTTTTCGAAGCGTTGAAAGAGATGAGGGCCAGGTGGGTGGTTCAGTTGAAGGCGGAGCCGCTGCTGTAGCCCGCAGCGGGCGAGCGAAGGACGACGGATGAAAGTTTTGAGAACAACAGGGCGCGGCGCGGCGCGGGCGCAAGAGACGCTGGCGGCACTGGAGCGGCGCGGAGGCACGGCGCTGGATGCGGTGTTGCCAGCGGTGAGGAAGATTGTTGCCGATGTGCGCAGGGGCGGCGACCGCGCGCTTCAGCGATATGCCGCGAAGTTCGATGGACTGGCCGATGCGAGCGCGCTGCGCGTGACGAAAGAAGAGATGGCGGCGGCGTGGGAGGCGACTTCGGCTGAGTTGCAGCAGGCGCTGGTGACAGCGGCGCAGCAGATTCGCGGGTTTGCAGTGGAACAGTTGCCGGCTTCGTGGGTTGCCGAGGATGTGCCCGGGTTGATGACGGGGCAGCTGGTGAGGCCACTCGGGGCGGTGGGATGCTATGTGCCCAGTGGTCGGCATCCGCTGCCGTCGACGCTGCTGATGACGGCGATTCCGGCACAGGTGGCGGGAGTGGAACGGATTGCGGTGGTTTCGCCGAAGCCGGCGCGCGAAACGCTGGCAGCCGCGCACTTGCTGGGGATTACGGAGTTCTACCGCCTTGGCGGAGCGCACGCGATTGCAGCCCTGGCACACGGGACGGCCACG
>Ga0302324_100015300_pt1 | contig 15390 bp, 14 predicted proteins | sample Palsa_T0_1_FD_201949 | JGI IMG/M metagenome (GOLD analysis project Ga0302324, IMG submission 201949) | Peat permafrost microbial communities from Stordalen Mire near Abisko, Sweden - Palsa_T0_1 | ecosystem: Environmental > Terrestrial > Soil > Palsa > Peat permafrost | place: Sweden: Abisko...
GCACCGCTATTTCAGTATGCTTACGGTTCATACGGCCTCTCGACCGACCCCGCCTTTCAGTCCAACTGGATAAGTCTCATGGATCGCGGATTCGTAGTAGCTATCGCCCACGTTCGCGGAGGCCAGGAGATGGGCCGTGCATGGTACGATCAGGGCCGGCTGCTCAACAAGAAGAACACCTTTACCGATTTCATCGCGGTGACCAGACATCTAGTGAAGGAGAAATACGCCGCGAAAGACAAGGTCTTCGCGCAAGGCGGCAGCGCCGGCGGCCTGCTGATGGGCGCAGTCGCAAACCTGGCGCCGGCCGACTACCGCGGCCTCATCGCCGACGTTCCATTCGTCGACATAGTTTCCTCGATGCTCGACGAATCGCTTCCGCTCACCACCAACGAGTTCGACGAATGGGGCAATCCGAAAAAGAAGTCCTATTATGACTACATGCTATCCTACTCGCCCTATGACAACGTCGAACCCAGGTCTTACCCCGCGATGCTGGTAACCAGTGGCCTATGGGATTCGCAAGTTCCATACTGGGAGGCCGCCAAGTGGGTAGCAAAACTGCGCGCAACCAAAACCGACAGCAACCAACTGCTATTCAAGATAAACATGCAAGCAGGTCACGGCGGCAAATCAGGCCGCTTCGAAAGGCTCCGCGAAACAGCCCTCGAATACCAGTTCATCCTGAACAACCTCTGATTCCTCCCAAATGGGAGGAGGGTTAGGGTGGAGGACCAATTCTGCCGCGAATATCTGCGGTGCCAACTCATTCTGTACAATCTTTGAGTGGTTTTCTCTCTGATGGGTCGGTGTCACAGCAGCGGCTGACACTTCGCGGCCAACATCACCCCAACTCCGCTTTGCGCTGATTTAGGATGATGGCGGTTCCCGACGAAACGCCGACCGCCACTACGATGAAGAGCATCCAGAGCAGCGGCGGCAAACTGGAGATTCCGTACGTGCGCAGCGTGAACAGCAAAACATTCAGGATCACGTATCCGGCATAAAAGCAGGCGAGCGGGAGCGCGAACCTTCGCATCGTAAAAATTCCGTACGCGAGAATAGCGAGCATGAGGCCGAAGATCGGCGCGACGATAGCATTCGCCGGCCCGCTCAACTTGATTCCGAAAAAAACGAAACCGGCATGGGAACCCAGCTTCAGCGGCTTTAAAAAATTCGACACCGCCATCAGTCCGAGACAGATCGCGAAGATCGTCAACATCGCGCCCCGACTTTTTCGTTCCATCTCAGCCGCCCAACCGAAGCTCTAATCCGTGATTTCCATTTTGACTTTCAACTTGAACCAGTTCCATAGTTCGAACAGCTTTCCCCTGCAAGATTTCAGCGGGGCTTTCTCCTGGCGTTCGTTACGAAACCGCTGTTGAATACCAACTAAGCCTGAACAATCTTTGAGAAAGGAGAACACCTTATGTCTCAAGGACGAGCCCGTTTCGGACTTACGCTTCCCAATCGCGGCGTCATCATTGGCGCCACTACCGTCGAAGAGATGCTCAAGATGGGTGAATGGGCCGACTCCGCCGGATGGGATTCGGTATGGGTCGGCGATTCAATCTTCGCCAAGCCCCGCCTCGACGCTATCGTGCTGCTCGGTGCGCTCGCCGCGCGCACCAAACGCGTGCGGCTCGGTCCCGCATGCTTTGCCAGCACGCCGCTGCGCAACGCGCTCATCCTCGCCTACCAATGGGCCAGCCTTGATTTCATGTCGGGCGGTCGTACCGTCTTCGTCGCGTGCCAGGGGCAGCCGGAGCCGGGCGGCGGCGCCTTCGACAAAGAATTCGCCGCGCTGCGGGTCGAGCCGGGCAGCCGCATGCGCAGAATGGAAGAAGCGATCGAGATAATGCGCCTGACCTCATCGCGCGAGCATGTCGACTACGACGGTAAGTATTACCAGTTCCGCGACGTGACGGTGCTGCCGCGGCCCGTCCAGCAGCCGATTCCAATCTGGGTGGTCTCCAATCCGAATACCACGCAGGTGACCAACGTCGAGCGCGGCTATCGGCGGGTGGCGCGGCTCGGCGACGGATGGATGACGACCGGCAAGACGCCTGCCGACGTTCGGGACTCGCTCGCGCTGATTCGCGGCTTTGCGCGCGAACAAGGCCGCGAACTGCCGTCGGGCTTCGAGGTCTGCATCTACCACAACATCAACGTGAACGAGGATCGCGAGGCGGCGCTGGTGGAATCGAAACGTTTCCTCGACAGTTACTATTCGGTTAACTATACGCGCGAATACATCGAGCGGTGGGTCGCGCTCGGCTCGCCCGCGGAATGCATCGCGAACCTCCGCAGCTTTATTGAAGCCGGCGCGACGACGATCACCCTGCGCCTGACCGGCTACGATCAGGAAGCACAGTTCAAGCGCGTCACTGAAGAGGTGCTCCCCGTTCTCATGGAGAACAGATGAAAGAAACAGGGAAGCAAGCAGCACACGTTCGGTCTCAGACTTTGATTGCCGTGCGAGATGTACGGGCGAGCAGCCGCTGGTATCAGCAACTGCTGCGAGTCGGCGCACTCCCCGAGCACGTGCATCGCGATGCCTATGATCGGATCGATTGCGGCGGTCACCTGATCCTCCAGCTCCATGCCTGGGACGAGGAGGATCACCCTAATCTTGTTAACCGCAACCTGGCGCCACCTGGACATGGGGTTTTGCTCTGGTTCGAAGTCGACGACTTCGACGCGGCGGTCGAGCGCGCTCGTTCATTGCACGCCCAGGTCATCGAGGAGCCGCACGTCAACCCGAACGCCGCGCATAGGGAAATGTGGATCCGCGACCCCGACGGCTACGTGGTGGTGATAGCAAGTCCTGACGGCGAAGCCGGTGACACGAAAGACTAACTGAATGTGCCGCCTACTCGACCGTCACCGACTTGGCGAGGTTGCGCGGCTGATCGACGTCGGTGCCGCGCTCGGCCGCGATGTGATAGGCGAGCAACTGCAACGGCACTGTCATCAGCACGGGCGTCAGCATCCGATTCGTCTCGGGCACTTCGATAATCTCGGCGGCCACGCTCTTCAGCTCGGCGGTAGCGTGATTGGTGACGGCGATAATCCGACCGTTGCGCGATTCGACTTCCTTCAGGTTCGACATCGACTTCTCGAACAGGTCGTCGTTGGGAATTATCACCACCACCGGCATCTTCTCGTCGATGAGCGCGATCGGCCCATGCTTCATCTCGCCCGCAGAGTAACCCTCGGCGTGAATGTAGGAAATTTCCTTCAACTTGAGCGCGCCCTCGAGCGCGATTGGGTAGTTGATGCCGCGGCCGAGGAACAGGAAGTCGCGCGCCTGCGCATACTTGCGCGCGATCTGCTGGATAGCCGGCTCGTTCTCGAAGATAGCCTTGATCTGCCCGGGAATCGCAAACGCCGGCTGCAGCAGCTTGCCGGCATCCTCGTCGGACAGGCGCCCCATCCGCGCAGCGAGGTGAATCGCGAACAGGTAGTACGCCTCGAGCTGCGTGAGAAAGCACTTGGTGGTCGTCACGCTCGTCTCAGGACCGCATCGCGTGTACAACTGCGCGTTGGCCTTGCGCGCGATCGACGAGTCCACGGTGTTGGTGATCGCCAGCAGATGCGCGCCGCGCGCGCGCCCTTCTTCCATCGCGGCGATCGTGTCCGCCGTCTCACCCGACTGCGACACGGCGATGAGCATCGTGCGGTCGTCGATCGGCGGGTGCCGATAACGGAACTCGGATGAGTAATCGACTTCGACCGGAATCGCAGCCAAGTCCTCGATCATGAATTTCGCGACCTGCGCGGTAATCCACGAGGCGCCCGCGGCGAGCATCACGATTCGCCCAATCGAGGCCGGGCCGCCCGCGGGCAGCAGGTCGCCTTCGAAGCGCACGGTCGGCGAGCCACCGTCGGCCCGCCCAGCCATCGTGTCGATCCACGCCTGCGGCTGGTCGTTGATTTCCTTGCGCAGGTAATGCCGAAAGCCGCCCTTGGTCGCGGCGACGGCGTCCCATTCCACCTGGCGCGGCGCGCGCGTGACGGCGGTGCCATCGAACTTCATCAGGCGCATCGAATCGGCAGTGATCTCGGCGAGTTCGCCGTCTTCGAGCACGAGCGCGCGGCGGGTGTGCTCGAGAATCGCAGGAATGTCGGACGCGACGAAATTTTCGCCGTCGCCGAGTCCCAGCACCAGCGGCGTCGCGGTTTTCGCGGCGATCAACTTGTCGGGCTCGGTCTCCGACAACACGACGATCGAGAACGAACCGCGCAGGCGCATGACGGCCTCGCGCACGGCCTCGGTTAGCCCGCGGCCGCCTTTGAGTTTCTCTTCGATCAGATGCGAGATGAGCTCGGTGTCGGTTTCGGAGCGCAGCTTGTGGCCGCGCGCGAGCAGCTCGGTGCGCAGTTCGGTGAAGTTCTCGACGATGCCGTTGTGGATGACCGCGACCGGGCCGGCTTTGTGCGGATGCGCGTTTTCTTCCGACGGGCGGCCGTGCGTCGCCCATCGCGTGTGCCCGATTCCGATGTGGCCGTGCAGGGGCGAATCGGCCAGCAGGCGGCGCAGGTTTTCGAGTTTGCCCTTGGCGCGCCGCACTTCGAGCCTGGAGTTGTCAACTAATGTTGCGATACCGGCCGAGTCGTAGCCGCGATACTCGAGGCGGCCGAGCCCGGCGAGTAGAATGGGGTAGGCCTCGTTAGGCCCGACGTAGCCGATTATTCCGCACATGAACGTTCGCTCCTTTCCCCGCGCGCGCCGGGGAGTTGGTAGAGTTATCCGGACCCACTGATGGAGCGAAACAATAGCGAACTTATTTGTCTGGGAGAGTTTACAAGATCACGTCAGAGCCGATGCTCTGCCACGCGAGGCGCATTTTGTCGCGCGGTCACCCGCGCGGTTTTTCTCGCCTCTTTCGACTGTGGAGCCGGGAAGCCATCCGCCGAATCTTTCGATACTGCTTCCACCTCGTCAACTCACGGATTGCCGTGAGTCCTGGCGCTACTCTCGCTCTTTGTTTTCTATCGCTTCGACCATCACCTCGTTTACCGATTATCCACGCAACGGATGCGGCAGTTCAAGCTAGTGCTTTTTGCGGCGGAGGCTGCCGTCGGGGCTGTCGTTGTGGCGCTTGCGCCAGATGGCCATCCAGCCGGCCTTTTCGCGTTGCGGATGATGCGACATGACGAGTGCGCCGTCTGGCACCTCGCGAATGATTGTCGTGCCTGAGGCGACGAAGACGTCGCTGCCGACTTTCACCGGCGCGACCAGTTGCGTGTCGCATCCAACCATGCAGCGGTCGCCGATTTCCGTTTGGTGCTTGTCGTAGCCGTCGTAGTTGACGGTGATTACGCCGCATCCGACGTTGGTGTCGGCGCCGATGGTGGCGTCGCCGAGATAGCTCAGGTGACTGGCTTTGGTGCCGCGGCCGAGGCGTGCGTTTTTGGTCTCGACGAAATTGCCGATGCGGTTGTGACCGGCGAGCGCGGTGCCGGCGCGCAGGTTGGCGAACGGGCCGATGTCCGATTCCTCGCCGATGGTGCAGTCTTCGGCGCGCACGCCGAGCTTCAGATGGCATCGCGGGCCGATGATCACGTTGCTCAGCCATGCGGTGCCGTCGATGCGTACGCCCTCGCCGAGCTTGCACGTTCCGAGAATCTGGACGTTGGGACCGATCACGCAGTCCGGCGCGATTTCGGACTTTTCAGAAATGTACGCGGTCGAGGGATCAACCAGCGTCACGCCGGATTGCATCAGCTTGCGGTTAACGGCGGTACGAATTTCGGCTTCCATATTTGCGAGCTCCTCGCGTGAGTTGATTCCGGCGAACTGGGCCGGGTCGGTCGCAACCCACGCCTCGACTTTTTCGTTTTCATTGCGCGCGATGGCAAGGATATCGGTGAGGTAGTACTCGTCCTGCGCGTTGGCCGGTTTCAGTTGCGCGAGTGCAAAGCGGAGCAGGGCGCTCTCGACGAGGTAACAGCCGGTGTTGATTTCCTTAATGGCGCGATCGGCGGGCGACGCGTCGCGGAACTCGACGATTTTGTTGACATTGCCGGCCGCGTCGCGAACCACGCGCCCGTAGGCCGAGGGATCGTCGAGAATAATACTGATGAACGACAACTTCGCGCCGCGCTTTCGATGTTCGTCCAGAAAAGCGCGCAGAGTTACCGTCGTGATCGCGGGCATGTCGCCGTAGGTGATGAGCACATCGCCGGAGAAGTTGGCGGGGAGCTGGTCGAGGGCGCACCGGACGGCATCGCCGGTGCCGCGCTGCGGCTCCTGGAGAGCGAAGCGTGCGTTCGGGAAATTTACTGCGGCTTCGACTTCGCGGGCCTGGTGGCCGACGACGACTATGACAGGATCGGACTCAAGTGCAGCGACGGCGCGGACCGCGCGCGCGATCATCGGTTCTCCGCCGAGTTCGTGCAGGACCTTGGCGCGCAGGGAGCGCATCCGGGTCCCTTTGCCGGCGGCAAGGATGATGGCGGCGAGGCTCATTATATGCGCGCGCTATTCGTAGTCATCGAAGTTCGAGACTTTCCACGTGTCGGCGTCCTTGCGCGCCGTTATCAGCCAGTTGCGATTGAAGGTGCCGCCCTCGGGCACGTCGATGGTTGCGCGAAACAGGAATTCGATGTGGTCGGTGGCATCGCGCTCGGCGGTGAGCTTGTAATGCACGACGGGCTTGCGGGTGTTGGCGTCGATTCGCTGGTTGCCGATGAGTTGCATCTCGTGATGAAGCTTGTCGAGCGCGAGGCCGGTGCAGAACGGTTCAGCCGCTTTCAGATCTATCGCTACATAATATTGGTCGATGAAGCGATCGACGACGCCGCGCGCGCTGTTTTCGGGATGGCATCCGGTGGCGACAATGGAGGCGAGCGCGACGACGAACAGAAGCCGGGCGCAGCGGTCAAGAAGCTGGGATTTGCGCGATGTCATGATTTTTTCCTGAACAGAGCCTCGAGCTTGTCGTGCGCGCCGGTTTTGGTTTTCGCCGGCATCTTAGTCGCCGCGTCGGCCGGTTTGAAGTATTCGCAGAAGTTGAATCGTTCCTTGTCCACTACCCGTTCGGCCATCGGCTCGCGGCAACTGTTGTTGTAGGCGGGATCGTAAAAGCCGCAGTTGCGGCACGCGTGAAGCGCGCGGCCGCATTGGGGGCACTCGGCGCGAAAACCGACGCGGTCGCCAGTTACGATTTCCAATTTCCTGGCGCAGTTCCAACAGTTCATAGCGCGGGGGCGGGCTCTTCGTGCGGCATGGTGCTCCGCGGGACCGGAAACCGACAGCGTTGGGTACCCTGAGCGACCAGCCTGGAAGCTCAGACTTTTTCAGCCGAATCGCCGCTGCTAGCATAGCCGCTGTGGTGGCTGTGCGCGAGATGATGGAGGCAGAAGTAGAGACCTTTGCGGCGGCGCTCAAGAAGGCGTCGCGCGCGGCGGACAACACGGTGACGAACTATCGCCGCGACCTATCCGGCTTCCGGAGTTTCCTGATAGAGCGGGCGGCGACGGCGGGAAAGTGCGTCGATGAGATCGACGTCGCGAGCATCACGGCGGACCATATCCGCAGTTACCTGGCCGAACTGATGAAGACTTCAAAACGTGCAACCGTTCAGCGCAGGCTCAGCGCGATCAAGGCATTTTTTCGCTATCGCGAAACAACAACAGGCGCAGCGAGTCCGGCGCGATCGATTCGATCGCCGAAGAATGAAAGGCGGCTGCCGTCGGTATTGCAGGAGGACGAAGTGCGCCGGCTCATCGAAGTTTCGCCCGACGACTCGACGCCGGCTGCGATTCGCGATCGCGCAATCTTCGAAACGCTGTACTCGTCGGGCCTGCGCGTCGGCGAGCTGGTCGGGCTGGACTGGCGGGATATCAACGAAGAGCTCGGGATGGTGCTGGTGCGGGCAGGCAAGGGCAACAAGGATCGGCTGGTGCCTCTTGGCGAGCCGGCGATTGATGCGTTGCAAAAATGGAAACGCGTGATGCCGGTTGCGTGGGAACATAACGGTCCCGTGATTACGAATCTTCGCGGCGGACGGCTGACCACACGCAGCGTCGAGCTGATCCTGCAACGGAGAATCGAGGCGGCGGGGATTGGCGGCGGCGCTACGCCGCACGGGCTGCGTCACTCTTTTGCGACGCATATGCTTGCCAACGGGGCCGATCTGAGATCGATACAGGAAATGCTCGGTCATGCGAGCCTGGCGACGACGCAGCGCTATACTCAGGTCAGCGTGAATCATTTGAAAGAGGTTTATCGACGTGCCTTCCCACGAGTCTGACAGGGGTATCGAGCCGGGCGCCGTGATTCGCCACACGACGATTCTGAGCGTGCGCTATGAGGGGCACGTCGTGATCGCGGGTGACGGGCAGGTGAGCGTTGGACAAACGATCATGAAGAGCAAGGCGAAGAAAGTGCGCCGGCTGCATCAGGATCGCGTGCTCGCGGGGTTTGCGGGTTCGACCGCGGACGCGCTGACGCTGTTCGACAAGTTCGAATCGAAGCTGCAGGAATATAATGGAGTGCTGCGGCGCGCGGCGGTCGAGCTGGCCAAGGACTGGCGCACGGATCGAATCCTGCGGCGGCTCGAAGCGATGCTGGTGGTGGCAGATAAAGAGAGTTCGCTGCTGATTTCGGGCGTCGGCGATGTGCTCGAGCCTGACGACGGAATCCTCGCGATCGGGTCCGGCGGCAACTATGCGTTGTCGGCCGCGCGCGCACTGATTCGCCACGGCTCCGGGATGACGGCGCGCCAGATTGCGGAAGGCGCAATGAAAATCGCGTCGGAAGTTTGCGTTTACACCAACGACCAGTTTGTGTTCGAAGAGTTGTAAGCCGGCACGTTTTGGAAATCATGACAGTTCCACAGGTAATGACGCCGCGCGAGATCGTCTCCGAGCTCGACCGCTATATCGTCGGGCAGCATGAGGCGAAACGCGCGGTTGCTATCGCGCTGCGCAATCGGTGGCGGCGGCAGAATGTAGCGCCCGAGCTGCGCGACGAAATCGCGCCGAAAAATATCCTGATGATCGGGCCGACCGGCGTCGGCAAGACGGAAATCGCGCGGCGGCTCGCGCGGCTGGCGCAGGCGCCGTTCGTCAAGGTGGAGGCGTCGCGCTACACCGAGGTCGGCTACGTCGGGCGCGATGTCGAGTCGATGATTCGCGACCTGGCGGAGTGCTCGGTCAAGATGGTGCGTGACGAGGCGCGCGATCGCGTCGCGGGCAAGGCGCGCGAGAATGCCGAGGAGCGCTTGCTCGACTTGTTGTTCCCGGCGCCGACGAAAGTTCGCCGTCCCGCGGGTATCACGCCCGAGGGGAATATCGAGGTGGGCGACCACGACTCGCACAAGGACACGCGCGAGAAACTGCGCAAGCTGCTGAACGGCGGTCACCTGGACGATCGCGAGGTCGAGGTCGAAGTCAGCGCGAACGCCACGCCGAACATCGAAGTCTTCACGCCGCAGGGCATGGAGGAGATGGGCCTCAACATGAAGGAGCTGATGAATCAGCTCATGCCGAAGAAGACGCGCACGCGCAAAGTGAAAATCCCCGAGGCGCTCGAGTTGCTGACGGCGGAGGAAGCGGCGCGGCTGGTGGATATGGAGGCGGTGGCGCATGAGGCGATCACGCGCGCGGAGCAGTCGGGTATCGTGTTCATCGACGAGATCGACAAGATTGCGGGACGCGAGTCGCACGGCCCGGACGTGTCGCGCGAGGGCGTGCAGCGCGACCTGCTGCCGATAGTCGAAGGATCGACGGTCAACACGAAATACGGCACGGTGAAGACCGATCACATTTTGTTCGTCGCGTCGGGCGCGTTTCACACGTCGAAGCCGTCGGACCTGATACCCGAGTTCCAGGGACGCTTCCCGATTCGGGTCGAGCTCAAGGCGCTGACGCGCGAGGACTTCATCCGCATTCTCACTGAGCCCGAGAACGCGCTGACGCGGCAATACGTGGCGCTGATGGAGACCGAGGGCGTGCATATCCACTTCACCGAAGACGGGGTGGCGGCGATCGCGGAGATCGCGGCGAAAGTTAATGCGCGATCGGAAAATATCGGCGCGCGGCGGCTGCATACGGTGCTCGAGCGGCTGCTCGAAGAGTTGTCGTTCAACGCGCCGGAGCTGCCGGATCGCGAGCTGACGATAGACGCCGGGTACGTGCACGGGCGCCTCGACGCGATCGTCAAAGACGAGGACCTTTCGCGCTATATTCTGTAGCTCGCGCCCAATCGTTACGCTGGGATTAACTGCAACGCTGGCAATAGATTGCGCCGCGCGCGCAATACTGTTTTGATTTCGCTTTTGGGTTTTGACGAGGTTCCCTGAGGAAATGAAAGAGTTCAACCATAACCGCGCCGACGTGCTCCTCGAAGCGCTGCCGTACATCCGGCGCTTTCGCGGCAAGACGTTCGTCATCAAGTACGGCGGGCACGCGATGCAGACCGAGGAGCTGCGCGAGAGCTTTGCGCAGGAGGTGGTGCTGCTCGACCTGGTCGGCATCAACCCGATTATCGTGCACGGTGGCGGTCCGCAGATTACGGAGTTGATCGGCAAGCTCGGGCTGAAGTCGCGCTTCGTGCGCGGGATGCGCGTGACCGATCCGGCGACGATGGAAGCGGCCGAGATGGTGCTGCAGCGAATCAACAAAGATCTGGTCGCGACGATTTCGCGGATGGGCGGCCGCGCGGTCGGGCTGTCAGGCAAGGACGGCGACCTCATCAGATCGCGCAAGATGCGGATGGTGGTGACGGACGACAACGGCAAGCGATCGCGCGTCGATATCGGGTTGGTCGGCCAGGTCGATCGCGTGAATCCGGAATTGCTGCGCACGCTCGAGGTGAACAACTTCATCCCGGTGATCGCGCCGACCGGTTTCGGCCGCGACGGGCAGACTTACAACATCAACGCCGACACCGCCGCGGGCGAGATTGCGGCGGCGCTGAAGGCGGAAAAATTGATCCTGCTGAGCGACGTCGAAGGGGTGAAAGACAAGGACGGCAAGCTGCTCTCGACGCTCGACGCGGCCGAATCAAAGCGGCTGATCGCGCGCGGCGTGATTCATGAAGGAATGATTCCGAAGGTCGAATGTTGCATCGAGGCGCTGAACAAGGGCGTCGCGAAGACCCATATAATAGATGGGCGGGTCAAACACGCGGTGCTGCTGGAAATTTTCACCCGCGCCGGAATCGGCACCGAAGTGGTTCAGCGCCGCGCCAAAGTTTCGGCGTTGAACGATAATACCCGCAGCGCGGAGGCCGGCGGCAAAGCGCGATGAACAACGCCGAGATAATAGAACTCACGCATCGCAACATGGTCGATGTGTACGGCTGTCTGCCACTGGCGTTCGCGCGCGGTCACGGCGCGTATCTTTATGACGCTGACGGCAACCGCTATCTCGATTTTTTCTGCGGGCTCGCCGTCACCAGCCTCGGTCACGGCAATCCGCGCGTCGTGCGCGCGATCAAGGAGCAGGCGGAAAAGCTGACGCACGTTTCCAACCTATTTCACACCGAGCCGACTGCGCGGTTGGTCGAGAAGCTGGCGACTCATTTTGGCGACGGAAAGGTTTTTCTCGGCAACTCCGGCGCCGAGGCCAACGAGGCCGCGATCAAGCTGGCGCGGCGATGGGGCAACGGGCGCTTCGAAATTTTGACGACGCTTGGATCGTTCCACGGACGCACGCTCGCGACGGTGAGCGCGACCGGCCAGGAGCGATACCATGAGGGTTTTCAGCCGCTGATGCCCGGGTTCAAGCTGATCCCGTTCGACGACATCGCGGCGCTCGATCGCGCGCGGCGCGAGGAAACCGTGGGCGTGATGGTCGAGCCGATCCAGGGTGAAGGTGGCGTGGTCGTGCCGCATGCCGATTACCTGAAGCGGCTGCGCGACTGGTGCGATCGCAACAAGATGCTGCTGATACTCGACGAAGTGCAGACCGGAATGGGCCGCACCGGAAGATTTTTCGCCTTCGAACACGTTGGGGTCAAGCCGGATATCGTGACGCTGGCCAAGGCGCTCGGCGGCGGACTTCCGATCGGCGCGATGATCGCGCGCACCGAGATAGCTTCGAGCTTCACGCCCGGCAGCCATGGCAGCACCTTCGGCGGCAATCCGGTGGCGTGCGCGGCGGCGGTCGCTGTGATCGACGCGCTGGAGCAGGACGGCGTGCTTGAGAACGCGACCAGCGTCGGCGCCTACATCCTCGAGCGGCTCGGCAAATTTGCGCGCTCGTGCGACCGGATCGTCGAGGTGCGCGGCCTCGGCATGATCATCGGCGTGGTGCTCAAGCACGACGCGCGGCCGATCGTCGAGGAGTGTCTCAAGAATCGCCTGCTCGTCAACGGCACCGCGGGCAACGTGCTGCGGCTGTTGCCGCCGCTGAACCTCACGCGCGAGGAGGCTGACGCCGGTCTCGCGATTATCGAAGATGCGTTAAAGAACGCGCCAGTTCCAAAATGAAACGCGATTTCCTCGATCTCAGTTCGCTTTCGGCCGCTGAGCTCAACGGACTGCTCGCGCTCGGGGCGCGGCTCAAGGCCGAACTCAAGATAGGGCTCGAGCATCCGTACCTGCGAGGCCGCACGCTCGCGATGGTCTTTCAGAAGCCGTCGCTCAGGACCCGCGTCACGTTCGAGACCGGGATGGCACAGCTCGGCGGTCATGCGATCTATCTGGCGCCGAACGATATCGGTATCGGCGAGCGCGAATCGGTGAAGGATGTCGCGCGCAACATCTCGCGCGCAGTCGATCTGATCATGATTCGGACTTTCTCGCATGAGACGGCAGTCGAGCTTGCGCGCGAGGCCTCGGTGCCCGTCATCAACGGGCTCACCGATTTGCTGCACCCGTGCCAGTTGCTCGCCGATCTGATGACGATGCAGGAGCGGTTCGGGCGCGATCTCAGCAAGGTGCGCGTCGCGTTTGTCGGCGACGGCTTCAACATGGTGCAGAGCTGGATCGAGGCGGCGGCGCTCGCGGGCTTCGAGCTTCGCGTTGCGTGTCCAAAGGGCTACGAGCCGGAAAAAGGTTTTATGAAGCGCCTGCGCGACGAGGAGATCGGCACGCTCACCGAGGATCCCGCCGAGGCGGTGAAGGACGCGGACGTCGTTTACACGGACACGTGGACTTCGATGGGCCGTGAGAAGGAAGCTGCGCAGCGCCGCCGCGACTTCAAGGGCTTCCAGGTGAACGACGCGCTGATGAAGCACGCGCGCAAGGGCGCGCTCGTAATGCATTGCCTGCCGGCGCATCGCGGCGAGGAGATTACCGACGACGTGCTCGACGGTCCGCACTCGGTCGTGCTCGATCAAGCCGAGAACCGGCTCCATGCGCAGAAGGCCGTGATGGTCTGGCTGATACGCCCCGAGATTTTGCAGATCGCGCCGCCAGAGTAACGGAGCAGGAATCGTGGCAACCGAAAAAATAAAAAAACTGGTGCTCTCTTACTCGGGCGGTCTCGACACGTCGGTGATGCTGCGCTGGATCAAGGATCACTTCGGCTGCGAGGTAGTCGCATACTGCGCCGACGTTGGTCAGGGCGACGAGACCGAAGGCCTCGAAGAAAAGGCGCTCAAGACCGGCGCAAGCAAACTCTATGTCGTCGATTTGCGCGAGGAATTCGCGCGCGACTTCGTCTTCCCGATGCTGCGCGCGAACGCCGTGTATGAGGGCTACTACCTGCTCGGCACGTCGATCGCGCGGCCGGTCATCGCCAAGAAGCTGGTCGAAATCGCACTCAAGGAAGGCGCCGACGCTGTCGCCCACGGCGCGACCGGCAAAGGCAACGACCAGGTGCGATTCGAGTTGACCTTCGCGCGGCTGGCACCCGATCTGAAGGTTATCGCGCCGTGGCGCCGCACCGATTGGCCGTTTGTGGGCCGCGCCGACATGCTCGCCTACGCCAATGACAAGAAAATTCCCGTGGCCGTGACCGCCGAGAAGCCCTACTCGATGGATCGCAACCTCGTCCACATCAGCTATGAGGGCGGTATTCTCGAGGATCCGTGGCGCGAGCCTTACGACGATATGTTCCGCCTAACCGTCTCGCCCGAAGACGCGCCCGACCAGCCGGAGTATGTCGAGATCGAATACGACGCCGGCAATCCGGTTGCGATCAACGGCGAGCGGCTCGGGCCCGCGGCGATTATCGAGCGCTCAAACGAAATCGCGGGCCGTCATGGTATCGGCCGCGTCGATCTGGTCGAGAACCGCTACGTCGGAATCAAATCGCGCGGAGTTTACGAGACGCCCGGCGTGACGATCCTCTTCCACGGGCATCGCGCCGTCGAGCAGCTCACTCTCGATCGCGAGGTGATGCATCTGCGTGACTCGCTTATCCCACGCTACGCGGAAATGGTGTATTACGGATATTGGTTCGCGCCCGAGCGTGAGGCGTTGCAGGCGCTGGTGGACGATACACAGAAAAACGTGAGCGGAGTGGCGCGGCTGAAGATGTTCAAGGGCGGGGTGTGGATTGCCGGCCGCAAATCACCGAACTCGCTGTACGATCCGAAGATCGCCAGCTTCGAGGAAGCGGGCGGCTACAACCAGGCCGACGCCGACGGCTTCATCAGGCTGGCGGGCGTGAGGCTTCGAGCCCTGGCCCGCGTGAGCAAGAGCTGATCGGCGCATCGATCATCAAAAGGACGCATCGAGTTGGGCAAGGTCATCCAGTTCAAGCCGCCGCGCACACAGCCCAAGCTCGTGCCCCGTCCGCGCACCGGAGATTGCGATCACTGCAATCACAAGATGGACGTCCATATCAGCCATCCCGACGGCTCGATGAGTTGTGCGGCGCGCGGGTGCTCGTGCCAATTGCGGCCGCTCAATTGATTCGATCGCAGCGATCCGGCCCGCTCGCTTGACCGTGAAAGTGCGTCAACAGAAGAAGAACGCCAAGGCCGCCTCGCACAATCTCATCCGAGGAAGATTTGCGCGCGGCCGCCTGCCCGAAGTCGAAGCCTTCACCGCGTCGCTGCCTTTTGACCGCCGGCTTTTTCGCCATGACATTCGCGGCTCTATCGCGCATGCGCAGATGCTCGCCAGGGCCGGACTGCTCCGTGCCAACGAGTTGCGCCTGATAGTCAGCGGACTGGAGCAAATCGAAAATGAAATCGCGGCGGGACATTTCAAGTTCGACCTCGCCGACGAAGACATCCATCTCGCGATCGAGCGCCGGCTAATCGCGCTCGTCGGCGAGCCCGGACGCAAATTGCACACCGGGCGCTCGCGCAACGATCAGGTCGCGCTCGACCTGCGGCTCTATCTCCGCGACGAGCTGGCCGCTGTGACAGCACTGGTCACAGACCTGCGCGCCGTGCTTATTGCGCTCGCACGGCGCCACGTCGCGACCATCATGCCCGGCTATACCCATCTGCAGCGCGCGCAACCGGTGACGCTGGCG
>Ga0302324_100015301_pt1 | contig 15390 bp, 16 predicted proteins | sample Palsa_T0_1_FD_201949 | JGI IMG/M metagenome (GOLD analysis project Ga0302324, IMG submission 201949) | Peat permafrost microbial communities from Stordalen Mire near Abisko, Sweden - Palsa_T0_1 | ecosystem: Environmental > Terrestrial > Soil > Palsa > Peat permafrost | place: Sweden: Abisko...
TCCCTTCTCTTTCTTGGGCCTACGGGGTTAGCTGTCGGGCTCGCGCTGAAAGAGCTGCGCTACGCCGGAAATTCGGCGATTCGCCCCGGGGGCCTGCTCAGGCCCCATTCGGGTTCCCCGTTCGCCGCTGCGTTTTGACGCCTCGACGACTCGGCTGGGTGCTGTATCGGCACGGGACACTACCGGAACGGCAGGATTCCTGTCACATCGCGACTTTATGTCGGTTCAGGCAGGGGAACCGACATCGGTGCAGGTAGCTGGGCCGCGTCTCCGCAGGCTCCCGATGTGCGTCAGCGAAGCTCGATCACGGTGCATTAGGCTGCGCGGATGGACTCCGACTACACCCCCCACGATGTCGCCGCTCTGCTCGTCGGTGGCGAGGTCCAGCTGATTGACGTCCGCCAACCCCATGAGCACGACGCCGGCCGGATCGCCGGCGGGCGGCTGATCGAGCTCGCTGAGGTCTCGGCTCAGGCCGACGCGATCGACCGCGCGCGGCCGGTCGTCTTCTACTGCCGCAGTGGGGCTCGCTCGGCGATGGCCACCGACGCCTTCCGCGCCGCGGGTTTCGACGCCCACAACATGGCGGGCGGGCTGCTCGAGTGGCACGCTGCCGGGCTGCCGCTGGAGCCCGCTGACGGCTACGTCGCGGACCCCTGACCCCGACGTCGCCCACGGGTTAGCCCGCTAACCGGAATTCGCCCGCCATTTGATCGAGCACCCGACCGGCTTGGTCTCAGGCCGGGAGGGCGCGGCGCCCGCGAGCAGGGCGTCGAGGGCGTCGCGCAGCCATGACGCACGCTGATCCGGGTCGTCGTAGTCGGCGTCGGGCGCGCCGCGGTAGCGCAGGCGTCCTTCGCCATCGAGCACGAACACATCCGGGGTGGTCTTCGCACCGTAGGAGCGCGCGACCTCCTGGCTGGCGTCGTGCAGGTAGGGCATCGGCCAGTCTTCCGCGGCAACGCGCCGCTGCATGGCCGGCAAGGAGTCCCGCGGGTAGCGCACGGAGTCGTTTGAGTTGACGGCCAGAAAGACAACGCCGCGGTCGGCGTAGTCGCGGGCCGCGTCAGCGATGCGGTCGTGCCAGGCAAGCGCATACGGACAGTGGTTGCAGGTGAACACGACGACGGTCGCGCCGGCGGCGGGTGCGCTCCAGCGCTCGCCCGCCGTGTCGGGCAGTTCGAAATCCGGTGCTGATTCGCCGATCGCCAATGTCATCGGGTCACCTCCACGCGTTCCGCTGCCCGTATGAGCGCCTCACGCAGGTCGTCTGGGTCGGGAGTCGGCGAGATCCGGCCGTCACGGCGGTGATAGACGCGGCAGTTGAGGCCGAATCCATCAGCCCCCGATGATGTGACGTCGCGGCCGTCGATGAGGATCGTGGGCGAGCCGATGAATCGAGCCTCCACGGCCTCGGCGTCGGTGCGGATCTCGCGCATCCGGATCTCGGCACCGTCAAGCCGCAGTTCCGTGAGCAGGGCATTGAGCTCGGCCAGCGCGCGCTCGGTGGAAGGACAGCCTTCCCACCAGAGCAGCTCGAGTTCGGGTGTACGCATATCGATCAGGCTGGTCACCGGTCTGTCCCAACTGACCCGCGCCCCGCGATCGGCGGCTCAGCCCACGTTCCAGGTGTCGCCGGCCAGCAGCAGGTCCTCGAGCTGAGCATCGGAGGCCGGTTCGGCGGCCGTCGCGTGACGACCATAGACAGGGCGCTCGACATCCCGGAAGATGCCGATCGGCGTCGGGCCGGTGGGGTCCTCGGCGAGCTTCGCGAGCGAGAAGGCAAGGCCTGGGTCGGTGCGCTGAGGATCGTGGACGATCAGCGCGTTCTCCCCCACCTCGGCGACGTCAACGATGGCCAGGCCCCCATCGGCACCGCGGGCCACACCGCGCTCGCCGTCGACGCCAAACCGGATCGGCTGCCCGGTCTCGAGCCGGATCTGGTTTGCCTCCTTGACGTCCTTCTCAGTCAGCGCGGCGAATGCGCCGTCATTGAACACCGGGCAGTTCTGATAGATCTCGACCAGCGCGGCGCCCTGGTGCAGCGCGGCGGCACGGAGCACGTCCGTCATGTGGTGACGATCGCGGTCGATCGTTCGCGCGACGAACGTCGCCTCCGCTCCCAGCGCCAGGGCAACCGGGTTGAACGGATGGTCGGCCACGCCGAACGGTGTCGATTTCGTGATCTTGCCCAACTCGGAGGTGGGCGAGGCCTGACCCTTGGTGAGACCGTAGATCTGGTTGTTGAACAGCAGGATCTTGACCGGCACGTTGCGTCGGAGCGCGTGGATCAGGTGGTTGCCGCCGATCGAGAGCGAGTCCCCATCGCCACTGACGACCCAAATCGACAGGTCTTCACGCGCGGTGGCCAGGCCGGTCGCGAGTGCCGGGGCACGCCCGTGGATGCCGTGCATGCCATACGTATCCATGTAGTAGGAGAACCGCCCGGCGCAGCCGATCCCGGTGATGAAGACGACTCGCTCGGGCGCGATCCCGAGTTCGGGCATGAACTGCTGGACCGCGGAGAGAACGGCGTAGTCGCCGCAGCCCGGGCACCAGCGCGTCTCCTGGTCAGACTGGAAATCGGCCTTGCCCAGCGGGCGCGTGCTGTCCCCGTTACCGTGACCGTTTGTGGCGGTGGCGCTCATTGGCGCTCCGCGATCTGCTGCTCGATCTCGGCCGCAAACAGGGGTTGTCCCTGCACCTTGCAGAAGGACTCGACATCCACCAAGAACTTCGCGCGCAGGACCTGGGCGAGCTGACCCGAGTTCATCTCCGGCACGAGCACCCGATCGAACGAGCGCAGCACGTCGCCCGTGTTCGACGGCAGCGGATCGAGGTGGTGCAGTTGCGCGGAGGCCACCTTGAGGCCGGCCGCACGGGCCCGGCGCACGCCCGCACGGATCGCGCCCTCGCTCGACCCCCAGCCGAGTACGAGCAGGCTGGCACCCGGTTCGGAATCCACCGCCAGGGGCGGGATCTCACGCGCGATGCCGGCGATCTTCGCCGCCCGCAGCTCGGTCATGCGAGCGTGGTTGGCGCCATCGTAGGAGATGTTGCCCGTGCCGTCGGCCTTCTCCAGACCGCCGATCCGGTGTTGCAGGCCCGGCGTCCCGGGTATCGCCCATGGCCGCGCGAGCCGCTCGTCGCGACTGTAGGGGAGGAACTCCTTCCCATCGCCGTCGACGGTGGCAAAGTCCGGGTCGATCTCGGGCAGGTCAGCCACCGCCGGAACCCGCCACGGCTCTGACGAGGAGGCCAGGAACGTGTCCGAGAGCAGAATCACCGGAGTGCGGTAACGGATCGCGATCCGGGCCGCCTCGAACGCCGCATCGAAGCAGCCCCCGGCGGTGCTGGGCGCGATGATCGGCAGCGGCGACTCACCGTGGCGGCCATGGAGCGCCATCAGCAGATCCGACTGCTCGGTCTTGGTCGGCATCCCGGTCGAAGGCCCGGCGCGCTGGACGTCGATCACGATCAACGGCAGTTCAAGCATGACCGCGAGGCCAATCGTCTCCGCCTTCAGATCCATGCCGGGACCGCTCGTTGCCGTCACCCCGAGTCGCCCACCGAACGAGGCGCCGAGCGCCATCCCGGCGGCTGCGATCTCATCTTCGGCCTGAATCGTCGACACCCCGATGCTGGCATGCCGGGAGAGCTCGTGCAGGAGCTCGGAGGCGGGCGTGATCGGATAGCTGGCCAGGACGAGCGGTAGCCCGCTGCGCACGCTGGCCGCGATCAGCCCGAGCGCCAGCGCGGTAATGCCGTTGACGTTCCGGTAGGCCCCGGGCGGCACGTCCGTGGCGGGCGGGACCACGTATTGCACGTCGAGCAATTCGGTCGTCTCGCCGAACGACCAGCCGGCATTGAAAGCAGCCAGGTTGGCTTGCGCAACCGCGGGATTGCGCGCGAACTTCTTCTCGATCCACCGTTTCGTGACATCCGTGGGGCGTCCGTAGAGCCACGACAGCACGCCCAGCGCGAACAGGTTCTTGGCCCGCCCGGCATCGCGGCTGGATACCCCTTCGATCGCCTCCACGGCGCGAACGGTCAAGGCCGTCATCGGAATCCGGTGCACGCGGTAGGCCTCAAGCGACGCATCCTCGAGTGGGTTGGATGTGTAGCCGGCCTTCTCGAGGTTGCGCTTGCTGAACGCGTCCTCATTGACGATGATCGTCGCGCCGCGCTCGAGCTCGGTTCGGTTGGACTTCAGCGCCGCAGGATTCATCGCCACGAGGACGTCGGGCGTGTCACCGGGCGTGAGAATGTCCTGCGACGCGAAGTGAATCTGAAACGCCGAGACTCCTGCCAGCGTCCCGGCCGGGGCGCGAATCTCGGCGGGGAAATTCGGCAGGGTGGCCAGGTCGTTGCCGGTCAACGCCGTCGCGTCCGTGAACCGGCCGCCGGCCAGCTGCATACCGTCACCGGAGTCCCCGGCAAACCGGATGACCACGCGTTCGCGTTCCTCTACTGTCTTGGCCACCTCGCCCCTCTCCTATGCGTCCGCATCACCGGCTCACGTCTCCCGCAGTTGTCAAGCGATTGTACGCAAGCGCCCCGATGGCCGGTTGAGCCGCCACCCGGCGGCCAGCGCAGGTCGTCGCAATCGGGGTACCAATAGCTGAGTGCCGCGACGCGCGTGCTCGATGCGTTCCCGCGGAATCGGCGCCAGCCGATTCCCGCTAGAGCTTTTCGACGTTGATCGCCTTCGGCCCCTTGGGACCAGCCTCCTCCTCGTAGGACACCTTGGTGCCCTCCGCGAGCGACCGGTAGCCGTCGGCTTGGATGCTCGAGTGATGCACGAACAGGTCCCGGCTGCCCTCATCGGGGGTGATGAAGCCGAACCCCTTTTCGTCGCTGAACCACTTGACCGTTCCGTTTGGCATGTGGAGTAACTCCTCCATCCCTCGAAGTGCTGCCACCGCGGAGGCTTTCGCTGCGGATACCCCGAGGTCTGCACCTGATCTTTCACCGCTCGCTCGTGCACGAACGGCCTTACGGCGCGGCACGGTAGCACGGTCAGCGTCTGCAGCAGCGTGCCGCGATCAGCGGTCACGCGTCGAACACACGTCATCCTTCCCAGGCATGGAAGATCCGATGCCGGTCGGGCGCAATACGGCGATTCCGCTCCGCGAGGTGGTGGTCCGCGCTTCCCGCTCCTCGGGGCCGGGCGGCCAGCACGCCAACGTCACCGCGTCGCGGATCGAGGCCGTATTCGACGTCGCCGCCTCGAACGCCCTCAACGACGAGCAGAAGCGCCGCGTCATCGCTCGCCTCGGCCCGCGGGTGGTCGCGGTCGCCCAGGATGCTCGTAGCCAGGCCCGCAACCGCGAACTTGCGCTGCAGCGGCTCGCCCGCCGACTCACGGCGGCCCTCGCTGTTGCGCGTCCGCGCCGGGCAACGCGGCCAACCCATTCATCGGTGACGCGCAGACTCGACTCCAAGCGCCATCGCGCCGAGCGCAAGCGCGGCCGGCGGCCGCCGGGCGCCGACGACGGCTGATCGGGCGCACTGACATACGCTCCATCACGTGCGCTGGCTCGTCGATGGCATGAATGTGGTGGGCGCCCGGCCCGACGGGTGGTGGCAGGACCGCGACGCCGCGATGCGTCGCCTGGTCGATTTGCTCGAACGGTGGGCCGCTGCCGAGGGGGAGGACGTCATCGTCGTGTTCGAGCGCGCCCCCTCGCCGCCCATTCGATCAACCGTGATCGAGATCGCGCACGCGCCGCGGCCACGCGCCCATGCCGCCGACGACGAGATCATCCGGCGCCTCCGTAAGGAGCCACTGCCGGCAACGGTCCGAGTCGTCACCTCCGACCGTTGGCTATCGGACCGCGCCAGCCTGGTCGGAGCGAGCGTCGAGGGGGCCGAATCATTCCGATCCAGGCTCGAAGCAGCCTGAGCGCGGCTGCCACAATTCTCTGATGGCCATGGAACCCGCTCGGCGGGCCGCCCCGCCCCGGGACGGCCAGGAGGAGCACGCGCCCGCCACGCCGGGCTGGAAGGTGACCCCGGCGCCCGACGGCCGCGGCGCTCGGCAGCGCACGCCGGCGCCGAGGGGACCCAGATCCCGATGGTGGATTGCCGCGTTTGTGGTCGGCTTGCTGGCGCTCAACCTGTGGGTCTCCTCACAGGCCCTGCGCCCGAACGCGTCGGTCCGGATTCCGTACAGCCCGACCCTGCTGACACAGATTCAGGACGGAAACGTCAAGGAGATCTCGTCGACGGGCCTGGCGATCCAAGGCACGTTCAAGCAGCCGGTGAGATACCCGGCCAACGACTCCAACATCGAGCCGACGACCAACTTTGCCACCCAGGTGCCGTCGTTTGCCAACAACACCGCCCTGCTGGACCTGCTTGAGAGCCACGACGTGATCATCGACGCCAAGGCGCCGAACTCCGGCCCGTCGTTCCTGACCAGCTTGATCTTTGGCTTCGGGCCGACGCTGGTGTTGATCCTGCTGTTCGTGCTGATCGCGCGGCGGGCGGCCGGCGGCGCCGGCGGCGCGGGCGGGCTGATGTCGTTCGGGCGCTCGCGCGCCCGCCGCGTCGAGGCGTCCGAGCAGCCGGTGACCTTCGAAGATGTGGCGGGCATCGACGAGGCGAAGGAGGAGCTGACCGAGATCGTCGACTTCCTCAAGAACCCGGACAAGTACCTCCTGCTCGGTGCCAGGATCCCGCGCGGCGTTCTGCTCAGCGGGCCTCCGGGCACCGGCAAGACGCTGCTGGCCCGCGCCGTCGCCGGCGAGGCCGGTGTCCCGTTCTTCCAAATGTCTGCGTCGGAGTTCGTTGAGATGATCGTCGGGGTGGGCGCCTCACGCGTGCGTGACCTGTTCGCCCAGGCCAAGACCGCCGCCCCATCGATCATCTTCATCGACGAGCTTGATGCGATCGGCCGCTCCCGCTCGGGCGGCGGACCGAACCTCTCCGGCGGACATGACGAGCGCGAGCAGACGCTGAATCAGATCCTCACCGAGATGGACGGCTTCGATCCCCGCACGAGCGTGATCGTCCTGGGCGCGACCAACCGGCCCGAGGTCCTCGATCTGGCGCTGCTGCGGCCCGGCCGGTTTGACCGGCGGGTGGCCGTCTCACCGCCGGACCGAGCCGGACGCGAGGCGATCCTCCGCGTTCACAGCCGCTCGGTGCCGCTCGCCGCGCACATCGACCTGAGCGCAATCGCCTCCGCGACGCCCGGCATGGTCGGCGCGGACCTGGCCAATCTGGTCAACGAGGCGGCACTGCTGGCGGCGCGCCGCGGTCACGACAAGGTGACCAGAGAGGACTTCAGCGACGCGATGGAGCGGATCGTCCTCGGCGCTGAGCGCAAGGTGATGCTCACCGACGATGACCGGCGGCGGACGGCCTGTCACGAGTCCGGCCACGCGATCGTGGGGATGGTCACGCCGGGGGCCGACCCGGTCCGCAAGGTGTCGATCATCCCGCGCGGCCAGGCGCTCGGGGTCACGTTCTCCGCCCCCGACGCCGACCGCTTCAACCTCGACGAGCGCCACCTGCTGGCCCAGATCAAGGTGGCGCTGGGCGGGCGGGTGGCGGAGGAGATCATGCTGGGCGACCTGACCACCGGCGCCGAGTCCGACATCCAGCAGCTGACGCGGATCGCGCGCTACATGGTCGGGCGCTGGGGCATGAGCCCCGCGGTCGGCCCGGTCGCCGTCATTCCGGCCGACGGGATGGGGCCCCTGCTGCCCGGTGCCTCAGAGACGTCGCCGGAGACCCAGCGGATCGTCGACGAGGAAGTGAGGCGGATCGTCGAACAGGCCCACGCCCAGACCACCGAGGTCCTGCTCGCCCACCGCTCCAATCTCGACGCCCTGGTCGCCGCCCTGCTCGAGCGCGAGACCCTCGACGAAGCCGACGCCTACGCAGCGGCCGGCCTGCCCCGCGATCCACTCGCCCAGCTGACCGAGGCCGCACCCGTCATCACGTAGCTCAGTCACCGAGACGCGTCATCCGGGCCAGACCCTCGTGGCACTCGACCACCCTGCGCTTGACCGGATCGCTGTCGGGGCGATCGTGAACGAGGTCCCAGGTGCGGTCGGCGATCTCACGCGCGTTCTCCGGGGTGGCGCTTTCCCACAGCCGGTCGACGAGCCGCAACTCGAAGCTCTGAATCTGGTCGGCGGGATCGCCCGGCTCCATCCGGGGAAGCGGCTCGCCGGTCGCCTCCTTCCACATTCCGGTCGCCACCAGGAGTCGATTTCGCAGTTGGATCGGATCCATCGCCGCCAACATCCTAGTGGCGCGGCGATGGGTGCTTTCACACTCATGTTCGCCAGCCACTCCGGCCGCCGAAGGTTGATCAGGTTCTGGGCAGCTCCTGCCTGGTTGTGAGCAGCGGCGCGAACAGATCTCCATGCTCGGCGACGCGGGTGAGCACCTGCTCGGTGTCAAAGCTCACCAGGGCGCCGTCGCGAGCCCGGAGGCAGACCTCGACCTGCTCCCAGCTGACCGGAGTCGAGACCGTTGGTCGCTCGCGCGCGCGCACGGAGTAGACACTGACCGTCGTCTTATGGGCGTCATTCTGGCTCCAGTCGACCAGCACCTTCCCGGAGCGCAGCCGCTTGGTCATGCGCGAAACCACGAGCTCAGGCATCCGCTGCTCGAGCAACTCCGCGATGCGGCGTGAGAATGGCTTGGTCTGCTCGTACTCGACCGCCACGTTGAGCGGCAGATAGACCTGCATCCCCTTCGAGCCGGAGGTCTTGACCACGCTCTCGAGCCCGAGGGCGGCGAACAGACCCCGCAGCACGAGCGCCACTTCGCAACATTCGACGATGCTCGCCGGAGCTCCCGGGTCGAGGTCGAACACCATCATCGTGGGGCGCTCCGGCGCGTGGGCGAGGGCCAGCGACGTGTGCAACTCGACGTCGGCCAGGTTCGCCAGCCAGATGAGTGTCGCGCGATCCTGCACCAGCGTGTAGTCGATCGAGCCGATCCTGGCGGTGGCGACCCAGTCGGGCCGGTGCGAGGGGGAATTCTTCTCATAGAAGTAATCGGCGTCCACCCCATTCGGGTAGCGCTTGAGCGTCAGCGGCCGGTCGCGCAGGTGCGGCAGGAGCGCGGGCGCGACGCGCGCGTAGTAGCCGATCAGGTCACCCTTCGTGAAACCTGACTGCGGGAACAGCACCTTGTCCCAGTTTGAGATCTTCAGCCGACGCCCGTCCGCCAGCACGGCCATCGAGCCGTCGGCCAGTCGCTCCACTTCGTCAAACAGGGCTTCGGGCGATCCCGGTGGCCCGGCGTGGGCGGGCTCGCGAACGCCCTCGAGCACCACCTCCCGGGGCGCCTTGTCCTCGCGCAAGCCCTTGTAGGAGGGCGCGCGCATGACCCGATCCGACGTCCACTGCCGGAACTCGATTTCGGCCACGACGCACGGCTCGACGAACACCGCGTTGCGCGGCAGCTTGGGGGCCGAGGTGAAGGGACTGGTTGTCCGGCGCAGAGGTGGCAACCGGGCCGCCAGGTCGGCGAGCGTCTGGTCGGTGAACCCGGTACCCACCCGTCCCGCGTAACGAAAGGCGCCGTCTTCGTGGTATCCCATCAGGAGCGCCCCGATCCGATCCGTGCGACGGCCCTCGCCGGGCAGCCAGCCCCCGATTACCAATTCCTGGTTGAGCGTGTGCTTGACCTTCACCCATGCCCCGGTGCGTCGGCCTGGCTCGTAGCGAGAGTCCAGCCGCTTGGCGACGATCCCCTCGAGTCCCTGAACCTCGGTCGCTTGCAGGAGTCGCGTGCCCTGACCGGGATGAGCGGCGGGAACCCGCCAGGCGGGGCCGCCGAGCTCGAGCGCTTGCAGTCGCGCGCGGCGCTCGGTGTAGGGGAATGTCATCAGCGAGCGCCCATCGAGGTACAGGAGGTCGAAGATGGCGTAGACCACCGGGGTGCTCGCGGCCAGCCTGCGCACCGCCGAGGACGACGTGACGTGCATCCGGCTCTGCAGGCGTTCGAAGCTGGGGCGCCCGTCGTCGTCGAAGGCGACGATCTCGCCGTCGAGCACCGCCTCGCGCATGCCCAGGTCGCGGAGCAGGCCGCGGACCTCGGGATAAGAATCGGTGATCTCGCGCAGGTTCCGGCTCTCCAGCCTGAGCCGTCCGGGCGGCGCGTAGGCGATCGCCCGGACCCCGTCCCACTTGATTTCGAAGCTCCAGTTCGCTTCGGGCTGCGGCACATCACCCGCACCCGCGAGCATCGGCACGACGCGCTCGGGCATCGGCTCTCGGTCGGGATCGGTCGGCGGGTCGATCCGATGGATCAGCCAGTCGTTCGGCGAGCTCCCGTCACGACCGATCGGGAACAGCCCATAGCGACCCTTCAGCCGCTCGCCGTGGAACGTGATCTCGACCTTGCGCTCCTCCCACTTGTGCACGTCGAAGGTGCCGCGATCCCAAATCCGCATCGTGCCGGCGCCGTATTCCCCCGCTGGGATGTCGCCCTCAAACTCGAGGTACTCGAGCGGATGGTCCTCGGTGTGAACCGCGAGCCGGTTCTCGGATGGTGCGGGCGGGATGCCGTTGGGGACCGCCCATGACGCGAGCGCGCCGTCGTGCTCGAGCCGGAGATCCCAGTGCAGGCGGGTCGCGTGGTGCTCCTGCACGACGAACCGCGGCGACTGGCCGTCGGCGGGGGGGTTCTCGCCGCTGGGCTCTGAGGTCGCGGTGAAGTCGCGCTTGGCGCGGTAGCGGTGAAGATCGGCGCGGGGCACGGCGACTAACGTAACGTTCCCGCGGCACCGATGCGGATCGTTACCTGGAACGTCAACTCGCTGCGCGCACGGCTGCCGCGTGTGCTCGAGCTGCTCGCGCAGCATGAGCCGAACGTCGTCTGTCTCCAGGAGACCAAGTGCACCGCCGACGGGTTTCCCACCGACGAGCTCGCGCAGGCCGGATACGCCGCCGTGCATCATTCCGGCGGCCGTTGGGCGGGCGTCGCCCTGCTGGCCCGCACGCCGCTGCTCCCGCGCGAGCCGCTGTCCGGGCTCCCCGGCGAGCCCACCCCGGCCGAGGCTCGGTGGTGCGAGGCGACGATCGGCGAGGTTCGGTTCGCAAGCGTGTACGTCCCCAACGGACGCACGCTCGACAGCCCCGAGTTTCCCCGCAAGCTCGCGTTCCTCGACGCCATCGCCCAACGGGCGGACGCCCTGCGCGAGCGCCCGTTGGTGATCGCGGGCGACTTCAACGTCGCCCCGGCGGACCTCGATGTCTACGAGCCAGCGGCGTTCGTCGCCTCGACTCACGTGACCCCGGCCGAGCGCGCCCGGCTCCAGGGGATCCTCGAGCACGGACGCCTCCTCGACGCCTATCGCCACCTGCACCCGAACGACGTCCAATTCACGTGGTGGGATTACCGGGGCGGCAACTTCCACCGCGGCCTCGGTCTTCGCATCGACCTCTTCATGTTGAGCGCAGAACTTGGCGCCCGAGAGGTCAGCTGCGGCATCGACCGCGACTACCGCAAGGGCACCAAGCCCTCCGACCACGCACCCCTGCTGCTGGAGTTGAGCTGAGAGGACCGGCACACCCCCCGGGCGATTTCACATCTTCAACAACTTTTACGTGCAAGCGCGATCATTCCCGTCATGGCGCGAATTCTCGTCGTCGACGATGAGCCTGCGGTGAGGCGGGCGCTGGAGCGCGCACTGCGACTGGAGAACCATGAAGTGGCGCTCGCCGCCGACGGCGAGGAGGCCCTTGATGTCCTGGCCAGCTCGCCTGCGGACGCCGTGATCCTCGACGTGCTGATGCCTCGACTTGACGGCCTCGAGGTCTGCCGGAGGTTGCGCAAGGCGGGCGATCGCACCCCGGTGCTCATGCTCACCGCGAGGGACGCCATCGACGATCGCGTCGAGGGGCTCGACGTCGGTGCCGATGACTACCTGGTCAAGCCGTTCGCCCTGCGAGAGTTGCAGGCGCGATTGCGGGCATTGTTGCGACGCGCCGGGGACGGTGCCGACGGCGAAGTGCTCCGCTACAGCGATCTGGTGCTCGACCCGGTCGCGCACGAGGTACGCCGAGGCGATCGCGTCATCGACCTCTCGCGGACCGAATTCCTGCTGCTCGAGCTGTTCCTGCGACATCCACGCCAGGTCCTGACCCGCTCGACGATCTTCGAGAATGTCTGGGGGTACGACTTCGGGCCGACCTCCAACGCGCTCGGCGTGTACATGGGTTATCTGCGCCGCAAGACCGAGGCCGGCGGCGAGTCGCGCCTGCTGCACACGGTCCGAGGCGTCGGCTACGTGTTGCGGGATTGACCAGGGTCCTGGGCCGTGTCCCTGCGCCGGAGACTCTCGCTCGTCGCCGCCGCGTCGGTGGGCATCGCAATCCTGATTGCCGCCCTCGTCTGCTATCTGGTCGTACGCGGGCAGCTGCGCGGGCAGGTGGATGACGCGCTGAAGGGCCAGGCGGTGCTCGTCCAGCACGAGGGCCAATACGCCCTTGGCGTCGGAAACCTCGCCGGCCTGCCGGCCAACGCCGGCGGCCGGGCGCCGTACGAGCAGGTCGTGGGGGTCAACGGCGCGGTGCTATTCAACCAGGGCGGCGTGAACCTGCCGGTTGACTCGACCACGATGAACGTCGCCGCCGGTCAGCCGGCCACCGATTTCGCGGACGCCACCGTCGGCGGCATCCACGTGCGGTTGTATACGTTTCACGGGACAGCGCAATCGGGCGGGCAGGTCGAACCGGTCGCGGTTCAGCTGGCGCGGCCGCTGCAGTCCGTCGACCGCATTCTGTCCAACCTGCGGCTGATCCTCGCGCTGCTGCTCGCCGGGGGGATCGCACTCGCTGCCGCACTCGGCCGGCTGGCGGCTCGTCGGGTGCTGGCGCCGCTGGGCGAGGTCGCCCAGGCCGCCCAGCACATCGGCGAAACCGAGGATCTCACGGGACGGATTCAGATCCGCGCTGACGACGAGGTCGGGCAGCTGGCGACTCGCTTCAACTCGATGCTCGATCGGCTCGAAAGCTCGCGAGCGGCGCTCGACGAGTCAGTTCGGGCCCAGCGTCAGCTGGTCGCCGACGCGTCGCACGAGCTGCGGACGCCGGTGACGAGCCTGCGCACGAACATCGAGGTGCTGCTCGCCGGCGGGGAACTGGAGCCCGAGGATCGGCGACGGCTGCTCTCCGACGTGGTTGAGCAGAGCGAGGAGCTGAGTGCGCTGGTCGGCGATTTGATCGAGCTCGCCCGCGGCGATCAGCCACCCGGACCGGCCGAGGACGTGAGATTGGACCGCGTGGTCTCGGAATCGCTGGCCCGCGCCCGCCGTAACTCGCCCGAGATCGAGTTCGTCGACCGGCTCGAGCCGGTGATCGTCGACGGAAGCCCCGAGCGGCTCGGGCGGGCGGTCAACAACCTGCTTGACAACGCGGCCCTCCACTCCCCGCCCGGCGGCAGGGTGGAGGTAACCGTCGACGCGGACGGCGTGGTGGTTCGCGACCACGGGTCGGGAGTCGCCGAAGACGACCTGCCCTACGTGTTTGACCGGTTCTTCCGCGGCACGAACTCGCGCGGTCGTCAAGGCACCGGCCTCGGCCTGGCGATCGTGCGGCAGGTGACCGAGCAGCATGGCGGCCACGTCGCGGCGGCCAACGCTCGCGGCGGCGGGGCGACCTTCACGCTTCAGCTGCCGACGGTGCCGGTTGAGCAGGACGGCGCCCACGGACCCTCGGTGCTGGAGTACGAGGGTCCCGAGCCGGTCAAGACTCAGTAGTAGCTACGGGGCCGGCGGACGAGCCAGTCGAGCCTGACGCGCCAGCTCAAATCGGCGCCGAAGCAGCCAGAACGCGCCCGCGTAGACCGGGACCACGACGAGCAGCAGCAGCGCTCGCTGACGCGGCTCGCCGACCGCGGCGACCGCGGCCACCTCCACGCCGACGGCCGGAAACGCGGCCAGCAACATGGTGTGGGACCGGTAGCCGGAGAAGTGTTCGCGGGCCGTCACCTCGAGCACGCCGAGAGCGCAGACGACGATCCCGACGATGACCGCCGGGCCGCCGCCGCGGATGATCCCCACGACCAGCCCGACCCCCCCGGCCAGGATGGCAAACTCTGAGATCGGCAGCCCACCGAACGGACTCGGCGGCCGGGTCCCCTCAGGTCTCGCCCGGCGCTCACGGACCGGTGGCTCACGCGGTGACATCGCCTGTCGCCCCATGCGCTGGTCGCGACGCGTGGATGGGACCGCGGGCTGGGCCGGGACGGGGCCGCGCCGCTTGCGCGAACGCCGCTTGGACTTCTGGCTGGCCATCGTGCGGATCAGGATAATGGGGATGAGCGGCCGGACTACAGTTGAGGAGGTGGGCGTTCCATCGCCGCTGGATCCGGTCGTGACGTCCTGAGCCGATGGGGCCCGGGTGGCCAGAACGTTCGGTTCTCGGCACCGCCCGCGCGACGGTGGTAGCGGTGGCGCTGGTGGCGGCGGGATGTGGAGTGTCCCACCCCGCCGGCGTGAAGCTCCCGGCGGACGACCAGCCGCTGCCGGCGGGCCGTGGTCCCGCCTACCGACTGCGCCCAATCTCCCCCGCGGTGGCTCGGCGGGCCCCGATCCAGGGGTTGCCCTGCGCGCGCACGCACCGACGGTTCTACGGAGTGCATCTCGAGCTCTACGCGCATCGGCTCGTGCTGCCGGTCCCATCGGGGATCGGGATCGCGCCGCCACAGCGCCGCCGCGGCGTCTACGTCCTCGGCGGGGCCTGCTCGTACCCGGTCCGGACCTTGGAGCCGACCGGCGTGGTGGTCGTGGACGTGCGGCCGCCGCTGGACCTGGCCACGCTGTTCGCGGTGTGGGGCCAGCCGCTCTCGCGTCGCGCGCTGGGCTCGTTCCGCGGGCCTGTGCGGGCATTTGTCGGCGGCCGGCGCTGGCGCGGGGCTCCCGGTTCGATCTCGCTCGTCCGGCACGCCGAGATCGTGCTCGAGATCGCCGGCGCGGTGCCCCCGCATCCGCGCTACCGCTTTCCCCCTGGCCTGTGAACTTCCGCTCCGGGCCCGCTCTAACCTGTCGGCCATGCCAGTTGCGCTCGCGAGGTTTCCCGCCGCCGCGCGGCTCGTCGCAGCGCTCGCCCTGGGCGCAGCACTGCTCTCGGTGCTGCTCGCCTTGACCCTCGGGGCGGCCGGGGCCCGCGCCGACGGCGATCCCGCCAGTGACGTCCTGCTGGGTGAAAACGTCTTCTACCCCTACACCCCTGCGACCTCGCCCGCGATCCAGAGAACGCTCAACGCCGAGACCGCCGCGGCGAGCCAGGCCAAGTTCCCGATCAAGGTCGCACTGATCGCCTCGCCGGTCGATCTCGGCGTGATCCCGGAACTATTCGGCAAACCGCAGAAGTACGCCGACTTCTTGGACCAGGAGATCAGTTTTCAGACCAAGCA
>Ga0302324_100015302_pt1 | contig 15390 bp, 13 predicted proteins | sample Palsa_T0_1_FD_201949 | JGI IMG/M metagenome (GOLD analysis project Ga0302324, IMG submission 201949) | Peat permafrost microbial communities from Stordalen Mire near Abisko, Sweden - Palsa_T0_1 | ecosystem: Environmental > Terrestrial > Soil > Palsa > Peat permafrost | place: Sweden: Abisko...
GTTGTGAAGTCGGGTGGGCGGGAAGATGGCACAGCCGGTTCGGGGCACGCAATCGCTGGTGGGGCAGATGGGCTGGGTGTGGGGCCGGCCCTGGCTTGTGGCCATCGAGGTTGCGTGGCGCTGGTTTTTTGGCGTGCCACTGCTGGTGGCTGGGTTCGTTGTCGTGCGGCACATTCTGAAACTTGAAACGCTGGAAGCTTCGGGCCTTGCAGACCTCGACACGAGGAGTCCCTGGATCATGTCGCAGCAGCTGATGCGCGCGTGGGCGCTGTACCGGCCGTCGCTGGTGGGATCGATCCTCGCAATTGCACCCGCGGCAGGCGTGGCTTGGATTATGGCCTCGTGCGTCGGGCGCGCTGCGCTGTTCAACAGGATTGAACCGAAGATGAAGTTCCATCCATTCAAGTTGCTTCTGCTGCAGGCAGCCCACTGTTTGCTGGCGGTGCTGGTGTTTCTTGGGTGGGCCAGCTGCCTGGGCTCGCTCGCAGCTCACACAATTACGCTGGATGCGGAACCCGACCTTATCGGGTTTGCAGTGGGCGCAATCTTTTACTCTCTCGGCTTCTTTACGCTGTGGGCGCTGGTAAGCTGGCCGGTCAATCTGGCGCCTGTTCTGGCGCTCTACGAGCGACGGTCGCCCTGGTCTGCGCTGCGCGCGAGCCTGCTGCCCGGGCGCGCTCTTGCCTCCAAGCTTATCGAGATTAACCTGGTGATGGGGATTGTTACGCTGGCGCTGATTGTGCTCGCGATGGTGCTTTCGGCAGCGCCGCTGCCGTTCAGCGATGAACTGGGGCCGGATGCGCTGCACGGCATCGGGGCGCTGGCGGTGCTTTTTTATGTTTTGGCCAGCGACTACTTCCAGGTGGTGCGGCTGAAGAGCTTTGTGGAGTTCTCAAGGGAGTTTCGCGGGGCTGGTCTTTGACCGCACAATCCCGCTCATTGAGTTCTCGAAGTTGGCTGAAGGGTTGAGATGGGGTGTAGGGGTTCGTGGTTTCCCACCCTAAACGCAAAGAACGCGTTTAGGATGGGGCACCCGCATTGATGCAAGAGTGAGCGTCAACAAGGGCGAAATAGAATCAGTGGCGGGCGGCTTCTTCGGCGAGGTACGCGGGCGAGAGCGTGTGTCTGCTGGTGGCGAGCGGCAATAACGTGGGATAGAACTGCACGAAGGTGTTGTCGACGGCGGCGTGCTGCTGGTGGCAGGTGTAACAGTTGGCTTTGGGCGGAAAGAGCTGGCCGTCGTTGCCTCCATCGTCGAAGCTGAAAAATGCCCATCCGCCAGGGAATTGCGCGGCGGGAAAGCGCTGCGTGTCTTTGATGTGCACCTCAAGGCCCATCTGGTCAGTCGATTGGTAGTGGCCGGAGTGATTGATGGAGCCCTCGCTGCTGGCGCCGCGGACTTCGAGGACGAGGATGGTTTTGTCGGGCCAGGTACCGGTGGATTGGAAGCTGCGCCAGGCTTCGGGGTTGACGAAGACGTTGTCGAACATGGAGTGGCCGGCGGCCTGATTAGCGTTGGGAATGTAGTTCATGTCGATGCCGGTGGAGAGATAGATCCATTCGCGGTAGTTGGAGGGGAGTTGAAGCTGTCCCTTGGCGTTGTAGACCGGCTGGTTGTCCTGAGCGGCCTGGACGTTGAGCGGAGCTGCCGGCGCGATCCAGATGAGGGCGACCGCAGCCAAAGCAAGAGCGATGAGAAGGAAGGGAAGCGTTTGTTTACGCAAGGAGACCCCCGGTGCATTGAAGTACGCGGGCGAGTGGGAGAAAGTTCACTTAGCCAGGTCTTAGAACACCTTCAGGCGGATGACGAAGTACTTCTTGGGGTCTTCGCGGATGGCCTTGACCAGCTGTTGGGACTGGTCCATGGTCTGGTCAATGTGATCGTAGAGGGCGCGATTGACGAACAACTGGCCCACGGTCCCTTTCCCCTGCTGAAGGCCATTGAGGATGTCGTCGAGACGCGTGACGGTGTCGTCGAGCTTCTTGCCGAAGGCTTCGTCCTTGGCGAGTTTGCCGATGGAACCTTTGCCGGCGTTGATGTCGGCGACGATCTTGTTGGTGTTTTCGACGGTCGCATTCAGGTTGTTGTAGAGCGTCTCGTCTTTGAGGAGCTTGCCGGCGGAGCCCTTGCCGTCGTTGAGGTCGGTGACGATCTTGTTGAGGCTGTCGACGGCGGAGTTGACGCGGGTGTAGAGGGTGTCGTCGGTAACGAACTTGCCGATAGAGCCCTTGCCCTGAGAAATGTCCGCAGTGATGATGTCGAGGTTGTCGGCGATTTTGCTGATCTTGTTGTAGAGTCCCGGGTCGTTGATGAATTTGCCGGCGGTGCCGTGCTCGGAGTTGAGCGTGTCGATGAGGGTATCAACCCTTTTTATGAGACCGTTGAGGCTCTCAAGAGAGACGTCGCTGGTGCGGATGACGTCTTCAATGCTGGGTGCGCCGGAGGAGCGGAGCTCGGAGTTTTCCGCGGGCTGCGGGCCAGTGGCTTTTTCCGAATTGATGTCGACGTAGCTGTCGCCGAGGACACCGGCCTGGGCTATGGCGGCAGTTGAGTCGGTGTGGAGGGCATAGAGGTACTTGGGGCTGACCTCCATGGTGACTTCGACGGGATTGGGGTTGCGCTCGGGGACGATGCGGATGCTGCTGACGTTGCCGATGGTGACGCCTTCAAGGGTGACTGGTGCGCCTACCTTTACGCCGGCCGCGTTATTGAAGTAAGCGCGGAACTTGGGCTTATGGGTGAACGGCCCTCCGGTGGAACCGGTCATGAGGAAGACGAGGCCGACGAGCACGGCCATGGCAACGAGGACCAATGCACCAACTCGTAACTGGGACCACTGGATGTCTTTGCGGCTCGGCACGCGGCTCCCCTTCAGGCTTCTGAAAGTCTTGGCCTTGAGCATACCAGACCATTGCATGGAGCGGGCGCGGCTTGCGCCGCAAAAGGTCTGTCGAGGCCACAACATGGAGGGCGCTCGCTGGGCGCTCATGGGGATTCCGGCGGGAGGATCAGTGGCCCGCGGGGTCAGTCTTCGAGGACGACGCTGGCCTGGGCGAGGGTTGCGGTGTGGGTGAGGGAGAGGGCGGAGCGGGCGACACCGAGATGCGCGGCGATTTGGGCGGCGCGGCCATGGAAGCGGAGAATGGGTCGGCCGGAGCGTTCGCGGACCACTTCAATTTCGAGCCAGGAGACGCCGAAGCTGATGCCGGTGCCGAGGGCCTTGGCGGCGGCTTCCTTGGCGGCGAAGCGGGCGGCGAAACTTTCAGCGGATTTGCGTTTGCGGAGACAGTAGGCCTGTTCTGAGGGAGTGTAGATGCGGTTGAGCAGGCGCTCCCCGAAGCGCTCAATAGAGCGATGGATGCGGTCGATCTCGACCAGGTCGATTCCAGTGCCGACGATCATGTTTTCAAACTACACGATGGGGGGAATGGGGTCCGGGATTCTGGAGGGCGCAAGTGCACGCTGGGAGGGCAGGATGAGGGGGCGTAATGGTGCTCCAATTACCTTCAAGGCGGTCGAGTGGGGCTCATGGAGTTTGGATGTTCCAAAGACGGGCAGGGGCCGTGCGAGAGCTGCACAGAGTTATGATGCGCCGGCAGTTACCGATAAGAGCGCTGTGAGGCGAGAGATGCCGGACCGGGATGGGGCGCCAATCATCAGCATTCCATGGGCGATGTGCATGAAGGCAGTTTCCATGGATGAGCCTGCGCGGCTTGTACCTGTGCTGACGGGCGCGATTCTTGGCTGCGGAGGATGGGTGCTGAGCCGCGGGGCAAACGATACCGGCACAGTGAATATGCTTTTCGAGTTTGAACGGCAGGCGTGTGTGGACATTTACAGCGTGCTGATTGCGGCGGGTCTGGAGCTGAGCCAGAGCGGACACGTTCGGTTCACCGAGCTGTGCCAGTGCACGCGGTGCAACCACCTGGAATGTGGCGCGGAGATTGCGAGCATCGATCTGGAGATTCAGACGTATCCGCGGGAAGCGCTGCGTGGGGCGCGTGTGCCGGAGCATGCGTAGGGCATTTTCTGACTTTGTGTAGATCCAAACTTTGTTGGAATCCCACCCTAGCCGCAAAAAACAGAAGCGCGGCGAGGGTGGGGCACCCGGTGATTTTTGGAGGGCCGGAAGTTGGCGGGCCGGCGTCGTGGTCTCCCGTGTCTCAAAAGCGAGACATGGGGCACCCGCAGGCAAGAGGCTGATCGAAACGGGGCGATGGTCCTCAGCCTGCTTCGACGAGGCCATACCAGCGTTGCCATTTGCTTTTGAGATGGGTGCGAATGCAGGCGCGCTCGGCTTCGGTGGCTTCGGTGGGGTCGGCTGCGAAACGTGCGGCTTCGACCTTGGCGATTTCGAGGACTTCGCGATCGCGCAGGAGATTGACCACGCGGAACTCGGGGAGGCCGGCCTGGCGGGTGCCGAAAAATTCGCCGGGGCCGCGCATTTTCAGATCGAGTTCGGCAAGTTCGAAGCCGTCCTGGGTGCGGACCATGGCGTTGAGGCGCTCTTCGCCGAGGGGCGAGATTTTAGGGCCGGTCACTAGAATGCAGTAACTCTTATGCGCGCCTCGGCCGACGCGTCCGCGCAGCTGGTGAAGCTGGGCGAGGCCGAAGCGCTCGGCGTGTTCGACGACCATGATGGATGCGTTGGGGACGTCGACACCGACTTCGATCACGGTGGTGGCGACGAGGACGTCGATCTCGCCGCGCTGAAAACGGCGCATGATGATCTCTTTCTCATCTGCGTCGAGGCGGCCGTGGAGCAGGCCGATCCGGAGGCCGGAGAGCGGGCCGGTGCGCAACTTCTCGTGCATTTCGACGGCAGACCTTAGGCCGGACTTGGCGGTGGGGCTGGCCTCGAGCTTTGCGTTCGGGAAGAGCGACTCCGCCGCTTTGCGTATTCGGGCGAGATTTTTGGCTGGGGTGGGCGGCGCGGGGTTGAGGCCGGCTTCGGAGTCCGGATCGTGGGAGAAGTCGAGCTCGGGCTGGTCGCCTTTGGAGCCTTCAATGACGGGGTAAACGATGTAGGCCTGACGGCCGAGGGTGGCCTGCTTGCGAACGAAGTCCCAAACTTTGTCGCTCTCTTCGCCGTGGACGCGACGCGTGACGATGGGGGTGCGGCCGGGGGGAAGCTCGTCGAGGATGCTGACGTCGAGGTCGCCGTAGAGAGAGAGCGCGAGGGTGCGCGGGATGGGCGTGGCGGTCATGACGAGGACGTCGGGTTCGGCGTCTTCTGAGCCGTCGGGGCGAGGCTTCTTCATCAGCTTGAAGCGCTGGAGAACGCCGAAGCGGTGTTGCTCATCGACGATGACGAGGCCGAGGCGGTCGAACTCGACTTTTTCTTCGATTAGGGCGTGGGTGCCGATGATAAGTTGGGCATCGCCGCGGTTGATTTCGCGGCGGACCTGGCGCTTGCGGTCGTCGTCGAGCGAGCCGGTGAGGAGCACGATGCGCGGGCGGCGGCTGGAGCGCTCGAGCAGCTTGCGCGCGGCGAGATAGTGCTGTGTGGCGAGGATCTCAGTGGGGGCCATGAGGGCGGCCTGGAAGCCGTTTTCGAGAGCAACGAGCATTGCTTGCAGAGCGACGATGGTCTTGCCGGAGCCGACGTCGCCCTGGAGCAGGCGGCGCATGGGGCTGGGGGCGCGCATGTCCTGAACGATTTCACCGAGGGCACGTTTTTGCGCAGCGGTGGGGTGGAAGGGCAGGACTTCGCGAATGGCTTCGCGGACTTTGTCAGTGGTGGCGAAGGGGATGCCCGGGCGTTCGCGCAGGCGGCGTCGCTTGAGTTCGAGTCCGAGCTCGAGAAAGAAAAGCTCTTCGAAGATGAGGCGGCGATGGGAGGGCGTGGAAGCGCCGGCGAGCTGCGAGAACGGCGTGCCTTCGGGAGGGAAGTGGACTTCGCGGAGGGAGGTTTCTCGATCGGGGAGATTGAGGCGGGCGAGCAACTGCCGGGGCAGGCATTCGGGGACTTGGCCGCGGGCCGAATCGAGGAGGTGGAAGATGGTTTTGCGCAGCCAGCGCGAAGCGAGGCGGCTGCCGCCCAGCGACTCGTAGACAGGGGTGATGCGGCCGACCTCGAGGAGGCGGGTTTCGGCGTCGGCGGAGTCGTCGGGGAGGAGCTCGAACTGCGGCTGGATCATTTTGAAGTTGGAGGTAGAACGGGAGGGCTCGACTTTGCCGTAGAGGGCGACGGTTTGGCCGGCTTTGAATTTGCCTTCAAGATATGAGCCGTGGAACCAGATGCACTTGAGGGCGTGGCGGCCCTGTCCGACAGTGAGCTCGAAGATGGGGGCTCGGCGGGTGCGGAGGAGGATGGAGCCGCGGACTTCGGCAATGATGGAGGCGGTTTCGCCGGGCTTTAGCTCGTCGAGCGGGCGGGGGTTCTGGCGGTCTTCGTAGCGAAAGGGCAGGTGGTAAAGGAGGTCTTCGGCGGTGAGGATGTTTTTTGCTTTGAGGAGCTCGGCGACACGGGGACCGACGCCGCGGACGTACATCACTTCAGTGTCGAGACGAGTCACTGATTGGATGCTAATGCATTGGCAGGGATGGGGTGGGAATTCGGCTGCTACTCGGCATTGGGAACTGTCGGGCTCTCATCGGGTTCAGCGGAATCGCTCTCAGACTGAACATAGAGCCGTTTCCGTTCAATCAGGGCAATAGTTGCCGAAAGCGCGAAAAAGGAGAGATCGGCAATCGAGATCCTCGAGTTGCGGCGTCCTCCACTGAATGTATCGGTCATCCAATGCGGTAGCGTCAAAACGATGTAGGAGGCCAATCGCAGAAGACACAGAAGGATCGTCAAGTATGCCAAGTGAATTGCAATAACCTGGGGCGCGGACCGTGTGTTCTGTTTGGAGAAAATTAGCGGGCCATCTCTTGAGAGTTCGCCGCTAAAGACGAATGCGCTGTAGGCTGCGGCTATCAGGACATATGCAATCCAACTGAAATATTGCAGGACTTCCTGGGGGTCGATTCCTTGCGAAATCGAGATCGCGGAAAAGGCGAGGACCGACGCAACTGTGCACACCTTACCGGCCCTCCTATCGGAGCCTGTTCGAAGCGATCACCCTATCTTTAGAGGCTTCGACACAGTCTACTCCTGGATGGGCGAGGATCCGGCGTTCTGCGGTTCACCAATCAATCTTCACGTAAACCGCAATCACGGAAATGGAGAGCTGTCCCACCCTAGCGACAAAAACCAAGACGTCGCGAGGGTGGGGCACCCAAATTTCTGGTTAGTCAGGGAAACGAGGGGCACGGATAGCGCTGTGCCACGGAGCGCGAGGGCGCCGGTGTATTGTTGTATGCGGCGGAAAAGAGATGGGCCGGAGGGGAATTGCATGGCAAGTTTGAATCGCAGGAGTTTTCTTGGGTTGGCTGGTGCGGGGACGGCGGCGACGGTGATGGCGCCGAGGCTGCATGCGCTGGGTTGGGCAGAGCAGGAAGCGGCAAAGACCGTGGCGGCGAATGACCATATTCAGATTGCGTTGATTGGCGCGGGCGGGCAGGGGATGGGCGACACGCGGACGGCGCTGCAGGTGCCGGGAGTGAAGCTGGTGGCAGTGGCTGACTGCTACAACGGGCGGCTGGAGCGGAGCAAGGAGCTGTGGGGCAACGACATTTTGACGACGGGGGATTATGGCGAGATTCTGGCGCGAACGGATGTGGATGCGGTGATCATTGGGACGCCGGACCACTGGCATAAACGGGCCAGCGTGGACGCGATGAAGGCGGGCAAGGACGTCTACTGCGAGAAGCCGATGATTCATCTCTACTCAGATGGGCCGGAGATGATTGAGACTTCGCGGAAGACGGGGAAGATATTGCAGGTGGGCTCGCAGCGCGTGAGCTCGGTGATTTATGCCAAGGCAAAAGAGCTGTTGGCGGCCGGGGCGATCGGCAAGCTGAATGTGGTGAGCGCGTGGTGGGACCGGAACTCGTCGATGGGAGCGTGGAACTACACCGTGCCGCCGGATGCGTCGGTGGAGACTTGCGACTGGCCGAGGTTTCTGGGGACTGCGGCGAAGATTCCTTTCAATGCGGAACACTTTTTCCAATGGAGGAAGTGGAAGGCGTATGGAAGCGGCGTGGCGGGGGACCTGTTTGTGCATTTGTTCAGCGGGACGCACTTTATTACGGGATCGAATGGACCGGTGCGGGGGCTGGCGACGGGCGGCCTGCGCTACTGGAAGGATGGACGCGATGCAGACGACGTGATGCTGGGGTTGTTTGATTATCGCGAGGATTTCAATCTGAGCGTGCGGGTAAACTTTGTGGACGGCGGCGAAGAGAACTCAGGCTTTCTGTTTGCGGGGTCGGAAGGAACGATGGCAATCGATGGGAACACGTTGAGCCTTCTGCGCGTGCCGCGATACGCGGACCCGGGCCTGACGGTGGACACGTTTCCCGAGGCGATGCAGAAGACGATTATCGAAGAGCACAGGAAGCAGTATCCGAAAACGGTGACGAGCGAAGATCTGCTGGGTGGAACCGAGAAGTTCGAAGCGCCGCGCGGGTACTCCGACAGCTTCGATCACTTTGCGAATTTCTTTGCGAGTGTGAGGAGCCGGAAGCCGGTGGTGGAGGATGCGGTGTTTGGATATCGCGCGGCGGGAGCGGCGCTGCTGAGCAATTTGAGCGTGGAACGGGGGGCGGTGGTGCGCTGGGATCCGGATGGGATGAAGCTGGTATAGGGATCTTCGTATCCCACCCTAGCGACAAAGACAAAAACGTCGCTAGGATGGGGCACCCACAATTTGTCCGACCCCAGGCGCAAAAACAAAGATGTCGCTAGGATGGGGCACACCCGGCTGAATTATTTGAGCGTGGAGCGGGGGGCTGTGGTGCGCTGGGATCCGGATGGGATGAGGCTGGTGTAGGGATCTTGGTATCCCACCCTAGCGACAAAGACAGAAACGTCGCTGGGATGGGGCACCCACAATTTGTCCGACCCCAGGCGGAAAAACAAAGATGTCGCGAGGGTGGGGCACCCGGTCAAATTTGTGGAATTTGAAGACAAGAACAACCGCAGATCCTTCGTCTGCGGTCGCCACGGCGACCTTCGCTCAGGATGACAGCTCACTCGGTTTTAGCGACTGCCCCGCTCTGATGCGTGCTTAAGCTCAGCGAGTTCTACGCAGGCGGGAGGAAGTAGGCGGCGATGGCGCGGTTGACGCTGGCGAGGTCGAGGTAGGGCTTTTTGCCTTCGTAGCGCGCGGACCATAGGATCTGGTTGACGATGTCGCGGGGATAGCAGGAACGGAGTTCCTGGCGAAGCGTGCCGTGAATGTAGTGAATGAGGAAGCTGACGGCAGAGGGGTCGGATTCGACGGAGTTTTCGCGGGTGACGCGGCGCATGATCTCGCGGAACTGGTCGTCGGAGACTTCGCCGAGCTTGACCTTGGTTTGAATGCGGCGGAGGAAAGCGGCGTCGCCGAGTTCTGCGGGGTCCATGTTGGAAGCGAATACGACGAGCATCTCGAAGGGGACTTCAATCTTTTTGCCGCCGGCCAGGGTGAGGAAGTCGATGCGCCGGTCGAGGGGCACAACCCAGCGATTGAGCAGTTCTTCGGGGCGCACGCGCTGGCGGCCGAAGTCGTCGATGATGAGCACGCCGTTGTTGGCTTTGAGCTGGAGGGGGCCGACGTAGAACCTGGTGAGCGGGTTGAATTCGAGGTCAAGCATCCCGACGGTGAGCTCGCCGCCGACGAGGACGTTAGGGCGCTCGCAGAGGACCCAGCGCTCGTCGTGAAAGTCGGGTTCCTCTTCGACGACACGGCGGTGGATTGCGGGGTCGTAGATGGTGATGACCTGGCCGTCGACCTCGATGCCGTAGGGGAGCCAGACCTTGTCTTCGGCAAGGACGCGCGAGAGTGCTTCGGCCATGGTGGTTTTGCCGACGCCGGCCGGGCCGTAGAGAAAGATGGAGGAGCCGGAATTGAGCGCGGTGCCGAATTTGTCGAGCGTGGACTGGTCGACCACCAGATGGGCGAAAGCGCGATTGACGTCGTCGGGCCGGACGACAACTTTTTTGACGCTCTGGCGGCGGGTTTGTTCGACATAGCTCTCGAGCGTGATGGGAGCGGCACCGGTGTAGTGGCTTTGACCGAGCAACTCCATGGCGCGGGTGCGGCCCTGGGAAGTGATGGCGAGGATGGGGATGTTGCCGGTCATGCCGGTGACCTGGCAGAGGACCTCAGTGCGCATGCGGAAGAAGAGCTCGTTGGCGACCTCGTAGCAGAGATGGAGGCGCGTGGAGAGATCGAGGACGGAGATAGAACCGGAGAGATAGAGGGTCTTGAGGGCGAGATCTTCAAGGAAGCCGATAGGCACGTCGACCTCGGCGAGGGATTGCGGCCTGACGAGAGGCGACGCAATAGGCGCTCGTTTGAGGAAGTCCTGCTCTGCTGTGAGGAAGCTCTCCATAGGTTTAAGCGTTGATGCTACTTTATCGCACGGAAAGTTGCTGCGCTACCGTTAGGGTAGTGATTTGGCACTTTAGTGTCAGGCGAGTTACGTACTTCCTGAGCAGATTTTGGCAGGTGAAGGGATAGAGAGCGGCGGCGTCTTGGGCGGAGTTGGAGTGGCAGGATCTTGCTACACTTCACACAGCACGATGCCCGGTTTGCCTGATTAAACAACAGATGTGAAAACGCTGGAACAAAGGGATTGGGAGAAGCCATGAAGGTGGTGGAACTCGAGGCGGTGACAAAGGCCTACGAGAGCAAGGTTGCTGTGAATGCGCTGAGCCTGACGGTAGAGGGCGGGCAGATGTTCGGTTTGCTGGGGCCGAATGGCGCGGGCAAGACGAGCTCGATCCGGATGATGATGGGGATCACGATTCCGGACTCTGGGCGGATCCGGCTTTTCGACAGGCCGTTTGAGCGCAAGGCGCTGGAGCGGGTGGGATATCTGCCGGAGGAGCGCGGGCTCTACAAGAAGATGAAGGTGGTGGAGCAACTGGTGTTTTTTGGGCGGCTGCATGGGCTGGAGGCGGGTGAGGCGAGGAAGCGAGCCAAGGCGTGGGCGGAGCGGATGGAGATTGCCGACGCGCTGGACAAGAAGACGGAAGAGCTTTCGAAGGGGATGCAGCAGAAGATCCAATTCATTGCGTCGCTGCTGCACGAACCGGGACTGATTGTGATGGACGAGCCATTCAGCGGGCTCGATCCGGTGAACGCGGTGCTGGTGGAGAAGACGCTGCTGGAGCTGAAGGCCGAGGGGAAGGCAATTATTTTTTCTACGCACCGGATGGACCAGGTGGAGAAGCTGTGCGACTCGATCTGCCTGGTGAACAATGGGCGGGCGGTGCTGGCAGGGCGGGTGCGCGAGATCAAGTCGGGGTATGAACGGAACCGCGTGGTGGTGGAGTTTGAAGGCAGCGCGGAGTTTCTGAAGAGCGAAGAGATTGCCGAGGCGAAGAACTTCAGCGGTCATGCGGAGATCCGGCTGAAGGAGCACGGCAACGCGCAGAAACTGCTGCACGAGGCTGCGGCCGGGGCGACGATTTACCGATTTGAGCTGGTAGAGCCGTCGCTGGAGGAGATATTTATCCAGACAGTGGGAGGCAAGGCGAATGGATAACACATGGTTGATTGCCAAGCGCGAGTATCTGGAGCAGGTGAAGGGCCGGGCGTTCAAGCTGACGACGATCGGGTTGCCGGCGATCTTTGGGGCGATTGTGGGGATTTCGTACCTTGCGAACCTTGGGATCGGCGCCAATGAGCATCTTGTTGTTGCGTCAGCGGACGCGGCGCTGGCGAACGCGATTCAGGCGCGGCTACTCGTCGACAAGAATGGCAAGTCGACAGTGGATGTGGTGTCGGCGACGGATGCGGAGCGCGCGGCGGCGCTGGAGCAGGTGCGAACGAAGAATGTGGATGGGCTGCTGTGGGTAGAGACGGCCGCGGGCAACCTGCCGACGGCGACATATTACTCGCCTTCGTCGGGCGATTTTATTAATGCGTCGCGGATGAAAGAAGCGTTGCAAGACGGGCTGATCAAGGAGCATTTGACAGCCGCGGGGGTGAAGGACGCGGACGTTGATGCGATGGTGAAGGGGATTGCGATTCAGACATACCAGGTGAAGAAGGACGGGCGGGTGGTGGCGAGCAACGCCATGGCCTCGTTCTGGAAGGGGTATGTGATGGCGATTCTGCTGTCGATGACGACGATGATCTACGGGATGAACGTGGCGCGATCGATCATTCAGGAGAAGACGTCGAGGATTTTTGAGGTGATGCTGGCGATAGCCAAGCCGGAAGACATGCTGGCGGGAAAGCTGATTGGCGTGGCGGCGGTGGGGATGACGCAGATTGCGATCTGGGTGGTTGCGGGGGCGGCAATTCTCGCGTCGCCGGTTGCGGCGGCGGCGATGTCGGGCGAATTGAAGATCCAATTTTCGTGGACCGAGGGGATTCTGTTTCCGGTGTACTTCCTGCTGGGGTATTTGCTCTACAGCTCGCTGTTCGCGGGACTGGCGGCGACGTGCGAGACAGAGCAGGAGCTGCAGATGTTTATGCCTCTGGCGGCTGCGCCGACGTGGCTCAGTTTTGCGATGATTCTGCTGATCATCAACGATTCGAATTCGGTGTGGGCGGTGACGGCGTCGCTGTTTCCGCCCACTGCTCCGATTGTGATGTTTCTGCGCATGGCATCGCAGACGCCGCCGCTGTGGCAAATTGGCCTTTCGATTGGGCTGATGATGGTGAGCATCTGGGGCGTGTTGTGGTTTTCGTCGCGGCTCTATCGGGTGGGGATTCTGATGTACGGGAAGCGAGCGACGCTGCCGGAGATATTGCGGTGGGCGAGGTATAGCTGACAGATCAGTGGAACGAGCCCGTCCTTGCTATTCTGCGTCGCCGCAATGTTAAGATGCCAAATTGATGGGCCTTTGGGGTGCATTCTAAAGGAGGTTTGGCAGCCATGACTTACCGGAAGAGCCGCGGCGATTGTTGGTTGAGGTCGGTCGCTTTCCTTATCGCGTTCGCCCTCGTTCAAACCGGAGCCGAGGCTCAGAGTGCATCAGGCACGATCACAACGGCGGCGGGTTGGGATGAGGGTTGTAGTGCATTGGCGGCAGACCCGGCTGGGAGCCTCTACGTTCTGAATAACCATGGCGTGCAAAAGTTGAACTCCAAGACAGGGCGGTTCACAACCGTATCTCCTTCTCGCGTGAGCGGTGCAGCGATCGGTGTTGATGCGGCGGGCAATATCTACCTGGCACAGAGCAGGTATGGGCCGCTCGGCTTCACCGTCCAGAAGTTGGCGGCGGGAGGTGGCGCCATGATTACGTTTGCCGGAACGAAGGAAAAGTACATGGGGTCAGGGCGGAGGATGCCGGGTCCCGCTTCTCAGGCATTCCTACTTAACCCTGACGTATTGGCCCTCGACACCACAGGCAATCTCTATATCGGCGAGCAAGACAGTTACAACCAACCAAACGACGTGTTTAAGATGACCAATTCCACAGGCGTCATTACGCAGGTGCCCCTGAGTGTGTTTCCCACGAAGCGTGGTGACCCTGTGGACCCGATCGCAAGAAGTGTCCGCACCGTACAACCGGGGGCCCTCGCTTTCGACTCCGATGGCAACCTTTACATAGCGGACTATTCAACGAACGTGGTCTGGGAAGTGGCGCCGGAAGGAGGACTGCTGAAGCGAGTCGCCGGCTCCGGGCGTGGATCGGGTGAGGGATATGGAGGGGACGGCGGCCCAGCCGTGAATGCGAAATTGGAGGGGCCGGCCGGCTTGGCCTTTGACGCGGCAGGAAACCTTTATATTTCGGACGAAGGGAACAATCGCATTCGAATGGTGGCGAAAGGCAGCCGCGTCATTACTACGGTGGCCGGAAACGGAACTTCGCGTAAGCTCACTGTCGATGTGTCGGGACCAGACGGGAATCTGCATCCGCAGTACCAGAAAGTCGACGACGGAGACGGGGGACCAGCTACACAAGCGCGAATCACCACCCCGCACAGCATAAGTTTTGACGGATCCGGAAATCTTTATATCTGCGCGAGCGGCATTCTCAGAAAGGTCAGCGGAATTGGGTCCGCGACTCAGCCAAGTCCGACGCATTAGTTAACAGGGGTGCGTAGGTGCTAACTCCGCTAAAATCAGACGGTGAGCGGGGAAGCAAGTCTAAGGTTCAAGTTTTCGCAACGGGCGATGCTGGCGGTGATTCCGCCGGTGGTGTGGCTGCTGTTGCGGGTGGTGGGGCTGACGTGGCGGTTCGAGGCGATTGCTGAAGAGGGCGTGGAGCCGCTGCTGGAAGGGCGCGGGGCTGGGGCCGAGATCTTCTGTTTCTGGCACCAGTGCGTGCTGCCGTGCGCGGTGTATTACCGGAGAACGGGCGCGACGATCCTGATCAGCAGGAGCTTTGATGGAGAGCTGATCACGCGGACTCTGGAGCTGCTTGGGTTTCATGCGGTGAGGGGATCGAGTTCGCGGGGCGCGCGCGAGGGGCTGCTGGGGCTGAAGGATGTGATCGAGAGCGGCAGGCCGGCGATTTTTACCGCGGACGGTCCGCGCGGGCCGATCCACCAGACAAAGATGGGGCCGATCAAGCTGGCGCAGATGACGGGCGCGCGTATTGGCGCGTTCCATCTGGAGCCGGAACGGGCGTGGGTGCTGGAGTCGTGGGATAGATTTTTGGTGCCGAAGCCCTTTACGCGGATTGTGGTGAGCTGGGCACGGTGGACGCACGTGGCGGCCGACCTTCCGGTGGAGGAATTTGAAGCTAAGCGGGCGGAGCTGAACGACGCGATTGAGCGGGCGCGGATGAGGGCGATGGACCATTTTAGAGAGGCGCGCGGATGAGCGAGGCGGGGGCGAATGCGAAGGCGGTTGTGGACGTGGCGGGGCATGGAAATGAGGGTGTGGGGACGGGGCTGCGGGTTGCGGATTTTGATTTTGAGCTGCCGGTGGAGTTGATTGCGCAAAAGCCGCCGGAGGTGCGCGGGGCGAGCCGGATGCTGGTGATGGATCGGGCGACGGGAGAGGTGGCGGACAGGAATTTCAAGGACTTTCCGGAGCAACTCAGGTCGGGCGATCTTGTGGTGCTGAACGATTCGCGGGTGATTCCGGCGCGCCTGTATGCACGGCGGACAACGGTGAGAGAGAAGCAGGAAGCGACGGCGCAGATTGAGGTGTTGCTGACGGAGCCTGCGGGCGAGGGCGAGTGGCGCGCGCTGGTGAGGCCGGGGAAGAAAGTGGGAGTGGGCGAGCAACTCGTGTTTGAGGATGCGGCGGGTGCGTTGGCGCTGGAGGCCGAGGTGCTGGAGCGCGGGGAGTTTGGGGAAAGGCTGTTGCGATTTGCGCCGGTAGAGGATTTTTTTGCGGTGCTGGAGCGGATCGGGCACATGCCGCTGCCGCCTTACATTCGGAGA
>Ga0302324_100015303_pt1 | contig 15389 bp, 16 predicted proteins | sample Palsa_T0_1_FD_201949 | JGI IMG/M metagenome (GOLD analysis project Ga0302324, IMG submission 201949) | Peat permafrost microbial communities from Stordalen Mire near Abisko, Sweden - Palsa_T0_1 | ecosystem: Environmental > Terrestrial > Soil > Palsa > Peat permafrost | place: Sweden: Abisko...
CGCCTCCGGCACCCTGGACCACCCGGAACAGAAGCAGAAAGCCGAGGTTGGGAGCAATTCCACAGAGCAGGGAGCTGACGGTGAAAATACCCATGCAGGTCATGAAGAACCGCTTGCGCCCGAAGAAACTCACTAGCCACCCAGTAATCGGCAGAACGATAGCATTGGCTACCAGGTATGAGGTAAGCACCCATGTGCTCTGATCGTTGCTCGCGCCAAGATTACCCGCGATATGGGGCAAAGCCACATTCGCAATGGCAGTGTCGAGCACTTCCATGAACGCTGCCATGGAGACGGTCACAGCAATCAGCCAGGGATTGGCCGCGGGACGCCAGATCGCCGGTTCCGCTCCGAGTGAGACTGCGTCACTCATCGGACTCTCCAGCGGTTTCCCTGGGTCGAACTGGACTCCGGCAACTTTTTAGCACGGAAGCTCGGTTCCGTTTCTTCGCATGGAGAACCGGGATAGAGAGTCGATCCAATCGAGTAACAGGGCACCTAGCGCGACTCCAGGGCCGCACCTGAAGGCGGTTCCAGTACGAATTGATCATCCATAATGGGCCCATTGATAGTGAGTTTCGTTACTTTAAGCTTGATGGAGTATTCCTCCTGGGGTCGCCAGATCTCGATACGGGTTGGGAAAAGCACCCCATTGAACTCCCTGTATTGGTCGTACAGTACGTCAGTGACAACGGACCCGTGTTCGTCATACAGGCGCTGCTGATGTAGCTGGAGATCAGTTCTATCAAACACCGTCTTGCGCGATAGGTACCACCCATGGCCGTCCCGCCTAATGATGTCGAGCGTATAGTCGTGTTGCAGCGCTGGTTTCTGTGTACCAGGATCGATTACTTTGTGTTCGCTCTCCTCCAGCACCGCAAGTTCGTTCTTCAGGTCTATGCCCTCGAGCAGCAAGGCGTCGTAGATCACTTGCGGACGCAGATTCTCCAGGGGCTGCGTCGACTGTCTTGCTACATCGCCGTTACCGACGATGAACCGGTTCTTGAGCGGAATCCAGAGCTTGAACTCTCGTCCGCTGCTCACCATGTCGAACAACTGGTTCCGCAGGATCGGGAGAAGTCCGATCATCCGCAGCGAGGCGGGCTTCCGGGCCAGGATATAGCCGTGGATTTCTTGATAATCCGTGATCTTGCCCCATTGGCTGCCGCCGACGGAAGCTGTAATGCCGACGGTAGCCTTCAGCGTCTCAATCTGGGTGGCCTGGGCGTTGATTCGCTCCACCAGGCCGTTACTGCTCGCCGTCTCAAGCCGCGCCGTGCTCGAACGAAAGGCAACTGGGCGGGACCGGAACAAACAGCCACCCAGCGGAGCAACGGCGATGAGTAATAGAATGCGGAAGTAGCGAAAGCCCCTCATCATGACGTCTTTCTCTGTTCTCGCTCTCCGGAGGCACGAGCCTGAGGCCTACATGTCCGCGACAGAAACATGTCGAATCGTGTGAAAGGCGAATTATACTGACTAGTTAGTCAGTATGCCAACATTATGCGGTTTAGCAATCTTGCCTTACGTACCGGATTAAAGACACGGGGGAGAAGCCATGGCACTCGTTGTCGAAGAGTCGATAAGGAGTAGAGCCGAACCAGCCAGACGAATAGCTATCCTCAAGGCAGCGACAGAGGAGTTCGCGCTCAAAGGCTATGCAGGTGCTCGGACCGAAGGTATCGCACGTGCGGCGGGAGTGAAACACACGCTGCTCTTCTACCACTTCAAAACGAAAGAGCAACTCTACCGCCAGGTGCTGGAAGAGATATTTTCCACATGGTTCGAACGCGTTTCCCGCGCCCTTGATCGGGAAGCCTCGGCTCAGGAACGTTTGCTCACGTATGTCAATTCCTATTTTGACTTTATTGCCGAGTGTCCTCTCGCTCCAAAGCTCGTGCAGCAAGAGCAATTGCGCCACCAGGGCAGCGAAGGGTCCGAGCGCCTGCGCCGGATGGCAGAACCGTACATCCGCCCGGTGCAGCGCAAACTCGCGACCCTGCTTAAGGAGGGCATTTCCAGCGGAGAGTTTCGCGATCTGGATGTCGAGCATTGCATCCACTCGATTTCGGCGTTGGTGGTCTTTTATTTCACGAACAATCTCGCGGTCGAGTCATTGGAAGGCGTTGACCTGTGTCCTCAGCGGCGTATCCAGGCGCGCCGTAAGGCGGTTCTCGATTTCGTATCGAAGGCTCTTTTCACGGTAACCAACGGGCGCGGCTCCCGAAAGGCGTGATCGCACGACGGGGCGGTGAGCCATCACGCCACAACTACAGCATTTAGGCCACGGCGAGGCACGGGCCACCTTCATCCGCCACGCTTGCCCTCATGAACAGTGTTCCTGAACGAATCCCATCCGCTGTGAGAGTTATCGGTTTCGTCCTCGACAATGAATACCGACAACGCGCATGGAACATGATAAAGAGCCAGTCCAACTCCATTCTTGAAAGCGGGACACTAGCCGACATACCGGTACTTATCCGCGCCAGGTAGCTGCGTCTCAGGGCTTCAACAAAGCGAATGGTCCGTGTTGCCGCGCCTCCGGCGAGTTGTAGGCGCGGCTCGGTTGGTAGGATCAGTTGTCGCCACGCATTAAGGATCGACCTTCCTTAGGAAGAGAATGATTGCTCAAGATCGCGGATCAGTCCGGGACCTGCGGGGCGCCAGTTCATCCGCTGCTGCGTCCGCAACTGGAAGCTGGCAAGTCCATGCCGGAAACATAGCCAGCCAGCCGAAGCGGGACCTTGCTTCTTCCGGTGAAAGGCTCATCACGGGAACCTTTAGGCCGGTGCCGATTTCTTCTGCAATCTGCCGCAAGGGAATCCCTACTTCAGTCACCGCGTTGTACCTCGCTCCCGGCTCATACTTTTCCAGCACGAGCCTGTAAAGGCGCGCGGTATCGAGGACATGCACCGCTGCCCATCGATTGGTTCCATTACCGATGTAGCCTGACACACCTATCTCGCGAGCGACCCGAACAAGCGAGCTCACGAACCCCTGCTTCACTGTGTTGTGAACTTGAGCGAGACGTACAACGGACACGTTCACACCCCGGTCCGCAGCAGCCGCTCCCTCGTTCTCCGTCGCCTTCCGGGGGTTATGTGTATTGGGATCTTAGAAGTCCTCCGTCGCGATTTGACCTGGTGCTGCCGCGCCCATACCCGCGACAGAGGTGATGATCAGGGGACGATCCGAACCCTGGAGCTCGGCACCCAGAGATTTGATTGCCTTTGCTTCCTTTCTGCTGGTTTCCTCGAGATTCGATAGATCGGTGTCATACGCGCACTGGATTGCCGGATCCGACTGGCTGACCGAGAACGCGCCTCATCCGGCAACTAAAGAGAATACCCCTAAGGGGGGCAGGCCAGTCGAGAAACTCGGGAACCGTAATATTTCAATCACCATGCGGCTGGACACGGCAACCACGCCGATGCTGCTGAAGGTCGAGTACTCAGGCAAGTTGCAACCGAACTAGCTCGTGACTCACCACTTCGCTATGGACGACGAAATGAAGGCGTAGGATGGAAACGCGGCGAAACAGGGCGCCCTGACGGTGGTTCTCGCGAATGGTGCACCTCGTGGATGAGGGGAATTGTGCGGTTGCCCTGAGAGCGTGTACATTCTCCACCGTGAAATCTCCAGTTTCAAAGAGTCATGGTGAAACGATGCCTTCCGGCGCTGCCAACTCGACTCCTCTTGCGAGCAGAGCACAAGCCAGCGACGAAGATAACTCGTCGCCCGGTCTCACGAGCGATGAAGCCAAAGCACGGCTAGCAAAATACGGCCCAAACGCAATGCCGGACACGACGATACCGGCATGGCGTATGGCGCTGGCCAAGTTTTGGGCGCCAGTCCCATGGATGCTTGAAGCCGCGATCATCCTCCAGGCAGCGCTTCACGAATATGTCCAAGCCGCCGTCATCGCTGGGCTCCTGGTATTCAACGCTATGCTCGGGTTTTTCCAGGAGGGACGCGCACAGGCTACTCTTGCCGCACTGAAATCGCGGCTCGCTCTTACGGCTTCGGTGCAGCGCGACGGCGCCTGGAAGGATATACCCGCGACTGAGCTGGTGCCAGGCGACAGGGTAAAGCTGTCGCTCGGTGGAGTGGTTGCAGCCGACGTAAAGCTGGTCGAGGGCTCGATCCTGCTCGACCAGTCCATGCTCACCGGCGAATCCATCCCCATCGAAGCCGGACCGGGTTTCGAAACTTACGCCGGGGCGTTGGTACGGCGCGGAGAAGCCACGGCGATCGTCACCGCAACCGGGGCCAGCACGAAGTTTGGGCACACCGCGGAACTTGTCCGCACCGCCCATGTCGAAAGTACCCAGCAAGAAACCGTTGTACGCGTGGTGCGAAATCTTGCCATCTTCAATGGCGTAATCATCGTCATGCTGGTGGCTTACGCCTATGCCCGTAAAATGCCGATTGGCGAGATCGTTCCGCTAGTTCTCACGGCAGTTCTGGCCTCCATTCCGGTAGCGCTGCCCGCCACGTTTACCTTGGCAGCGGCGTTGGGCGCAAGAGCTCTGGGGCGCTTAGGTGTGCTTCCAACGCGATTGTCAGCCGTGGACGAGGCGGCAACGCTGGACGTTCTTTGCTCGGACAAAACAGGGACGTTAACACGTAACGAACTGGCGGTAACCGCCGTCCGTCCTGCGCCTGGCTTCGATGAAGCGCGCGTGCTGGCAATGGCCGCCCTAGCCAGTTCTGATGGCGGACAGGATCCCGTAGACAAAGCCATCCGGGCTGCCGCCACAAAAGAAAACACCCCCAATCTCCCGAAACTGACCAAGTTCATCCCGTTCGATCCAGCGACAAAAATGTCCGAGGCGATAGCCGTGGATGCGAACGGCGGCGCGTTGCGTGCCGTGAAAGGCGCGTTTGCGGCGGTGATCAAACTGACCGAACCAGTGGCAACAGCAGCTGCCACGGCGCAAGAATTAGAGCAAAAAGGTTTTCGAGTTCTGGCGGTTGCCGTGGGCACAACGACGAAGATGCAACTCGCAGGAATCATCGCGCTGAGTGACCCACCTCGCACGGATGCGGCCCAGCTTATCAAGGAGCTTCACGGTCTGGGGGTGAGCACCGTGATGGTGACCGGCGATGCACCGGCCACGGCGGTGATCATCGCCCGAGCGGTGGGACTCAACGGAGCGATCTGTCCGCCCGGCCCAATCCCGGAGAGTGTTCGGGTAGAAGACTTTGCGGTCTTTGCCGGAGTGCTTCCGGAAGATAAGTATCAGCTCGTCAAGGCGTTCCAGAGGAGCGGTCACACCGTCGGCATGTGCGGCGATGGCGCCAATGACGCGCCCGCGCTGCGTCAGGCGCAGATGGGAATTGCGGTTTCGACAGCGACGGACGTCGCCAAGTCGGCGGCCGGAATCGTGCTGACCAAGCCCGGACTTGAAGGGGTCGTGGCCGCAGTACAAGAAGGCCGGGTAACGTTCCAGCGAATTCTGACTTACACCCTCAACTCCGTTACCAAGAAGATTGTGCAGGTTCTCTTCCTGGCCGTGGGTCTGATCATAACCGGACACGCTGTCCTTACCCCCATGTTGATGGTCCTCATCATGATCACCGGCGACTTCCTGGGTACGGCTTTGACCACGGACAATGTGCGACCGTCGCCGATGCCAAATGCGTGGCGAGTCGGCAACTTGACGATTGCGGGTGCTTTCATGGGCATCTCCGCGCTGGTGTTTTGCACGGCGGTGCTGGCCATCGGCAAATTCCGCCTGGGACTTGGAATGGAGACACTGAGAACTCTCGCCTTCCTGCTCATCGTGTTCGGCAATCAAGCTACGATGTATGCAAATCGAAGTCGTCAGTCTCTGTGGTCGACCCGGCCAAGCTCGTGGTTGGTGCTTTCGTCGGTCGTCGATCTGTTGATCGCCTCCACGCTGGCAAATCGAGGGATCGCTATGGCGCCTCTGCCATTGCTCGTGATGGGTGGAACACTTTTGGGAGCAGCTGGCTTTGCCTTCCTGGTGGACATTGTCAAAGTCCCAATATTCATGCGCCTCCGCATCGCCTGAGAACTCAAGGATGGGTGGTTAAGGCACGAACGTAACAGTACGACAATGCCGTCCTCAGCGTTCTCCCATCGCTAAGCGTAGGCGGGATGGCCGGTCTGACTTGCATACGCGTCTTTGCGGATCGCAGGCAGATTGATCTCGCAAAGTCGACTTGTGTTTGCCGAGGTGTGGCTCCGCAGACATGGGCCGGGAGGTTGCGCAGTCGTGAGCCTACTGGGCCCTAGAACCGCTTCAACGCAAGTCGGCACGCCTTCGCCACACTGTCTCGCACGAATCGGTGTGCAGGGTCGGCATCGAAGCGCGGATGCCACGCCTGAAAGACGGTGATCGGCTGTAGCGGGACTGGGATTTGGAACGGGCGCAGGCCAAGTGATACGGCATAGCGAGTGAGAATCTTGGGTATCGTGGCAATCAGCCCGGAGTTCTCGGCTGCAAGTATTGCCGCTTGAAAGCTCGGTACTACAAGCGAAACCGTTCGTTTCAGCTTCAACTTTTCCAGTTCCACATCGATCGGCGTATAACTGATTCCTCGCCGGGACGCGTTTACGTGCCTGTAGGCAACGTATTTCTTCGCCGTGATGCTTCCATGAAAAAGCGAGTGATCGCTTCGTACCACTCCGAGGGACACGCTGCTAAAGAGCTTCTGTAGCTTCATCTCGGGGCTTCTATTCTTAATCTCGCCGATGTCGAGCTGTACCGTTCCCTCACGGAGCGATTCAAAGTTCTCGGTTGATCGTGTGACTATCCGCAGCTGTATCTTCGGGGCAGCTCTTCAAGCATCGCGTTCATTTCGTCGGCAAGAACTAAGAACGCTTCTTCTGCCCTAATCGTAAAGGTCAGTTCCAAGTCCTTGAGGGGGGTTTGGTGCGGAGCAAAGACAACCGCGCGCGCCTCCTCCATCAACCTTGCCAAACGTGGCTGAAGCTCAATCGCTTTTGGTGTGGGAATCAGACGCATGCCTGCCCTCACTAGGATTGGGTCGCCCATCAATTTCCGTGTCCGCGCCAGAGTGCGGCTCATCGCGGGAACACTGAGCTGCATCTTTTCTGCCGCGACCGTAACACTCTGCTCTCGCAGCAAGACTTCCAGAGCAGCCAGAAGGTTCAGATCAGGTTCTTGCATGCAACGCAAGTATGTCTTTCCACGCACGGCATTTTCCACAACTACTGTCGACGCTAGAGTCGAAGAGACCGCCACTCTTAGAAGTCATCAATAGTCCTCAGGCGAGTCGGACCAGGAGAGATCTCAGATGAAGGCAGCAGTCGTTTTCGAAAACGGCAAGGCTCCCGTACACAGCGAGTTCAAAGATCCAGTTCCTTCCGAGGGCGAGGTCTGTGTCACCGTGACAGCATCCGCTCTCACCAACTTCACCAAAGTTCGGGCAGCTGGCAAGCATTTCAGTTTTAGCGCTCAACCGCCCTTTATCGTGGGAATCGACGGAGTCGGAAAACTTGATGACGGCCGCCGGGTCTATTTTCTTTTCCCTCCGGCACCTTACGGTGGGATGGCGCAAAAAACAGTCGTGCGCTCCTCTCAATGTGTGGACATCCCCGACGACGTAGACGACATCACCTTGGCCGCGATAGCAGACCCTGGGACCCTGGTATGTCAGCTTGGGTGGCTTTGGAGTCATGCGCTAAGCTGGTCAAGGGTGAGACCGTTCTCGTGAACGGTGCGACCGGATCTGCCGGAACTATGGCAGTTCAGATCACTAAACACCTGGGAGCCAAGAAGGTCATCGCCACCGGCCGAAATCAACAATCCCTGAATACGTTGTTGTCGATTGGAGCCGACGAGGTGATTGCGTTGGAAGACGCCAGCAACCCACCAGAAGCCGCTTTCAGAAAGCAGTTCGAGCACGGTGTTGACATCGTGCTTGATTATCTCTGGGGTCCTAGCGCCGAGCGAATAATGGCAGCGGCAAATGCCCCAAAGGCCACGGTTCCTATTCGCTTCGTTCAAATCGGAACCGCGAGCGAACCGAACATCACGCTTCCAGGAACGGTGCTAAGGTCTTCTGCCATTCAGATCATGGGAAGCGGAATTGGAAGCGTTTCCCTCGAAGACATCATGGGCATTCTCCCCAAACTGATGCAGGCAGCGCCTGCGGTCGGCTTCAAGATAGCAACCAAGGCGCTGCCTTTGTACCAAATTGAAGAAGTGTGGTCGATGCAAAGCAATACTCCCAGAATTGCCTTTACGATGAGTTCGTAGCAGGAGGAGCTATGCAAGTCACGTCGAAGGGGTCCACTTTCTCGGGGATTACTCATCACCAAGTCGAGCTCAACGGAACAAAGTGTAGGCATAAGCGTGCGCCTGTTTGAGTTGGTCTTCCGATAGCCCTGGGTATCGCTTGCCCAGCAGTGGTTGGATCTCGTTAGTCCATAGCAGGTCGACAATTTCCTCATGCGTCAGAACGGAGTAGGCAGACAAACCGCAGCGGCACATGATCACGACGAGCAGAAGGGTTACTCCACGGACACAAAACAGGCGCCAACCTTTAGCTTTGGCGCCTGGCGAGATTACCGGTTGGCGCATGGTTCAAATGCGGCCGAGAATCAGCAGAACGACAACGATGAAAAGGACCAGCCCTAAGCCTCCGGTCGGGGCATAACCCCACTCCCGGCTGTGCGACCAGCGTGGAAACGCACCAATCAGGGCCAAGACCAGGATCACGATCAATATAGTTCCAAGCATGTTTAGCTCCTTCTTCCGAAGATTCAGGTTTGGTTATAGGCCTTCCGCCGCTTTTTTAATGGTCAAGACTGCTCAGTGAAGAAGAAACGTCGAATAAGGCTGGTTATGGTGTACTGCATTGTTTTCCAACATGCCGCCGGCGCGTCGACTGCGGCTCCCTAACGAACCGCAGGCTGGCTCGGATGGTTTCTGGCTCAAGCGTTTCGACAAGAGGTGAGTGTGCAGTAGAAATCTCGGCAAGTCTGGGGAAACGCTGCTGTTTGCGGCAGCGATTTTCGCACTCGCCAGCGCGAATCCGCGCACGGATTAAATACCAGCTGCCACCCAGTTTTGCGAAACCACGACCGTGTCGTCCTGAAGCTGACAACATTGTCGTGCGCTCGGGGCGGATTACGCTTTATCGGAGGCGCGCTTTCAGGCTTTCAGGAGAAGGTTAGACGTGAAGAGAGGGTTGCGGCGCCTTCGACGAAGCCGTTAGAAGGAAGCCGCTCGCGGGCGGGGCGGACGCGGAAATTCAATCGCTTTCATCGATCATCACTTCGATCTTCCGGACATAGCTTAATTAGAAAAGAAAGGCGCGAGCCCAAGCAGCGGACCCGCGCCGATTGAAAAACAAGTCTACTTCTTCTCTTACGTCGCGTCAGTCCGCTAGTTACGAGGCCCTTCCTTACTCGGGGGGGCCTTCGCTTGCGCCGGCTTAGGAGCAGGTTGCGCATGCGCTACCGCTGGCTTAGGGGCAGGCTGCGCATGCGCTACCGCTGGCTTAGGGGCTGGCTTAGGGGCAGGCGGCTCATGAGCCACCGCCGGCTTAGGGGCTGGCTTAGGGGCGGGCGGCTCATGAGCTGCCACCGGTTTAGGCGCTGGCTTAGGGGCAGGCTGCGCACGAGCTGTAGTCGGCTTACTGGACTCAGTCGGCGGACGCGTTTCCGTAGGCTTCGCGGCTTTATTCTCGTTCGAGCGGGTTGCAGCTGGCTTGTTCTCGGCGGGCTTGCTCTCGGCGGCCTTGCTCGCAGCAGCCTTGTTCTCGGTAGCCTTGCTCGCAGCAGCCTTGTTCTCGGCAGCCTTGTTCTCGGTAGCCTTGCTCGCAGCGGCCTTGTTCACGGCGGCCGGAGCCCTGTAAGGTGCTCCCGCCTGTTTGGCCGCTACCACCCCAGACCCGCTAAACTCGCCAGGCTTCGCCGTTGCAGCGATTGCCGGCCGCCCCTGGTTCACGGACGCCAGAAGTGCGTGGTTCGTACTGGCAGCGTGTACATGCTGGGTTTGCAGCGCGGTTGGTGGCGTGTGTTGCGCATGTGCCGCAGTCTGTTCTGCCGCGGTCGGTCGGGCGGTCACTCCACCCTGGCCGCCGTTATAGCTGACATGGTTCACCGTGGTTACGTTGACGACGGTCTTGCTGTAAACATTGGTGATGTTCGTGACGTTCACGTTATTCACGCTAGTGTTGTAGCTGAAGGCTCCGTTGTTCCAATATCCGCCTCCATAGCCGACGCCACCATACCCAAAGCCGTAATTGACGCCACCGTAGAAGCCGACCTGCGCACCCCAGTAGCCTTCATTCCAGGCGAAGGCGCTGCTGCCCCAACCCCAATAACCCGGAGTCCAGAGCAAGCCAACAGCGGGCGGCTCGATCCATGTACCCGGCACCCAGAAGTAGCCTTCATCCCCGTAAGACCAGTAGCCGGGCGTCCACAAAAAACCCGCGGCAGGGAGCATCGGTTGCGTGTAAACCGGCAGGGCCGGCGGAGCGATTGTGATCGACACGCTCACGCCGAACTGCGCGAACAGGGCGCACGGAACGGCCATCATTAGAACTGCGAGCAAGAGTAAACGGGAGATACGCATTTTAATCACCTTGCCGTATCATCCTTCGATTGCCCCGGTTAGACCATTTCTGCTGCGGGCTGCGTGGATTGAAGGGCGATGGCTTACATGCCGAGGATTCCACGGATGCAGTGCCAAGTCTGTGCAATATGGCTCACTTTTCGTGGAATGTCCCAGATTGAAGCTGCTGAATCGGTTCTTCCGAGATCACCTTGCTTCCACTCGAAGGAAAACGGCGCGAGCCCAAACCGCCGATCCGCACCGGTAACAATTGAGCTGGTTACTTGTAGAACACACCGGATGGCCGCTAGATTTGCCGTTCGATCCTGGGATGGGTGAGCTTTGGTGGTCTACCGGGGACAGGTGCTAGTAGCAGGTCGCGCAGCGATCCTCGGCTGAGACCGTTTGAAGGTCTGTCTCGCTCAGGATGTTTTTCTGGACGAAATCCCGCTGCGGCAAGCTCCACGGGCGCGAAGCATTCCGCGTCGTTGTTCGCCACTGAATTGATCCGCGTGCCCAGAGCCTATTTCGAAAACTTCGGAGCTGGTGCTCTCTTCCTATCGAGTTCCAGGCACCCATCCCAGCTCAACGAACTCCATCGTCCCGTAGCCTAGCGGCATTACCGTGATCATGGGCCTGGCCTTGCCTTGCGCGATCAGACTGCCGAGAACGGCACCAGCGCAGCCGCTTCATAGATGATCCTGCGCCCGCCGCTGGCCCGCGCTACTTCCATTGGCATCCAGCCAAGTTAGTAAAGAACGTACGCTCGCCCGAGCCAGGGCTATGGCGCAGTCTGCGGCTCCGTAATAGATGTTGAGCCTGTCGCCATCGGCGTCCATCGTATATCCGCAGGGGAAGACAACGTCGTCGACGTCGCCCTGGACCTCGTACTCCGCCTCCGGCCCAAAGATCCACGAATCTCCCCGTAGCAGGCATTTTGCCGGATTCTCCAAGTCGAAGAGGGCCAAACCCAACCGGTACAGACAACCCGAAGGCGTGTGTCGAACGCCGTGGTAGAGCACGAGCCATCCCCTGGACGTTTCAATGGGCGGCGGCGACATACCGATTTTGTTTGCGTCCCACCAGGCGCCGCGGCGTGCCTCTAACATAAGCCGGTGTCTTCCCCAATGCCGCAAGTCCGGAGAGTAGGAAATCCACATATGCGCTCCGAGATTGGTTGCGGGCCGATGGATCAGCGCCCAGTACCCATCGATCCGGCGAGGTAGAAGCGCCGAGTCTTTGTCATCCGGTGGCATAATCACGCCGTAACGCTCGAAGGTTCGGAAGTCTTTCGTCAGAGCCAGAGATACTCCGGGGCCACCGCGCGAATAGGAAGTGTAGGTGACTACGTACTGTTGTAGTTCGGGCACGAAAGTGATGCGAGGATCCTCGATACCCCAGATTTCCTCCGGATAGTCCGTGGGGCTCGGCATCAATGTCGGCTCGCTATCAATTTCCCACCCATCGACACCGTTTCGCGAGCGCGCGGCGCAAAAATGCGACAAGCCGCGTCGATCCTCGACGCGGCAAAGCAGCAGGGTAGAACCATCGGCGAGCAGGGTCGCGCCGGGATTGAACACACTATTAATGGAGTATGGCCAATCCTTACTGGTCAGGATCGGGTTGCTAGGATGTCGAAGAAGAAGGGGTTCGTAGCGCGTACTCAGAGGGCTCATAGGCTCCTGAGCGGGTATCGTCATGATGGGATTTCCTTTTGTCCAGACTCTTGTAGAGCGTGCATCTCCAGCAGTGACATCAGGAACGAGAGCGTCGATTCTGCGCCCTGGTTCTCATTGGCGCGGTCGGGATGCAGGCCATCCCGGCAGCCGCCGGTGACAGAGTCATAAAGTGGAACTTGCAGATCGTTGTCGCCGAGGAACCAGTTGAAAGCCGACCAGGCGTAACTGCGCCAGCGGCCGTCGCCGCTTACGCGGTACGCTTCGAGACACGCAGCAACCGCGCCAGCAGCTTCAATTGGTTGTTGATCGAATCGAGCCGGTTCACCGCCTTGGCGGTAAAACCCTTTCGAGCCGATGGGTACGAAGTGGCCGTTGGTCTGACAGCACTGCGCCTTCATAAGCCAATCCAGCGAATCAAGTCCGGCCGAAAGCATATGTTTATCCGAACACGCCGATCCCGCCAGCAGCATTGCCTGAGACAGCCTGGCGTTTCCGTAGGCAAGAATATCTTCAAACCACTCCCAGCCCGGACGTCGGATCGACTGATACATATCCAGCAATCTTCGAGCCAAGGCGAATCGTACGCGCTGCGCATCCCGGTCTCCGGGGTAGGAATGGAGGTACTCCTGAATTCCGAGCATGGTGTAGGCGCAGGCCCGAGGACTGCGGAATTCGACCGCTGCCGGCAGGGAGAACTCGAACAAACGCCCGGCGGCACCCCTCAACCCATGATTTGCGGACCGAGCTAAAACTGTCCCCAGAGCCCACAACGCGCGGCCGTGAGAATCCTCCGATCCCAGATCTTCCACCCAGCGACGGTCGTAACCGAGGAAGTTTCGGAACCGTTTCTTCTTTGCATCGAAGGCGTGTTCCAGGAATGCTAAATAACGGGGAGCCCAGTCTGGGTTGACTGACTCGGCTTTTCCGAGACAGTCCATTCCGGGTTGGTCGCGGCCGAGTTGGTCCAGTACTACCGTAAAGATGAGTGCGCGCGCATTGTCATCCGTAGTATAGCCTTCTCCCCGATTCGGGACGGTGAAGATCGCGTGCTGCAGCATCCCCGTGTCGTCGGTCAGCGCGTTTACGTGATTGACGTTTAATTCGGGCAGCTGATTCAGCGATTTATGAGTAACGCGGGCCAAGAGCTGAGCGTGTGGATTTTCCATACGGTCGCTGCGCACGCGGGTAAAACTTTCCATGTAACCTTGCGCGACTCTTTTCCAGATCATCTGCCGCGCGAACAGATAAGCGCGTTTGCGCATGGCATGGCGTATCGCGGGAGTATCCAGGAGCTCAATCGTCTTTTGTGCAATCGCATGGGGATCTTGGAAGGGGACCAGCGCACCCCGCCGGTCGTCTAACAGCTCAATCGCGTACCAATATGGAGTCGAGATGATCGCTTTGCCCGCACCGAGCGCATACGCCAGCGTTCCGGAAACTATTTGCGCTTCATGCCGGTAAGGAGTGATGTAAATGTCTGCGGCGCCAATGAACTCGACCATCTCTTCCGGACTGACAAAGCGGTCGTGGAACATCACCTGCGATTCCACTCCCACTTGCTTCGCCAGGGCTTGCAAGCTGGCTCGATACTGATCGCCCTCGCGGCGGAGTACATGAGGATGGGTCGCTCCGGCAACGATGTAAACGACATTCTTGTGTTTGGACAGAATCTGCGGCAGCGCCTTAATCACGTTTTCGATTCCCTTGTTAGGCGAGAGTAGGCCGAACGTGAGCAGAACCGCTTTCCCTTCCACACCGAATCTGTCTTTATAGAAATTGGGATCCAAAAACGGCAGGTCCGGAACGCCGTGCGGAACCATGTCGATCTTGCTGCCGGGAACCTTGAAGATTTCTTGCAATATTTGGGATGAGAGCTTGCTCATGACGATGAGGCGGTCCGAAAGTTGTGCAATCTCTTCCATCACCATCAGTTGATCCGGGTTTGGCTCGCGGAGAACAGTGTGCAGCGTGGTCACCACGGGCATTTTCAAGCCGCGGAGCAGATGCAGAATATGGCTTCCGGCGGGACCGCCGAAGATTCCATACTCGTGCTGCAGGCACACCATGTCGATATTGTTGAAGTTCAAAAAGTCAGCTGCTTCTTGATAGGTTTTCGAGTCGTCCTGGGCCAGCGACCATCGCACCCGTGCGGGATAGTCATATCCTGGCTCGGTGTCGTTGACCGGAAGCGCCAACAGTCGAGCGGTGCCGTATTCTGCTGCAATGGCTGCGCACAGGTCCGTGGTGAACGTAGCGATCCCGCATTGTCGCGGAAGATAATTCCCGATCACCGCGATTCGACTGGGCAGCGATGGCTTCGGTTGCAACCGCGCACCGGTCGCTGACGTTCTCTCTCCCACCCGCCGGCGAGAACCGACGACTTCCAAGGCCCGATTTGGAAATACTGTAATGGGTATTGCCATTTTCCCTAACCCCGGATGAGAACAATTGCCGCAAGAGGCCCCTTCCAAGGAGGGCCGCAAGCAATGACGATGGATGGAACTGGTTTACCTTTGAGTATTCAACAAAATGGAGTTGCAAACTGGTCAAAATTGATCAGCCATTTTCCGCGCAGCGGTTCATCATGCCGCTATGAAAGCCAAAAAGGACCAAGCCCTTTCGGTTCGTTGCCGCACTTGTGGCGCCAAACCTGGAGAGAAATGTGAGCTCAGCACTGGCCAGCCCCGCACCGCGCCGCATCGAGACCGACGCTCAGAGGCTTCAGACAGGGAACTGGTCAGCACAAGAGATCTAGGTGACCCTACGAAGGCTGCGTAGATCAACGCTGCAGAATTCAGCCCAGCACGGGCCTCGCCGAGCGCCCAGCCGACACAGTCGAGGGCTTTGGTTTCCCGAGGCCGCGGCTGCTGTGCCCTCTTCAATCGGGAGCGTTCAAATCTGTCTTTTGAGGTCTCGCGGAACCGTTGCCTGGAAAGCCCGCGGGAGTCGCTGCTCCGCCTGCTATTTCAGGGGCGGCAGGTACGGAATATAGCGGGCAAACAGCCAGCACAGGAAGAACACGACCGGGATATGAACGATTAACTGCAGCATTCCATATCCCACAATATCGCGCGCCTTCAATTTCAATATGCCCAGCAGAGGCAGCATCCAGAAGGGATTCACCAGATTGGGCAGCGCTTCCGCCGCGTTGTAG
>Ga0302324_100015304_pt1 | contig 15389 bp, 9 predicted proteins | sample Palsa_T0_1_FD_201949 | JGI IMG/M metagenome (GOLD analysis project Ga0302324, IMG submission 201949) | Peat permafrost microbial communities from Stordalen Mire near Abisko, Sweden - Palsa_T0_1 | ecosystem: Environmental > Terrestrial > Soil > Palsa > Peat permafrost | place: Sweden: Abisko...
TGCGAGGAATCTCAACGTCGATGTTCTTGAGATTATGCTGGCGCGCCCCGCGCACCGAAATCTTGGTGATGGCCATTGGGCTCTGGTCTGAAACTCTGGGTTGGACTGCCCTTCCGTAATATCGACAGGTCCACAGACATGTCCGAGATTAGAGGTGCACAGCTCTACTCCGTATCTTACTACGGCGCATCTGGGTCGTCACTACCGGCGGGCGTTAACGCAGGTAGATTGAAGATGCCGCGCTTACGAAGTGGAGCTTTTTGCATCTAACTACTGCGCTCCTACTGCAGCCAAGATAAAGGGTGGTCGATTTTGAGTTCGCTCTTCATGCCGCTGATCCTCTGCCTCACTGTAGCCGCTTCCGTCGGGATCGGCGTACTGTCGGCTTACCTCGCAATCATTGGCATCCTGCATGCCTGTGGCCGCCCGTCGCAGCCGGAGCCAGCGGAAGTGCGCCCGCAGCTGGTTCTCGTGCCTACGCAGAACCATGTCAGCGGGGACTAGGCGTCCGCGCCGAGTCCGGCCGTTCATCCAGTACTACCTCAGGCCGATTAGCTTCTGGGAGATTGGTTGCGACAGTCCTGGTGACATTCGCACGGGTATCTCCCGTCACGGCAACGCCTGACCCGGGCGCGCGCATAATTGTGCCGGACTGCAAGCGCATCGGATGCAATGTATCCACTTGCTCCCAACTGATGCCGGGTCCGGTCGCTGATGCACACGCGATCTATTCTTGGCAGGTATCGGTGGACATCAACCACCCCACCGAACGGCCACCAGGGTAGTCTGCAGTCGAGGAACCGCATTCCACGTCACTTCTTGGGCTGTGACACGCTTAGGGGAAAGGTGCCAATCAAGTACTTGCCTTGATCGCTGTCGATCGGTTCAAGCTCTAACAACTCCACAGTTCGCGACGTAACGAGTTGTGTGCGGTAGTAATAAACCTTTCGGCTGTGAAATGCGCGAGTTCCACGCGCTGCGCAACCAGAGATGACTGCAAAGTGAAGCACACGTGATGCTCTCCCGGCTCGACGGAGACGGAAAAATAGGAATTGCCGTGGTTTGCGCCTACCCATGCTCCATCCATCGCGAGTTTCACCGTCGGATATCCTAAGGTGATAGATGTACCGGCATCGTGAAAGAATTGATACTCCCCACGCCTGAAGGCGGGGGGATTCTAGTCGCCTCACGGCGACCTTAACTGGTTCAACCAAAATTGCTGGCTATCGCCAGACTTACATCTTGTCCGCAGTCGTTTAGCGTCTCCACGTATCCCGAGGCGACGTTTGGTACAGTGCAGCATTTACGGTGGCTCGGCTTGGTTATCGCCTAGCCACTTTTAAGATACCGGAACCAAGAGCAAAAGCAAGAACAAAACCCTCGGCTTATATCCCCAGGCCTGAAGGCAGGGGCTTTACGCCGACTTCGGTAAATCAGCGCCTTCGCTGGGTCCGGCTGCGCCAGCGTGTGTTGGGATTCGTCAAGCTTCACCTTGAAGCTAACATTCTCGTGGCCGCAGGCTGCGGGAGAGGCGACAGGCGGGGCCTGGGCCGATGCGGATGCTGCAAAAAGCAGAAATACACAATGAATTTCATGGTCTTCCTCAATTCAGGCGCTCAATTCAGGCGCTCAATTCAGGCGCTTTGCTGGTTACAACTGGCTATACCCATTCTCAGTGTCGCAACCAGACGATTGACTCGGCCTAGTTTTGCCGCGGGCGGGTGCGGAGCCCGCGGTCCGCTCTACAGATGGAGCATCGCGCCCCAGGAGGAGGATGTCGATGGCCTGCCGTCAAAATGGGCGTGAGCACCAGGGATCGAGTAGCGTTGGCGAGTGGTAGCGTAGAGCAATAGAGCTTCCGCCGCAGCCCTCGTGTTAGCATTTTAACAGTTGTTTCCTCCTCGGCGGCACGAGCATGGCCCGCACTCGTCCCATCCCGATTTCATTCCTGACTGCGATGCTTCTGGTCGTTTTCCTATCCCCTTCCGCTCCCGCGGCGGAGCCATCGCCGTGGCGCGAAATTCACTCCACACACTACACGGTCATCACCGATGCCGGCGAGAAGAAGGGCACGGAAGTCGCACTGCGCTTCGAGCAGATGCGGGCCGTCTTCGCCCTCCTGCTGATGAAGGAGCGCCTCAACGAGCCCGTGCCGCTGACCATCGTCGCCTTCAAGAACGACAAGAACTACTACCAGAGCGCGCCGCTGCGCCAGGGCCAGCCTATCGACGTTTCCGGCTTCTTGCTTCCCGGTGAAGACCGGGACTTCATCGTTCTGAACCTGTTCGAGCAGGAGTCATGGTGCGCCGTCGCTCACGACTTTGCCCTCCTGCTGCTGAACTACAACTATCCCCCGGTTCCAGGATGGTTCGACGAGGGCCTGGCCGAATACTTCAGCTCGATCCGCCTTGACGACAACAAGTACGAAATCGGAGGCGACCCAGATCTGCATTCCGTCTTCCCCCAGGACCTGCTGAACAACCGAGCCGAAGTCCTCAACCCTCCGAAGTCCCTTACCGAGCTTCTCAGTGGCCAGGTTTGGCTAGCGCTGCCCGACCTGCTCACCATGAAACATGACACTTCCACCTTCACCGAAGGCACGCACCACACGCTTTTCTACGCCCAATCATGGATGGTGATGCATTACCTGCTCCACGAGAAGAAACTCCCGGAGACGGGAACCTATTTTGACCTGGTCGAGAACCGGCACGTACCCGTGGAAGAAGCCATCCAGAAGGCCTACGGCGTGACCGCCGCCCAGTTCGACCAGGCGGTGAAAAATTACTTCCACTCGCTCACGCCGTTGTTCGTGGCGCTCGACGCATCCAAGCAGGCCGTTTCTCGCCCCGATCCGCCGCAGGTCTACCAGTTCCCTGAGATTGTTGGACCGGACGCCCGCACGATCACCGCCAAGGTTCTCCCCGAGAAGGATGCCAGCGCCTTAACCGCCGGGGTAAGAATCAGAATTCCCGATCGCCGCGAAGCCGGCCTGCTGGAATTGCAGGCGCTAGCCACGGCTCCCGACCCGACTGCTGCCAAACCAGACAGGGATAGGGATAAAGAGAAGAATCAGGACGACAAGAACAACGCCCTCCTGGTCACGGCCGTGGGCAACGAGATTGCTCACCGCGCTTTGGCCTGGGACCACCTCGAGCGCAAGGAGTTCGATGCCGCCGGCGAAGAACTGGCCGGCGCCTCCGCCCTTAACCCGCGCGATATGTGGATCCGCTACTACCGATCCGTGCTGAAGTACCGCATTGCGCAGTCGAAGCACGCCCAAATCGAGGGCCTGCCCAACATGATGCAGGACCTGCACGCCGTGCTGGAGTGGTATCCCGAATTCGCCGAGGCCTATAACCTGTTGGCCGTTGCGCACATAGAAGGGGGCGGACCGGTGGCTGCGATGCAGGCCGAACGCGCTGCCATGCAGCTCTGTCCGCGCAACCAGCAGTATGTTTACAACATGGCGGAAATCCACATTGCAGACAAAAAGTGGGATGCGGCGCGAGGTTTGCTCGAACGGTTGAAAGGCAGCGATAATCCTCGGGTCGCGGCAGCGGCTCGCGAGCGCCTGGGACAGATCTCAAACGAGCAGAGATATGGCATCTCGGCCGCCGCAGCGGCTGCGGACAAGAAACTCGCGGCCCAACCTTCGCCATTCGATGTGCTGGAGCAGGATGCCGCCAAGCGCGCCGCTGCACAGACCACGCAACCCACAGGCACCGCGGACAAGCGGCCCGCGAAGTTTGTTCAGGGACGGCTGGTGGGCGTGGACTGCTCCCAGTCCCCGGCCGCCGTTCTTACCGTAACTTCCGACGGAGTGGTTCTGAAGCTGCGCACCGCCGACTACAAGTCGCTGCCGCTCATCGGAGCCGACTCCTTCTCCTGCGACTGGAATAACCGCTCCGTCTCGGTGAACTATAAACCCGGCGGCCTATCGGATGGCGATTTGGTGTCGGTGGAAGTACGCTAACGTTCAGATTGCCGGGCGGGGTTGCCAGGTTTATTATCTCGCCGACCTCAGCAACACAGTGGGTGCCGGGAATGCCTGCCCAACCGGTTGATCTGGTCGCGCGATCCCGGAACGAAATCTTCCTCCAGACTTCATTCACCCGCACCAGCCCGGCCTCGTCCAAAGTAAAGATAGAAACGAGAACGCTCCAACGCCATTGCTCGGGCAAGATCACCGAGCGCCGTATTCCCGTCGGAACATTATTATAAGCCTGCAACGAAAAACCCTCCCACTCGGAGCAGGAGGGTTCGCGATCCACGGTGATCGAGGTTAGGCGCGGACGACGTTGCCCGCCTGAAAGCCTTTGGGACCTTTGAGCAGATCGAACTCCACGGTCTCACCCTCGTTGAGCGAGCGGTAGCCGTTCTCTTGAATCGCGGAAAAATGCACGAAAACGTCCTCTCCCGTGGAGCGCTGGATAAATCCATATCCCTTCGCCCCGTTAAACCACTTCACTGTTCCCTTTTCTCTCACAGAAAAAAACTCCTTTCCTCTGATCATTCAGAATTAGTTCCCTAGATTTCCCGCTTTGTGCTCCGAGGCGAACGGAGCGCCCCCTCGAGAAAAACCAGGTGAACTCGGTCGCGTCTCTCTGTGCTGAAGAAATTGCCCCAAAGCAAAAGACTCCTCGGTTCACCGACGCACGAAGAAAGTGCGGCGCGAACTTCCGGAGCCTGACCATCGGCGCTGATTTCTACTGCCCTGCTCAAGACATCAACCTGCCTTACGAACTCATGCCCCGCCATTGGCCGGTTTATGAGCCAACCGATAATAAGGAGTAGCCAGTCTTTTCGCAACAAAAATTAGTAGCCAGGACCAAAAAATGACCCAGGGTCACAATCAAAGCTTTAACAAGGTTTAAGAAACGGTCTTTCGACCCTGGACCTTGGTTCCGCCGGAACTTCGAAGCTGGCCGCAACCCTTTGATAGGATTAGAGAACACGCCTGTGCCCGATCCAACCACAGCCCCCCCTCTACCACCCACGGAAGCCACGCCCACCCTGGCGCAGCGCCCGCATCGCGCGCATTCCGGCGCGCTGGTCTCTACGGCCAAATACCTGGCGCGCACCGACGTGCACACCTTTGCCTTCTCGTTCGCGGCCAACTCGATCCTCTCGTTTTTCCCCTTCGTGGTGCTGTTGATGACGCTCATCCGGCGCGTCTTCCACTCGCGCGTGATGTACGACGTTGTGGTTGAATTACTGCGCGACAACCTTCCCGCCGGCCAGGAGTTCGTCATCCGCAACCTGAACGCCATGGTGAACACGCGCCAGCGGGCGCAGGTGGTCTCGCTGGTGATCCTGCTGGTGACCTCGTCCGGCGTATTTATGCCGCTCGAGGTCGCGCTCAACCGCATCTGGCGATTCCCCAACAACCGCTCCTACTTCGGCAATCAGTTGATCTCGCTTGGCCTGGCCTTCGGTTGCGGCGTGCTGGCTCTACTCTCCGTCGCCTTGACCGCAGAAAACGTGGCGCTGATGGGGTTCCTGCGGCACGGCCACAGCTCCGGATTTATGCATTGGATGGGATTTGGCGTGATGAAGGTCTTCGCTATCGCCGCCAGCATTGCCATCTTTTTTCTCATTTACTGGCTGCTGCCCAATGGCAAGGTTCCGGCGCTCGCCGTGCTGCCCGCCGCCATCATCATGGGACTGCTCTCGGAGGCGCTGAAGTATGGTTACATCTTCGCCCTGCCCTGGCTTAATTTCGCCGAAATCTATGGCCCTTTCGCGCTGTCGGTGAGCATGATGTTCTGGGCGTTCCTCACGGGACTCCTGCTGCTGGCTGGCGCCAACCTCAGCGCCGAAGAGCATTTGCGGCGCGGGCGCTAACCTCGCCAATCGTCGCCCGCACCAGACCTGGCGAGCGGGTTCGGGAGTGGGAAACGACTCTTGAATCCACAGGGCTCGTCGTAACCTCTGTCATCGTTTCGCCCCCGGCTCCGAGCAAGGATGGTCTCGGTTTCCCAAATTCCTCCGAGCAGACATTCATTCCCAAGTGATCGCATGGCCGGGTGGTGGCGTCTGCTCGTCGCTTTCTCACCGCTCTTCGTAGCCCATTTTTCTCAAGGCGGGAGCGCAGGGCACGTCGCAAACTTGGGGTCGGATCCCGGCAGCAGCGGGAACCCGCTCACTTCTTCGTCCACTGATCTACCCAGCCGTTCACGGTTTTGTACCAGAGTTGGGAATTCTGCGGCTTGAGAACCCAGTGGCCTTCGTCGGGGAAATACAGCATCTTTGACGGCACCCCTTCCATCTGGAGCGTGGTGAAAAGCTGAAGGCCCTCGCTCACGTCGAGGCGGTAATCCCGCTGGCCATGGATTACCAGCGTCGGCGTCTTGAAGCTCGTTGCGTACTGGTGCGGCGACCACTTCTGGTACATCGCGCGGTTCGAGTAGGGAGTGCCTTTGAACTCCCAGCCGTTGAACCAGAGTTCTTCGGTGGTTCCCCAGGCCGACTCGGCGTTGAACATCCCGTCGTGCGACACGATGCACTTGAAGCGGTCGGTGTGGCCGAGCACCCAGTTGGCCATGTATCCTCCGTAGCTGGCGCCCAGTGCGCACTCGCGGTCTCTATCAATGAACGGGTAGGTCTTCTCCGCGTAGTCGAGGCCCTTCATCAGGTCTTCAAAAGGAGCGCCGCCCCAGTCGCCGTTGATGGCGTCAATGAACTTCTGACCGTAGCCGGTGGAGCCGTGGAAGTTGATCATGAGGACCACGTATCCATTGGCGGCGAAGAGTTCGGGATTCCAGCGGTAGCTCCAGTCGTCTCCCCAGGCGCCCTCCGGCCCGCCGTGGATGAGGAACTTCACCGGATATTTCTTGCCGGCATCGAAGTTCGGCGGCCGGACCAGGAAGCCTTCGACCCTGTCGCCGTTCGCACCGGGGAGCCAGAAGGATTCGAGCGGGGACATGGCGATTTGGGATAGGACGGCATCGTTGAAGTGCGTAAGTTGGATGGGCGGCTCGCTGCTCGGCGGGATGCTTATTTTGTAGATCTCGGATGGAGCCTGCAACGACATCCGAGTGAGGAGCAGCGATTTACCATCTGGCGTCGGGACCAAATCGTCGTCAAAAAAGCGTTGATACGCAACCGGTCCCGGGTCCTCGTTGGTTGGATGCAGTCGGACCACATGGATTGGATTTCGTCCCTCTGTCTCTGACGTGAAATGGATCGCTTGTGAGTCGGTGGTCCATGTGAATGTTCCCACCCACCCATCAAAATTCCTGGTCAGATTTTTCTTCTCTCCCGTCTTGCGGTCGTACAGCATCAAGCGGAAGAGGTCGCTCTCATATCCCGGACGCTGCTGGGCGCGGTAGGCGATGTAGCGGCCATCGGGCGAATAGAGCGGCGTCGAGTCGCTGGCGGGATTGTCGGCGGTGACGTTCTTGGTTTTGCCTGAAACCTGAGCGGGCGAGTCGCCCGCTCCCGCTTCGACGGGAACGATCCACAGATCGTTGTTGGTGGATGCGGCTGGGTTCTCGTTGTGATTCGAGGTGTAGCAAATCTCCTTGCCGTCGGGCGAAAAGGCGTAATCGTCCTGCCCTCCGAGCGAGAACACGGGCGCGTCGTAGTCGCCGGGCGTGAGGTCGCGAGGAATTGTCGGCTCGATCGGAACGGCTTTGGTGGGCGGGACGGCATCGGGGGGAATCGGAACTACGAGTAGGTGGCTGCGTTTGCCCTCCTTGTAAGCGTTCCAGTGGCGATAGAGCAGGTGGGTAAAGATCTGCGCCTTGACTTTCGAGTCGCGAGCCTCAAGCATCTTCTTCTGGTTGCAGACCGCCTCTTCTTTCGGTGGACCGTCGCACTCCGGATAAACGCTCGAGGTGAAAACAATGTTCTTGCCGTCAGGCGACCAGAGTTCCCCGTCAGCCTCAGTCGGGAGCGCAGTCAGTTGCCATACGCCGGTTACGGTCCCACTGGACCCGTCGAACCCGGCAACCCATATCTGCGAGCCATCGTTCTTTGTCGATAAAAATGCGAACCGCTTTCCATCCGGCGCCCAGCGCGGCCGGTCGGCGTCCTGATCGGCGATGATCTCGCGCTCCTCGCCTCCGGCTGTGGGCACGATCCAGAGGTGCGGCGTTTTCGTGTTGGCCTCGAGACTCACATCGACCACACTGAAGATCACCCACTTGCCGTCGGGCGAAATCACGGGCTCACCCACGCGCTTGAGCTTCATCATGTCTTCGAAGGTGAAGGGATGCTTGGCCTCGGCGAACACCGGGTATGTGAAAGCCATGAGAGCAAAAAAAACGACAAAGAAAGGGCGCATGGGATACCTCCTTGGCAAACGGATGAGTGTAGCAGGCAAAAGCTCCCAGCCTCTAGCCCCGTGGGTAGCGCCTCCAGGCACTACCGCCTCGTAGGCTACGCCCTAACTTCTAGCCAGGGATTTCGAAGGCGCAGGCCACAGCCTTCGAAGTCGGCGGTATGGCGCGGGCTAAGATAGCGCGGCGGGAGCGGGCGATAGCGAAGTTCGATTCCCTGCTGAACCTTCGCCACGGTTACGGTGGTAGTAAAGAGTTCGCCGCTTTGCTCCTGCCCCACCACTCCTGCACACCAGCCGAGGGGCAGCGGCTGCATGGTTTCCGAGATCACAGGGGTGTCGGGAAAAAGCATTCGTGAGCGCCGAAACTCTCAGCGAATTGCGGGATGGCGGCGCCCATTCACTCTGGCAACTTCCGCTCACCCTGGATGCGGAATGCCGCCTCGGCTCCGGGCCTCGAAGTTCCAGGTTGCCCTCCGCCTAAATAAATTTGGTAGCTCCCCTCGGCGATAACATGGTCTCCCTGATCCGTCACCTGACTCAAGTCACGGGCGCCGAGCGTGAACTGAACATGCTTGGTTTCGCCGGCGGCCAATTGCATTCGCGTGAAAGCCCGAAGAGCGCGCACTGGAGCAACCGAAGACTTGGGAAAGCTCAGATACAGCTCGACCACTTCCTGCCCCTCGCGCTGGCTGGTATTTTTCACATTCGTTTCTACGGTTAGAGGATCGCCGGCCTTCAGCTTTGTGGACGAAAGTTTCAAGTTGCTGTATTCGAAACTCGAATAGCTCAATCCATAGCCAAACCGATATAGAGGCTCACCTGAGAAATATCGGTAGGTGCGTTGGTTCATCGCGTAGTCTTCAAATGACGGCAACTGATCGACGCTTTTGTAAAAGGTGACGGGCAGCCGGCCTGCCGGGTTGTTGTTGCCGGCCAGCGTTTGCGCTATGGCGGAGCCTCCTTCTTCGCCGGAATACCATGCATCGAGAATCGCATTCGCGTGCTCATTCGCCCAATTCACTGCCAATGCACTACCGTTCATCAGAACAACCACTAGCGGCTTGCCAGTCGTCTTCAACGCTTCGAGAAGGTTTTCTTCTTCGCCGGGGAGATCGAGACTAGTACGGTCCCCTCCTTTAAAACCCGGCACGTCGACTTTCATCTCTTCCCCCTCGAGTTGCGAGGTGATGCCGACTACCGCGATCGAAACATCGGCCTGCTGTGCGGCAGCAACCGCTTCCGCAATCGGATCCGAAATAATGTGCAGCCATACCAGCTTTGTGCCAAAACCTCCGCGCAGGAACTCGACTTTTAAGGCGTAGCGGTGGCCTTTTTCGAGTTGGCGTGTTTTTATGGTTGGGATGGCATCGTGCAACACGGCATCGTCGACAATGAGTTGGCCGTCGAGCCACAAGCGATTCATCGATCCTATGAGGCCGAACCGGTAGCTCCCGGATTCGGAGGGAGTAAGGAATCCCGTCCAGCGCACGGAAAACTCCTTCATCCCTTCCGGAGGTGCGATCGCGGACGTATCGGGATGAGAGAGTTGCAGATTGATCGCGCTCTCCGCACGCACGGTTTCGGGCGAGCCAGAACAATCGGCGCCCGCAAAATATTCCGCCTTGAGACCAGGTTGGCCATCCTCGGAGGAGAGCGCGGAAGTGGGAACCGCGGTTTGTTCGCGGAGGAAATTCATTCCCGGATGAAAGCTGACTTCAGCGGAAGCAAATTGCGCCCGAATGCCGTCGAGAGCGGTCACAGCGTGAGAAGCCGTTCCCTCGTAGTTGCCGTGCAGCACGGTAACGGATTCAGCCAGGGGACCGAACACTGCGATCTTGTGGATGCCGGGACCGAGCGGAAGGGTAGCGTCATTTTTTAGCAGCGTCATCGATTCCCGCGCCGCTTTGAGCGCCAGTGCAAGGTGGGCATCGCTGTCAATCTCAGAATCGGGGGTTTGAGCATAGGGGACCATCTCGGGCGGATCGAACATTCCCAGACGAAAACGCGCGGTGAACAAGCGCTTCAGGGAGGTGTCCATCTGTTTCTCACTCAGCAACCCCTGCTTCACAGCATCGAGATAAGGAAGATAATCTGAGTTGCCGGTAGCCACGGTAAAGAAGTCGGCGCATTCGTTGTCCATGCCAGTTTTCATCGCGTCCGCTGCGGCCTCGGCCATGCTTTGGGCGAACCGATGCCCGTGGAAAATGTCTACGACGGCGTCGCAATCGGAAACGACATAGCCTTGAAAGTTCCAGGCGCCGCGGAGCCGATCCTTCAGCAGAAATGTGTTAGCGCAGGCGGGCTGGCCGTTGACCCGGTTGTAAGCGCACATAATCGATTCTGCCTTGCCTTCGGTGATGGCCGCGCGAAATGCGGGCAGGTAGGTATCTTCCATGTCGTGCTTCGATACCTGCACATCGATGCTGTGACGACTCGGCTCAGGTCCGCTATGTACGGCGAAATGTTTCGGCGTGGCGATCACCCGAAAATATTTCGGATCGTCGCCTTGCAAGCCGGTGACGAATGCCACTCCCATCCGTCCGGTGAGAAAGGGATCTTCGCCGTAGGTTTCCTGGCCGCGTCCCCATCGCGGATCGCGGAAGATATTGATGTTGGGCGACCAGAAGTCGAGGCCTTCCATGATGGCGCTGTGACCGGCGCGAATCGCTTGATTGTGTTTGGCGCGGGCTTCGGTGCCGATCACCACCGCCATGTCGTGAATCAATGGAGCGTCGAAGGTGGCGGCGAGGCCAATCGGCTCCGGAAACACTGTGGCGGTGCCGTTTCTGGCGACTCCGTGCAGAGCCTCGCTCCACCAGTCGTAGGCTGGGACCTGGAGGCGTGGGATGGCGCGCGCTTGATTGACCAGCTGCGAGGCTTTTTCCTCCAGGGTCATTCGCCCGATCAGATCATCCACCCGTAGGCTCACGGGTCTCGAAGGATCCAGGTACGGCGGCAGAGTTGTATGGTCCGCCGTTTGCGCGATGGAGCTGACTGCTGGTAGAACAAGTGCAGCCACGAGCAACGCCACTGCCGGCCAGCGGAATTCGGACGTCATGCGGATTCTCCTCGGCATTTTTCGGAAAGTTAACGAGCTGCAGGCGCGACGCAGTATAGCATCGTTAACATACACGAAAACGGAATTTCGAGGTTTTTGGATCGGCAGTTTTTTGAGTCGTCGGGGAAACAAGATCGCACCGATGGGAAAGATCCCATTGCGTTCGTGGGGAAAAACTAAATGCGATTTCTCAGATGCGGCCGGACATGAAGAAACAAAGGCGTGGCATACAACTGATTGCGGAAATCGCTGACGTTTCTATCGGAACCGTGGATCGTGCGTTGCATGGACGGCCCGGCATCAATGAGGCGACTCGACAACGGATTCTGCAGATCGCCGAGCAAATCGCTTACACGCCCAACCTGGCGGCCCGCGCGCTCTCGGTTTCGAGAGCTACCGCTCGCATTGGAGTCTGCATTCCTCGCCAGATTCGTTTTTTCTACGATCAACTCTGGGGCGGGGTACTGGATGAAGCGCGCAGTGTGGCCCCTCTCGGCATCCAGTTCATCTATCGGCCGGTTCACGCTTTGGGCGAGGGCGACACGCAAGCGTTTCAGGAGTTGGTGAAAGCCAGTGTCGACGGCATCATTGTGACCGCAGGAAATCCGCTGGCCCTCAAACCATTGATCAATGCGGCGGAAGAAAAAGGGATTCGCGTGGTCTGTGTTTCAACCGATGCTCCGGCCTCTCGCCGTTCCAGCATCGTTTGCGTGGAACCTCGGCTGAACGGCCACCTGGCGGGCGAATTGATGGGCAAATTCGTGCCGCCCGGGTCCAGGGTCGCCGTCGTAGCCGGCATACTGAGCGCCGAGGACCATCGGCAGAAAACAGTTGGCTTTTCTGAAGCGTTTCCGCGGCACTGTCCCGGCGGACATATCGCAATCGTAATTGAAGGTCACGAGGATGAAGACGAAAGCTTCCAAAAAACGCTGGATCTTCTAGGGCGCATGCCCGCCCTTGCCGGACTGTATGTCAACACCGTCAATTGCCTTCCGGTATGCCGCGCGCTGGCCGCGCGCGGGCTGGACGGCAAAACCAAATTAATCACCACCGGCCTTTTCGCTGAAATGTCTCGCTATTTCGAAAACGGTACCATTACCGCTTCCATCCACCAGCAGCCCCATATTCAAGGGCAGCTCGCCGTAAGGCTGATGGCGGACTACCTGACCAACCAAGCGCCATTTCCCCCCCATATGTACCTCAGTCCGAGTGTAGTGATGTCATCCAACCAGCATCTGTTTCAGGAGATCCGGCTCGCTGGAACCAAATTCGATGACTCTGCGCTCAGCTCGGTGAACCAGAAGCGCTGGTCTTTGAAGGAGACTCGGCCGTCGTAAAGTCTTTGAGAAAGGTTGTGCGCGGTTCCTGCTAGTGTAGCGTCCGCGAAATAACTAGACGACTTTAGTGCTCTTCTTTTTTCTGCTCCGTGGCAAAGTGCATCTGGGTTGAATCTTCTCCGGCGTTTGCCGACAGCGAGACAGCTTTTCCACGATCGATTCCACCGTAGCCGTCCAAACAAAAGGTTTGGGATTTTCGTTCCAGGCGTCGAGAAACTCCCGGATGGCCTTTCGCAGATCCTCGACGCTGAACAATGCGCCCCGACGGATACATTGGCGCGACAACTCACCAAACCAGCGTTCCACTAAGTTCAGCCAACTAGAACTGGTGGGGACAAAATGCAGCACGAAACGAGGATGCTTTTTCAGCCAGGTAGGTCCAAAGACCGAAGGAAAATTTGTCTTCTGGCCGCGGTTGGTAGTCGCGCGCTTTGGTCACCACTTAGGTCTCCGCAATTTTTTCCGCCGGATTGCCTTCATTCAAAATCGCCTTCATGCTGGGGTAGAGACGCCGGTAAGATGGATAGGCGCGATTCATCAGCAAGGAATTCTGAACATCGGGAGCGGTTGTCTGGGCCACCTGCACCACGGCCGCGCATGCCTCACCCACGGTCGACCAGCTTTTCGCCCCAACTCCTGCCAAAATCGCTGCTCCATAAGCCGCACCTTCTTCGGCCGCAAGGGTTTCGACGGCCTGCCCATAAACATCGGCCTGAATTTGTCGCCACAACGGCGAGCGCGCGCCGCCTCCGCCCAGGCGCACATTTCTTACCGGAACACCGATCTGCTCAAAAATCGTGAAGGTATCACGCAGACTGAAGGCAACGCCTTCCAAAATGGCTCGCACAACGTGGGCGCGCGTGTGCGATGCGGTCAAGCCGACCAACATGCCGCGAGCCGCCGCATCGAGATGCGGAGTCCTTTCGCCCATCAGATAAGGTGCCCACAACAACCCTTCCGAGCCGGCGGGAATCTTTGCCGCCTGCGCCGTGAGATCCTCATAAGATTCCACCTGGCCGTTGCTGGTGGCGAACTGATCACGGAACCAACGCAGAGAGAGGCCAGCCGCCTGCGTGACCCCCATCACCAGCCAGCAATTGGGCAAACCGTGGCAAAAGGTGTGCACGCGTCCCTGCGGATCAAGAGCGGGAAGGCTGGTTGCGGCTAGCACAACTCCCGATGTTCCGATGGTCGCGCTCACTGCGCCGGGGGAAACAGCGCCAATGCCAATCGCACCCGCCGCTTGGTCTCCCGCTCCGGCCACGACGGGAGTTCCGCGAACCAGACCGGTTGCTGACGCACCCTCGGCAGAAACTTGCCCGCAAATCTCAGGTGACTCATACAACGAGGGCAGTAGAGAGCGATCCATGTGCACATAATCCAGCATCTCCTCAGACCAGCGGCGGTGAGCCACATCGAGCAGAAGCGTACCGGATGCGTCAGCCAGATCGGTAGCGCGCTCGCCGGTCAAGCGAAAGCGGACATAATCTTTCGGTAACATCAGCGAACGAACGCGCTCCCAGTTCTCGGGTTCGTTCTCTCGCACCCATAAGCATTTTGTGAGGGTGAAATTGGGGAGTGCAGGATTCGAAGTGAGCTGGCGCAGCCGTTCCGCTCCGATCTGTGAGGTCAGTTCTTGCGCTTGCTTCTCGGTTCTTACGTCGCACCAGATCAGGGCCGGCCGCACCACCTGTGCTTGCGCATCCAGCAAAACTGCGCCGTGCATTTGTCCGGAAAAACCGACGCATGCGACCTGATCTCCTCGAAGCCCTGCCTCTTTGAGAGCGGAAGTTACTGCCCCTCCGCACGCTTGCCACCAGTCTCCAGGATCCTGCTCCGCCCAACCGATTTGTGGCGATGCAAACGGTGTATGCTCTTTTGCGGCAGAGGAAACGACCACACCGCGCTCATCGATGACCACAGCGCGCGTGCCCCCAGTACCTACGTCAATGCCGAGAAAATACATGATCCCCCAGGGTCTTTGAGCTCAAGGCAAAGTCAGGTTTCTAGCAGAATTCCTTACTGTGTACGTTAACGAGATTACCACGTCCGACGGTTCTTTAAAGTCTGCTGCCCGAAACAAGCTGAAGCCCGGCAGCCGACGTCCGAAGTCCCCCTTCTCCGCGACAACTCCTTCGTTGATATGGCATCGAAATCAGCGCCAGAACCTGCGAGCACCCTGGTCCGGCCTCGCCGAGCGCGAGGGGTGGGGCGAGGGTGGGCTTTTCGGTACCTTTTCCTGAGTGGGCAAGCGAATGTCGGGGCCGCCCCGCCTCGCACGTACCTTTTTCCCGTTATCCGATAAAATAGAGACATGAAACGGTCGTTCCGCATCATCTTGTTGCTGGCTGTTGCCTATGGGTTCGTGGCTCTGCCCGTCGTCGCGCAGGAGGGTTCCCTCGAGAACACACCGCTGAATGGCATCACGACCGAGGAAATTATTCAGCGCTTCGCGGCCAAGGAGAAGGAATTCAAAGCTGCTCGCGATCAGTACACTTACCGGCAGGATATCGCCGTAAAGACGCTGGACGGCAGCACCGTCACGGGTGAGTACCACGAAGTCTTCGATGTGCTGTTTGACGACAAGGGCCACCGTATCGAAAACGTGGTGTTTGCGCCTCAGTCCACGCTGGACAAAGGCGGGCTTTCGCTCGACGAGGGCGACATCCAGGATTTCCGCAACCGTCTGCCCTTTGTGCTCACCAGCGAC
>Ga0302324_100015305_pt1 | contig 15389 bp, 14 predicted proteins | sample Palsa_T0_1_FD_201949 | JGI IMG/M metagenome (GOLD analysis project Ga0302324, IMG submission 201949) | Peat permafrost microbial communities from Stordalen Mire near Abisko, Sweden - Palsa_T0_1 | ecosystem: Environmental > Terrestrial > Soil > Palsa > Peat permafrost | place: Sweden: Abisko...
CGACACTTGGGAGTGGGACGGAAAAGCGAAGACCTGGACTCAGTTGTTTCCGGCTACCAGCCCGGACCCGAGAGGTGGGGGTCCGCTCGCCTATGACGGAGCAAACAAGACGATCGTTCTCTTTGGCGGCTCGAACGGCTGTGGCGATAGCTGTAATGTCTACTACAACGATACCTGGGTTTGGAACGGTGTCACCTGGACCGAGCAATTTCCGAGCGTGAGCCCGTCACCTCGCAATGTGAGCCAGATGGCCTACGACCCCGCGATCGGTCGGATCGTTTTGTTTGGCGGATACTCGACTCCAGGCGTCGGGCTTCCAGGCACTTGGACATGGAATGGCTCGACGTGGAAAGAAATATCAATGGCAACCCAGCCCGAAGCTAGATGGGGCGAAGCGTTGTTCTTTGATCCCGCCGCCGACGCTCTCATACTGTTCGGTGGGCAACTCACTGGCGATCCGTTAGATAACACCACCTGGGTTCTGAAGTGAGGCTGATCGTGACGGTTGCCGAAAACGCGACCTTCCAGCCGGGCACGTTGAAACCGGAGAGGACAGCTTCACGGATCCGGCTATGGGGGGCCTTGTTACCCTGAAGGGCTGATCCGAACCAAGTGGCGCGTCCGTTACGATCGGCGTCAATGAAGAGATCAGGGCGTTGAGCGGGCTATGTTAGCGTGGAAGATTGTCTCTTCTCACGGCCCCCGGAATCGGAGCGTCACTGCTCGCCACCTCGATCGGGATAGGCGGCGTTTTTCTGGGCTTGTGGCTCACCGGCGCCGGCCGCCGCACGCGGCTGGTAGTCCCGTTGAGCGCGGGCGTGCTCGTCGGTGTGGTGCTGTTCGGACTGTTGCCGGAGCTGGTCGCGGAGATCGGTCCGCCGGGAACGGCTCTGCTCTTCGCCGGCGGATACGGGCTGCTGCTGCTGATTAACCGGTACGTGGCGCCCGTCTGCCCGTCCTGCGCGCACGACCATGACCATCTGGCTTGCGACGCAGTTCTGCACGGATTCGCCGCGCCGCTGATCTCGGCCAGCGCGCTGCACAGCTTCTTCGATGGCTGGAGCATCGCTACGGCTCAAATGGCCGTGCCGCTTGGCATTCGCGTGGCCGTGCCGCTGGCGGTGGTTCTACATAAGATTCCGGAGGGCATCGCGTTGGGCGCCATCGCGCGCGCGTCCATCCGTTCGCGGTCGAGCGCCGTGCTGTGGTGTGTGGCGGCGGAGGGTGCGACGCTGGCGGGCGGCGTGATGGGCCTGGAGATCGCGCCCCGCATGGGCACAGCGTGGATCGTCTATCCGCTGGGGCTCGCGGCGGGGTGGCTGTTCTACCTTGGCGCGCACGCCATCCATGAAGAGTGGAAACGCCGCGGTCCGGTGACGGCGCTGGTGGCTGCGCTGGCGGGCGCGGCCGGTGCGGCGGTGTTGCAGGAAGGGGTGCAGGCCTGGTTCCGGTGAAAGTCAGCCGGCGGTCGAGGACTTGGTGTACCCGGAGCAATCCAGCACCGGCAGACGCGGGTACTTCGGGAAGGCAGGGTCGGTGAACGAACGCAGGCACTGATAGAACGCGCCGCCGCGATCCGAGCGGATTATTTTTGAATACTCGCAGTCAGCGCAGAGGCCGGCCGCGTCCGAAGTGTTACTCTCACTCATCAGCGAGGCACGCGAAAACGCATGCGGATACAATAGCAGAATGCCTGCGGGCCGGGCGCTCACAGATATTATGATGTGGCTGAGCTGGCTGGTGCTGTGTCCGCTGGCGGCCGCGCAGAGCCCCGAGAGCGGCGATTCAGCGCCGCTGCTCGCGCGCATCTCTTCGATCGTCCGCGAAAATATCGACCGGCTTCCGAATTACACGTGCACGATGAGCATGGACCGGACCGAGCGGGTGGCGAAAACCGGGAAGCTGCAGATGGCGGATCGGGTGCGCCTGGAGGTGGCCATGGTCGGCGAAAAGGAGCTTTATTCCTGGCCGGGTTCCAAGAGCTTCAGGGACCTGCCGGTTCAAGACATCGCTCCGGCGGGCTCCTTCAGCACGGGTGAATTCGGCATCTTTCTGAGCGCCATTTTCCTGAGCGGCACGGCCGAGTTCGTTTATGACGGGCTGGAGGAGCTCAACGGCCGTAAGGTGCACCGCTTCGCCTATAGGATTCCGAGGGAACGGAGTAAGTATACCGTGATCGTTCCGCAGGGCAAAGGCATTGTGGGCTACGAGGGTTCGGCCTGGTGCGATGCCCAATCGCTCGATCTGACGCGGCTGGAGATTGTGATGCGCGAGATTCCGGAGAACCTGCTGGTCTCCGGCGGGCGGCTGTCGATCGATTATGCCAGAGTGCGGGTGGGCCGCGGCGACTTCCTGCTGCCGCAGTCCGTGGATAGCACCTTCACCTTCGAGGGTTTGGAAAGCCACAACCGTACCTCTTTTTCTGGATGCCGCGAGTATGCGGTGGAGTCCGGCATTTCATTCGGAGAGCTCCCGGCGACTGAGGGGCCGGCGCCGGCGCGGGCGGCTCCGTTGAGTTTGCCCGAGGGAGTCGTTGTCGAGTCCAAACTGGAGACCAAGTTGGACCCGGCGCGGCTTGCCACGGGCGATGCCTTCGAAGCCACGGTGATCAAGGCTTCGCGGCAGAAGAGCGTGGTGATAGCGCCCAAGGGAGCCAGGATTCACGGTCACGTATCCGGCGTCATAGTGCTTCCCAAGCCGTATGCATGCGTGGGCGTGATGCTGCATCCGGACTGGATCGAGTTCGAGGGGCGGGAGGGCGCATTCAACGCGCAACAGGTACTGCCGCTACAGCCGATGAACAGCCCACAGAGCGTTGATCCGAGATGCCCATTGCAGCCGGATTCCGGGTCCGCGCTGGTGGTCACGGAAGGGGGTCGCGTGGGTTCTTCGACCGGCTATATCGTTTGGCGCACGGTGAAGTGAGGGGGAGACACGGAGACGCGGAGACTCCCTATTTCATGGCGAAATATAAGACGATCACTATGATGGTGGTGAAGAGGAGGCCGATACCTACCAGCATGACCAGCTCCCTGGCAGTCGATTTCGTCGCATTGGGGTCCGGGAAACGCAGCCTGGCCAAGGCATCCACGGGCAGCATGGGTGTTTCGGTCACGTGCCTGTCGGGCGGCGGGTAGGTGGGATCGGAGAAGTCTGCGTCGGGATCGCCGTAGCAGCGGATACGCCGTTCGAGGGTCTCGCGCCAGCGGTCGCCATCGATATGGATGCGGCTTTTGAGCAATGGCGGCAGATCGGCCAGGATTTCGTCGACCGTGGAGGGTTTGAGCGGCTCTACGACCCAGAAGCCCAAGCTGTCGGCCAGCCGGCATCCGAGGTGTACCAGAGTGAGCAGGTCCAGCTCGTAGTTGGTTTGCGGATCGTGATGGCGGGCGGCGACGATCTGTAACTCCTCTGGGAGGTTCCACTGCGCCGCCAGAAGGCGGCCAGCCTCGCAGTGATCCATGCCCAACACCTGTTTTTCACAGTCCAGCAATTCCAGCGCGTTGCGCGTGGCGTTGCGCAGCAGTTCGGCGTACTCGGCAGGATGGGCCAGCAATAATCCCAGCCGGCCCACGTCGTGCAGCAAGCCGGCGGTGTAGGCCCGTTCTTCGAATTTCGAGCAGGAGCGCGCCAGTTCTTCGGTCAGCAGGGCGCAGGCCAGCATGTGCCGCCAGCAGCGCGACAGCTCCTCGATCTGCAGGACGGCCTTCATGTGGTTGGCCGTCGCCACGGTCATGGTCAGCGCGCGCACGCGCCGCAGCCCCAGCACCACGAGCGCCGATTGTACGCTGTCGATTTGAGAACGGAATCCGAACAGCGGAGAATTGGCGACCCGCAGAATCTGAGCGGAAAACGCGGGATCGGAAGAGACTAAGGAGACCAGTTCCCGTATCTCGACGTCGTCGCTCGAGAGCACATCCAGCAACCGCAACACGATTGGTGGAAATGCGGGAATCCTGGCCAGCAGCCCTTTCCGGTCCTCTTGCTTCAATTCGCAGGAACCTTGACCCACAGTTTAGTGATCGGCGGGGCGGGCGAAAACCTTAGGCGTAGTATCCTGAGAAGGATAAGGAGACTCAAAATGGGGTGTGGCAGCGGCGTGCCGACGAGCTTTCCAAAAGAGGAGAGCGGAGGGCGAAAGGTCTTTTGCGTGAAGTTCCAGAAGGAGATGACGGGCCTTGATGAGCCGCCCTTCGAAGGGCACCCGATCGGCCTGAGGATTTACGAGAATGTCTCGAAAGAAGCCTGGAAGATGTGGATCGAGCACATGAAAATGCTGATGAACGAGTATCGCCTCAACCTGGCCACGAAGGAGGCGCAGGAATTCCTCATCAAACAGATGGACGATTACTTCTTCGGCGAGGGCTCGGCTTTGCCGCCGGACTTCGTCCCGCAGCAGGCGAAGTAGTCAATACGGGAAGCCTGGCGGCTATCTGGAATCGCAGCCGGGCGTGCGCGCCGCGCAGCGACCTTTCGACATCCTCGGGCGCATTTCCGCGCGCAAAGATGAAACCCAGGTAGCTCGCTCCTTCCGGCAGCGGCTCGAGGGTCTGGCCGACCTTGGCGGTGATCGCAATCTCTTCGACTCCCGCTATCTCCAGGGCGCCGGCCAAACCATCCACGCCTTCGTAAACGCCCGCGCGCTCAATCGGAATCATCATGACGCCCGACGAGCATACCTCGCGCTCGAGGTGGGATACATCCTCGCCCACGGCGTGGCGCAACAGCAGCTCTTCCAGGGGCATTCCGCCGCTGAACCGCAATGCTTTGGCGCACAGCCCGCCGATGGGCCGGGCGGCTACTTCGAGCACCCATGCCTGGCGGCCATCATCGCGCAGCTCCGCGTGAATCGGGCCGTCGGTCAGGCCCAGCGCGCGTATTGCCTTTTCTATCGCCGGGACCAGCGCCGGATGCGGGGCCCGCGGCGGCGTGAGGTAGATGGTTTCTTCGAAGAAGGGTCCGTCCAACGGGTCGGGCTTTTCGAACACTGCCAGCGTCTGCAAGCGTCCCCCCGTGAGCACGCCTTCGAGGGCGTATTCCTGGCCCTCGATGAAGCTTTCTACCTGGATATATCGATTGTGCGCCTCGCGCTGAATCTGGATTTCCGGCCTGGCGAGCAGCGCTGCGATGCGGTGGAACGCGGCGATGAATCCGGCCGGGTTATCAGCCCTGATGACGCCGCGGCTGGCCGAGAGCCCTAGCGGCTTTAGCACACAAGGGTACTGCGCCTGGCCCGCGGCCTCGTCCGGACCCTTGTTGACGTCCACGCGGAAGAATCGCGGCACCGGTAAACCGGCGGCTAAGAATCGCTCGCGCGCCAGGAACTTGTTGCGCGACGCCTCGACCGAGGCTGGCGAGCTATAGGGTAGTCCCAGCTTTTCGGCTACGATCGCCGCCAGAAAGGCCGGCCGGTCAGCCGCGGCGAGTATGCCGTCGAACGGGCCGGCTTGCGCAATGGTCTCCGCCGCCGCGTATGGATCGTCGAAGCGCACGGGAATCGCGCGATCGCCCCCGGGGGCTTCGAGAGCATGGAGAACATGGCAGCGGTCAGTCGCCAGCGCGACATCCATCCCGAGCCGGCGCGCGGCGCTGGCGAACAGGCGGGTCTGATAGCCGGTGGTGGCGGCTACGATCAGGATTCGTTTCATCAGACCTGCGCAAGTTGCTCGGAAGTCGGCTCGGCGCAGCAGTACCAGGGTTCGCTCATGTACGGGACGGCGCCGCTCGAGCCGAGATGGAACCCCGCCGGGAGCGGGCGGTCGTGCGCCAACTCCCAGATCCGGGCGAATATGGCGCGGCGCGACGACTTTCGCCGCTCTTCGGTCTGGATGAGAAGCTGGATGTCCGAGCAAAGCCGGTCGACCGCCGGATCGTCGTGACGCCAGCGATAAGAGAGCGCCAACGAGTCGAACTCCCCGAGCTTCTCCCGCACTTCGGGCAGATCGAGCATGCGCGACCCCGCCGGAATCAGCAGACGGATGGCGAGCTGGATGGGCGCTACATTCTCGACCAGATCGAGATCGACGAGAGTTTCCAGAAGCTCCCGGAACCCGCGCAAAGTCATCCAGGGCGTGAAGGTGACGAAGGTTGGGGTGAGCGTGAGGCCGGCTTCCCGCGTGAGCCGCACGGCCTCGACGAAATCCGCGCGCGTGTGTCCTTTATCCAGCAGCTTGAGAACGCGGTCGTCAATGGATTCCACAGCCGAGATGATGAACAGGCAGGCGGTGGCCTTCAGCCGGGCAAGCAGATCGCGGTGTTTGAGCAGATGCTCGATCTTGATGGTCGCGTCGTAGGTCAGCCGGGGAAACTCCGCGTGCAGGGCATCGATAATGGCCATGGCGTGGGCGGGGCCGTTAAAAAAATCGGGGTCGCCGAAGGTGATGTGCTCCGCTCCCATGGCGACCTGCTGGCGGATATCGGCCAGCACGACGTCCCGCTGGACGATCCGAAACGCGCCATTATAGACGGGGACCACGGGGCAATGCCGGCACAGATACTTACAGCCCCGGCTGGCCTCGGTGGAACCTACGCGCTTGCTTGCGCCGCTCACGTTGAGCGTGGCGTAGGAGGACAGAGCGGGGAACCGGGAGCGGTCGGGCGGCACGAAGCGCAGCCGGTCGAGCGAAATGAGGGGCAGCACGTCGGTCGAGCCATCGGCCAAATCCGCGAGAGCCCGTTCAAATTCGCCGCCAAGGACGGTTTTCACGCCCAGCGCTCGCAGGAAAGGCTCGTTCATCGGCGCGTACAGCCCATAGCAGCAGATATGCGCCTCCGGCCTGGCTTTCAGTATCCTTTGAATCAGCGGAACGGCGAGACGGGTGGCGGTATGCATCGGCAGATAGAATGCCACGAGGCCGGCTCCGGTTACGGCATCCAGAGGCAGGCGCTGCCGCGAGGTATCGACGCAGATCACCTCATGACCGCGGCCTGTCAGCCATGCCGCCGGAGAGGCCAGTCCGAAAGGCTGGCGGCCCAGCTCGTAAGTGGAAATCAGCGCTACCTTCACGGGTCTGTATCTATTATCGTATGTCGGCCTCGACGAAGGCTTTCAACCGGCCGATGGCCGCGTCCCACTGTTCGGAGATCTGGTCGAGGCAGCGGTGCGCCATTTCGAGGCGTCTCGGTTCCAGCTCCCAGATCCGCTCACGTCCGTGGCGACGGTCGCGCACCAGACCCGCATCGGCGAGCGCGTGAAGGTGCTTGGTGATCGCCTGACGTGTGACCGCGGCCCCGTCGCTCAGCCGTGCGATCGACAGTGGCCCGTCGACGCAGAGCCGCGCGACAACCTTGAGGCGCGTCGTGTCACCCAGGGCGGCGAACACGGGCGCTGCTTCAGCCAACCTTGCCTCCATGGCGCCCGTGGTCTCCGCGGCGCTAGGGGTGCGAGACATGGCGCTCGATGTTCACCGTCTGCTGAGTCCATCCTCCCTCATTCATCCGGAACGCCTCCGCACGGCGTGCCAGGGGGATTCGGTCGAACCCCGACTCGACAATGGTTAGCAAGGTGCCCCCGTCCGCTTCATCCAACCGAAACTCAACCAGCGTCGTCGGCTCCGACGAGTAGTCGACTGTGGAGTCAATCGCGTAGGGGTGCCATCGATATGCGAAATAAGCCTCAGGCTCAATCCGCTCGACCTGCATTTCCATGGTCACGTGCTCGTAACCAGGATGCGTAATCTGACCGCGCACGGTGACGCCTTCCACGAACGCCCCTTGGAGCTTAACGCGGAACCACGACCCGAACTCCTCCGTATTGGTGATGGCGCGCCAGACCCGCGAGCGTGGCGCGCGTAGCATTATCTTCTTTTCGATGCGATCCGTGTCCATAATCCTAATCCGCAACCTCCTGGTTGCAAATCTAACACACCACGGTTCGATATGCAACTTTTGGGTTGCGCTGGGCGATCGCTGCTACAGTAGGCTTGATGAACATCGACCACAATCAAATCGCTCAAACCCTGACCGCCTCACTCAAGCTCACTCTGCCGCCGATCGCCATCTCCTTTACGGACGAAGTACCCGCCGGTATTGCGGACTGGACGGGGCGCGTTCCTGCGGGCTGCAGGTTCTGGGAGGAAGCGGCGACCAAGGTGTTTGCCACATCCGCGAGCGATCATGACTTGTGCTCGATCGGCACGTTCACGCATAACCTGGAGACCACCGCGGCGCACGATGCCGAGCGTGGCGACGCTTTGCGAGTATTCGCCGATCTGGGTTACGTTCGGGAGCAGGACATTGCCATGATCCCGGTGCTGAAGGCGCGGTTTTCACACGTGGTCTATGGGCCGCTGGCGGCCATACCGCTAGCGCCCGACGTCGTGCTGCTCTTCGGAAAGGCCGACCAGATGCTGATCCTCTCCGAAGCGTCCCAGCAGGTGGAAGCGGGCCTGCCGCCAGCCATGGGCCGGCCTGCCTGTGCGATTGTTCCGCAGGCGATGAACACCACACGAGCGGCGCTGAGCCTGGGCTGCTGCGGCGCGCGCGCCTATCTGGACGCGCTGACAGACGACGTGGCGCTGTGGGCGATTCCCGGCTCCAAACTGGATGTTTACGCGGAACGTATCGCAGCACTGGCGAAAGCCAACGCTATTCTGACAACCTTCCACCAGGTGCGCCGCGAGGACGTGGAAGATGGCCAGAGCCCGACGATTAAAGAGTCGCTGGCGGCGATGGCGAGGCTGAACTAAAACGGAATTTGACTTTGGCTGCTAGCGGGCTGCCGGCGGCTTGTGTTTTCCCCAGGGCATATGGTATGGTCGGTGTCTTCTGGTACAAATACGATGGCATACATAATTGCGGAACCCTGCATTGGAACCAAAGACACGGCCTGCGTGGACGCCTGCCCGGTGGATTGCATTCATCCGAAAAAGGACGAGGCGAACTACGCCGAGGCCGAGATGTTGTACATCGACCCGGTGGAGTGCATCGATTGCGGCGCCTGCGTGCCGGTTTGTCCGGTGTCTGCGATTTTCGCCCTGGACGATCTGCCGGAGAAGTGGGCAGATTTCACGCCCAGGAACGCCGCATACTACGGGAAGTGAGGCGCGTCGGCGGCTTACTTGCCGTCGCCTAACGCGTCGTCCGAATAGCCTGGCGCGAGCGACAGATTGTTGTTCACGCTGACCACTTGCGGGACATGCCGGGCGATCTCGCCGGCTCGGGCCTTGGCCCGCTTGCCGTTCACTTCCCCGGTCAGGGTGACTACTCCGTTGACTGAGCTGACCGATATATAGCTGACGGTCTGGTCATTGGCGCCTCGATCGAGCTGGCTCACTTGTTTGGCTTCTATCGGTCCAAACACAGCGGCCAACTTCGCCTTCACGGCTGCCGTGATGGCCGCATCATCTCTGGGCTTGCCGGTCTGGCTGCATCCGCTGAAGATGGCGCAGGTGGAGATCACGATTATTATCGTAATGATTGGTCTCATCGCTACCAACCACTCTATCTCGATTCGCGGCGACGATGGGCGGTCGCGCCGCTTCCGGGTGCGTAGACAACCCTATTCGGCGCGCAGGGTCTGGAGTGGATCCCGAGTGGCCGCCCGCCATGCGGGGCGTGCGCTAGCGGCTGCTCCAATCACCAGCAGCAGGGCACCCGCGCCCAAATACGTCAAGGGGTCGCTGCCGCTGACTCCGTAGAGCAGCTTCGTGAGGAGGCGCGACAGCAGCAGGGTGGCCACGACGCTCAGACCGACACCAAACACCAGTGGGATCATCGCTCCACGCAGAATCACGGCCACTACGTCATTGGCAGTCGCACCTAGCGCTACCCGTATCCCTACCTCGTGTGCCCTCAAAGTGGATGTATAGGCGACGACTCCATAGACTCCGAGTGCGGTCAGAAGCACGGACAATCCGCTCAGCACGGAGAAGATCCATGCCGAGAATCGCGGACGCCAGATCGAGTTCGCGATCACCTCTTCCATAGTTTCTACTTTGACCACGGGTTGGTTTGGGTCCACTGCCCACACCTGCTTTCTAAGGGCCGCGGCCAGGGCTGCCGGCTCGCCCTCCGTTCGCACCACGATGGTAGACATGAATGTCGCAAAGATGTACTGCTGATAGGGAATGTACACTTCGGCCCCGGCCGGCAATTCGTAACTCATCTGGGAGGAGTCCTTCACCACGCCGACGACGATCGGACCGGGCGCATTCGATTCCGGCGCGAGCTTTTCGCCCAGTGGGTTTCTGTTCGGGAAGAGTTGGCGGGCCAGGTGCTCATTTATGATCGCGACCTGGGGAGCGCCGGTCTGGTCGCTATCGGCAAAGGTGCGGCCGGCGATCAGCGGGATTCCCATGGCGGCAAAGTACTCGGGGCTAATGGTGCGCGCAGAGGTAGGTTGAGACTGGCCATCGGGGCCGCGAAGGTTAAGGTTAAGAGAACTACTAATACCGGAAAGCGGCAGGTTGTTCACGATGGCCGCGGCCTTTATTCCGGGAAGCATTTTCACATGCTCAAGAATTTCGCGATAGTACGCCATCTGCCGCGGTCGGGTGTCGTACTTGCCGGTCGGACGCGGCTGGGTGAGTGTGCCAACCGGCACGCGCAAAGTGAGCACATGGTCCGGACGAAACCCGTGGTCGTCCTTCTGTAAACGCACCAGGCTGCGGATCATGAGGCCGGAACCCACCAGTAGCAGGAACGCTAAGCCCGCTTCCACTGCGATCAGGATGGAGAAGAGCCGCGCAGAACCGCGAGGCCCTTCGGCCGCCTGTCCGCCGCGGAATACTGCCTGGAGGTCGGCTCGGACCGCCAACAGAATGGGCGCCAGGCTGCACAGAGCAGCCAGGAGCAGGCACAAAGCGGCGTTCAATAGCAGGACTCTTCGGTTGAGCCCTATTAACTGCAAGTGCGGGAGCACCATCGGGAGCGGGGCCAACTGCTTCGTCAGAAGCTGCAATAGCGATCGTGCTAGGACGATCCCCGCGAAACTCCCGAGAACGGTTAGCACGAGGCTCTCCGATAGCAATTGCCGCACAATACGCCATAACCCGGCGCCGAGTGAGGCGCGAATTGCAATTTCCTTCTGCCGCTCGACCGCGCGGCTCAGCAGCAGACTGCCCACGTCGGCGCAAGCGATCAACAACACCAAACCGACGGCGGCCAACACGAAGATCAGAGTCAGCTTGTATTTTTGGTCTGGCATGTCACTCCACGGCGTCACCACGATCTTGAAGCCCGCTCGATCATTCGGCTCTTCCTGTTCCATCCGATGCGCCACCATTTCCAGGGCACTGCGGGCCTGCGGAACCGAGACTCCTGCATGCAGGCGGGCCGCCACCTGAAGCCAGGGTGACGTCGGGGTCAGGCGCAGAGGCGTCCACAGCTCAGCCTCGGAATAGCGGAACTCAAAATCCGCCGGCATGACACCCACAATCGTATAAGCCACATCGGAGATAGTGATTCCACGGTCTATAACCCCCGGATCCGCGTGGTAGCGTCGGCGCCATAGCCGATCGCTAAGCACCGCGACGTTTCGGGACCCTTCTTCGTCGTCGGAGGCGATGAGTGTCCGGCCCAGTCGCGCGGGAACACCGAGCACCGGAAATAATCGCAAGGAGCGCACCGCGATGACCTGTTCAGGCTCACCATCGCCAGTCAGTGTGACTGTGTCCCTGATATACGGCGCTATCTTTTCAAAGATGTCGTTTCGGTTGGCCCATCGCTGGTAGTCCTTGACCGGCACGCCGAACAGTGCTCGGCTGGTGCTGCTCTCTTCGATGCGCATCAGAAGTTCGGCGGAAGGGTACGGAGATGGTCGCAGAAGGACGGCATCCACAATGCTGAAGACGGCTGTATTCGCCCCGATTCCCAAGGCCAAAATAAAGACTATCGCCGCCGCGAAAAACGGATCCTTCCGCAGCCAACGGAGGGCCCAGAATAAGTCCAGGTGCATATTAACTAATGAGTATAAGCCCGTTAGGCATAGACGCGTGCCGTACCCGGTCCGAGCTATTCCCGCGAATTAGCTGGACAAGAGTGCATGTTATGAATGACACCATGCGACGGAATACCGGATCACCCGCGCCTGACGGCTCACGGTTTACCAATCGCGACCAGTGGGTCGGCCTTTTGGAAGTTATCCTGCCTGGAAGGCTTCGGAACCGCTTCAAGGTCCAAGTGAACAGATGATCGGACGGATGCTGACACCCGCGGCGCAGATGATGTTGCTGGGCCGGCCCAAAGTTCAAATTTCTACGTTTTCAAAGGAGCGTTAGCGAATGGGCACATTCCCGAAAACGTTTAAGCACCCTCTCGGGCGTCGGAACGCCAGGAAGCGAATTTCGGTGGAAAATAGGAGCGCATCGATGAAACGAATCCAGCTAAGTGTGCCCAAGGGTACGCTGTTTTTGTGCTGCGCGCAACGGGGCTGGTCCAGGGCACCGTTTCGAGCTCCTTAATCGGGACCAAAGTGCCCGCCGACGCGAGCCGCGGAACAGTCCAGGTGGTGATACCCAGCGGCACGCTTTCGAGCAACGTGCCCTTCATGTCCCAAAAAAGTGTTGCACCGCGTGCCCGCTTTTGATAGTATCTACGCGCCGAACTGTATGGCACTCTGTCTCGACGGAAGCTATTCAAGCACTGCAAGAGGAGCATAGCAATGCAAAGTCTGACCGTGAAAATCAAGATCGTTTGTTTCATTTTCCTGTCGGCGCTGGGCATCCAAGCCCAACAGCCGGCTTCTCAGGGCCCCGCGACTGCCGGAGCCGTTCCCAGGCTGGTGCGCTTTGCCGGCTCGTTTCACGCACCGGCGGGCCAGCCAGCCGGGCCGATTGGCGCGACGTTTGCGATCTACAACGAGCCGGAAGGCGGAACGCCGCTATGGACCGAAGATCAGAACGTGGAGTTGGATGCTGCCGGCAATTACAGCGTGCTGCTGGGCTCGACTAAGAACGAAGGGGTGCCCGCGGAGTTGTTCGGCGCCAACGATCCCCGTTGGCTGCAGGTGAAATTCAATGTGCCGGATGCGGTGGACGCCCCGCGCGTACTGCTGGTAAGCGTGCCCTATGCATTGAAGGCAGTGGATGCCGACACGCTGGGAGGCAAACCGGCCTCAGCGTACTTGATGGCCGCGCCGTCGGCGTCCGTGCAGCCGGAAGTGGCGGCGGCGGCCGCGGCGGCAACAACGGTGCCGGCCGGCGCCGCGCCGGTCAAGAGGTCCGCGCGGCCGGAGAACGTGATCAGCGGCACGATGGGCCGCATCCCCTATTTCTATGACACCACCAGCGACTTGGGCAACTCGGTCATGTACCAAAGCAGCGCAGGTAACATCGGCATAGGCACGACTAGTCCTGGCCAGCTTCTGACTGTACAGACCGCCGCGACGGGCTACACCTTTTTAGAGAACATTTACGGCAGCATAGATCCGGGTAATGGAGCCACCCGGCTGGAGGTTGGCAATCCGGTTTCTTCGCTGATGCTCACGGCCTACGGTTCCCAGTCACCTGGCATCCTAGCGAGATCGGCAGGCCTGGTTTCGCTGGCTGGCCCGCTGCTGGTTGGGAATGCAGCGGCCGGCGCGCCACTGTATTTGTATGCGGGGAATTCGTATACCGCCCCGCAGTTCACCCTGTTGGCCACGGGCAGTGTTGGGATCGGCACGCAAAACCCGGGGGCGACACTGGAGGTGAACGGTACGTTGCTTGCCGACGGCGGCGTACAGGGGTCTGGAAGCACCGCCGTATATGGGGCTGGAACATCATTCGGCGTATATGGGGTTACCTCAAATGTGGGGGGCGCGGGGCTGGAAGGTTATAATTCGGCGGGCGGGGATGCCATAGTCGGCGAGTCGACCGGCACCGCCGTCGCTGGCGTCAGCACCGGCACTGCCGGATTTAACTCCGTCGGAGTCTATGGAACCGCGCCCACTGGCGGCTACGCCGGGGATTTCTACGGCGACGTGGAAATCACCGGCACACTCAACGGAGAAACGCCCGAAATCAAAATGGACCACCCGGTTGATCCCGCCAATAAGTACCTGTTCCACTCCTCGGTCGGATCGTCGGAGATGATGAACATCTACACCGGCAACGTTACCACGGACGCCCAGGGCCTGGCGACTGTGCACCTGCCGGAGTGGTTTGAGATCCTAAACACCGACTTCCGCTATCAGCTCACCCCGATCGGCCAGTTCGCCCAAGCGATTGTGAGTAGCGAAGTCGCCAATCACCAGTTCAGTATCAAGACGGACAAACCAAATGTGAAGGTTTCCTGGCAAATCACGGGAGTCCGCCAGGACGCCTACGCGAAGGCTAACCCGCTGGTCGTCGAGCGAGAGAAAGACGCACGCGAACGTGGATACTACATTCATCCCGAACTATATGGCGCTTCCGAACAGCGGGGCATGGAGTGGGCGCGCCATCCGCAGACGATGAAGAAGATACAGGAGAGCAAAGCACAGCAGTTGGCCGCGCCGCAGAATCAGGCCGCCGCGGCTCGCGCCCTGGAACGGCCGCTGGCCATGCCGCCCGGTCTGAGGAACATGCCACCGCCGGCGTTTCCGGCGTCAGCGCTGAAGTCCGCTCCAGCGGCGAAGCAGGCAGTACCGGAGAAGTAGCGCGGTGGCAAGATGGCAATCCGAACGCGGTCTCCGCGGGCTTGCGAGCGCGCCCGAGGGTTCAGTCAGCGCAAAGACTCCGAATTGCTCGTCGGGGTATGTCGGGATTTTCCTGTTTTTCGCGCCATTAGATTTGAAGGCGACTTCGGATACTCCGAGGCCTTTGCCCGGTCTAAGGACAGCCCGAACAACAGCGCGTGCTGCTGATCGGCGCCCTGTAGGCAACTGCTGAGATGGTACGTACATCCTATAAAAGTTGCAAAGCTATCTCTGTGAAGCTCCGGAGGTCCGGCAAGCACTGGGTGGCGCTATGCCCGTTCCGCCAGGAGAAAGACCCTCCTTCACCGTCCGGCCAACGACACCTGGTACAAAAAAGTGACACGGAAAAGTGTCAAAAAAAGTATTGTAATGCCTGCCCGTTTTTGATAGTATCTACGCGCCGAACTGTATGGCACTCTGTCTCGAGGGAAGCTATTCAAGCACTGCAAGAGGAGCATAGCAATGCAAAGTCTGACCGTGAAAACCAAAATCGTTTGTTTTATATTCCTGTCGGCGCTGGGCATCCAAGCCCAACAGCCGGCTTCCCAGGGCCCCGCGACTGCCGGAGCCGTTCCCAGGCTGGTGCGCTTTGCGGGCTCATTTCACGCGCCGGCGGGCCAGCCAGCCGGGCCGATTGGCGCGACGTTTGCGATCTACAACGAGCCGGAAGGCGGAACGCCGCTATGGACCGAAGAGCAGAACGTGGAGTTGGATGCCGCCGGCAATTACAGCGTGCTGCTGGGCTCGACTAAGAACGAAGGGGTGCCCGCGGAGTTGTTTGGCGCCAACGATC